>Ga0182017_10004106_pt1 | contig 10831 bp, 8 predicted proteins | sample 712E3DmetaG_FD_120492 | JGI IMG/M metagenome (GOLD analysis project Ga0182017, IMG submission 120492) | Permafrost microbial communities from Stordalen Mire, Sweden - 712E3D metaG | ecosystem: Environmental > Terrestrial > Soil > Wetlands > Permafrost | place: Sweden: Stordalen | collected... | reverse complement strand
TCGCGTGGGCGACGATGTAGCTGCCGCCGCCGTTGGGATAGGCCCGGATCGTCTGGCGGTAGCTGAACGTGACGATGACCAGCAGGGCGACCACGACGACCGAAAGCCCGAGCACATATTGGAACTGGATCTGCCCGGCGCCGACCAGGATGAGCATCATCGCGCCGGTCGCGTACGCAACCGAGGACATCACGTCCGACGAAAAGACGGGCAGCGCCTTCCATATCGGCAGCCGTTCGGTCAGGTCCGCGGCGGACGACAGCGGTCGGCCGAACAGGATCGCACGGAGCGTGGCCATGCGGCGCTGCGCGGCCGTGCGCGGAGCCTGGGCCTCGAGCTTCGCTTCGAGCACGCCCGGTCCCAGATATCGGAAGTAGCGGGCGTGAGGCCTATCTACGACGACACGTTTGTCGCCAAGCTTGCGGCCCTGCAGGGGCCGTGATTCAGCCATTTGTGGCGGTGTCCCTCGTGATGACGATGTCCACCTTGCCGCCCGGTCGGACCACGGTCGGGAGGATCAGGACGTTGGAGGATTCGGCCAGCTGATATGCCCGCCACAGCAGGCCCGGCCAGGACGGGAACCCGGCCAGGACCACGCGCGTGGCCAGACCGGCGGACACGAGACCGACCCCTGCCTCAAGGTCGCCCAGGCCTGGCTGGTATTGGTCGATCTCCTGGCTTGCCGGCGCGCTTGCGTCGTTGGCCAGCTCGATCGCCATGAGCCGAGCCTGGTCGTCGGTCAGCGACGGAGCGCCGGATGCGTCCGAGCGGGCAGCCTCGCGGACGACCGCCTCCGATGGGACGGAGGCCGGAGCCTCCGACTGAAGTGCCTCAGCCGCTGACGGTAGGGCCTCTTCCGGACGGCCCCAGGAATCGATCCTGGCCCCAGCCCGAACCAGATGCAGAACGCTGTCGGCGAATGTCACGCCTCTAACCTAGTCAGAGGCTCACGAGGGGATGCCGGCTCCGGGACCCCGCAGCGCTCAACAACCGCTCAACAGGGCACGGCCGCAGACCTGACTCGAACGACAAGGGATCCGGGGCCTAGGGCTGGTACAACTCCGCGGTGGCGGTCGATGTCAGGTTGGCGTCAGTCCCTCCCGCCAATAGGACGCGGCCGTCAGGCAACAAGGTTGCGGTCTGGAACATGAGAGCGACCTTCATCGAGTTCGCGGGGCTGAAGGAACCGCTTCCCGGGTCATACAGCTCCGCGGAATCGAGCACTGAAAAGTCAGTGTCTACGCCTCCGGTCATGAGGACGCGGCCGTCATAGAGCTTCGTGGCGGTCTGGAAATCGCGCGCCGCCGTCATCGACCCGGTCGAACTGAAGCCACCGCCGGCAGGGTCGTACACCTCGGCGGACTTGAGTGCCACAAGGGTCGCCGCGCCATCGTTGCCTCCGGCGATGAGCACGCGGCCGTCTGACAGCTCGGTGGCGGTCGGCGATGAGCGTCCGACCGTCATCGGCCGTTCAGTTGGCGTGAAGGTGCCGCCCTTGGGGTCGAACAGCTCCGCCGTCTGGAGCGCCGCCGATCCTTCATCGCCCCCCAAGATCAGTACTTTGCCGTTCCGCAATAGAGTGGCGGCGTGCCGCTCGCGGTTCGCCTTCATCGGTGCGGTCGTACTGAACCTGCCCGTCTTGGGGTCGTACACCTCCGCCGTGTTGACGGCCTTGTCGCCGGTCCAGCCACCCGCGACCAGCACACGGCCGTCGGGCAGCAAGGTGGACGAGTGGGATTCCCGAGCGGATGCCATAGACCCCGTGAGGCTGAACTCGCCGGTCTTTGGATCGTACAGTTCCGCTGAGTCGAGCACGCCGGTGCCGTCGTCGCCTCCCGACACGAGCACTCGTCCATCGAGCAGCAGGGTGGCGGTTTGGAGATGGCGAGCCGTGGTCATGGCGCCGGTGGGCACGAATCTGCCAGTCGCGGGGTCGTACAACTCCGCCGACTTGACAGGCGCCTTGCCGTCCCAGCCTCCATCGATGAGGACGCGGCCGTCTGGCAGGAGCGTAGCCGTCTGTTGCCCCCGGGCCGTCTCCATGAAGCCAGTGGTGTACGAGAACCCCGTCGGTCCGGTCGCCAGTCGCGACGTCGGAGAGGCTTTCGGCGACGGCGAGGCCGAGGCCACAGCCAAAGCGGGGCTTGGCGATGCGGTCGGCTCGGGTCCTCGCGCCCCGAAATAGAGAAGCCCACCCACGAGAGCGACCGCCGCCGCGGCAGCCACGGCGATGGCCGCCAGGCCGACTCCGATCGACGGGCCACTCGAGCGGGAGCTCACCATTCGGGAAGTTCGACCGGCGATGGGGGGCATCCCGAGCATTCTGCGAATGGCCGCCGCCATTTCGTATACGCGATCCTCCAACGGGGGAATCCACCCGTCGAACCACTGGGCGCGCGCCGCGAGCCGGCCGATGTCCCACGACGGCTGAATCTGCGCCAGGCGGAACACGAAGACGGGCTTCCCCTTCGTGACCGCCCTTTCGAGTTCGTTGGGGACGAAGATGGAAGCGTTCGCGCCGGCGGACAGGATGAGGACCATTGCCGGTGCCGCCTCGATCGCGGAGATAATCTGCTCGCCGTAGTCACGACCGGGCTCCACGTTGCGCGGCGCGATCCAGCAGTCGATGCCCTCGAGCTCGACCAAACGGCAGACTTTCGCGGCAACGGTGCCGTCCTCGCCCGAATAGCTGATGAAGATCGGCTGCTGAGGCGGCCCGTACGCGTAGGCGCCGGGGCCCATCGCCGGGTTCATCTGCAGCAGCTCCGGCGTTCCGGGCTCACGGCTGACACATCTCCCCTGACGCGAAGACCGATTTTTCATCGTAGCCTCCGACGATCAGGACGCGGCCGTCCGACAGCAGGGTCGCCGTGTGGCCGTATCGGGCGGTTTCCAGCGACCCGGAAGAGCTGAATGTCCCAGCCTTTGGGTCGTACAGTTCGGCCGACTTGAATGCCGGGGTTGTGGCGCTCCAGCCCCCAACGAACAGCACGCGGCCGTCTGACAGCAGGGTCGCGGTGTGGTTCGTTCGGGCTTGAACCATCGATCCCGTGGGAGTGAACTTGCCCGTCGTCGGGTCGTACAACTCGGCCGATGAGCGGCTTGCTCCGTGGGTGTCGTAGTCCCCGGCAGCAACAAGTACACGGCCGTCGGGCAGCAGGGTCGCGGTGTGAGCGGCGCGGGATTCCGTCATTGGAGAGGTCTGGCTGAACTTGCCGGTGGTCGGGTCGTAGAGTTCCGCCGAGGTGAGTACCGCCGTGTCGTCCCAGCCTCCGGCGATGAGGACGCGGCCGTCTGGCAGCAAAGTCGCGGTGTGGCCGTCGCGTGCCGTGATCATCGTCCCGGTTGGAGTGAATTTGCCGATGGCCGGGTCGTACAGCTGGGCCACCCCTACGTCCTTGCCGGACTTGTCGTCCCAGCCTCCGGCGATGAGGACGCGGCCGCTGCGCAGTAGGGTCGCTGTGAAATGCTTGCGGCCTTCGGGAAGCGGCGCCGTCTGGCTGAACTTACCGGTCCCCGGGTCGTACAGTTCCGCCGACGCAAGATCGCCCGTAGCGGATACGCCCGCGACGACTAGGACTCGCCCGTCCGGAAGCAAGGTCGCAGTGTGCGCAGCGCGGGCCTGGATCATCGATCCGGTTGGACTGAACTTGCCGGTTCCCGGGTCGAACAGTTCCGCAGTTGCGAGCATCCCCGAGTTGCCCAGGCCTCCGGCAATCAAGACGCGGCCGTTCCCCAGCATGGTTTCGGAGTGGAAGACGCGCGCCTCGGCCATGGATCCGGTGGCGGAGAAGACGGGGAGTCTGCCCGTCGATTGCGGTGTCGTGGAGACGATGGGCGAGATGGAGCGGGTTACCGAGGGGCTGTGGCTGGCCAGCGTTGTCGCCGACGCGGCGGCTACGGGGCTTCGCGACGCGACCGGCGCGGGGCCTCGAGAGGCGAAGAACAGCAATCCGGCCACGAGAGCCACGGTTGCCACAGCCGCGATACCGACACCGAGGGAGCGGCCGCTCACCACCAGACGGCGGGAACCAGAACCGGATTCCGCCCGGAGCGCCTTGACCGGCCTGGCCGGCATGCCGAGCAGGTTGCGGATCGCCGATCCAAGAACCTGAACGGGTTCTTCCAGTGGGGGCGTCCATGCGTCGATCCACTGGCTGCGCGATACGAACAGCTCGAGCGCCGGCGAGGGCCGAACCGGCTCGACACGAAGGACTATGACGGTCTTGCCTTTCGAAACGGCCCGCTCCACCTCGTTGGCGACGAAGACCGACGCATTCGCGCTCGTCGAGAGCACAAGAACCATGGCTGAGGCCGACTCGATGGCATCGATCGTCTGCGCGCCGGAGGGGCGCCTGGGGTGGATGTCACGAGGCGCAAGCCAGCAGCGGACTCCGTCGAGTTCGAGGAGGCGGCACACGTCCGCCGCGACTGAGTCGTCCTCCCCGGCATGGCTGATGAAGACGGGTTGGGCCAGCGGAAGGTAGGAGGCCGGGGTATACGGTGCCGGCGGCGGCGTGGGTTGCGCCGGGGCGAAGGGCGCGGGCGGTTGAGCGAACGGCCTGGGCGGCGGCGAGAACGGGGCCGGAGCCGGTGCGATCGGCATCATGGGAGCCGGGGCTGGCGCCGGCGGCTGCGTCGGCGCGGGTCGCGGGGCCTGAGGCGGGATCTGCGGCGCGGGCCTCGGCAAGGCCGCCGACGGCTGAGCTGGCGCAGCCAGGGCCCGACCGCACTTCATGCAGAACTTGGAGCCCGCGATGGAATAAGCTCCGCAGTTGGAGCACCTGGTCGTGCTCCGTCCCACGTTGTCGGTCACGAGCCGCTCCCTCGATGTCGGTCCATTCCTGTGGCGCCCACACCAGAGCAGTGCATCCGCTGGCAAGCACGCTAACCTGGGGTGGAGTCTAGCGATTGCGAGCACCCCGGACACGGCGGCGCCGCATAGACGAGGGCGACAGAGCCGCTGGGCGGAAGGACAGCGAGTCTCAGCGAGCGACTTGCCTTGCGGTCTGACGGCGGTCCCACCGGGCCCTGGCCCGCTGCCGCTCCAGGGTTCGGTCGTGGGGCGGAGTTGAGGCGACGAGCGTCTCCAGGAGGTCGCTCGTCGCGGCGGAGACGGCGCCGACCGCCCGGGCGAATGCGGCCTGATTGACCCCTGCCGGCCGGGTCATTCCACTGACCTTTCGGACGTACTGGAGCGCCGCGGCGCGCACCTCGTCAGGCCCAGACGGAGGCTCGTAATTGTGGAGTGGCTGGATCGATCGGCACATTCCGTCCTCCGCGTTAGCGCACTACTTCGGCTCTGCCCGTGCTATTCCGGCCCGTCCAGGCCCTCGATCGCGACCTCGATCAGCGGGCTATAAGCGACCATCGTCTCGACGTCGGTCCGCCTCCAGGCTCGCGCGACATGCTTGAGGATGGCGCGGCGTTCGGTCTCGTCGCTGATGACCCGGGCCGTGGCCGGCAGGTCGGCGGTGACGCCCCGCTTCAAATGGAACGTGAAACGCGGGTTCGCCTCCAGGTTGTAGAGCCAGGCCCGTTTGCGGCCCGCGCGCGGCACACCGCTTATGTAGATGCGCCCGCCGATTACGTGGTAGACGATCTCGACACGGCGCGGCTGCCCGGTGCGCCTACCGGTGGTGGTTATGTCGACCACGCCGCTCCGCGTCAGGGCGCGGCGAATGGAGTCGTTCACTCCGCAACTGTAGGGCGGCCCGGCCGAAGGACCTGTGCGCCGGCAGGCCCGGCCCGCTTTGCGCGCCCGGTCCAGCACGATTGCGCCGGTCGGTAGGGCATCTGCGAAGGGCCGGGGCCGCCGTCTTGCTCGCCGTTCCTCGACGGCAGATGCGCTCACGGCATCGGCGAAAGTTCCGCCTGCACGAGGTATACGGGCCACGTCTCATCCCACTCGCCGTACCAGACATGGCTTATCCAGTCCGTGGCCAGTACCAGACGGTTGTAGGTGTCGCCTGCCTGGATGGGTTCCATCGGGATAGTGATCCTCCCGACGGCCGCACAGTTCTGATCGATCACGGTCGCCTCCGTGTCGCCGATCGCGGTAGGCAGGATGACCGCCCGATTCGCGCTGATCGTTCTGAGCGAGCCGTACGTCACCGTTGAAGTGCCCTGGGCGATCTGCTTGCCATTCCGATCGAAAGCGGCGTCGACGTTGTCGTCACCGACCAGGATGCGGTCGCCGACGACGGCGATACCCGCGAGGCCGATCCAGCGCGACGGCAGGGTGAAGAGCGTGGTCACGGAGAGCGATTCATCCACTCGGTACACCGCGGGGTCCCCGTCGCGTGTCACGAGCACGCCGTCGCCGTCAGCGGAGATTGCGGAGAGCCAGCGCCCGCCGGGCGCGTAAACCTTGGACATCTCGAGCTCAGCGAAGACCTTCAGCTGGCTCTTCCCGGTCGCCGGGTCGAAACGAACCAGCCCGTACCCGGCCGCGATCCAGACCTTCCCCTGACCGTCGACTACGACGTCGGTCGCGTTCCAGTCGTACGAGGCCGTCAGTCCAGCGGGCTGCTCGGCGCCCGCCTTGATAGCCGGCTGGAGCTGAACGTGGGGTCCGTTCGGCAATGCCCAGTGCTGGGTCGATCCGTCGAGACCAACGCGGGTGAGCAGCCCGCTCCAGCCGGCGAACGAGTCGACGACCCAGAGCGACTTGCTGCCCGCGTCCCAGGCCATGGCCGCGAGCACGCGTTTGGTGTCGGCGAAGACTCCCGCGATCGGGCCAGTCGGCTGGGGTGCCGGTGGCAGAACGATCTCCGAGGGGTCCAGGTTGTTCAGCAACAAGGGGTACTGGAGGCCCGCCATGTCGACGCAGACGGTTCGCGCACCGGGCCGCGGAGTGAAGGCCACCGGAGGATCGCCGCCGATCGAGTGCAGGGGGGTGCCGGTTGTGAACACGACTACCAGCGCCGGCTCCTCCGCGCCCGCCAGATCCGGTTGGACGGGCAGTCGCAGATTGGCGCGGTAGTCTCTTCCGTGGGCCAGCTCGAACGCGTACTGGACGTCTGAGAGCGTTCGGTCCCCGTACTTCTCACAGGCGAGCATGCGGGGATCGCCGGCGAATCGGGACGGGTCCAGACCGGCGGCGTGATTCAGTTGCCCCGGCACCCACAAGACGAGAGCAGCGACGATAGCCAGGACGGGTACGACCGCCGCGAGACCGACGATCCGTCCACGGCGGAAGAACCTGAGGGTCCGCGGCCGCGAGTGATCTGGCAGATCGGCCATGGTCCGGCGCACGCGGTCGACGGACGCCGGATCGGGCGCGCCAATCTCCTTCAGGCTGGCCGCGGCCTTGATCCCGAACTCGTCCGGGTCGTCGTTCATCGGCGTCATCGTCGTTCCTCGGCATTGTACGCAGCCCGCAGCCGCCACGTCGCGTGGTGGACCCGGGACTTGACCGTCCCTTCGCGCAGACCGAGCAGTCGGGCGGTTTCGGCCACGGGAAGATCCCAGTTCGGTTCAATCGGGGATCGCAGCCGGTGGCTGGGAGCCGCTGTCGCGCCCCGAGCGCGTGGCGTAGCCTCAACCTTAGTGGCGGCCGGTGCGTACGGGGCCGGCGGGCCGCGTCGGCGGGGCGCGGTCCTTCGAAACGTGTGGAACCGCCCGACCTTGGCCGGCACAGCCGGAGAACTGCACGATCGAGCCTCGCTGGGCCGATGACGCGGCCGGCGCCCGCTGGCGTCTACGAAGGCACGGAGCCCGCCCGGTCCCCTACTCCGCGACGATCCGGTAGCCCACGCCCGGCTCGGCGACGATGAGCTTGGCTGCGGCGCCAGACGGGTCGGCAGCGGCGAGTTTTCGCCGCAGGCGCGAGACGTATACGTGAAGGTAGTGGCCCTCGTCCGAGTAGGCCGAGCCCCAGACCGCGCGCAGAAGCCGACCCGCCGTCACTACCCGGCCTGACTGCGACAGCAGCACCTTGAGCAGCTCGAACTCGCGCGGGGTCAGCTCCACGGGTATACCGCCCACGCTGACCTCGTGGCGCGGCACATCCAGCACCACCGGACCGAGCCCGAGCCTGCCCTCCGTGTCGGCCTCCGGACCGGCAGCCCGCCGGAGCACGGCCCGCATCCGGGCGTGCAGTTCGGACAGCCCGAACGGCTTGGTCAGGTAGTCATCGGCGCCGGCATCGAGAGCCGCAACCCGATCCTCCTCGCGGCCGCGCGCGGAGACGACGATGATCGGCGTGTTGGCCTCGCGCCGGACGCGCCGGATCACGGCCTGGCCATCGAAGTCGGGCAATCCCAGGTCGAGCAGGATCAGATCGGGGCGACGGTTGTCCCACAGCCGGAGCGCGTCGCGAACGTCGACCGCCTCGTCGACCTCGTGGCCTCGGGCGCGGAGATTGCTCGCGATAGCCGCCCGGGCCGGCTCATCGTCTTCGACGATCAGGACCACGGCAGCACTCTCGCTCATTCGGGGCCCATCAGGATGCGCGACTTCCCGGCCGGACGTCCGGTCGGGCGCGGCGGTTCGGTCGGGCCGTCGCCGTCGGTCGACTCGGCGGTGGCGTTCGATTCGGACGGCTCGGTCGCCTCTGTCGATTCGACCAAATCGGTCGCCTTCGGCTCGTATTCGATCGGCAGCCGGACGATCACCTCGAGGCCGCCCAGCGCGCTCGGTCGGGCGACCGCGGACCCGCCCATCGCCTCGGCGAAACCCTTCACGACGGCGAGCCCGATGCCGGAGCCACCAGCCGTCCTGGAACCCCGACTCCTCGGCACGCGATAGAAGCGCTCGAAGAGGTGCGGAATGGCCGCCGCCGCGACGCCCGGACCGGCGTCTTCGACGATCAGCCAGACCTGGCCGCCGACCGTCTTGGCCGAGACCCGGATCTGCTTGCCCGCCGCATAACGCCCCGCGTTCTCGAGCAGGTTCGTCAAGATCTGGTCCACGAACATGGCGTCCACCTGGACGGCCGGCAGGTCGGCCGGGACCGAGACTTCCACCGGCGACGGGACGAGCAGCGGCGACATGCGTTCGACGACGGGATCGACAAGATCGGCCAGGTCGTACAGCTCCAGCGACGGATGCAGCGCGCCGCCTTCGATCCGCCCGAGGTCGAGCATGTTCCGAACCAGCCGGCTGAGGCGCTCGGCTTCCTGATCGATCGAGCCCGCGATGGACCGAGCGTCATCCGGCTTCAGCGCGACGTCCGGGTCCATCAGATTTCCGGCCGCGGCCCGGATGGCGGCGAGTGGCGTCCGGAGGTCGTGCGAGACGGAGTCGAGCAGGGCGGACTTGAGCGCGTCACCCTGGCGGGCCACCTCGACGGCCGTGGCTTCGGCCGCCAGGCGATCCCGAACCACGGACTGCCCGAGTTGGTCGGCCGCGGCCCCGATCAACCGCGAGTGGGATCGGCCGGGGAATGGGTCGCCCTTCTCGCGCGCCGCCCACAACGAGCCGATGGTCTGGCCGCCAACGGTGATCGGGACGCGCAGCATGGTCAGCGGCTCGTCGTCGTGCAGCTGGCGCAGGCGGAGCTCTCGCGTCTCCGCGCCGGCGCCGGGCCGCGCGATCGCGGACTCGCGAACCTTGACCCACGTCGGCTGCGTCTCCGACGAGCTGGGGTGGAGGATCCAGCGGGAAGCGACCGATGGGCGTGGCTCGCCCGGCCGCGTGTCGGCGACGACGCGTTCCTCGCCGATGGAGTCGCCCAGGCCGATCCAGACGCGGGCCATCTCCGCCTCGCGGGCGAGTCTGGCGGCCAGAAGCGGCGCCGCCTCCAGGGCCGTGGCGGCGGTGGCGATGTCCCGGCTCATGGCGAACATGGCCCTGGCCTCCGCGCTCCGCAGCTCCGCCTCGCGACGGCGCTGTAGCTGCAGGGCGGAAAGCCGGCCGATGGCGATGGCCACGACAAGGAAGAGCAGCAGATCCAGCCACTCTTCGGGAGCGGCGATGGAGAAGGTGTACAGCGGCTGAACGAAGAAGAAGTCGTACAGGAGGAACGAGGCCACGGACGTGGTCACGGCCATCCAGCTGCCGTAGCCCATGCCCACGGCGACGACGGCGAGCATGTACACGATGGCCGCGTCCGGCACGCCGAACTGCAGGTGTACGAGCGCTGCGAGAATGGTGGCCAGAGTCAGGCTGATGGCGGCCACCGCGAGCCCCGCGACGGGTGGACGGTGGGGACGGGGAAGGGCGAGGTACGGTCGGCTCAGCACTGCGCAATGGTAGGCCCGCGAAGGGACTGGGGAGCGGCGGCGTGGCTGCAGCCGAGTGACGGCCGGCGGGCGGGAGGTCGTTCGCCCGACGTCTCGCCCAACCTAGAATTGCGGCGTGTTGCCCAGGTTCCTTCTTCTCGCCGCGACCGCCCGCGGTTTGCTGGCGCGGATCGTGGGCCTGCGATGGGCGCGAGTCGGTCGCTTCGACCTGGTTGTGCCCGCCGCCATCGCCGCCGCCGTCTGGACCGCGGTCCCGCAACTCGGCACCGAGCTGGCGGGCGTCCCGTTTGGAGTGGCATGGATCGCCCTGACCGCGGCCGTCGTTGTTCCGCTCCTCTTGCGGTCGCGGGCGCGTGGCGGCGCGACCTCGGTTGCCGCCGGCTCGGCGCCCGCACGCCTGCCAGCTCTCGGCCTGATCCTCGTCGTCGGGATCGTCGTTTCGTGGGTCCTGTACGACGTCTGGTTCTGGGGACACACTGACCAGCTCTACGATCTCGATGTCTATCTCGGCTCGGCCGGGCGGTGGCTGGCCGGCGGCCAGCCCTACATGACGGCGCCGGTGACGGCCTGGCCGTCGACCCCCGGCGCGGACTTCTTCCTCTACCCCCCGCCGCTGCTGCCCGTCTTCGGTGCGCTGTCGAAAC
>Ga0182017_10004105_pt1 | contig 10831 bp, 7 predicted proteins | sample 712E3DmetaG_FD_120492 | JGI IMG/M metagenome (GOLD analysis project Ga0182017, IMG submission 120492) | Permafrost microbial communities from Stordalen Mire, Sweden - 712E3D metaG | ecosystem: Environmental > Terrestrial > Soil > Wetlands > Permafrost | place: Sweden: Stordalen | collected... | reverse complement strand
TCGCACAACGGCTCAACGATGAGGGTCTGCGGACGGCGAAACTCAACCGATGGAGCCCTTGGTCCGTGGCGCATGTGCGGCAGAACCACAATCTCCGTCGAGCGCGGCCGCATCGCTTCGCGTTTCTTCCTGACCGTCATCCCGAAACCGGGCGTTACTCGATACCCGGCGCAGCACGACGTTTCGGAGTGACCACCAACCAGGTCAAGCAGTGGGTGCGGCGGGGTCTCGTCGCAGTCCACCGTGAACGCTACGGCCGCTACGACAACGCTTGGTGGCTGGATATCGATGAAGCCCGCGCTGCCGAGTTCGAACGCCTCGCACACCGGTACGAAGCGAAGTAAACCCACGCCTCAAAGACTCATCGGCGCTCGCACCCAGTACATACAAGGAGCCGCACTTTGAACGTACCTACTCCGGGCGCATGAAGAAGCGGCGCTCGGAACAGCGACGCGTGATCATGTAGCGGCGGCCTGGGACGATGGCGCGGGGAAGGGACATGCCGAGATTGTCGGCAATCGCGATATGCAAGTTGCTTGCCGCGGGCAAATATTCGGTACCAATCGCATTGGAAGATCCAGACGCCGGCCCGCAACATCGTGGGCATCTGTAGCGGATCTCACGAGAAAATGGTCGACCTTGGTGAGGTATTTTCCAGGCTCCACACGCCCCTCGCCGCCGCGTACCGCGGCCCGATGTTCAAGATGCCAACCGGTGTTGCAGCCCTTGTCGTAACCCACCGTGGCAACCCCAAGTCAATTTCCTAGCGCGACACCGGCCCTTTGCAGGGCGGGCACTCGGTTGGCGATCCACAATTCCGCCATCATGTCAGTGAGGTGTCCGATGCCAGCAATCGAATCCAGGGGGTCATTCCCGTTCCCAACACGACGGCTCGGCTGCAATGGGGTCTTCTGCTTCCTCGCGGTTTTTCTTTGGGGCTGCTCGGATCCGATTCGCGGGACGGGTAGCTTCGACGCATCGAACTTGGTTCCCAACATGTGCCCATCGACGATGCCCGGTACTGGCACACGCTGTGTCTCTGCGGGCGAAACATGTGCGTACGGCGGCTGCACTGCCTGTGTCTGCGTGTCGGATGGTACTTGGGTTTGCACAGGAGGCCCAGGCGATTGTGCGTCGTGCCCAACCACGGTCACTGCAGACTCGCCGTGCAGCAGGAATGGGCTAACCTGCGTTCGCTGGGCCTTTTGCGGAGGCGAGTGCTCTTGCGACGGGACCGCCTGGTCTTGCACGCCGTGCGGCGGTGGCGCATGTGGAGGTTCGGCTTGCTCTTCTTCGCCCTCCTGTCCAAGTACGATGCCCAACGATGGGGAGACGTGCGGGGCTCCAGGCAACTCCTGCGTTTACGAATGGCCAGCGGGCTGCGTGAAGGCAACTTGCTCATGCGCTGTCGCAGGCTGGTCGTGTTCCTATGGAAACTACTGCCAGGACGCCGGGCAATGATGTTGCACACCCACGTCCCGTGCCCATTGCCGACCGTTGCGGTTTCGTCCTCCAGCTCAACCGTCCGCACCGCGTTCAGTTCAACTACTGAGTCATCGTGTCTTTCCCGCTTCGCCGCCTGCGCTGTTGATGGCTGGGGTCGGGGCGGTCGCGGCGGCCTGGGTGACAGTCGCGTGTGGGCGCGACGGCCGGTGCACGAAGAACGGGCGCGCGGCGATCCAGCCCACTAAGGCCGTGGCGGTGACCACCGCGATCGTCTTCCACCACAGGCTGCCGTCGTTGAGGTTCGGGCTGGGGACGATGGTCGTAGAGGAGGGCGCCTTGAACCCCGCCAGGGTGCTCGAGATAGTGCGCGCTTCTTCCAGGGCCGCGAGCAAGACTTTCTTGAGGTCGTCGGCCGAGGCCGGCCGCCGGGCTGGGTCCCGAGCCAGGCACCGCATGACGAGGGCTTCGAGGTCGTTGGGTAGATCGGAACGATAGTGGCGAAGCGGAGTGGGGTCCTCGGTCAGCTTGCGCTGCCACACGTCTTGTACGTTGCTGCCCTCGATGGGGCAGTGCCCTCCGCTCAGCATGAAGTAGAGCAGTCCACCTACAGCGTAGATGTCGGCGCGAAAGTCGACCACGCCGCCCCCGCCGATCTGTTCAGGCGCCATGAAACGGGGTGTGCCCACCGCGGCGTCGGGGACGGTCACAGTGACGCCGCCTTCCTCGCGCAGAAACTTTGCGACGCCGAAATCCAAGACCTTGACCAGATCGCCCTGCTCATCGGATGCCCGCATCAGCATGACATTGGAGGGCTTGAGATCGCGGTGAATGATGCCCGCCCGGTGTGCCGCCTCGAGCGCCCGGCAGACCTGAACCGCGACGAGCAGCGTCCGTTCCACGGCCATCGGTCCGTCGCGCCTTATCAGCGCCTCCAGGTCGACGCCGTCGACAAACTCCATGACGAAGAAGAAATCGCCCTCTTCAGTCGTCCCGCAGTCGGTCACATCCACCACGTTGGGATGGCCAATCTGCGACGGCGCGAGGGCCTCGCGCTGAAAACGGCGGGCCAATTCACTCTTCCGCCGTTCCGCGCGACGAGGGATCTTGATGGCCACGCGCTTGCCGATGCCCGTGTGATGGCCTTCGTAGACGCGCCCCATGGCGCCTTCACCGATGCGCCGGCGCACGTGGTAGCGATCACCCAGCACCGTGCCGACCAAGGGATCGGTTTCGTTGGACGCGCTGTCGGACGCCTCCAGCGGCGGAACCTGCGCGCCCAACGCGGCGGTGCGCTGGAGCAGTTCACGCTGCTCGGCCGTCTCGGCTCGCATCTCGGCGTCGAAGAGTTGGGCAATGAAGGTGGCGGCTGCCAGCTTGCCGCCTCCGTCGCGTGGCATCTCGGCAAACAGCGCCGCGCTCATCTCCTCGCCGGTGGCAAAGCGCTCGGCCGGATTCCAGGCCAAAGCCTTGCCCACCACCTCGTCCAATTTGGTGGACAGTGCGTCGTTGAGGGTGGAGGGTGCCAGGATTTTCTGGTCGGGCTGGCGCGATTGGGTGGCCGGGAAGAGCTGCCGTCCGGTAAGCAGCTCCCACAGGATAATGCCCGCGGAAAAGAGATCGCTGCGGTGATCGACGGGCTTGCCCAGGTACTGCTCGGGCGACATGTAGCTGACCTTGCCCCAGTTGGTGCCGGCCGCGGTCTGGGCCACTTTGTCGTTCCACTGGGCCAAGCCGAAGTCGATGAGCTTGAGCCCGCCGGTGTAGGTCAGCATCAGATTGGAAGGCGAGATGTCGCGGTGGACGAGGTTCATGCCCTCCAGCCGATGCGCGTAGCCGAGCGCCGCCACCAACTCGCCGATCAGGTAGATGGCCACTCCCGTGGGGAAGCCGGTGTGTTTGACGGCGCAGCGGTTCCATGCCTCGGTGATGGTCTTGCCCGGCACGTACTCCATGGCGAGAAAGCCCTGGCGATCTTGCAGGCCGAAGTCAAAGACGTAGACCAGGTTCTCGTGCGACAGCTTGGTCACCACCTTGGCCTCGTCGAGAAAACGCTGGGTCATTTCCTCGGCGTGGCGGCCGGCCTGGAAGCTGCGCAGGATCTTCAGCGCGCATACGCGCTCGACGCCGGCCTGGCCGGTCAAGGCCATGAACACGCGGCCCATGCCGCCGTGGCCCAGTTCCTTGAGCAGGACGTAGCGCGGCCCGAAGCGGCGGGGAAAGCGCGATGGGTCCTGCGGTTCGATGTTCGAGGTTGGGGACACGGGATGCGCCTAGACTGTACCCGTTCCGCGAGATTGCGGGTACTTCAGTTCTATTCCTCCTGCAACCGTTCGGGTGGCACCAAGGGGCTGGGCGTGCCGGTGACCAGCAACCACAATTGGTGCGCGGCCCGGGTCACCCCGATGTGGAACAAGTGGCGGGATTCATCGTCGCTACCGTAGCTGCTGGCGTTGGTGTCCAGCATCACGACATAGTCGAATTCCAGACCCTTCACCTGGCGCACGTCGGTGACGTCGACGCCCGGTCGAAAGGTGAACTCCTGGGCGCGCACGCGACGCAGGGCCGGCACCTCGGCTCGGCGCAGGCCGTCGAAGGTGCGATCTGCCTGCTCGGGGTAGCGGGCCAGCAGGGCCACCGTGGCCCGCGGCTCGCGAACCAGGAGATCGCGCAGCGCTTCGGCCAGAAAGGCCACGGCTGCGCCCACGGCGGAGAAACGAAAGGCCTCAACCGGGGCGCCTCGTCGTTTGGCCTCCGCCGGCACGTCGATGGGCAAGGGCCCCATGGCAAAGCGGGCCAGTTCCAGGATCTCGCAGGTCGACCGGTAGGCGATGCGCAGGGGCTCGATGGCCACATGGTCCAGGCCCAGATGCGACAGGACCGCCCGCCAGTCGCCGAATCCGTTGTCCAGAAACAGCTTCTGTGCGGTGTCGCCCGCCAGGGTCAGCGAGGGGAGCCGGCGCGTCGGACCGGAGCGGGTCTGCCCGATCAGTGCGGCCAGCTTCATGGGCGAGAGATCCTGGGCCTCGTCGACGAAGAGATGGGCCAGGGGGTTTTCCACCGGCCGCACGAGCTGATTGGCCCGCACCAGGATGGCCAGGTCGTCGGCGTCGAGCAGGGGTTGGTCGTCCTCGGTGCGCTGGCCGTCGATTCCAATCTCACCGCGCACGTTCTCGTCGTCGTCCACCTCGTCGCGCTCGCTTTCGAAGCGCCGCACGCCCTCGGGCAGATCCGCATCCACGGTCTTTGCACGAGGCCCCTCGGAAAGTCCAATGGCCGCCCACGCGCCGGGCGCCGCCAGATCTTCTCCTTCGTCCCGGCGCCGGGACCGTCGCGGCGCATGCCTCTTTTCGGCCGCACGATCGCGCGGATCCAGGCCGACAATGGCCTGCACGCGCGTAACCATGATCCGGTGCGCCTCCAGGATGTCGGCTTCTGACACCGGCATCTCGGGATCGTTGCGCAGCAAGGAGAGCAGCAGGCCGCGGTCAGTGAGCAAGTCGGCCCACAGCTCCACCGCCGCGCGCGAGCCGCGCTTGGCCTTGCGGGCTGCGGCCTTGCGCTCCAGCTCGTGCAGCAGGGCCGGATGACTCTTCACGCGGGTGACCGCGGGCACCACGTCCTGCGTGAGGGTGGCGTGGATCCAGGGGATCGCCTTGTGCAGCTCGCGCTCGGCCCATTCGTCAAAGGTCACCACTCGCACGCCCGGCAGACCCAGGGCCGGCAGCACCTGGCCGATGTACGCGGCCAGACCCACGCCTTGCGTGACCACCACCATGCGCTTGGCCGGGAAGCGATCGGGAAAGGCGAAACCCAGGTAGGCGAGGCGGTGCAGTCCGATGGTGGTCTTGCCGCTGCCTGCGCCGCCTTGGATCACGACCACACCTGAATGCGGGGCCGTCATGATCTCGAACTGGCGCGGATCGATGAGCGCCGCGATCTCGGGCAGGTGCCGGTCCAGCCGTTGCTCGTCCTCGCGCGCAGCCCCCAGCATCCCGCGGCGGGGAACAGGCCGGGTGGCGGTTCGTTCGCCGCCTGCCAGTTCGCGCAGGGGAGCGTCTGTGCGCTGCCAGATCGCGGGGGACCCGTCCTGGCCCGGGAGCCGTCGCTTGACCCAGATCCCCTGCGGGCAGGCGATGCGCAGAAGCGTTCCATCCTGGATGGTCACGGTACGCCGGACCAGGATATCGCCCTCCACCTCGCGCTCGCCGAAGCTTTCTTCGTAGTCGCTGCCCTCGGCGTAGCGGTAGTAGAGCTGACTGACAGGGGCGTTGCGCCAGTCCACGATGGCAATGCGCGTGCGGGGATCGGTGAATGTGGCGCGGCCGATGAAAATATCTCGCTCTACCTCGCCCCGGCCGGCCACCCGCTCGCGCAAGCGCAGGTGCGCGAAGTACGGCGAGCGGGGATCCACCAGCATGTGTTGCAGGCCGGCGCGGGTGAGCGATACCTCCTGCAAGCGTTCCATCTGGGCGATCAAGGCGGGGACGTCTTCCAAGCGCGCCTCACCGATCTCGTCGCGCAAGGCCATCAATTCGGCATCGTAGGTGTGGGGGCGACCCGCCGGCTTGCCGCTGCCGGCCAGTTTCTGCGCCGCCGCCGCCGCTAGGCTCTGTGCCACCCGTGCGAGGAGTTGTTCTTCCTCGGCGGGGATATCCGCGGGCGAGCTGAGTGAATTCTCGTCCATGCAGTGGGCTAACATGACCCTGTTTTGACCCACCACCAAGCTTGCGCCGCGATCCAACATCACGCCCACGGATTTAGTCGAACGACCGGGCGGAAATGTCGCGGTCCTGTCGTGTCGGATCCTCATAACATAGAAATGAACGCCCGCAGGGACGCAGGATTCTAGGGCCGTGAGTGGCGGCACGTATGTTGCTATGATTCCCGAAGCAATGACTATGGCAAAACTCGCGACGTCTTGGCTGCTCGGGGGACTGGTCGCAGGAGTGCTGTCAGGGTGCAGCGGTGGCGGCTCAGAGGCCACCATCGGCAACAACCGGTCTTCGGGCGGTGGGGCCAACGCAGGCGGCTTTGGGGCCTCGGCCGGCGGGGCAAGCGGGGCAGGCATGGCGGACGCGGGGTGCGTTTCCTGTGCGGCTTCCCCGCCGATCCTCCAGCCCGCCTCTGGAGGCAGCGCCATCTTCGCCGGGACCGGGGGCGCTGGCGGAACGTCTTCCAGCTTCCCGTCGACGGGTGGGGCGAGCTCGACCGTCGCCTATGCCGGCGGCTCCACCTTCGTCGCGGCCTCGGGTGGCAGCACGGTGGCCTCGTCGGGAGGCGCCCCGCCATCGCAGGACGCTGGCACCCCGGGCAGCAGCGACGCGCTCGTTGCGACAGACGCGGGCGCGAAAAGGGACGGCCCGACCGCAGCGGGCGGAGCAACCTCGGCTGGCGGGGCTCTCCCGACGGGCGGCCCGCCGCCTGTCGCGGGGGGCGCGGGTCGAGGGGGAAGCGCTGGTGCCAGCGGAACCGGGACCACGAGCGCCACCGGTAGCGCGGGCAGGACGAGCGCCGGGGGTGCCGCCGCAAGCGCGGGCAGGACGAGCGCCGGGGGTGCCATGGCGAGCGGGGGCATGACAAGCGCCGGGGGTGCCATGGCGAGCGCGGGCCAGACGAGCGCCGGGGGTGCCATGGCCAGCGCGGGCCAGACGAGCGCTGGGGGGGCCATCAACGCCGGAAACATACCTGGGATCATCAGTTTCACCGCCTCCCCCACAACGATTTCGCTTGGTCAAAGCAGCACACTCAGCTGGACCGTGACCGGTGCCACGACTCTGTCCATCAATGAGGGCGTTGGTTCTGTTTCGGGCAAGGCCTCCCAGGTCGTCACACCCACCCAGACCACAACCTACATCCTGATGCTGAACAACTCCGTGTCTGCACTGGCGACAGTGACAGTGGTGGCAACGGTGCCGCAAGGAAGCTTCACAGCGACGGCCAGCATGACCATGGCAAGGGAGAACCACGCGGCGACATTGTTGCCCAACGGGACGGTGCTCATCACCGGCGGAGTCAATTTGAGTGGGGCTCTTGCGGGCGCGGAGCTATACGACCCGGGGACCGCGACATTCACGGCCACGGGCAGCATGAACCAGGCGAGGGATCTTCAGACGGCGACCTTGTTGCCGAACGGGAAGGTGCTGATTGCCGGCGGATTGAACGGCGGCAATGTTCTCGCGAGTGCGGAGCAATACGACCCAGGAGTCGGGACATTTACAGCAACTGGCAATATGACCGTGGCAAGGAGTTCCCACACGGCGACCTTGTTGCCGAACGGGAAGGTGCTCATCGCCGGCGGAGGGGGCAGCGCGAGCGCGGAGCTATGCGACCCAACGACCGCGGCCTTCGTGGTGATTGGTAGCATGACGGTGGCAAGGGACGGGCATACGGCGACTTTGTTGCCGAACGGGAAGGTGCTCATTGCTGGCGGATACGACAACGGCGGGTATTTCGCGAGCGCAGAACTATACGACACCGCGGCTGGGACATTCACGTCCACCCAAGGCATGTCAGCGGCAAGGGCGTACCACACCGCCACGCTGTTGCCGAACGGAATGGTGCTCATTTCAGGAGGAATGGGGAACAGCGGGGCTCTCGCAAGTGCGGAGCTGTACGATCCAGCGGCCGGGACATTCACGTCCACCCAAGGCATTTCCGCGGCAAGGGCGTACCACACGGCCACCTTGTTGCCTGGCGGGATCGTGCTATTCGTCGGCGGCTCTGCTGGCCCAGAGCTCTACGACTCAGGCAGCGGAACTTCCACGGCAGCCGGAGGAATGGTCGAAACAAGGATGGGGCACACGGCGACACTATTGTTGCCTAGTAGTGTCGTGCTCATCGCGGGTGGAGACAACGGGACCACAATACTCGCGAACGCGGTGCTGTACCAATAGCCGTCCGTAGCTCTGCGCTACTAACCGCCGCCGGACCTGGTGTAGGCTGCTGGGCGGAGGACCGGTGAGCGAACAAGACGATGCCAAAGGGCTCGTGGCTGTTACAGGAGCCGCGGGTCACATAGGAGCCAATCTGGTGCGCAGCCTGCTGGTGCAGGGACGGCGGGTGCGGGCACTGGTGCGTGAGCACACGGCTGGCATTGATGGTCTGCCCGTCGAGGTGGTCCGCTGTGACGTGACCGACGGCGAGGCGTGCCGCCGCGCCTTGGCTGGCGCCCGAATCGTGTATCACCTGGCGGCGCGCATCTCGGTGGGGTGGGATCCGCCTGGGCGAGTCGAAACCGTGAATGTGGGCGGCACGCAGAAAGTGGTCGAGGCGTGCCTGGCCTGCGGGGTGGAGCGCCTGGTCCATTTCAGCTCGATCCACGCCTTTTCCGCCGATCCGGTCGATGGCGTGATCGACGAGTCGCGCCCGCTGGTGCAGAACCAGCCGCACGCCCTGGTCTACGACCGCACGAAAGCGGAGGGCGAACGCCAGGTGATGGCCGCGGTAGCGCGTGGGCTGGATGCCGTCATCGTGAATCCCTCGTCGGTGATCGGTCCCTACGACTTTGCGCCCTCGGCCATGGGGGAGGTGCTGCTCGACCTTGTTCACGGTCGCTTTCCCGCCCTGGTGGGAGGGGCAGGCTTCAACTGGGTCGACGTGCGTGACGTGGTCGCCTCGGTTTTGCAGGCTGAACGTCGCGGCCGCAAGGGCGAGCACTACCTCCTGGCCGGCCACTGGTTGCCGTTTTTCGAGCTCGCCCGGCTGTGGGGCCGGGTTTCGGGTGCCAGGATCCCGCGTCTGGTTGTGCCCATGGGGCTGGCACGCGCGGCGGCGCCGTTCGCCGCAGGCTGGGCCCGGCTTCGGGGGCGGCGGCCGCTGTTCACCCCGGATTCGCTGCGCGTGCTGCGCAATCACCGCCGCATCAGTTGCCTTCGAGCCAGCGCCGAGCTCGGGCACAACCCCCGACCGCTTGAGGAAACCCTGCGCGACACCTACCAGTGGTTCAAGCAGGCCGGCAAGCTGACATGAGCGAGCCGAGGCTGTACGGTTGGATTCTCGGCGCCTGGGTTGTCTTGGCGCTTGCGGTGGCGCCCTATTTGTTGCTGCGGCCCGCGCCCTACGGCCGCCACGGCCGGCCAGGGTGGGGACCGGTGGTGAAAGCGCGCCTGGCCTGGGTGCTGATGGAGGCGCCGTCGCCCCTGCTCATGACCGTCATGTTCTTCCTCGGCGATCGCCGTGCGAACCTGGCGGCGCTGGCGGCTCTGGTTCTTTGGCTCGGGCACTACCTCTACCGCAGCTTCTTGTTTGCTTTCTTGCTTCCGTCGGCCAGCAAACCCATGCCCCTGGTGGTGCTCGCCTCGGGTGCATTCTTCAATGTCGTCAACGCCTATTTGAACGGTCGTTGGCTGTTCACCCTCTCGCCTGCGCGGCCCGCGGCTTGGCTGTGGAGCGTTCCCTTCCTTGTCGGTGTGATCCTGTTCGCCGCGGGGTTCGCTATCCATGTGCTGGCGGATCGCGAGCTGCGCCGCCTGCGTCGACAGTCGGGCGGCGCGTACGTGGTTCCCGATGGCCCGCTCTTTCGCCTGGTGTCCTGCCCGAACTACCTCGGCGAAATGATCGAGTGGACGGGCTGGGCCATCGCCACACTTTCCTGGCCAGGCCTGGTCTTCGCCCTGTGGACCGCGGCCAACCTGGTGCCGCGCGCGCTCAAACACCAGGCCTGGTATCGTGCCACCTTCGCTGACTATCCGCGGGCGCGGAAAGCGATCATTCCCTTCGTGCTGTGAAGGTGAACGCCTGGGTCTCTCTACTTCGTGGACTGGCGGACCCAATCGAGGTACGGCGCGCTCCCGGCGGCAAGCGGCAGGGCGATAATTTCGGGCACCTGGTACGGGTGAAGGATGGCGATGCGGTCACGGAGTGCAGGAAAGAGGTCGAGCCGCGTCTTCATCAGACAGAGCACCTCGGCTTCGTCGCACAGCTCGCCTTCCCATCGATAGATAGAACGCAGGCCGGGCAGGATGTTCACGCACGCCACTAGCCTTTCATCGACCAAGGCGCTGGCGATGCGGCCTGCCACGTCCGCATCGGGCGCGGTCATGAACACGATAACTAATTCGGCCGGCTGGGCGGCTGATTCATGGCTTGCCATGGCCGCATTGTAGCCGCGTTGGGCAGCCACCGCTTCGGTCCGCGTGCTGGGTACCAGAACGGCCTGGACCAGCGCAAGCCTGTCCACACCGGGATCCCGTCGTGACCGCGTCCCCGACGAGGTGGCGTTAAGGCTTGAAATGGAAGCGAGTTTTCTATATAGGAGGCCAAGCGGGTACGCGGGTGCGGCAGGGCCTTTTCGCGCCGGGGCGGCGACCGAAGAGTGACAGACAAGCGAAGATGAAGGACAAAATGGCCGAGACTCAGGAAAGCGTCATCCGGGAAATCTGCGGAC
>Ga0182017_10004104_pt1 | contig 10833 bp, 4 predicted proteins | sample 712E3DmetaG_FD_120492 | JGI IMG/M metagenome (GOLD analysis project Ga0182017, IMG submission 120492) | Permafrost microbial communities from Stordalen Mire, Sweden - 712E3D metaG | ecosystem: Environmental > Terrestrial > Soil > Wetlands > Permafrost | place: Sweden: Stordalen | collected... | reverse complement strand
CTCCCATTTTTATGCCGTACCCAAACGCTCAAACGGAATGTCTCAAAGGCAGATCCCACTGACATGCGGCATAAAACGGGATGCGGAATAACTTCCGTTATGCCGGATTCGGCATAACGGAAGCCCGCCGCTGATGCGGCAATGTGAATGCCGTTCGTGACGGGCGCGCGGCTTGCGAAGCGGAGCGGAGCAATCCGCGCGCTGGTCACGGCGGAAACTGGAGCGTAATGCCGCCGCTCGCGACACCGAAGCCATAAAATCAAATTTGAGAAAACGCAAAGCTGCCTTCGGAAACGAAGGCAGCTTGTTTATGCGCTGAACGCACGGAAATAGGTCAACGCCTGATTAACCCGGTGAATCCGCCGACCCACAATGTAGTGAGAAACCATCCGGCGATGATGTGAAACCAAAGATAGCCACGCAACAAGCTGCCAGTGGTAGCTGTGATTGAATAAATATGCGGCCAGAAAACGGTTATCTTTTGCCCAAGGTTGGCGTTTGGAAGATAGGATTCTACCACATACAATTTAAGGAAAGGGACGAATGTTTCGGCTGAATACACAATGGAATTGAAAACCGGATAGTTCACCGAGATATTTGTGCTGCCTTTAATGTCATAGGCTTCCGCTTTCGTTGGTGTAATTAAACCATTTACATGACCTACATGAAAAAGAAATGCGCCTAACACAATAAACATCAAGCTCACAACAAATGCCCTTCCGGGGCGGTATCCATAACCGGAAACTAAGTCAAACAAGAGATACCAATACCTCATCGGGGAAAATGCTCGCAATCGTTTTGTCTCATCGCGGTTCTTGGCAACAAGCACTTTGATTCTTTCTTTTTCATGACCTGCGTTTTTTAGCACTTCCGCCAACTGCTCGTATGGTTGCGGTAAAAATTGTTCGGAAGATTGGCGGTGCAGCCACTTCAACCGTTCTTTGGCGCTGATTGGAGATATGTGGTGGAAGTTGTCATAGACAAAACCATCAAGACGTAATTTGCCCTTCTCCGGCCAACTTTTAACTTCATCAATAATTGACCCGACCTTTGCGTGCTGTAAATTTAGCGTGACCGTTTCCCGAGATTTCAATCCTTGCCACTGAAAATATTGACCAACCACAGCGCCCATCATTTTCATTTCACCTTCAATCTTGAAATCTCCATTGAAAGCGACGTTGCCTTCTACATTGATTCTCTCGGCATTTAGGGCTAACCCTTTTGGATTATTCAGGTGACAGCCGGAACATTCAAAATTGCCACGGACTCTTGTGGCCATCAAGTTCACTTGACCTTCAGCTTTGAATTTGCGAAGAAACACGCTGCCTTTAATTTCCATCATTTCGGCAACAAGAGCATCCGCAGCAAGATTGTCCTTGCCGATATTTCGGATTTGCCCGCCATCACATACAAAATCGTTTCCAATGTTTGCCCCGACCAACCGCACTTTACCTCTGGCCTTGAAACCATCACGCATGAAAACATTGTTCTCGATCTTGATGCTATCGGCACTCATAGCGTCTTTGCTTCGATTGATAAAAAATCCTTGATCACAATTCAACGAGCCATTGATTTTCGCGCCTATGAGGGCGACTTCTCCATTTGTCCTGAAGCCATTGTTAAGAAATACATTGCCTTTAACTTCCATTCCACTGGCGTTCAAGGTTTTCTTGCCCTTGTTGTAAAAGCGACCTTTTTGGCATTCAAAATTTCCCCGAATAGTTGCGCCGTGTAACCGCACTTCGCCACTAGCTCTGAAACCATCAGACATAAATACGCCACACCCGACCGTTATTCCATCGGCACTGATGGCCTCATGGCCTGGATTGATAAAGCTACCTGCGCAGCAACTCAATGCTCCGCTGATTTTTGCAGCCATCAAATCTACTTCTCCATTTGCCCTGAAACCGTTTCGCAGAAATACATTATCCGCCTTGAGTCCATGTGCAGCTATTGAACCTGTGTGAGTTCCAGCCAAGTTTAATATGTGAATGTCAGCATTGGATAAATTTATCTCCTCAATCGCACATCTTTCCAAGGAAAGAGGAAAGGAAATCTTGGCAAAATTTAATGCAAGCTTGCCGACAACCCGCGCTCCTTTAACCAATAATCCAGTTTGCGGTATCAACCCGACAGTTTGCCGGTTGGTGCAAAGCCAGATGAGCCACTCGGCGGCAAGTTTTCGTTCATCAGGCCAATTCGCTGCACCGGCTGGCTCGTTATTGTTTTCAACTTCGGTGCTAAAGTTTGCGACTTTTCCCGCAACGATATACTGACACAATTTTATCAGGGGTTGAGCCTCGGTTTGGGAAAGCGTCGGGAATTTTTCCTTGGCGAGCCGAAGCAAATGGTCAGTGTCGTTGCTCATATCTTGATGCAATCATTCGTCACCAACTTCTTCGCGTCGGGATAATTCTTTGGCACACCGGGCGCGATAACTGATTCCTCATTTTCAATCTTGGCGGCGACTTCTTGATTCAGCGTGAGGAGTTGGGCAAGCAAATCCTTCTTGGGATTGAAGCCGTAGGCGGTGAGAACGGCGGCGTCCAGTGCGGCGTGAGCGTCTTTGAGCGGATTCGCGCCGGGCAATTCGAGCGTGCGATAGAGTGCGCGCAAGCCGCCCTTTATTTTTGGCAACGCCTCGGCACGCACGCGACGCAACTCGCGCGCCGCCGCTGCCACGGCGTCAATCTGCTTCACCGTTGCCGTCTGCGGCCACGGGAACGTATCGAAGACGGATTCCGGTGAGTAACGAAAATCAGATTTCAATTTCCCGCATTTCGTGATGAACCAAAGCCAGTGAACATCCGATTGCAGAATGCCGAAACTGTAGTCGTCCTCAAATGCAAACACCTGAATGGCGCTGTCTGGACGCACACCTGGCGACATAAACTCAAAAACTGACCGCTTCATGTGTCTTGAGCAGACAACATATCGGGACAATTTGGTAATTGCAGAAATGGTATCAACACACGCTCGTCTGAACTGCCACCAGTTACCAAGTCGAGCGCGAAGAAATTGATCCATAAACCGTTCATGGTCTTCGCGCGGGATTTCGCCCGCAGCAATTTTCTCCATCTTTACCAACACCGTATTCTTGACGTGTTCAAATGCCGTCGCGTGCGAAGCTGCTGTCAATTGGTCGCTGTCGCCAAAGTCAATGACCCATCTTGTTGGCATTCCATCGCCAGTCAACACATCGCGTCCGACCAAGTGAGGAAAAATAACTTCAGAAGATTTGGAGTCCTTGTTTTCAATTTGCTGTTTTTGTTTTTGGTTCAGCACAAATCCGCGACTACCGGGTTCTTGTCCGCGAAAGACTCGCTGTGGATCAGCATTGCAGGTCAGCGTTTTCGCTCCACTCACATCAATCTCATCGGACAGTGCCGAGTTAATTTGATCGCACTCGCGGACATTAAGTTCGTATTCCTTGCTTGCATTGCTGCCGCGCTTGCGGAGTTTCTTCGCAGCAGAAGAAGGTTCAACTTTGAACCAGAGCTTGCGCACCTTGGGCAGCAGCGCGGCGTCTTGTGTCTTCACCCAGTTGGCAATGGCGACGTGAACAACGGCTTCGCCCGACCACGGCTGGTTTTCTACGGCTTCCACAATCGTGCCGGTCTTTACGACATAATCGAGTCCACCGACGCGGGATTGATTGTTGCGGATGTTCTGCGTGCCGACGAGTCCGGCGCGCCCAGCCACAGGATCGGCGGCGGTGCAAGCGGGTAGATGGTCGTGCGCTTTGCGAATCCAATAGACGCAGTAGTCGGCTGCTCCCGGAACATCCGAATATGAACGGCGCATTTTCTTCACATAGTCCAGTCCACGTTCAGGCTTGATTAGTTTCGCACCGAGGAACGGCGGATTGCCAATGATGACGTCGGCCTTCGGCCATTGCGCGGGCAAACCTTCGGGTGTGAGCAAAGCATCGGCGGCGATGAAATTTTTATCAAGATTGTCGAGTGGCAAAGCCGGTTCGGTGATGTGCAATTCGTCAATCGCCAGCTTGCGGCCAATCATCATGGTGACTTTCGCCAACTCGACGGCGAACGGCAGGATGTCGAGGCCGTAAAAGTTTTGGACGCTCAAAAAACTCAACATTCGCTGGCCGGGTTCGGCGCGGCTGGGAAATTCCTGCATCCGCTCGATGAGCCGGGCTTCGATGCGTTTGAGTTCGCGGTAGGCGATGTAGAGGAAGTTGCCAGAGCCGCAAGCGGGGTCGAGCACGCGAAATTGATTCAGCCGGTCACGAAGTTCAATGAGTCGTTTGAGAGTTTTCGCGCCTTCAATTTGTTCGTTCCACGGATCGGTAATCGTCGGCTTGACGATTTTCATGATGTCGGACGGGCTGGTAAAATGCGCGCCGAACGCATGACGTTCGTCGTCGGCCATCGAATGTTGAAAGAGCGTGCCGAAAACTTCGGGCTGAACTTTGTTCCAATTAAATTTTGCGGCGGCGCGCAGAAGCACCAATTCGTGGCCTTGGATTTCAATCTGCGCGGGATTGGCAAACAGGCCGCCGTTGAAATAGGGGATTTCCTTGTAACGTCCGCCGCTCGCCGCTTTGGACTGGTTCATCGCTTTGAACAACCCGCCAAGCAGTTCGTAGCTATCGGCAGGCGTCGTGCATTCTTCGAGCAGATTCGTGACAAAATACTTTGGCAGCAAATCAATGTCCTCGGCAAAGAGCGCGACGAGCATTTGGAGGATGAAGCGTTGGGCGACGGAACGCTCGACCTGAGGCTGGCGGTCTTTGCGCAACATCCATCTGAAACATTCGGCCAGTTTGTCCGCCGCTTCTTTCGTGACGGCGACACGGTCGTTTTCAAAATTTGGTTTGGGATTGCCGGGGGCGAGAAATTCGAGCGGCCCCCATCGGTCGGACAATTCGGTGAGCGCGAGTGTGTCTTTGGGCGTGTCGAGGTCGGTGTCGAAATCGTAAATGCGAAACTCGTCGAAGTTGCATAGCACGACGTAGCGCGGGCGATTGGGAACGAGGCGCATCCAGTAATCGAAAGCCTGCCGGTAATGTTTCTGCAAATCCGTGCCGCGCTTTTTCATTTCAATCAGCACGACGGGTTTCCAGACGTAATCGGCAAACGCAGTTCCGCCGCCGTCTTCATCGGCTTTGCGAATGCGAAATTCCGTTGTGCCGCCAACATCAAGACAACCTTGCTGACCGAATGCTTGAAAGAGACGGTCTAGGAAGATTTGCGCCTGACCTTTTTCGTCGCCGGTGATGTGCTTCTGACACCACGCAACGAATTCTGCTAATTTTGTTCCATCCGGCATGGCAATGAGTTTGCGCGTGAAATGGGCCGGCGTCAATCCACGCGCATCTGTGCCAAATGAAAAACTACCTCTCCCAAGGCAGAAACAATCTGAATTTTTTCCGGCTAGAAAAGAAAGGTTTGACGCGCGCATCTCGACCAGCCGCTTTTGTTGCTGGTAAATGCTGAACAAGTTTCCATAAACCTGCTGAACGCTTTTCCACCGCCGGTGTTCTTTCGCCCATATTTCCCATTTCGTTGCCAAATATTCCTGCCACTTTTTCTGAACATCTGGTTGTTGAGCAAGTTCCACATCACTCGGTGGCTCTCCTTCACGAGCGGGCGCGAGTATGTGAACAAACGAACGGCCTTATCCCGAAGCTCGTCGGGTTTTCCGGGATGAGGATTTTTGTGCTCGTTCCGCATGGCCTAGGATTTTAGTGCGGCACGCGCGCAGCGTTTAATTTCGCCAGGCAACCCCCTCTTCAGCATCCGAGAGACGTAGCTCTGTGCTCTGAAATAGTTCGCATAAGTTAGTTCTCCGCCCTCCCGCCGCGAATAGTCACGCGCCTCCTTCTTGTATGCCACGACAATATGGTCAATGCATGCCTTCGTGAGTTTGCGCCAAAGATTGAAACGGGCCGGATAATATCCTTCCTTCCATTGGCCGTGAAGCTTGGCCGTGAATTCCGGGCTTCCCCATTTCACGCCGACTTCGGTCAGAACGCGAACCGCCAGACTGAACAGAGCGAAATACTCGTATGACCTGAGATTTCGGATGTAAACCTTGTCCCTAGACAATTCACTCCGGCTTTCCCACAAATTCCCGTCGATAAGATAAAGCTGGAACGCCAGTTCATCCGGTGTCTCGCGGATACTGTCGTAAAGCTCGCCCTCGAAGAGATCGGCCACGTTCTTCGCAACCGCCGGGCCTAAGCGCGGCTTCGACCAGTAGAAACTCGAAATCAACTGCGTATGCCACTTGATGCTTGTGCCATACTGGATGCCGACGCTCCTCAATTCACGGCTCCGCTGCCTCCACTCGCTGTTACGTCGCTCGTAAAAGAAACCCTTGTTGCGGAAGAAACGAAACAACCCCAACTGAAAGTCGTCGTTGGAAGCCAAGTCCCAACTCTTGATTGGATTCTGCTGATTGCTCCGCACTGCGATCTTGCCGATGACTTCCTTTCGATGCCGGATTTTCTCCTCCAGCCCATCGCCGCGTGGCGGCTCAACCTCAATTACTCGGACCATGACGCGTGCGTTTGGGGACGGGTTTGGCACATCGCGGATGCTGTGCAACGTCTGCGAACCATTCACCACGCGGGGATTTTCCAGCGTCAACACCTTTTGTCCCAGGTCGTATTGTTGCTTCTCGCAAAGCATCGTGATACCGTTATTACTGAAAGCGAATTCCTTCGGGTTTGTTTTGAAAGTATCGCGAATAGCGCGATTTACTTTCGACTTTGAGATGGTGATCGCCACACGCACGTTGCGATTGAACAGCATGTCGAATGGGTCGTTCTCCATGTAGCGGATAAAGTCGAGCAACCGCGCGAATACAATGGAAGTCGCCACTGCGGTATCATCCTTTTCGGCAGACAAAGGTGAATGAATTGCATGGAGGCTGATAGGTGGCGTGCGCGGCATCGCGCCGTCAATGTCATCCACCAAGCACTGAATCAGATCGTCCATGTGGAAGACCTTCACCGGGATGTTTCGCACCTGCTCGAAGTGGGCGTCGTTGCAGCGGTGATTGGTGACGAACATCAACTCCGCCTCACCATTGTCGTATCGCTCGAAAAGCTGCCGGTATTTCGGCCTCAATTCCTGCTTCACCGCTTTCTCCAAATAGGCGGCACGGGCGGCGCGATTCTCAAATGCCTGCCAGAAGTATTTTATCTCATGGTAGAATGATGGCGGCGCGATCTTGTTGAACTCCTTCGTGAATTTCGTGTTGAGGACGTGATGTTGAACCGTCTTGCCGTTGTCCGTGGTAAAGAACTGGTCGATCTGCCCGTCCTTCGAGCCGTCGGACACGAAAAGGTCGCGCGGATTCATGAAGAACAATTCAGCGAACCAGCGGCCAAACGCCTGCGGCTCGCCGTCGAGGTGCTTGTTCTGGGTTTCCTTAACACGTTCGAGCATGAACTCGAACAAGTCAGTCTTGTCTTGTTTTGGCATATTGGTCTTTTGTGTAGGCGTGGGGAATGGCTCTCAATCAAAGAATTCCTATCAACTTAACGACGACTGCGAGGATTAGGGCACTGAGCGCCCAGGCCCGGTGCTTCCAGGCGAAGATTGCCCAGCCCAGCCCCGCTACGAGGAGAAAGCCAGCAAGGTAGAGACTGATTCGCTGAGGGTGACTCTGAAGCCAAGTCCAATTACGAATTGCCGGCAGCCAAAGCAGCGTAGCCCAGCCAGCGACTGAAAACACAACCCCACCGATCACCCGCCAAATCTTCCTGTTGCAAACCTTGGCGGCTTCGATTGCCGAAAGTCTCGTCTGCAAATCTGAAATTGTCTGATTGGTCTGTAGGAGAGTTCCTGCCAACTTTGACTTTTCCTCGTGAGCCGCCGCGAGTTCGGCCTTCGTCTGACTTACTGACGCTTCTGCCATGGCTACGGCAGCCTCCGCTTCCTCTTTTTGTTTCTTTGTTTGAACATTTTCCTGTTCCACCGTTTGCTTTTGTGCGGCGAGTGCGGCGAGTGCGGAATCACGTTTGAGGATTTCTTCCTGAAGGCATTTGGCTTTCTGCGCCTCAGACTCCGCAAGGCGTTTCACTTCCTCAACAAGTGCATCGCGTATCAAAGCCATTTCTGCTTCCTCTGTGTTCTCTCCCTGCAACCGCGAGCGCAACCCGTCATTGAGCATTACATGAGTAATAGTGTTTTGTGATAGTTCTTCGTTACCTTCAAACCGACCAATTCGTTTCAGGATTTTGAGGCTAGTTCTTTCGGCTTCCGCGTCAAAATCTTGAAACAAGAACGGCAGTCGCAAGCTGCCTAGCATTGCTTCTTCAAACTCCTTCGTTCGTGGAATCCAGAATTGAAGCAGTTGGATTAGTGACGTTGGATGAATGCAGAGAGGCACTTTTGACTTTGAGAATTTCTGTTTGTGCGCGTCGAATCCAATAAATCGAAAGTCCACTGTCAGAATCCATTGGTTGGCATCAATCGGTGACTCAATATACGCCGGTCGCTTGTCGTTCACGAAATGCCATAACACCATATCGTGGGCGACCTTGGGATATGATTTACGCCTCACTTCAGGAAGTTTCCCCTCATAATTCATAACGAGGAGGATGTCATCAATTACGTCTTGCCGCGTTGAATAACCGTCGAGCTTTTCATTGAAGAGTTCAACGCCCTTGCTTCGGGCCAGAGGCACGAAATCCTTAAGATAAGGATCGAACCAGTCTTCCACTGACAGTTTGCCGTTGCGCCGAAGCCGTTCTGACAGGAATCGGATTGCCATGCCGGAAAACCTAGCTTGCAGTGCGGCTTCGGTGAAATTGCGCCCCGATGGCAACCCACTAAGTTGCCCCTTTGTATAGCCAATCGAACTCTTGGCCTCTTCGATGGTTTCAGGTGTGACAACCAAATCAATTCGTGGATTGTTCTTGAGCTGTGTGATGAGTTCTCGAAGTTCCCCCGCTGCCGCGTTCGATGGGTTTTCATGCAATTCCAGCAGCGAGAACAGGAAATTGGTGTCCACGAACATGACGAAGCGAATCGGCTTCCCGACGCTGGCATTTAGCTTCGTCAACACCTCCTCCGGGAGGCCGCTTGCCTCAACGCAGAATCGTGCATGGAGCATTCGGCTGATAAATGCGCGGACTTCCGGTTTCTTTGGGTCTATGAAAGTTGTCACCAGCGCGCGCAACTTGGAGTGAGTCTCTTCCGGAAATGGCTGCAAGAAATGGTCCACCAAGGCCGGATCGAGCGCCAGCTTTTCCCCAGCAACAAGTCGGTAAGCGTTTACACCTACTTGTTTGATGAGTGGTCCAAGAAAATCATTCTCGAAAGTCGTCCATACCTTTTCTGGGTCTAAGCCTGCACCGACTTCAGTAACCAGTTTGCAAAATGACTCCTTCGCCTGAACCTCGACCATTTCCGAAGCGGCAATCTCTTTTTCAAAGACAGCGCGCTGCTCCTCTGGAATCCGGTAGGTATCGCTTGGAAGGCGCAGCAACATCTTCCGCGATTCCAATGAGGTTAGCGCCAGGTTTAATTTGGGTGAGGGGAGTGATAATTTGAACGTCCCTTTCAGTGCCGCCTGAATGGCATCAAAGTTCGGCGGTTCATCTGCCAGCCAAACAGCCGCCATAACTAGGCGATGGACGGTCTTATCCCACCAACCAGATTTATTTAATTCGATGTGCTGGACAAGCGCGACGGCTTCTCTTGGAAGCAAGGAATTGTTTGCGCTCATGATTGGTTGGTTGGCGTTAGTTGGTTTTGATTTCCACCTGACCCGACAGCAGACGCGGCAGAAGCAGGCCGTGCGCCCGGCGGAGGATTTGGAATCCTGAAATTTGAAGCCAGAGTTTGACAGGAAATGGTCGGCAGAGCCACAAAGGCATATTTTCAAATGTGCCGATTGTCGCGTCGTTTTCCGATGGAGCGAACCAGTGCATGGGCTAGCCGGAATCGTAGGCGAACCAAAGACGCAATCAATGAAAAAGGATTTTATTGCTGCGTCACGTCTGGCTGTTTGCTGATGGTCGGTTGGGTGACATCCACATAAACCCGCCCGGCCTTTTTGTTTTACATGAATCGTCTCCACCACGGAAACCATTTAGAAATTGTGCCGTCAGGTTCAATCGGCGGTAAAACCGTTTTGTGAAAACCTTTTTCACAGTGAACGAGGACGCATTGATGTTTTCTCAAGTTGCGTAATTCGTAGGGTTTGATTTTGTGTTCATCAACATTTGTGTATGAGCGCGTGAGCATTCCGCCCGAATAGCCGGAGGTTCTTTGACGGACTTTCCGCTGTCCAAGAAAGTCCGCGCTTTCAACTGCGCCCGCTTCGTCTGCCCCTTTGAAAATCATCCGGTTGCGAAGATTCAACGTCAGCACTTGCGCCTTTTCTTCGCCAAGCGGCGGGATAAATGACGTTGACGACTGCGCGGCGGCAACCAGCGTCGCCTTCGCCTCGCGCATCACGTCAATGCAATTGTAATCGCTCATGCCGTCCTCGCTGGCCGTGACAAATCGTTGCGCTTCATCCGCCCAAAGAATGAGCAAATTATCGGTGGCACGTTCTTCCTTGGGCTTGTCGAACCGGCGCAAAACGTGGGCGTAAAAAAGCATTTTGAGAAACGTATTTATGTAGCGTCGTTCCATCTGAAATTTCTGCGGCATCGCCACACAGATTATTTTGCCACGATCAATTTCCTTGAAGTCGAAACTGTTTTTGCCGTCGCCAAAAACCTCGATGACATCGGGCGTCAAAAAGAATTGGAGATAATTGGCGATGGTCTCTTTCACGCCGCCCATCTGCTCGGCTGGCTGTCCCCGATAGCGTTCGGAAAAATGTTTGATGAGGGCTTTGTCGCGG
>Ga0182017_10004103_pt1 | contig 10834 bp, 8 predicted proteins | sample 712E3DmetaG_FD_120492 | JGI IMG/M metagenome (GOLD analysis project Ga0182017, IMG submission 120492) | Permafrost microbial communities from Stordalen Mire, Sweden - 712E3D metaG | ecosystem: Environmental > Terrestrial > Soil > Wetlands > Permafrost | place: Sweden: Stordalen | collected... | reverse complement strand
CTGCGACATCCTCCGCGGTGCACACCGACTCGGGCATGAGCCGAATGTCGAGCGCAATTCCCTTACGGGATGCCACCTCGACGACCCTCTGAACCCCTGTATTGGAGAGAGCATTCACGTTTCTGGACCTGCTACGCGACTCTGATTTGGGCTACAGAGAGCAGGATCGGCCCCCCGTCTGGGGCCGATCCTGCGAATAGCTACTGGGCGACGAGTGGGCGCTCGAGGCGCCCTCCAATTAGCGGCGGCTGAACAGGCGGCGCCGGCCGCCAAGACTCTGGTACACGGCGATGACGATGAGAGAACCGACAACCGCGACGACGATGCTGGTGAGGTTGATGCCGGTCACGTCGGCGATCTTGAGGAGATCAGCGCAGACCCAGCCACCGACGACGGCGCCCACGATTCCGAGCACTACCATCAGCACGAGGCCCTCACGGGTTCCCATGATCTCGCTGGCCAGGAAGCCGGCGATCGCGCCGACGACGACCCATGCAACGAGTGTCATCTGAGGAATATCCATGGAGTTCCTTCTTTCCTTGTGGGCACCGGCCGAGATGGGGCCGGCGGAGAATGCCTGGTTGGGGTCGGATCAGACGGCTGTGGGCTCGCGCCGGAAGATCGCCAGACTCCAGAGTGCGATCAACTCGACGATCGTCCAGCCGACGAGAGCGACGATTGCGGCGACATCCAGCACGGAGCCGCCGGAGGCGACAGCACTGATTCGCAGGATCCCCTGGAACGGAGCTGTCAGGACTCCACCCAGGTTGATGATGATCGAGACGAGCAGGTTGCCCGTTCGAGCATCGAGCGCCAGCAGGACGATCCTCAGCCCGATCACGATCTGGATCAAGCCGGCGACCAGGACGATGATGCGGCGAGTCGTTTCGTTGTTGCTCGGCCGAACGTCGACCCGGCGGCTGGTTACGGTCCGGTTACTCAGTGCCCCGGTGTCCGTCGTTACCGGTGCGTCCGTAGTGACGCTTCGTTGATCTTGAATTGTCATGAAGGTTCCTCTTCCCGGCGGCGGATGAGGGACCTGCACCCGGCTGTTAAGCCGGATGAGCCATCGATCCGTGGTCGAGATTCGATAGTGGACTCGCGCCGAGCTTCTTGCGAGGATGAAAACCCCCGCACCGCGAATGGGCGGATTGCGACCCGTCCAGCCGCGATTGCCGGGCTAGGGCCGAGACGGACGCAGTTCGGGGAGAGTCTTGCTCGGCCGGGATACGATCGCGAAGCCGAGGACCGACGCCGGAGCGAGGCCGGCCAGCGTCACCAGGCGCGGCGCCCCGGCCAGACGCAGTCCTGCACCCAAGCCTAGAGACACGGCCGCGAGCAGGCGCAGCCCGGAATCGGGAAGTGTCTGGAGCCTTGTCACGGCGTTCTCCGCACCGGCTCGTACGTGGCTGAAGGCACCCGGAAGCCGGTCGGCAACCTCCCCAGCGCGTCGGCGCGCGCCGTCCGCCATCTCCCGAACGTGCCCTGCGGCCTCGGGCGCTTCACTCTCGGCCTGATCGGCCAGGCCGTGCACGCCTTCGGAGAACTCCCGCCCGCCGTCCTGGGTCTCCATCGTGACCTCCATCTTCGTCATGTCAGACCCTGTTCCGGTGTCGGGTCGCGTCTACGGCCTGGGGACCTCGCAGGAGCTATCGGGCGACATGCTTGCCCTGTCGTCAGCTTGGGCGCAGGCGCGACACTCCCGCGAGGATGGAATCACGGGCATTCGATTCGGCGGTGGGCACCATAATGGCGGCTATGGCGCGATCGGCAGCCTCTCCGGAATCCCAACTCGTGGTGATCGGATCATCGGCGGGTGGAATCGAGGCGCTCTCACGGGTCGTGGCGAGCCTGCCGGCGGACTTCCCGGCGCCGATCGTGATCGCGCAGCACCTCGATCCTCGCCGACCCAGCCATCTGCACGAGATCCTCGCCCGCCACGCCACGATACCGGTCCGAGTGGTCAAAGAGCGGGAGGCCCTGGAGAACGGCGTGATCTTCGTCGTTCCTTCGAACCGGCTCGTGGAGATCAGCCACGGCGACCTCCGGCTTCGTGCGGCCAAGCCCGGTGCAGTCGCACCCTCCATCGACGTCTTGTTGGAGAGCGCAGCAACCGTCTTCGGTCCCGGACTCATCGCCGTGATCCTCACGGGCAGCGGCTCGGATGGATCAGCCGGCGCCTGGCGTGTGAAAGAAGCGGGCGGCACGGTCGTCATCGAGAATCCCGCGACCGCAATGTTCCCCTCGATGCCGAACTCGATCCCTCCATCGCTCGTCGATGCGACGGCAGACCTCGACTCGATCGGATCGATCGTGTGCGATCTCCTGGTGGCAGGTACGTCGCCGGCCGAAGGGCGCGACTCCGACGAGCTTCGCGGCCTCCTGGAGCGTATACAGGAGCGCAGTGGTATCGACTTCGGCACATACAAGCCGGCTACCATCCTGCGGCGACTTCACGGCCGGATGAAGGCGAAGTCGCGCCCGACCATCGCCGACTACGCGGCCTACCTCGAGGCTGATCCCGAGGAATACGCCAGACTCGTCAACAGCTTCCTCATCAAGGTCACGGAGTTCTTCCGGGACCCGAAGCTCTTCGACTATGTGCGCCAGAGTCTCCTGCCGGATCTCATCGCCGAAGCCCGGCGGGAGAAGCGGGAGCTCCGTATCTGGTCGGCCGGTTGCTCGACCGGCGAAGAGGCCTACTCCCTCGCCATGGCCGTCGCCGACACACTTGGAGAGGATCCCCCCTGGCCGGAGGTGCGGATCTTTGCGACGGACATCGACCGCCAGGCCATCGCCTTCGCGCGTCGGGGCATCTACTCGCCGGCGGCCCTCAAGGGCGTGCCCGCCGTAGCCCGAGACCGCTACTTCGTGAAGTCGGACGGCGGCTACGAAGTTGCCAAGCGGCTCAGGGCCCTGATGGTCTTCGGCGAGCACGATCTGGGCGAGCGCGCGCCCTTCCCGCGGATCGATCTCCTTCTCTGCCGCAATGTCCTGATCTACTTCACCGCTCCGATGCAGCGGGTCGCGCTCGAGACCTTCGCTTTCTCATTGCGGCCTGGCGGTCGGCTGGTCCTGGGCACGTCCGAGAGCATCATGGCGCTGCCGGAGCCATTCGAGGAGGAGCAGCCGCGGCTGCGCGTCTACCGCCGGCTGCCCGGCCCCTACGCAATCCCACCGATGCGGCCCGCGGTGCTGCGCCCGCGCCGGAACGAGGAATCGCGGCTCGACCAGGCGATTCGAGGCACTCACAGCGACGTCCGGCGCGCGGCGGAATCGTCGGCGTCGGCCGACAGCCTCCTCCTGGGCCTGACCGTCGGCATCGTCGTCGTCGATCCCCGCTACTACATCGTTCGCATCAACACCGCGGCTCGCCAGATGCTCGGGATCCACGGCAAGGCTTTCGATCAGGACTTCATCCATCTCGCGGAGGTGCTTCCCCCGAGCGCCATCCGAGTCGCCATCGACGCCGCGCTGGCCGGGAAGATCACTTCGGCTGTGTACGAGGTGGAGCCCACGGACGCCGCCAGTGAGACGACGCGATTCGTGGAAGTCAGGATCCGCCCATATCGCCTCGAGACGCGGGCGGTCGAAGGCGCCGTCGTCGAGTTGATCGACGTGACCAGGCAGGAGCATGAGCGGCACGCCGAGGTCAGGACAAGGCAGCGACTCGAGAAGGCAGTCGCCACCAACGGCCGGCTCCTCCAGGCCAATGAGGAGCTGACTTCCCTGGTGGCCGAGTTGCGGGGAGCGAACGAATCCATGCTTCTCGCCAGCGAGGACGCGCAAGCCAGCCGCGAAGAAGTGGAGACCGTCAACGAGGAATTCCAGGCCACCAACGAGGAACTTGAAACCCTCAACGAAGAGTTGACCGCGAGCGTCGAGGAGCTACGGGTCGCCAACGAGGATCTCGCCACTCGCACCGACCAGCTCAGTGCCCAGGCAACCGTGCTCGAGCAGGAGAGGAAAGACACCCAGGAGGAGCACGACCGACTGCGATCCATCCTGGCGAGCCTCGGCGACGCCATCGTGGCGGTCGACCACGCGGGCCGGATCGTCACTACCAACGACGCCTACGATCGGCTCTTCGGCCGCGGCGAGACGGATATAGAGCCCGAGGACGCCGCGGGTCTCCCGATTCCGCTGGCCGAGCGGCCGCAGCAACGGGCCGCTCGAGGCGAACGGTTCCGCATGGAGTTCGCGGTGGCGGAACCTGGAGGAACTCGGCGCTGGTTCGAGGCGGTGGCGGAGCCGCTCACGGCCGGGGACCGAACGTGGGGCGGCGTAATCGCGATCAGGGACCTCTCCGAGCGCACGATGCGGCTCAGCCTGGAGAGGCTGATGGCCGCGGCGGGTCACGAGCTCAAGACGCCGGTGGCGGCCCTCCACGGGTACGTTCAACTCCTCGAACGAAACCTGGGCCCAGGGAGCTCCGAGCAGGCCCGCGCCTACGCCGATCGAGCCCTCGCGCAGACGAGGAAGGTCGGTGAGCTCGTAGAGCGCCTCTTCGACATGAGCCGCATCCAGGCCGGTCGCCTGGAACTCGTCGTCGCAACGATCGATCTCGTCGCGGTCGTGAACGATGCCGTCGACGTGGCCGGGACGCTGCCCAACGCGCCGACAATCCGGGTCTCGTCAACTCGGAGGCCGATCATGCTGCAGGGCGATGACGTTCGCTTGGAGCAGGTCTTCGTCAATCTCCTGTCGAACGCCGTCGAGCACGCGGCCAAGTCGCCGACGATCGACGTGACCGTGCGTCGATCTGGCGCATTCGCCGTGGTCGAGGTCGGCGATTTCGGACCTGGGATCGCGGTCGGCTTGCTGTCGATGCTGTTCCAGCCCTATACGCAGCTTGGGAAGAAGCCGTCGGCGGGTTTGGGCCTTGGTCTCTATCTGGCGCGCGAGATCGTGACGGCGCACGGCGGGACAATCGAGGCGGAGTCCGCGGTCGGCGAGGGCACGACGGTCACTGTTCGACTCCCGCTTGGCAAGGGCGCGCCGGGCAAACGCGGCGAGCGAGGCGGGCGGGGCGCACGACGGCCCGAGGCGGAGACGGAATCTTGATCCGGCTCGCGATCGTCGAGGATCACCCGGCCATCGCCGAGGGGCTGACTGCGCTGCTGCGCGCCGAGTCCGATCTCACCGTCGTGGGGACGGCCCGGGACGGCCTCGCCGCCGACCGCCTGATCGAGACTCAATCTCCCGACGTCATCCTGTGCGACATTCGCCTGGCCGGGGCGGTGGATGGCCTGCAACTCCTGGCCGCACACACGCCGGGCCCGGCATTCATCATGCTGAGCGCCTACTCCTACCCGAGCTACTACGCCGCCGCTGTGGAGCACGGGGCCAAGGGCTACCTCTCCAAGATGGCTAGCATCGAGCAAATCGTCACCGCCGTACGAACGGTCGCCGCTGGTGGCACGGCATTCACCTCCGACATCCGCCGGGCCGCACGCACGGCCCTCCGCCCGCCCACACAACGCGAGGCCCAGATCCTGGCGCTCGTTGCTGAGGGGCACGCCAACGCCGAGATCGCCGAACGCCTCTCACTGCGGGTGAAGACCGTCGAGAGCCAGCTCCGGCGCATGTTCGACCGCTACGACGTGACGAGCCGGACCTCTCTGGTGCGCGTTGCGCAACGGCAGGGCTGGATCGAAGGAGATCGCTAGAGCGCCCTGGACGCCGTTCGGAACTCCGCGATGGCCGTGAGGGTTTCCATCCTCGTGGCCGCTGGCAAAGACGAGCACCCTGGTGCATGAAAGTGGTGTCTCATGGAACTCCTTGTCCTCGTGCTCATCCTTCTCTTCCTGTTCGGCGGTTTCCGCTTCAGCCGTCGCTGAAGAAAGGTCATCCGGCTTCGATCCGTCGCCACCGAACGAGCCCCGGCCGTCGCCACTCTGGCGGGTTTTCATCCTCGTGGGTCACGGTGGCGGAACCTACCTTGACGGGCAGGGCGAGTACATCGCCCGCTGCTACGCGAGGCTCCTGCTGTGGACACGACCCTTACATCTCTACGGCTGTCCGAGAATCCGCCCGACGCGCAGACCCGCGTCTCGGATGGGAACCTGGTCCAGTCGGTCGACCGCGCAATATCGCTCTTGTTGGGACTGGGCGAATCGGAAGCGGAGATAGGGGTTACCGAAATCGCGCGGCGCCTCGGATTCCACAAGTCCACCGCTTCCCGCCTGCTCGCTACGCTGGAGCGGCGAGGACTCGTGGAGCAGGACAGTGACACGGGCAAGTACCGCCTCGGGCTGGCGATGGTTCTGCTGGGCGGCCACGCCGAACGGATGCTCGATCTCCGGTCGGTCGCGTTGCCGGAACTTGAGAGCCTGGCGCGATCGGTCAGGGAGACGACGACCCTCGGGGCGCTCGAAGGCGACAGCCTGGTCACGATCGCATGGTCGGACAGGACCGGCATGAGCCATCGCCGAACCTCCGCCAGCTTGCCGCTGCACGCTACGGCCCCCGGCAAGGTCCTGCTCTCGAACCGGCCCGAACGAGAGGTCGTCCGCCTGTCGAGGAACGGGTTCACGCCTTACACGGCCCACACGATCGTGCGTCTGGACCAGTTCCTCGATGAACTCGCCAGGGTGCGCAGGCGGGGCTTCGCCACGGCTTTCGGTGAGAGCGAGCCGGGCGTGAACGCCGTCGCGGTGCCTGTCTTCGACCACCATTCCGGCGTAGTGGCAGCCCTGGAAGTGCGGGCATCCGGCAACCGAATCCGACCCAGCCAGGTTCCCGAGTTGATCGAGAGGGCGCGGGAAGCTGCGGCGGCAATCACCGAACGCATCGGCGGTATCGCCGCTTCGGCGTAGCCGAGAGCTGACGCTACGCGGCCAGAACCTGCCGTTGGGTTGCCCTCGATCCTGCCGGTTCGGCCCCGTTGAGGTTGACGGCGGCGCCCGCGGGATCGGCGGCCGAGGTATCGAGTTTGAACGTGGCGACGAGTGCATCGAGACGTCCGGCCATGGTCGCCAGCGTCGCGGCTGACCCGACGACCTGCTCGACCTGCGCCGAGAGTCCGTCGGTGGCGGCGCTGACCTCTTCGGTTGCCGCCGAGTTCTCCTCGGACACAGCGGCCATGGATTCCACTGACTCCGCCACGCTGCGCGCGCTGGCGGTCATCCGGGTCACACCCTGGTTGGTCTGAGCGGCGATCGCGGCGATTTCCTCGGTGGCCGACACTACGCCGGAACTGGCTTCCTCCATCGACCCGACGGCGACTGTGATCCTTTCCACGGCCGCCTTGGTGGCCGTGACGGACGACTCGATGGCCTCGAGAGAGACTCCGGCCCGGTATGCGAGCGCGGCGCCGGATTCGACCTCAGCTGACCCGACCTGCATGGCTTCAACAGCGGCCCTCGTTTCGTTCTGGACCAGCGCGATCAGATCGGCGATCTCCTTGGTTGCCCGACCGGATCGCTCCGCGAGTTTGCGGACCTCATCCGCGACTACGGCGAAGCCCTTACCCTGCTCACCGGCTCGGGCCGCTTCGATGGCGGCGTTCAGTGCGAGCAGATTGGTCTGTTCCGCGATGTCGTCGATCGTCTCAACGATGGCCCCGATCTGCTCCGACTTGGCGCCAAGCTCGGTGACTCTGATAGCGCTGGCGTCGACGGCAGCCTTGATGCGCTCCATGCCCGCCACGGTCTTCTTGACCGCGTCCAGACCTTCGGCCGCAGCGCTGGCCGCGTCGGCCGACACGTTGGTCACTTCGTTCGACGCGTCGCCCACCGCCGCAATCGCTCCCGACAGACTGACCGCGGCTTCGAGGGAAGCTTCCACGCGGCTGGTCGTTTCGGCGGCGCCGGCACCAACTTCGCCGATCACGACCTCGAGCTCCTGTACTGCGGCCGCCGTCGTAGTGGATGCCCGAGCCTGATCCTGAGCGCCGGCGGCTACCTGACCGATCGTCTGCGAGATCTGGGATGACGCCTCGCCCGAAAGTTCGGCGGCCGTAGTCAGTTCGCCGCTCGAACGGGCCACGGTTTCGGAGGCGGACTGGACGTTCTGCATCGTCCGCGTCAGTCCCGTACGGGTCGCGTTGTAGGCTTCGATCGAAGTCACAATCCGGTCGCGCAACGAGTCGGTGCTGGCGGCGGTCTCGCCGATCTCGTCACTGCCTATGGGGCCGATGCGTGGCGTCACCGGCACTATGCCGTAGGTCAGATCGCCGTCGCGGAAGCGAGCCAGACCCTCCGCGAGCCAGATCCCGCAGTTGTCCGCCAGAGAGGTCACGGTCACCTGGACCGCCTTGACGCCCTTCGTGATCGACCGCGATAGCAGGAAGCCGATCGCGAGGCCAATGAGGGCGGCCAGCAACCCGAGCCCGATGCTCAGTGAAGTGGTCAGTTGGGTCGCCGTCGCCTCGTCGGCCGTGGCCTGGTCGATCTCCTTCTGGACCGCGTCGATGTATACCTGTGCCGAGTCGAGGGCGCCGACGAACGGAACCGTGGTGTAGTCGAAGGCGGCCTTCAGGTACGCGCCGGAGCGGTCTTCCGCGAAGACTTGCTCGTTGCCGAACAGGTAACTGTCGGAGCCGGTGAACACGTATCTGGTTTGAGCGTCGAGCGTGGCGCGATTGGCGTCGGTCAGCGGCTTTGTGCCCCAGTAGTACGCCACGAAGTCGTTGATCGCCTTGCGTTGCGCATCGGTGTCGGCGAGAGCGAGGGCCTGCGCTACGGTCGTCTTGAGCTGGCCGACTTCCTGGTAGTAAGTTGCGGCCAGGGCGTCGGAGTGTGCCTTGTCGCCGGACATGCTGTTGACCATCCACGCGCCGTCGTCATCGATCGCTCGCACGAGCATCACGATCCTGGCGGCCGCAATCCGGGCCGGGTCCAGATGATTCACGATGCGGTTGGCAATCGATGCCTGGTCCGAACTCGCGACCGTATCGATCGCAAGGGTCGTGCCCATCAGCAGCAGAACGACCACGAAACCACCGAGTAGCTTCGTTCTCACGGACAGCTTCACCGCGCGCCTCCACAATCTCGGCGGCGAAAGAGTCACTGGAAGCCGCTGGCATGGGGCCTCTCATGGCACGTAGACGTTCCGCGAGCCGCATTTGACGGATCGGTCGCAGACGGCTCGCGGCCTATAGGGGAATTCCCCTAGGACGTCGCAGGCCGGTTTCGCGCGAAACCCCGGCAGGAGCCCGCTGCCCGAGCTAGCATCCAGACAAGCGGCGCCGCGCCAGACGGCGCACGGATCTGCGGAGGAAACCCGGATGATCGACCTCCTCGTCATGGTCGGCGTGAACGCCGCTGCGCTCCTCGTGGCGGCCAACGTCGTGCCGGAATTCAGCCTCGTCTTCAAGACGGACAAGCTCGAAGACTGGATCCAGATCCTCCTCATCGCCCTCCTGTTCGCCATCGTCAACAGCTACATCAAGCCGATCGTCAAGATGCTTGCCATGCCGATCGGCTTCATGACGATGGGGCTCGTCGCCTTCGTCATCAATGCGGGCATGGTGCTGGGGATCGCGTGGCTCGTGAACCAGGCCAAGGACACCCTGACCGTCGGCTTCACAGTCGGCCACTTCCCGGCCCAGTGGGGCTACGAGACCATCGGTTGCGCAGTGGTTGCCTCGATCGTGATCAGCGTGGTCGGTACCGTCCTGAATCTGCTCCTGGCCCCACGCAAGGTCGCCGGCTTCTAGCGGGCGCTGTCGGGCGCGGTCGGGCCGCGAGTCGACGGTCGACGTCTCGGCAGTGCGCCTGCGCCTCGATGCGGATTGGTTAGGCTTGCATCCATGCCAGTCGCAGAGACGTCATCTCTGGCCAGCCTGTTCGCCACGGGCCCCGGTGCGGGCGCCCGGCCGGCTACGCCGGGATCCCTGACCGAGCGCGAGCGGTTCCGAATCCGGCTCCGGCGTCGTCCCATGTTGCTCGACGGAGCAATGGGCACGCTTCTGTACTCTCGAGGGATCCCCCAGCGAGCCTGCCTCGACGAGCTCGTCCTGACCAAGCCCGAGATCGTCTCGACGATCCACCGCGAGTACATCGAAGCAGGCGCGGACGCAATCGAGACGAACACATTCGGGGCGAACCGCTTCCGCCTGGCCGAATACGGACTGCAGAAGCTGGCCGGTCGACTGAGCCGGCGGGGCGCCCAGCTTGCCCGGGAGGCTCGCGAGATCTCCGGGCGCGAAGCCCTCATTGCAGGCTCGATCGGGCCGCTCGGTCACACGGGTCGAATGGCCATGCCTCATCCGGGGATTGTCCGAGCGGCCTTCCGCGAGCAAATCGAAGCACTCCTGGAAGGCGGCGTCGACATCTTCGTGTTCGAGACCTTCGATCGACTGGAGCCATTGCTACTGGCGATCGAAGAAGCGCGCCGAGCGTGCGACCTGCCGGCCATCGCCCAGATGACGTTCGGCGAGGACCTGTGCGCCAACGACGGAACTACGCCCGAGGCAGCGGCGGCGGCCCTTACGGCGGCGGGAGTCGATGCCGTCGGCGTCAACTGCGGAGCAGGACCGCTCGTATGCCTCGAGGCGCTGGTCAAGACAGGGCCGCCGACCGGCATCGTGGCCCGCTGCATCGCCCCGAACGCGGGGCTGCCGCAACGCATCGAGGGCAACTTCGTCTATTCCGCCGGACCCGAGTACTTCGGTGAGATGGTTCCGCGAATGCTCGCGGCCGGAGCTCGGATCGTCGGCGGCTGCTGCGGAACCACTCCCGCCCACACGGCGGCGATGCGGGCCGCGATCGACGCGCTGGCCGACGAGCATGGTCCTCGCGCGGTCGTCGCCCCGGGCGCCGACGAGGACGAGGCGGACCCGGCAGCGGCCGCGGCGCCACGCACGCCACTGCCCGAGCTCTCGACAAGT
>Ga0182017_10004102_pt1 | contig 10834 bp, 9 predicted proteins | sample 712E3DmetaG_FD_120492 | JGI IMG/M metagenome (GOLD analysis project Ga0182017, IMG submission 120492) | Permafrost microbial communities from Stordalen Mire, Sweden - 712E3D metaG | ecosystem: Environmental > Terrestrial > Soil > Wetlands > Permafrost | place: Sweden: Stordalen | collected... | reverse complement strand
GACCGCTGGTGATTTTACTTTGTCTGGTTCTGCAAAGGGAATTTACAGCGATGCCGATAGTACTTTACCTGATGTTACTTTAAATCTTGTTGTGAATAATGGTCTGATGAGTTATCCTGCCCTTCCGGAGAAGATCTCCAACATTGGTATAAATGTAAATGTTTTTGCAAACGGGAAAAATCTTGACAAAACAATTATAAATCTGGATAAATTCCACATGGAGCTTGCCGGAAGTCCGTTTGATATGACTTTTTCCCTGAAGACGCCGATGAGCGATCCTGATTTCACTGCAACTCTTCATGGAAAGATTGACCTGGCTGCCCTTTCAAAAGCAATTCCACTCGGTAACATCAAATTGACTGGCATTTTCGACATGGCGATAAGTATGGCAGGCAAGCTGTCAATGATAACAAAAGAACAATATGAAAGCTTTAAGGCTGATGGCACTTTGGATGTAAAAAACATATTAGTTGCCATGGCAGGCTATCCTGAAGTGAGGATTAACAACGCATTATTCTCATTCACACCGGCATATGCTGAAATGAAGAAAGCGGATATTATAGTTGCCAGGACCAGTGATTTTTCAGTCAATGGCAGATTTGAAAACTATATACCCTATGTATTCAGAAATGAGACATTAAAGGGTAATCTGACTATGCAATCCAGGCAGGTAGATGCCACAGCAATTATGGCAGCTATGACACCTGATACAACTGCTGTTACAAATACGAAAACAGACACAATATCCCTCTCTGTCATCCCGGTTCCAAAAAATATAGATTTTGATTTCAATGCATTTATCAAAAAATTCAGCTATGATAGTATTAAAGCAGAAAATGTTAAAGGGAAAATATCAGCAAAGAAGGGAGTTTTAACTATCAGGGATGCTGGGTTGGATATGCTTGGTGGCACGATATTAATGAGTGCCGATTATGATACCCGTGATACGCTTAAACCAGTGATGAAAGCTGATTTAAGCATGAAGAATATTGGCGTGAAAGATGCTTTCACTACATTTGCGATGGTTCAGAAGCTGGCTCCGGCCGCAAAAGGAATCGATGGAAAAATTAACGCTCAGCTTGTTTACCAGAGTCTGCTGGGCAAAGATATGATGCCGGTAATAAAAACTATTGATGGTTCCGGAAAACTTCAGTCAGATCAGATTACCCTTGTAGAATCACCCACATTTGATAAGATTAAAGGCGTATTGAAACTTGGAGATAAATCTAGTAACACCTTTAAAGATATTAACATAAGCTTTAAGATAAAAGAGGGAAGAGTGTATGTAACTCCCTTTGATGTAAAGTTTGGAAATATAAAGATGAATATCAGCGGAGATCAGGGATTGGATCAGACATTGAATTATCTGATTAAAACAGAGATTCCAAGAGCTAGCCTTGGTAACGCTGTTAATTCTCTGATTGATAATCTTTCATCGCAGGCAGCGCGATTTGGAATCGCGTATAAACCTGCAGATATAATAAAGGTTAATGTAAAGGTCACCGGTACTTTTGACAAACCGGAAGTTGCTCCGGCATTTGGAAACAGTTCTCCTGGTGGTGGAACTGGAACTGCTGCAGGAACAGCGAAAGAGACAGTAAAACAGGTAGTAAGCGGAGCTGCAGACAAAGGGAAGGATCAACTAAGGAGTGAAGCTGCCTCGGAAGGTGATAAACTGATCAAGGATGCTGAAGTGCGTGGACAGCAGTTGCGTGATGAAGCTGCCATTGCAGCCAAAAAGCTTCGTCAGCAGGCAGATTCATCAGGTGCAAAAATGGTTAATGGAGCAAACAATTTCCTGACAAAAGCTGCTGCCCAGAAAGGTGCAGATGCTCTCAGGAAGGAGGCAGATAAACATGGTAATCAACTTATTAAAGAGGCAGATGACAAGGCCAAAAAGTTAGTAGAAGAGGCTACAGCGAAAAAAGAGGAGATGATTAAGAAGATCTGACAAGATTTCTATAAAATTTATTTATTTCACAGAGTTACACTGAGATTACACTGAGGACCACTGAGAAAAATCTTAATTTATCCAATTTTCTGTGTAACTCTGTGTCTCCTTTGTGTATCTCTGTGCAACAAAAAAAGACTGTCATTGAAACAGTCTTTTTAATATTGGAAAATCCTAAATTAGAATTTCTTCTCCTTGATACGTGCTTTCTTACCGGTAAGATTGCGAAGGTAAAATATTTTTGCCCTGCGTACTTTGCCATGTTTGTTAAGTTCAATCTTATCAATAAAGGGTGAAGCAATCGGGAATATCCTCTCAACACCTATATTACCGGACATTTTCCTTACTGTGAAGGTTTCTGTATGTGCGCTTCCGCTTCTCTGGATAACAACACCACGGTACTGTTGAATTCTTTCCTTGTTACCTTCTTTGATCTTGTAATGAACAGTAACTGTATCGCCTGCCATAAACTTTGGAAATTCGTTTTTTACAGCAAATTCTTTCTCTACAACATTCATTAAATTCATCGCGCGAAGTATTTTATAATCTCAACTTTGTTTTTCAAAAATCGGACGCAAAGTTATGAATAATATTTTTAAAATCATTATCCCCCTTAAAAATGTTTTGTGAATAATATATTCCGTGGTGGAAATGTGGAAATGTTGAAATGTCGAAATGTTGAATTTGTACTCTTCAACTCTTCAACTCTTCAACTCTTCAACTCTTCAACTACTTCTCCTTAAACCGATCTCCTGTATTTTTTACTATAAACCTGTTCCATTCATCACCATAACCTGGCTGACTGAGTTTCGGATTCATCATCTTATAACCTTTTGGAACAGCCTGTTTAACCTTCACATTTCCATCCACATATTTTGTGAAAAGAAATTTATAAAGGTCTTTCCATTCAGCAACAGTATGATTGCCGGCATTTACAGAATAATCAGTCAGATACTTAACAGCTGCTGCCTGGTCATCCTTGAACAGATCAGATGCTTCTTTATCAATATTCACACTTTCAGTCATATATTTATCTTCCAGCTCTTTCTGTTTACTCTGAAGATCCCCAATGAGGAGGCGTGTGCGTGTATAAGCAAAATTTGCTACCTGGTTAAAAACCCAGAATGCTGCATCCTCACTAAAAGTCATCATATCTCCATTGCCTTCAGCGAAGGAGTGAGGGACTTCTGTAATTCCGCAATACATTGGAGAGTAAACGGTATAATATGTATCATCTACTCCGAACCAGTCAATACCTCCAACCGCATCTGGCAACCATGAACGGCTCTGTGCGATGAAAGAGAAACCTGTCTGCATTGTTGAAATAGCTCTTTCGTTAAAATACTTCACATTGTCTACTTTCCACTCCATTGGTCTCCATTTAACTGTGCTTCCGTAAGGTCCTGCCCCCGGGTCTTTGGTCATATCCATTGGGGTATTCTGATAGTAATCTCTCATTATGTTTTTGACATCATTAAGATCAAGTTTCCTGTCTGGTTTAATCCAGAGAGGCATCCTGTTCTTCAGGTTTTCCCCCATTGCATAGTCGAGGTATTTGCCCATCTGGCTGTTAACCTTATTGAACCCTGACCATACTCTAGCTTCGCAAAACCTTGCACCTGAAAAATCAATAGGAGCATAAGCGTCACTGAAACTGAAATCTTTATCCTCTCCCTTAAACCAGCCATGGCTCCGGGCAACATCGATCACATCATAAGCATAGACGGTCTCAACCTCAGGATTGTAGATCTTGTTTATCTCCTTGGTTGTTATTGATTTCTTCCCATCTGCAAGTGGAAACGTGGTAATTCTGGGATGATTAGCATGACCGCAAATATAGCCATCAGGAATCCGGCGGGCTACCCATACCGCACCCTTTTTACCCGGTCCTTTTCCAATTAATTCCAGAATCCAGGCTTCATTCGGATCACCAATTGAGAAAGATTCACCTTCGCTGCAATATCCGTAGTCTGAAACTAGTTGTGAAAAAGTAAAAATCGCCTCTCTGGCATTTTTGGCTCTCTGAAGTGTAATATATATCAGACCTCCGTAATCCATCATAGCGAGAGAATCAGCTAATTCAGGACGTCCTCCGTATGTAGTTTCACCTATAGAAACCTGATGCTGATTCATATTACCGACAACAGAATAGGTGTGGGCAATCTGTGGGATCTTTCCAAGGTATTTTCCCGTATCCCATTCGTAAATATCAAGCATCGATCCGGCCGGCCAGTTTTTTGCAGGCCAATAATAAAGTTCTCCATATAAAACGTGTGAATCAGCCACATATGTTATCATAACTGATCCGTCTTTGGTAGCACCTTTTGTAAAAAGAAAATTTGTGCAGGCGTTTGTAGTTTGTTCGAACAGGAGGCTTGCAAAAAGGATTACCAGTATTGCTGCAAAATGTTTTTTCATAAACTCTGTATTTAGAATTTTTAAATTGAAATTTAAGGAATTGTGCAAAGGTAATAAGCTGAATAAAATATCAAAGAGGAAATCAGATCAAATTGAGGATATTTATGATATTTGCAATCTTTTCGTGGTCGGCAACTTTTCGGGAGAATTCTGTTTTTCCAACAGGGTCTCCTATTGAGATTCCTGATTTCCTGTAAATCATTTCGCTGTCAATAACTTTTCTTCCTGTAAGATGAAATTCACTTGCGCCTGTAATTCCGGCAATTGATGCAATATTCGATTCATTTATTCCTCCACCTGCCATAATAATTATTCTGTTATCTGACTGTTTGACGAGATTCCTGATTATCTCCGATCCTTCTGAAGCATTATTCTTTTGTCCTGATGTCAAAACTCTTTCTGCACCTGATAAAATTATATCTTCAATTCCTTTAACCGGATCAAGACACATATCAAAAGCCCTGTGGAATGTAACTTCCATTGGCCTTGCAAATTCAATGAGCCTGGAGGTCCGTTCGATATCAATATTGCCGTCGCGAAGAAGAATTCCGACAACAATTCCGTCCGCTCCGGCTTCGCCGCATACCTCAATATCCCTCCTCATAATGTCAAATTCCGGATCTGAATAAAGGAAATCTGATCCTCTCGGTCTGATTATTACATTCAGCCCGATGGTAAGATTATTCCTCACTGAAACAATAGTGCCGTAACCGGGTGTTGTTCCTCCTTCAATCAGATTATCACAAAGTTCAACACGGTTAGCTCCGGCAGTCTGTGCAATTATTGCCGATTCAAGGGAATCTACACATATTTCAAGTTTAAATTTCACCTTTCATTTTTTTTGATTTTTTTCGTTTACCCGTCCCTAAAGGGTGCGAAAAAAATCAAATACTCTTTTAAAAGTAAGGAGTAAAAATTTGATTTTCAAGCAACCTATAAAACGTTTTTACAATTTTCAAATTTATATTCATTTTAATAAAATTAATATTATTTTCTGTATAATTGTACATAAATTCTTATTAATATGAAACCAACATTATTAGTTTTAGCGGCAGGCATGGGCAGCCGTTATGGAGGAAATAAACAACTCGACGAGGTAGGACCATCGGGCGAAACAATCATTGATTATTCGATATATGATGCTATACGTGCCGGTTTCGGAAAAATCGTTTTTGTTATCAGACGCGATATTGAAGATCAGGTAAAAGAGAGATTTGTTGCACGGTTAAATGGCAAGATTGAGGTTGACTATGTATTTCAGGAAATTACAAACCTTCCTGAAGGAGCCAGGGTATCTCCGGAAAGGCAAAAACCCTGGGGTACAAGCCACGCAATACTGGTTACTGAAAAGAAGATTAAAGAACCTTTTGGCGTTATTAATGCGGACGATTATTACGGAGTTGAATCGTTTAAGATCCTGCGGGATTTTCTGGTTAATGATAAAGACCCAAATTGTTATTCTATTGTAGGTTATAAGTTAGGCAATACATTATCTGATCATGGACATGTCAACAGAGGTGTGTGCGGGGTGGGGGATAACGGGTTGTTAATAAATATTGTCGAAACCCGACAAATTGAAAAAACTGCAAATGGTGCCAAATCACCCGGGCCTGATGGAAAAACTCTTCAATTTACTGGTAATGAGGTTGTTTCTATGAACCTTTGGGGATTTAAGCCGTCATGCTATAAATATCTTGGTAAGGAATTCCTTAATTTTATCAACAACCATGGAATGGACCTTAAGTCTGAACTAGACATACCTACATCTGTAGACAAGTTCGTTAAGGATGGTCAGATAACAATTAAAATACTTATGAGCAACGAACGGTGGTTCGGAGTGACTTATCGTGAAGATAAACCCTTTGTTGTAGAGAGTATTAATAAAATGATCAGCAAGGGAATATATCCGTCAAAGATATATTAAAAGATAGTTTTGAAAGATAAATAGCCACCCTGACTCAGGTCAGAGATGGCTTTTTACTTGCAAACATTGGTTTGTTTTTTGTATCCTGTCTGGCCCAATAACGGCTTCTTGCCTCTTCAGCATCTGCTCCGACAGCAATATATATCTTCGTCCTGTGATTAATCACAACTTCCTGCATCTTGGTTATGTCAGGTGTTTTAAAAACGTTCTGTTTTCTTTCTTGCATATTATAACTCCATTCAATTATTTGATTGTCTGTCTGCTTGTCTTTTTGTCTTCTCGTCTTTTTGTCTGATTTAATGCATTTTAATCCAGGCATTGAACAATGAAATTAAAAACATTCATAAAATGTCTCTTCTCAACTTAATCTGAATCAATGTATTGGAAGCGTTAAGAAAAATTCCTCTGTTCGTCTGGCAAAATTGCGAACTCTACGAATAGAACCTGTTGCTCTATATCTGGCTTAACCTGAGGTACAAAAAATAGAGATTAATACTTCATTATAAAACACCAAATCAATGGAATTGTTTTATAATCTGCCAAATATAGGCAAAATTATCGGATATTTACGTATATGAAGGTATAAATGAATCAGCAAACTTCTAAATTTGATTTAAATATCCTTCTTTTACCAGGTGAAATCACAATTATATATGCTTGCATTATCACAATTGTCAGTAACCTTAAGATATAGTTTATGTTTTGAGCCTTTAGTAATTCTGTCCGGATCAAATTTATAAACAAGAATGTCAACCCTCGGATCATATTCAAAAAGAGCCCACTTTCCATCAATTAGCCCGGTATAAGTTTTTATACCTGAAAGATCATCATTAATCTTTATCCTGATCTCTTTCTTCTCAGTAAGATTTGCTCCGGGTATAAGACCGACAGCGGAAATAATTGGAGGAACAGTATCAATTGAAACTGTAAAATCTCCAAAAGAGAGAAGATCAGCGGTGATGTATCCGTTAGAAAAAACGCCACCGGATGCACTTATCTTTTTATTGTCATCAAGTTGAACAATAAGTAGTTTAGAGGCTTTCCCGAAAGGAATACTATCGGGTTTAATTGATAAACTGTAAGCCTTCTGCAGTGGGGTAAACCTGTTATGAATATGGTAAATGGAAGAAAAAAACCTGCCATTTACACGAGATTTTGAGTATGTGAAGTGCAAAGTATCATACAAAGCACCTGAAGGGATATTTACCCAGACACCATCTGAAATGAACGAATTGCTTTTGCCGAAGGGCATGATACTTTTGGTACTATCCTGTCGTTCTTTTGCTGAGGCTATTATTAGCTGCGACGGTTTGACATAAAATGACAAAACTGCTTTATTATTACTTCCATCTTTCACTATAATTTTAATGTAATGGATTTTACTATCATTAAAATCATATAATCCATTATTCATGAAGCTCTTATATAGGCTCAGCTTGTCGTTCGGAAGAACAAATGTTTTCTCAATTTCAACGTTGTTTCGCTGCAAGGCTTCATAATCTATATGGGCATTAATATATCGGGTTTCATAAAAGCTGAATTCATTAATATTATATGTGAACCAGGGAACGCTGTCTATTTGCAGTTCTATTGAATTGATTCCAAACCTGTTTGCAGTGTTATTCATGTAATCATAGCTTGTGATACCGAATCCGGCAGTACCGTTAATCTTCAATTCAGTATTATCAGGTAAGGAATAGTTACCATCTGCTCCTGTCAGATTTAAATATAGTTTGCCGGTTCTTCCATTAATGGTTGTATTGCCGGAAGCAGGATAAATCGCAAGTCGCTCAATAACGGGCTTGAGATTGTCTTCAATGCCTAAATTAAATAGCAGAGGATTTACCGGTTTTTCACCGTCAGATTTTCGTATTTCAAAATGCAGGTGAGGCCCGGATGAGCCTCCGCTGTTTCCTGAAAAGCCGATTATCTCTCCTTTCGCAATATGAAACTTATCTTCAGGAGGATAAATTGTTACCGCGAAACTTTTGTTTTCATATTGTCTTGTCTTAACATATGCCTCTATTTCAGGGGCATAACGATCAAGGTGTCCGTAAACTGTTGAATATCCTGAAGGATGTCTTATGAATATAGCTCTGCCGAATCCGACAGGAGAAACAAGAAGAAGATATACAAAACCATCATCTGCAGCGACAACCTCTTTACCAATAACACCTTGTGTTTTAATATCTATCCCGGAATGATAATGATCTGCCCTTAATTCTCCGAAGCTTGCTGAAAGAGATAAGGGAATTTTCAATGGTGAAATAAACAGGTTCTTTTCTGTTTGACCATTTGCAATAATGTTGATAAAAAACATTGAATTAAAAAGAAGCTTTCTCCACCTTGCCATGATGATTCCCATTAAGTTTTATGAGGTGCAAAGCTATGTTTCTGTTTCACCCTGACAAACAAAATTGAGTAAATTTTTGAAATTATCATTAACAATACTAATTTTGTGCTAAAGATTTTTACTATGTCCGGTCAGGGTTATGAAGAATTGAAATTACTGAACAGGAAAATTGATGAGTTAGTAAACAGTTACAGTAACCTGAAGCATGAATGTGAAAATCTCAGAACCGAAAAGGAGGCTTTAAAATCGTCGCTTCTGGACAGGGAAACAGAAATGAAAGAATTGGAAAAGAGATACGAAAGAGTTAAATTATCAGGAGCATTGTTGGGAGATGGAGAAAATGCAACTGAAGCGAAAAAAAAGATAACTGAACTGGTGCGGGAAATTGACAATTGTATTGCTCTTTTAGATAGATAAAATATAACAATGGATGATAAGCTTTCAATCAGGGTAAATGTAGCGGACAGATATTATCCATTGAAGGTTGAACGGGAAGATGAGGAAAAGATCCGGCGAGCTGCCAGATTGATAAACGAAAAAGTGCTGCAGTATAAGCAGCGGTACACTGATAAGGATGTACAGGATTTTTTGGCGATGGCTGCTCTCCAGTTTGTAATAAAACTATCAGAGGAAGAAGAAAAAATTAGTAGTGATTATCTCCCCGATGCCTTAAAAGAACTGACACAAAAGATTGATTCAGTTCTCGAATCTAAAGAGTAACAGCGTTCTTTAAAATACCAAAAATTTAATTGCCCGCATTGTTTCTTCATTCATTTTTGAAACTCAACAGTTAAAACTTTGGAGCCAGACTTGGTTCAAATAGGACAGGCCTCACCCCGATTCGTCGGAATCCCGCTCTGGCGGGACAGTGGAAGTCCGAAATTTACCAGCTTCTCCAACCATACAGAAATGGGGTTTTATAAAAGTTGGGGAGACTTTGCGGGTTTTTTATTAATATATATGTATAAATAAATCTAGAGATGATTGCATTAGTAGGAAATACAATAAATGGATTAACAATGATCTTTGCCAGTGTGACCCTGGTATTAGGCTTTGGTGTCTCATATATGGTCTGGCAGATAGCATTGAGAAATAAAAGCAGAAGGATTCTAAGTGATGCTGAGGCAGAGTCTGAAGTCATCAAAAAGGAAAAAATCCTTCAGGCCAAAGAAAGATTCCTTCAGCTGAAAACCGAACATGAAAAAGTTATCAATGAGAAGAACAGCAGGATGGGGCAGGCTGAAAACAGGATTAAACAAAAGGAATTGGCTCTTTCACAGAAACTTGAAGAAACTCAGAGAAAGAAAAACGAAGCTGATGCCATAAGGGAAAACCTTACATCACAGCTTGAAATTGTTGAGAAGAAATCAGAAGAGCTTGGGCGTCTTCATAAACAGCAGGTAGAACAACTTGAAGCTATTTCGGGACTGTCTGCTGATTCAGCAAAAAATCAGCTTATCGAATCGCTTAAAGAGGAGGCAAAAACAGGTGCAATGTCCTACATAAATGAGATTCTTGATGAAGCAAAAATGACAGCCAATAAAGAGGCAAAACGGATAGTTGTTCAAACTATTCAGAGAGTTGCAGCTGAAAACGCAATTGAAAACTCAGTCACCGTTTTTCATATTGAATCTGACGAAATGAAAGGCAGGATAATTGGCCGTGAAGGACGTAATATCCGTGCTCTTGAAGCTGCTACAGGCGTTGAAATAATTGTTGATGATACGCCCGAGGCAATTGTCCTTTCAGCATTTGATCCTGTCAGGAGAGAGGTAGCCAGACTAGCGCTTCATCAGCTTGTTACAGACGGCCGCATTCACCCGGCCAGGATTGAGGAGATCGTTGATAAAACACGTAAACAGGTTGAAGAAGAGATACTTGAAGTTGGCAAACGTACGACTATTGATCTTGGTATCCATGGTTTGCACCCGGAACTGATAAGGTTAATCGGCAAAATGAAGTACAGATCATCCTACGGACAGAATCTTTTAATGCACTCAAGAGAGGTGGCAAATCTTTGCTCTATTATGGCTGCCGAGCTTGGACTAAATCCTAAAACTGCCAAAAGAGCCGGACTGCTTCATGATATAGGCAAAGTTCCTGACGATGAACCTGAATTGCCACATGCAATTTTAGGAATGAAAATGGCGGAAAAATACAAAGAGAAACCTGATATATGCAATGCAAT
>Ga0182017_10004100_pt1 | contig 10839 bp, 4 predicted proteins | sample 712E3DmetaG_FD_120492 | JGI IMG/M metagenome (GOLD analysis project Ga0182017, IMG submission 120492) | Permafrost microbial communities from Stordalen Mire, Sweden - 712E3D metaG | ecosystem: Environmental > Terrestrial > Soil > Wetlands > Permafrost | place: Sweden: Stordalen | collected... | reverse complement strand
GGTAGTCCATCAGAAAAATGTTCTCGTCGCTGGCACTGTTCGCCGGCTTGTAGAACGGGATTCCTTGCAACGGGCGGGCGCGCACCTTCTCCTTAAGCGCCGAGAGTTCTCCCCACGCGCGCTTCAACAGGGCATGGCCCGGATGGCCCTCCATCACGTCCCCCATGTGAAACAAGGTGAGCTCGCGCGCTCCGGCCAGCACGCTCTGGTAGGCCTGGTCCACGAAGTTCTGCGGCGTGCACTCGATGTGATCGAACCATGCGCCAAAGACCTTCTCGCCGGCCACCGACGTGATCCAGCGAAAGTTCATGTACCCCTCGGTCGGCTGCACAAATCCCATCCGCCGCGTCTGCGGGTTGCGGACTTCCGTTCCAACCCAGACTCGGTCGAAAGGCTTCGACATGCGCGCGGGATCGTATCCGAAGAGGTGAAAGCGGTCGTACCACTGCGGGTACTTGAGGATCAGCCGCACCTTCCGGTTCACCCGCCTGGACGCCCCCAGAACGCGCTCCTGGGAGAGCCGCCACATGAGCGCCCCGCGGTAATCTTCCCAGGACTGGCCGGCGACGGGCCACATGCGGCCTCCGATATTCACCGTCTGCGACCGCCGTGCGGCGTCGCACTCCTTGCAGGTGCAATCGGTGAACCAGAAATCGTCGATCATTATCTCGTCGAACAGGTCCGCCGCGTACTCGAAAATCGCCTGGACCCGGTCCTGGGTCGGGTGATCGGTGTAGCAGGAGAGCAGTTTCCAGCCCGTCGTCGGCTTGCCCACGTTGGTGGTGGTGACGCAGCCCGAGACTTCGAAATCGGCCGCGCGGAATCTCTCCTTGGCCTTCTGCAAGGTGGCGCGCTCGGCCTGGTAGCCGTCCCGGAAGGTCTCCAGGTAGACCTTGGTCACGCCCGTTTTCCGGCACCAGTCGATGGCGGCGTCCAGGCCCGCGTCGTCCGAGAGTCGGTCCCGCACGTCCTGGGCCGTGAAGAGGGTCGAGAACTGGTGGACCTGGCGCTTCTGCCGGGCCAGTTGCCAGAGATCAGCGGCCCTCGCCGCGCCAGCCGCCGTCGATCCGATCAGTATCAGCGCGATCCAGATCTTGCGCATACCGGCGGCTTACCCGAACAACTCTTGCGCGCGGCTCAGACGCTCGGGGACCCGCACCCCGTTGGGACACTCGATGGGGCACGCGGAGCACTCGCCGCAGCGCACGCTGGCGAGGTTCCCGGGCAGTCCGAGGAACCGCTCGCGGCCCAGCGGAAATTGCCCGTAACCTTCCGCGTAGGTGAGGTACCGCAGGACGTCCGAAACTGGCAGCCCTTGCGGGCACTTCCCGTCGCAACGGCCGCACATCCGGCAGTAGACCGGGCGGATATCCTCCAGGCGCGCGCTCAGCACCTTCCGGTCCGCATCCGAGAACGCCTGCGACATGACCTGGAAATTCTGCTGCAGTTGGTCGGCGTCGGTCATGCTCGGGATGGTGGTGGCGATGCCGGGGTTCTTCAACGCCCACTTCAATGCGGAAGGAGGCACGCCCTCGCGCGGCTTGGTGCGCATTCCGCCGCCCATCACCTTCATTGCCACCACGCCCACGCCCGCCTTCTGCAACTCGGCGATGGACGCATCCATGGCCGGATCGGTCATGGTGAAGTTGTAGGCGGTCAGCACTACTTCCATCTTGCCGGCCTTGACAACAGCCCCTGACATCGCCGGCAGCCGGTGCGTGCTCACGCCGATGAAGCGCACTTTGCCCTGCTTCTTCGCGATCTCCTGCGCCGCTACCAGCTCGTCGGACATCCCCTCGGGTTTGTCCTTGGCGTGCAGGAACCAGATGTCGAGGTAGTCGGTCCCCAGCGTCTTGAGGCTGGTCTCGAGTTGGTCCAGCGCCCCTTGCTTGGTATCGGCTTCCGTCTTGCTGGAGAGGACGATGCTCTTCCGCTTGGCGCCCAGCGCGGAGCCCACCATCCGCTCGTTGTTGCCGTTCTGATAGTTGCGGGCGGTGTCGAAGTAATTGATGCCCATGTCCAACGCTCGGGAGATCACCGTGGGGTCGGAGGTGATCATGCAGCCGAAGCCGACGGTGGTAACCTTCAGCCCCGTCTTGCCCAGCACGCGGTAGCTGAGTCCTTTCGGGTCCGTAGCAGGACCGGCATCGAGGGAGAGGGGAGGAAGCGCGTTCGCCGCGGGCAGGGCCAGCCCCGCGGCCAGGAAATTTCGGCGGGAGAAATCGGAGTTCATGGTAGGTTCCTCGGTCAATCGGTCGAACCTGCTATTATCCACGATTTTGGATCGGCCAGGGGGGGCGCGCCGTAACGTGCTGGTAACCTTGAGGCAATGCGACTGCCAAATTAAGTTTACCGAACCCGCCGAACAATCTTTCTCCGAGCAGCGTCTAATGAATCAAGAGGGCTGTTCCACCGTCAATGGGCAACGCAATCTGTGGGGCGTCAGGGTACGGAAGCGACATGAGCATTCCCATGAACACCGATTCCCAGCGGGTCAAGCTCGCGGCACTGCGCGCGAGAACGGACCGGCAACTGGCGGCGCTCATCCACCACGAACTGGATAGCGGTCTGGATCACGCACACGCGTCCTTGGCCGGGGAGCGTGATCGCGCGCAGCGGGCCTACACGACTGCCCACAAGCTGCTACCGGCCATCTACCATCTGGACCAATCCGAGCGGCATCAGATCGAGGCCAAGTTGAGGGCGCTTCGCGCTCTGCTGGACGGCCGATCGGCGCCTGGCGGCTCGAAAGCGCGAACCGCGGGCGCCTGAGGAGCTGTGAAAGAAGCTGAGTCGCTGCCGCCACTCAGCGAAGCTTACAGCATGCTCTCCGCGTCACCGTCTGGGTCCTCCTTGGACCACCTCGAATCGCTTCTTCGTGCTGTTTGGGTAGAAGAGGACCGCCGCTGGAGCCGGGAGAAATCACGCGGGTTTAGTGGGTGAGCAGCTATGAACTTCACCGTCGGAGCACCGCCGCAGGGCGGGTAGGCGGGACCTCGGCGCTGTTCACCGAGGCCCCGCCCTCACCAACGATCTTCTCGCACTCGCTCAGAAAACGAACTTGAGTGCGAACTGCGCGATGCGCGGGTCAGCCGTTCCCGTGATGGTCCCAAAGGCAGTGCTGCTTCCAATGGGATTAGTGGTGTTCGGGTTGTTGAGCAAGGTGTGGTTGAGGACGTTAAAGTACTCGGCTCTGAACTGCAGGCTCCTCTCGCCAGCGATGCGGAAGCTGCGAACGATGGCAGCGTTCCAGACTGTCTGAGCGGGACCGCGAAGAGAACCCTTAACCACATTGCCAAAGCCGGTTCCGACGCCGGTATTGACGGGAACCGAGAAAGCGCCATTGTTCAGACAGTTGACGCAGGACTTGGTCAAAGGGCAATCGCCCGCACCGCCGGCGGCGCTGGAGTAAGCCGGCTTGCTGAAGTCCTGCACGGCGCGATCCTGGGTCAGGCCGGTCAGAGAGATATCCTGACCCATGAAGGCGGTCAGCGCATCTCCCGATCGGTGCTGGATCAGTCCGGAGGTGCTCCATCCGTTCACAATGTACTTGAGTACCGAGTTTCCGTTGCGCAATTTGGGCAGGTCGTACACGTAGGAAATCGATATCAGGATGGGGTGATCGATGTCCGAGCGGCCGCGGTCGAGCGCTCCGATGTCTGCAACATATGCCGCCGCCGGTATCCCCGTCGCGCCCTGGGGATACTGAGGATACACATACGATTCGCCGGCATTCAGATCCTCGGTATTCGAGACTCTGGTCGCTTGCGGCATGTTGTCGAAGGTTTTCGACCAGGTGAGGTTAGCCAATAGCGACAGGCCATTGGAGAACTTCTTATCCAGGGTGGCCTGCAACGAGTTGTAATTGGCATTGCCGGTCATTGAGGCTACGATGATATTGGTGTAGCTTTGCAGGCAGCCCGTGCCGGTTGTGCATGGTCCAACAACGGGAGCCGTATTATAGGGACGGCGTTGGTTCGCGCTCAGGCCGGAGCCGTTGTTCACCGAGGGATTGAGGTCCAGGTTGACGAACTGATGCCTCGACCTGGAACCGACATAGGCAAACCGCATGGCCCAACTGGCGGTTAGCTGGTGTTCGACGGTCGCGTTGAATGCATAGGTCACCGGCACGCGGAAGTCGCCGGACGGATCGTACTCATTCACGAGGACCTGATTCGGGAACACCTTGTTGGACGGGAACGGCAGCGTGAAGGGGAACGGATTGGTGTAGGGTGTTCCTTTTGTACCGCAGCCGCCCACGCAATACGGGTTGCTGAATGGCCCTCCGGCGCCCGAACCGGCGGAAGTCCCGTACATACCCAGGTTGGTCAGGTTGACGGCGATGGTATTGGGCACAAGGCCGTACTGGTTGAGGTTGAAAAATCCGGGAAGGCGGTCCTGATAGAAGATGCCGCCGCCGCCGCGGATCACCGTTTTGCCATCGCCCATCACGTCGTAAGCAATGCCGAGACGAGGCATGAACTGCTTGTACTGTTTTCTTGCGCCGTCGGCCACAACGCCAGGGTCGCCGGAGAGCATCATGCCCGCGGGCAGCGTGGTGAACTTGGTTGAAGTCGTGTTCGACGCATAAGCGCTCGGAACGAATTCCTGCAACTGTCCGACCCTGTTGTGCCATGGGGCGAAAAGTTCCCAGCGCACGCCGTAGTTCACTTGCAGCCGGCGATTCACCTTCCAGCTATCCTGGGCATAGAGGCCCGGGAAGTTGTTCCGATCGTTCACCAGCTCGAAGTTCCCCTGCCCAAATGCACTCAGGAAGCCCATCTGGAAATTCGCCATGGCATTGGGATACTGGTAGGTCGTGCTGCCGATTTTGTTGGTGACCGCAGCGAAGCTGAACTGGCCGTACGACTGATAGACGTTGGTCACGTTGAATTGGCTCTGCTCAATGTGCCCGCCGAAGGCGAAGTTGTGGTTGCCTTTCACCCAGTGGATGTCGTCGTTGAGGGTGTAGTTGCCACGAATCCAGCCTGCAAACGCGGAGGACCCGACGCCGAAGTAGCCGCTGATCGATGAGGCCATGTAGGGTCCATTATTGGGCTGCCAGAGGTTTTGCACTCCGTAGCCGGTGATGTCCTGGCTTCCCGGAGGTCCGCCACGGAGGGCGATCATGCGCTGGTAGTTGAGGATCAGGTTATTCACCAGGCGAGGTGTGAAGATGTGAGTCTCGGCAATCGCCGCGTTGTGGTAGCGGGTATTAAAGTACGACCGGTAGCCGAGCAGCGAATCGGTGTTGAAAACGGCCGGCTGGTTGAACCAGTCCTGGAAGTAGTGGCCAAAGAGGTGATCGGAGGGGCCGAACTGGTGATCCACGCGGGCGATGAACTCGTAGAAGGTGTTAATCGTGGGCTGCGTGAAACTGACCGGGCCCCCGATCTTTCCAGCACCCGCATCCGCGGCAACCGTGGGAAAAGCCTTTTCGAAGGCCACAGAAGCCGGATCGAAGTCGGCGGAAGGTATCCGGTTGAGCGGATAGGGCACGTTGGTGAATGGATTGGTAATCCGCTGGGTCGCGGTATTGCAGACATTGCTTGAATCCCATCCGCCGGTGCACAGATTGCCGAAATCGGCATAGGGTTGCCCGGCGCGTCCCTCTTCGGCAAGGGTTGGAACCGTGGTGGTAGCGGCGTTGGAAGCCTGGTGAATCATCGTGTACTGATAGCCGAAGAAGAACTGGGTATTCTGTCCCTTGGAAATGCCCGGGATGAGGACCGGCCCGCCGATCGTGCCGCCAAACTGGTTGCGGTGAAGGTTATCTGGCGTTAGAGCGAAAAAAGGCCTCGCGTTGAAGTAGCCGTTGCGCAGGAACTCAAACGCGTCGCCATGAAAACTGGTGGTCCCGGACTTGGTGACGATGTTGACCACCGCGCCGGCGCTTTGGCCGTACGCGGCGTCGTAGTTGCTGGTCAGAACGCTGAATTCCTGTACCGCGTCGGGGAACGGGAACGGCGCATTGACGTTGGTCATCTCATCTACGTTGTTGCCGCCGTTCAAGAGGTAGTTCGACTGGTTCGGCAGCGTTCCGTTCGCGCTGGTGACGACAGCGGCGGGAAACGTCTTTCCATTGCCCTGGTTGACCCCGTTGCCCTGGTTGGCGGCGTCGCCTACACCGGCAACCATCATGATCAGCGTCCCGGCATTTCTGCCGTTCAGCGGAAGCTCGACCACGCGTCGCTCGTCAATGACCCTAGACAAGGTGCCGCTCGTGGTGTCCACTTGCGGCAGCTCGGCCGTGACGGTGATGGTGTCTGTCGACGCTCCAATTTTCAGCCTTACATTGGCGGTCAGCTTCTGGTCGGCTTGAAGCACGACGTTGGTCTGGGTGAAGGTCTGAAAACCCGTTGCCGAAACCGTCAACGAATAGACGGAGGGCGGCAGAGTCGGGAATAAGAAATCCCCGTTCGCGCCGGTTGTGACGACGATCTCCCGGCCCGTCTGTGTTTGGGTTGCTTTTACGCTGGCAGACGCCACCGAAGCGCCGGACGGATCGGTGACCGTGCCGCTGATAGCTCCGAAGCCTTGGGCGAAAAGGCCCGAGGCGGAAAGAGCCATGAACATCATTACTACCAACGCCGTAGCGACGTTGGCGCGGCGCTCAAAGCGAGCTGAGCGCCTGTTGATCGAGTGAGCAGATAGTTCCGTACTTCCCACCGGTTGCCTCCTTGGATTGGCCAGGATTCCCCCTTTGGCTTCCTGGCAATCTTCGATTGTACCCCAAAAAGTCCATTCTGGAACCCAATTTTATCGTTTACTGCCCCGAACGGCTCCGGCGGCCCGGGAATGGGCCATTCCTGCCTGTTCCGGGCGAGCGAAGTACGGGAACCACCTTGTTTTCATGCGATTGCCGTGGCTCCCCCGGCCTGCCTTCCCCCACCCGGTTCAAGTTAACCTGTTGTAGAACCCCACCCGCCACGCCTCGAGCTCGGAGCGCGCGGGCAAGGGGCTCCGGCGCAACTTCCAGCAAGCGCGAGTTCTACTTCAGTGAGGCCAGAGCCCTCCTGGCGCCCAGCAAGTCCGGGCTGGTCTCAACCGCCTGCGCAAGTTCCGTCTTCGCCTTGGCCGCATCGCCGAGACCCAGGTAGCCGAGGCCGATGGTGTAATGCGCGTTGGCCGCACGGAGACGGGGCGATTGCGATGGTCCTCTGCCCCGACCGGCAGCCTTGGACTCCGGCTGGGTGAGCGCCTTCTCTCCGGACTTTACCAGACTCTGGAACATCGCCTTGGCCTTGTCGGCCTGGCCGAGTTTCAGGAGGCAAAGCGCCTGGTAGTAAGACTGAGATTCGCTTGCCGTGACGGGTCCCGGGCCGGCGCCACGCCGGCGGGTGGACGGCGCCGGAGCCGCCGCCTTGTTCCAGAACTCGGTGGCTTTGGCGCGGTCGCCCAGCCCTTCCCAGACGAGCCCGGTCAGGTAGCCGACCTCGGCGTTTCGAGAGCCGGCCCCACGCGTGGGGAGGTTGTCCGGCACGTTCACAGCCGTCTCCAAGTCGGCCAGCGCCTCCTTGTAATGCTTAGCGGCGATCTTCTGCTGCGCGCGCAGGATGTGAGCGTCCGCCCAGTGCTCGCTCACATTGAGATTGGTTCCTTCGGCAACCGCGAATTTCCGGCCGGTCATCATCGCGATGGCTTCGTCGTACTTGCCCGCCGCTACCTTGAGCGCTACGGCGCGGTTCTGGGAGTCATCGCGCTGCGCTACCACGGTCTGATTCTTCTCGAACAGCGGCAGACGCTTCTCGATGGGAGTGCCAGCCTGCTCGTAGAGTTCATCCAACTCTGCAAAATGAAGGGCGTACTTGCGGTCGAGCGAAACCGCTTTCTCCAGTTCCGCGATGGCCCGGTTGAGGTCGGCCATGGGCTTCTGGTGAGCATAAGCCGTCGCCAGATTGCGATGGACGATGGCGAAGGAGGGGTCGAGCGCTTCGGAGGCTTCCCAAAGCCTGGCGGCCGCTTCCGGCTGCCAGTCATACAACAGATTGCCCAAATAGTAGGGCGCGCGAGCATCGCGAGGGTTGGCCTTCATGGCCGCCCGCAGCACGTCGATGACCTCGGTCTGGAAGGGGAAGACGTAGTCCGGGGGCATGGTCACGGCCAGCTTGAAGTACTCGGACGCCTTCGGCGCCTGGCCCAGTTTCTCCGCGAAGTAGCCCAGATAGTAGTAGGCCATCGGGTGGATCCCGGACTTGTCGGGAGCCGCGGCGATCATTTGCAGGAGCACGTCCGTGCCGTCCTGCCACAAGCCGGCATTTAGGTACTCGGCGGCCGTTTCCTGGGCCGTTTGCGGATGCTCGATCATGGTGGAGGTGAGTGTTTTCGCCGCCGCCGGGTCCTTCGAGGCCAGCCAGCGTTCCGCCATGGACCGCACGTCGAGCGGGTCGATCTTGTGCGCGGCGGTGTCCAGCAACTGGAGAGCCTCCTGGGAGCGGCCCGTGCGCCGCAACAACGCGGCCTTCAGATTCTGCGCCCGGATATTGAGCGCGTTGGAATCGATGGAGCGGTCGACAAAATCGAGGGCGGCGGTCATATCGCCGCGGGCAGAGGCGATCTCGGCCAGTGAATAGTAGCCGGCGGCTTTCCAGGCCTGGCTCCACGTCGCCTTGTAGAAATTGGTGTAAGCCTCGTCGGTTTTGCCCTCGGCCTTCAGCGTGGCGCCCAGGTAGTAGATGGCCTCGGCATCCTTGGGAGTGGTGAACTTGTCGGTGACCCGCGCGATCGCGGTGCGCAGATACTTCTCGGCTTCCGCGTACCTGGCCTTGGTGTAGGCGGTAATGCCCAGGACGGTGTTGACGCGTGAGTCGCCTGGATCGCGGCGCAGAGCCTCCATCCAATAGGGCATGGGATCGATGGACGGATCGTGAAACTGCTGCGCGCGCAGGCCGATCAGATAAAGTTCCTCGTTGGTCTTGACGTCGGCCGGCACGGGCGGGTCCGTTACGCCCGGCGGGAACGGTTCCGGTGTCAGGCGGATGGGCGAATAGGAAACCAGTTCTTTGCCGCCATCCGAAATCGAAGCGACCAGGTCGTGCTCGTCGATTCCCGCCGGAACGGGGACCTGCTTCGTGTAGGGCTTGCCCGGGTCGATGGCCACCGTCTCTTCGAGCAGAACCTTTTCTCCCGCCCGGAGCGTGACCTTCGCCGCCGCGTGCGCAGAGGTGGTGTAGAAGCCCATCTTGGCGGAGCCGTTGGTCACGTCGAGGTTCACCGCCGCTTCCAGATTGGCCTTCTTCACGCCCCCGATGTCCCGAAACGGGTACCAGCTCATCGAGAACGAGCGTCCCTCGTAGGGCTGCAGCCAGCTATAGTCGGGCTGGTTGTCGGAATAGGCTCCCACCATGAGCTCGATGTAGGGGCCATCCGAGTCGGTAAGATTGTTGTCCCAATTGCGGCCGCCAGGGCTCCCGCCCCACTCGAAGAACTTCTTACCCGGAACGATGTTGTGGTCGGCGATGCTCATGGTTCCGGCCTGCTTGCCATGATCGTATCCGGCGAAGAAGTCGTCCCAGTAGTTCCAGGCAAACACCGAGCCTCCTTCGTGGCTCTTCCACCTGCTCAGGTCGACGCCCTGGTCGTTGATCGGCCACCTGGTGAATTCGCGCTTGGAGTGGCCCGTGCCGATTTGGGTGCTGGGCGGGAAGATGACCTGGTAGTCGTCGTTCGCATGAACGGCCACGTTGGCGAAGCACAGCATGGTGTTCACTTCGGGAGTGCGGTTGAGGATTCGCAGCGACGCTTCGAAGTAGGACCTGCCCGGCCGGAGGGTGTAGCCGACCGCCCAGCGCATGCGCTGGCGCACCTCCAGTTCGCCAATCCAGACGGTCTTGCTGCCGTCCGCATTCTCTTCCACTTTGTACTGCACGGGAAGGAAGCTGGTGGGCCGATGGTGGTGGTTGATGTTCCACTCGACGCCGCCCGAGATCCACGCGCCGATGATGCTGATGAGCGTTGGTTTGACGACGTGCTGGCGGTAGATGAAATTGTAGTTGTTGGTCTTATCCACGCCTTCCAAGATGCGGCCGCCGATTTCCGGCAGGATGCCGATGCGCAGATACTCATTCTCGAGGTAGACGATCTTATAGGTCTTGTCGGCCTTCTTGCCCGTCAGAATGTCCCACATGGGATAGGGATACACCGGCGCCTGCGCTCCCTGCGATTGCCGCCCGAAGTAGAACATCGGGTTGGGCTCCGGGTCTCCGGCCATGTAGGTGGGGATGACCATGGTGGTTTCCCAGACCTTCACCCCAGAGGCGTCGGCCGCGGCAAGCGGAACGGACGCCGCCAGGAATACTACGCAAAGCGCTACCAGCGCGGAGAAACGAATTTGGCTACGCATCATAAAGGTTGACCTCAAGACAAACTACTGCACTTTGGCTTTCTGACTGAGTGGTGCGGACGCCGTAGTGCTACGCGCCGCTGATCTTCAGCACGATCGCATGATCGCAAGGCTTTTCCTGCGGCATCTGCACCTTCAGGCCGTCAGCCCCCTGAGTCCACTGGAGCTTGCCCTTGAATCCGAGCAGCTCTACGTGGGCCACCTTCATGCCGGCGTTGTCGGTCCCCACGGGTTTGATGACCGTTTTCTTCTCCGGCCAGCCCATCACGAACGCATACAGCGCGTTGCCCTTGGTGGTGAAGCGCACATCTTCGGCGGCCAAGTCCTTGCGGTTGTTCTCGTTGAACCGCTGGCCGGGTACCGCGGCGGTTTGCGTGCCCGGGCCTTCGCCGAACATCTTCCAAGGACGGCTGCCATGAATGCCTTCGCTGTTGACCGCCATCCACCTGGTGATTTCGTCCAGCATCTTCAGCTCATAGGAATCCAGCGCGCCGTTG
>Ga0182017_10004099_pt1 | contig 10839 bp, 11 predicted proteins | sample 712E3DmetaG_FD_120492 | JGI IMG/M metagenome (GOLD analysis project Ga0182017, IMG submission 120492) | Permafrost microbial communities from Stordalen Mire, Sweden - 712E3D metaG | ecosystem: Environmental > Terrestrial > Soil > Wetlands > Permafrost | place: Sweden: Stordalen | collected... | reverse complement strand
TGGCTCGCCTGCATGCTGGCGGAGGTGCAGGCCGAGCCGGAGGAGACCGCGATCTCCTTCAGGGACAGGAGGAGCGCCTCTCCCTCTACGAAATCGAAGCTCACGTTGAGATTCCCGGGAAGGCGCTGGGTGGGGTGGCCGTTCAGGTGAATATGGTCCAGCCGGACGAAGAGACCGGCCCGCAACCGCTCTCGGAGGGCGACGAGCCGCGCCGCCTCGGGTGCCATCAGCCGGCCGGACAGCTCGCAGGCCTTGCCCAGGCCGACGATCCCCGGCACGTTCAGCGTGCCGCTGCGCCGCCCCTTCTCGTGGCCGCCGCCGTCCATCTGGGGGACGAGCCGCACCCGCGGGCTCCCCATCCGGACGTAGAGCGCCCCCGCGCCCTTCGGGCCGTACATCTTGTGGGCGGTCAATGACAGCAGATCCACTCCCAGGCTGTCCACCTTCACCGGAATCTTGCCGACCCCCTGCACCGCATCGCTGTGTAAGAGGATCCCCTTCGCCTTGCAGAGCCGACCGATCTCGGCCAGGGGCTGGATTGTCCCCACTTCATTGCTGGCCAGCATGATCGAGACCAGCGTGGTCTTCGGCGTGACGGCCTTGGAGACGTCGCCCGGGTCCACCATCCCGTACCGATCCACGGGCAGGTACGTCACCTGGAAGCCTTCCTTCTCCAGACGCTTGCAGGTGTCCAGGACGGCGTGATGCTCGACCGCAGAGGTGACGAGGTGCGTGCCCTTGTCCCGATAGGCGTAGGCCACGCCCTTCAGAGCCAAGTTGTCCGATTCGGTGGCACCCGAGGTGAAGACCACCTCGATGGGCCGGCAGCCGATGAGCTCCGCCACCTCCGCCCGGGCCGTCTCCACCGCCCCCTCGGCGGCCCAGCCGAAGGCGTGGCTCCGCGAGGCGGCATTCCCGAACTGTTCCAGGAAAAAAGGCCGCATGGCCTCGAAGACCTCGGGAGCCACGGGAGTGGTGGCGTGATGGTCCATGTAGATCGGCAATTTCACAGCCATGACAATCGGCTTTCAGTGATCAGGTTAAATGACCAATGACCAAATCCCGATCACTAATGGTAGTACAGCAATTGGTCATTTGCCATTGGTCATTGGTCATTGCATCAAAGGCCCAGGTACGTCGTCCGCACCTGCGGATTGCGCAAGAGCTCGGCGCTCGGCCCCTCCGCCACGATCCGCCCGTCTTCCAGGATGTAGCCGCGGTGGGACAGCTTGAGCGCCCGGAACACGTTCTGCTCGACCAGCAGAATGGTGGGACCGGCGATACGTCACTGTAATTGTGGCCAGAAGTGCTTTGATCATCTTCCCGTCTTCTTCCTGCGGCCCTTGTCCATCGGGTGGGGCTCGAGGAGGGAGGCTCGAGTGATCGCGGTTTGCCCGTACCGGTCTCGGATCTTGTCCACGACGCGGGCGAGCTCCTGCTTGGCGTTCCGCGCGCCAGAAAAGAGCGACAGTTGCCCGACGGCCGAACCGGATGCCGGCACCAGGCGCGTGGCCGTCACACCGACCAGGCGAACCCGACTTCCCTTCCACTCGACTCTCTGCAGAAGCCTCCACGCCTCCCGGAACAGATCGTCGCCCACATTCGTCGGAGGCTCGAGCATGGCCGCCCGCGTGACCGTGTGAAACCGATGGTCGCGAAACTTCAGCGTGACACCCCCCGCCAGCACGCCCTCCTGCCGCAGGCGGCTTCCCACCTTGTCGGAAAGCTCCAGCAGCGTCCTGCGGATGACGGCGGAATCCTCCGTGTCCTCCGAGAACGTGTGCTCCGTGCCGATGGACTTGGCCTCTTGCTCCGGCTCCACCGGTCGATCGTCCTCACCGTTGGCCATCTCCCAGATGTCGCGGCCGCCCTGTCCCAAGATGCCTTCCAGATCTTCGACCCGCGACCGCGCGATCTGCCCGATGGTCCGGAACCCCATCTGCTGGAGGCGCGCCTCGGTCTTCGGCCCTACTCCCCACAGCCGGGAGATGGGCAGCGGATCGAGGAAGACTCGCTCCTGTCCGGGAGCCACCGTCACGCAGCCGTCCGGTTTTCCCAGGTCCGAGCCGACCTTGGCCAGGAACTTGTTGGGCGCCAATCCGATCGAGGCGACCAGTCCCAGCTCGGAGCGGATGCGGGCCTTCAGGGTCCGGGCGATGCCCTCTGCGGGCCCGAACAGGCGCTGGCTGGCCGTGACATCCAGGAACGCCTCGTCGATCGAGAGAGGCTCCATCAGGTCCGTATATTCGCGCAGGATGGCGAAGATCCGGTCCGACATCTCGGCGTATCGTTCGCCCCGAGGCCGAACGAAGACCGCGGCGGGGCAGAGCCGGTAGGCGCGACTGATCGGCATGGCCGAGCGGATCCCGAAGCGCCGCGCCTCGTAGGAACAGGCCGCCACCACCCCACGCCCCGCGCCGCCTTTGGGATCGGCCCCGACCACCACCGGCTTCCCCCGATACGCGGGATGGTCGAGCTGCTCCACGGACGCATAGAAGGCGTCCATGTCGAGGTGGATGATGGAACGAATAGCTGTCACCGAACAGTCCTATTCGAATTTGGGAACATCCTCGATCCAGAGGATGTAGTCCCCGAGGGGAGTATTCTTCAATCCGGCGTGGAGTGGACTGTCTGCGGTCACCAGTTGACAATCCCGGGTTGTTGCCAGTGCAACATAGAGAGCATCATAAACAGTCTGTCGATAGTGGAGTGCGATTTCCAGCGCCGTGGGAACTAAGGATCGGCCGGAAACAACTGTGACGGGGCATCGGAAGAGTGTCCGGAGACCCTCGTGCGCTTCAATGACTGTCAGTTCCTGTCGCTGCACGGACTTCCAGAGAATGTTTCCCACTTCTGGCCAGAGCAGATCGGGGGCAAGTAGCGTGTAGGGGCCGCGGAGGATTTGATTGGCGTACGCACTGTGAACTTCCGGCTTAATCCACTTCGCCGCGACTGAGGCATCGATGACAAGCGGCGATCTTGTCATCGCGCCCGATCCTCCCGTAGAAGTGTTGCGCTATCTGCGAAGCGGCGGCCCTTGAGACGTTGGTGCCACGCGCGGCTGGCTGCTGCAGCTTCGGCCATCGTGAAGGGCGCGACCTCTTCGAGAAGGAGCTTGAGATGGGCCTGGAGGGAGCGCCCATGCTTTCGTGCGCTTTGCTTCAGACGGGCCACAGTGGTGGGGCTGAGATCTCTGATCAGAATGTCTGTCATCGCATTCTCCTTGTCGGCGATATCATAATGATATCACAGAGATCATGAGTGAACAAGTCCCGGTTTTCGGGGTCGACGGTATTGCGCTCTTTGCGGCAGCAGTTGGAGGAGTCTGGGGCGATGTCTCACTCCGGCTCGATCACCACCTTCAGATGAGCAGGCGATGTCGCGAGCTGCATCGCCTCGCGGAGCTTCGCAAGCGGGAGTCTCGCGGTAACCAGCCCGGCCACGTCGATGCTCTTGGCCGCGATCAGGCCGAGGGCGTCGGCATTCTGCCTGGGTGTGGAGTTGACCGACCCGAATAGGCTGAGAGCTTGGTAATGCAGGGCACGCACGTCGAGCCCCAGAGGAGGGTCTCCGGGGTCCAATCCTGCAAAGAAATTCACGCGAGCCCCGGGGGTCAGGAGTCGATAAGTCCCCACCTCGAAGCAGCCGAAAAGTTGACGGACCGGCGCGATGCTCGACACGGCGAAGATCGCAGCGCTGTACCCCATTCCGCCGTTGCCGCTCACCAGTTCGCTCGCCCACGCAGGAGAGGTAGGGTCGACCGCCATGTCGGCGCCGAGTCTCTTCGCCATCTCGCGTCGGGTCGCGTCAGGCTCGGAGACGGCGATGAACGAGGCGCCCCGATGTCGCGCAAGCAACAGGTGGAGGCTTCCCATGGGACCCCCACCCGCGATCAGGACCGCGTCTCCCGTTCGGATCCCCATGGCGTCCTGGGCATTCACAACGCACGCCAGGGGCTCGGCCAAGCAGGCGGCCCACGGCGGGGTGCCAACGGGGATGCGATTCACGCTCCCGTCGTTGACCAGCAGCGCCGGTACGGCCAGGTACTGGGCGAAACCGCCGGGATAGCGATACCCCAAGGCCTCATAGTTGCGGCAGATCAGCACTTGCCCCGCGCGGCAGAGGTCGCAAGTCCCGCAACTGATCCCCGGAGCCACGGTAACAAGCTCGTCGGTCTGATACTGCGTGACGCCTGCGCCAACCTGGACGATCCGGCCGGCGATTTCGTGCCCGATGATCGGCCCGGGAAGCGGTCGTCCGTCGATTTCCTGGCTCCCCTTGATCCGCTTACGCCCGAGGAAGAGCCGTCCATCCGAGCCGCAGATCGCACAGGCGACCACTCGAAGCAGGAGTCCCCTTTCTGGGCACGCCGGCCGTGGAACCTCGCACACCTCGAACCGCTCTGGGGCGACGAGCAGTGCGGCCTGCATCGAACGGGAGACAGCGGGCCCCATGTCCCTCTTCATGCCTTGGAACCTCCTTCGGGCGGTGTCCTCGCTTCGCCCCTGGGACTTACTCCGCAGCGCGGAATAATGGCTACACCGTCCCCCGCGCTGCTCCGTTCGCGGGGAAGGCCCTTGCCCTTGCCCCGGACGTAACGCAAGGGCTCGGCCCTCCCCGCGGACCCTACCGAGAGGGGCGGACCGCCGCCCCTCGTCGGGCTCTCCCCCGGACTGTGCGGTCCCGGTTGGAGTGTCGCCTGTCTTACGCACCGCACAGTACGCGATGATCGCCCCCGCCCGTTGCCTGCGACTCTCTCCACCCCGCGCAGATCCGAGGACCGGTATCGGTCAGAGCGGGCGCACACTCACAAGGGGCAGCATGCGCTCCAGCTCCGCGGGGGTGCACAAGCGGCTGCCCGGCAGGGTCACGGAAGCCAAGCCGGCTGCGGTCCCGACCCATAGCGCAGTCCTCGGATCCACACCGCCCAGTAGCGCAAGCAGCAGACAGGCGAGGAACGCGTCCCCCGATCCGACCGTGCTGAGAGCGGCGACCGGAGGAACCTCGGCTCGCCAGGCCATCCCATCGCAGGCGCAGATCGCCCCACCGGCCCCAAGGGAAAGGGCAACGATGGGAATGCCGTACCCGGACAGACGCCGCACCGCCTCGCGGAGCGCATCGTCGGTGTCCAGGGGGATCCCGAGGAGGGTCTCGGCTTCTCGACGGTTGGGCTTGATCAGTTAGGGCCCGGCGGCCACACCATGGGCGAGCGGCGGTCCAGCGGTATCCAGAACGGGCTTGGCGCCTTCGTCTTGAATGATGCGGATCAGTTCCGCGTAGAATGCAATCGGGATCCCCGGCGGCAGGCTGCCCGCCAGGACCACGACCGAGCTTTCGCGGGCGCGCTGCCGGACACGCGCGATGAGTGCGTCGACCGCGTGCGGCGGGACCCTGGGCCCTAGTTCGTTTACCTTGATCTCGCGCTCGCCGTCGGTCATCGTGAGATTTGTCCGGGTCTCGCCGGGGACCGCGACGAAGTCCGCATCGATGGCAAGCTTCGCCATGGCGTCCGTGAGGAACCGCCCGGCAGACCCGCCGAGAAAGCCAAGCGCTGTCGTGGGGCAACCGAATTGCCGGAGGACACGGGAGACGTTGATCCCTTTCCCTCCGGGATCCTCCTGGACGCCCTGGACGCGCGCGATTCCGCCGAAGGAGAGCGTGTCCACCCGGAGGGTCCGATCCAGGGCGGGATTCGGCGTGACCGTGATCACCGGTGCCTCCGGAACGCGGAACTCCGTGAAGGGTGTCCCCCCGTGAGACATCAGACCCTCCGAGTCGTGGAACCATCCTCAAGCCGGCGAGATCTGCCCGCATCATGATGGCATCGCGCGACGCCGGAGGCAAGAACAGAAGATGCCGAGCCGATCGCACAAAGACCAAATGAGAATCGCAAGAATCCCCCTTGACGGAATATGTGGACGTGATAAGAGTATCATACGCCCATGTAGGACTGAGCATTTGCTCAGCACAAGACTTTTCGAGACCCAGCATGCGCAAGAAAGCATCGGACATCCCCAGGCTCGTCGAGGTGGCCAGGCTGTATTACGAGTCGGGCCTCACGCAGGAGATGATTGCACGCGCGCTCAACCTTTCCCGTCCCGGGATACAGCGAATGATTCAAGCGGCCCGGGATATCGGGATCGTTACCATCACGATCACGGACCCCCTCGACAGGACAGCGGAAGTGGGTCGTCGCTTGCAGGCGACCTTTGACCTCGACCGCGTCATTGTCGTGCCAAGCGTCCGTGGGGATGTGGACGCGACAAAGGCGCACGTAGGTGAAGCCGGTGCGCGATACCTGGACGAGGTCCTCGAAGACGCCGAAACGCTCGGCGTGGCGTGGGGCACGACTGTCCGCGCAGTCGCGCGGGCCCTGCACCCACGGCGGATGAAGCGGCTGCGGGTGGTGCAGATGGTGGGGGAGCTGGGGCTGGCAACGGAAGCCAGTGAAACCTTCAGGGCCATCGCCGATCGCCTCGACGGCCAGGCGATCGCTCTTCCCGCGCCGGCGATGGAGAAGAATCCCGCGATTCGGCGATCCATCCTCCAGGGCGCGCACATCCAGGAAGTGTTCCGCGTTCTCCGCGAGACAAGTATTGCCCTCACGGGGGTGGGTTCGGTGTCGAGCGAAGCCACCATCGTCAAACGGGGCCAAGTGACTGAGAACGTCATGCGGCGCCTGGCGAAGCAGGGCGCGGCCGGTGAGATGAATACCAAGTTCTTCGACACGCGCGGCCGCCCGCTTTTGACCATCAATGCGCAGATCATCGGAATGGAATTGGAGGACATCCGGCGAATTCCGCGGGTCATTGCCGTTGTCAGCGATGGTCCCGGGAAGGATGTCGCGGTTCTCGGAGCCCTGCGGGGGAAGTACATCAACGTGCTAGTGATCGACGAGGGGCTGGCCAATCAGGTGCTCGCCAGGAGTGCGACAGCCTAATGCGCCAACTCCAGGATCGCATTGCCGTCGTGACCGGAGGGGCGCAGGGATTGCGCGCGGCCATCTGTCACCGGCTGGCGCGGGAAGGAGCAACTGTCGTTGTGGCCGATATCCGGTTGTCGGGCGCGGAGGACATCGCGCGCGCCATCGCTGCCGAGAACCATCGCCGCGCGCTGGCCTTGCCGGTGGATGTCACCGACGAGACCCGGGTGCGCGAGATGGTGGACCGCGCGGTTTCCGAGTGCGGTCGACTCGACATCCTGGTGGCCAATGCCGGGATCCTGAATCCCGCGCCGGTCGACGAGATGGAACTGGCGCAGTGGCAAGCGGTGATCGATGTCAATCTAACTGGTTACTTCCTGTGTGCCAAGCACGCCGCTCGGGTCATGAAGGGTCAGCGCAGTGGGGTCATCATCCAGATCAATTCGAAGTCCGGCAAGCGGGGGAGTGCCAAGAACAGCGCCTATGCGGCCAGCAAGTTCGGCGGCATCGGCCTGACCCAGAGCTTGGCCCTGGAACTCGCCGAGTACGGCATCCGCGTGAACGCCGTTTGCCCCGGCAACCTGCTGGATTCGCCGTTATGGGTCGACTCGCTATATAGCCAATATGCCACGCGGCTCGGCATCGGCGAGGCGGAGGTGCGGCAGCGCTACATCGACCAGGTGCCGATGAAGCGCGGCTGCACCTATGAGAACGTGACCGACATGGTGGTCTTTCTTGCATCGGATCATGCGGGCTACATGACCGGTCAAGCGATCAATCTGACCGGCGGTCAGGAGATGCGATAGCCGGCGGTGGGCTGATCGACTTTATCACTCTCGCATCTGAGAGGACGCACAACTGGAAAGAGCGACACTTTCCTAAGCTCGATACGAAGTGAGGCCGTGGACACAATGGGAGAGGGGCTCATGCGAGTCGCGAGAGTGATGGCGCCGCACGCGATGCGGCTGGACGATGCGGCAATGCCTGTGCCGGGGTCCGGTGAGGCCTTGGTCCGGATCACGGCGGTCGGGATCTGCGGATCGGATCTGCAGTACTACGCCCAAGGCCGGATCGGCGAGCTCGAGTTCGGCGCCGGACATATCCTCGGGCACGAGGTGGCGGGCGTGGTCGAGGCCCTGGGGCCGGGCGCCTATGGGCCTCCCCCGGGGACGGCGGTGGCCGTGGATCCGGCGATCCCCTGCGGTTGGTGCCGCTTCTGCGCGGCCGGCGACCCCAATTTCTGCGAGCGACTCCAATTCTTCGGGAGTCCGCCCCGCCTCGGGGCGCTGCAGCAGTACATCGCGCACCCGAGCCGCCTCCTGCTCCCCGTTCCGGCCGAATGGTCTCCGGCGGCGACGACCCTCCTGGAACCTCTCGGTGTGGCGATCCACGCCGTCGACCTCGGCCACCTGTCGGTCGGCGACGCGGTCGCCGTGTTCGGTTGCGGCCCCATCGGGCTCATGATCGCCCGAGTGGCCCAACTGGCCGGGGCGCGCCTCGTGTGCGCGACAGAGCCCCTGCCGCACCGCCGGGTGGCGGCCGCGCGTTTCGGCGCGGCCGTCGCACTCGATCCGGCTGCCTGCGATGTGGTGCGGGAGATGAAGAACCAGACGGGCGGGTACGGCGTGGACGTGGCGTTCGAGGCCGCTGGGAGCGAATCGGCAACGGTGCAGGCCATCCAGGCGCTCCGGCCGGGCGGCACGCTGGTGCTGCTGGGGTACTGGAAGCAGGACCAGGTGGCCATCCCGGGCATCACCGCCATGCGGAAGGGGCTCACGGTTCGCTTCGTGCGGCGCATGAAAAACACATTCGACCGGGCCGTCGATCTGGCGCGTCGTGGCCTGGTGGACGTGGCGTCCCTGGTCACTCACGAGTTTCCCCTGGAGGAAGCCGCGGAGGCGTTCGTGCGCGCCGAGCGGCGGGGACCCGACATTCTTAAGGCGGTGATCCTGATGTGAGGCCGTGCGCCCGATGCGCGCAAAGGCTGGTCGAACGGACACGCTGCGGGACGTTCTGGGTCAAAAGCGGGCGATCATGTTCAACTAGGAGCGGCCTGCCAGAAAGCCGAGGTCAAGCCCACCTCACGAAAGAGCTGTTCGGCCTCGGCCGCACTCCGACTCTGGTAGTGGACGTCCATGCGGTTGTGGTACCAGCGCTGCGCAAGCGCCCACACCTGATCGAGGGACACGGTCTCTCCCGGGGGCACTGCGTGCCGGTTGCACCAGCCCTGGACGCCCTCTTCCGACCGGAAGAAGAGGATCGTGGCTCAGGTAAAGACGATGTCGGCGTACCAGCGGCAGAATGGCACGGCGAAGTGTGCGACGGCCTGCCCCCGGACGCGGGCGTCCGCCACTGTGAGAGTGGCCGCCTCCCCCGTATCTGCGAAGACGGACTCGATGCGGGCGTCGGCCTGGAGCAGGGCAGGGATGCCGAGGGCATCCCAGGCGCAGTTTGCCCAGTATCGGCATCCATTGACCTGCACGCGGAACGGTGTGGGGACGCCCGAGAAAGGCCAGGCCATCCGGATGGTATTCGCGCCGGGCTCCAGGAGAAGGGCGTGCCCGTCGTGGAGGCGCCCGTAGGCGGCTTGGACGTTATCCGGTGGCAAGTCCATCCCGATCGCCGTCTCCGCCACCGTGGGCGGCCGCCCATTTTCCACGATGTAGCGGTAGACGAACACGCGTATCTGCGGATCGGAGCTCCTAGCCTCGAGCAGGCTCATGCGCACCCCCTGAATCCTGAGACGACATCCAGCCCCCGACCAAGCACCGGGAGAGATGTCATGGCTTCCCCGGCGCCAGTCAGCCGGTGCCCTGAAGACAATCCCTAGACCGAGCGCGAGGTTCAGCCGCCCACCCTCACGATCAGACCGGCCGCCTCGGCCGTAGCTTTGAGGTCCTGCATGGTCGCCTCGGGAAGCTTCTCGCCACCCGTGAAGAGATAGTCTCGACCGAGAAGACGGTACTTACCCTGGCCCAGACGGTGATAGGGCAAGAGGTGGAGCGACTCGATCCCCAGCGATGCCACCAGTCTTGCGATGGCCAGGATGCTCTCCGGATCGTCGTTGAATCCCGGGACGACCGGCACGCGAGCGATCACCAACGCACCTGCGGCCACCAGCCGCCCCAGGTTCGCCAGAACCAGACCCACCTCCCCACCCGTCTCTCTCCCGTGCCTGGCCGCGTCGAGGTGCTTGAGGTCGTACAGAAAGAGATCGGCCCACGGCAAGACCCGATCGATGACTGGCCAGGGGACATGCCCGCAGGTCTCCACAGCGGTGTGAATCCCGCGGGCGCGGCAGCACGTCAGGATCGCCCGCGCGAAGTCGGGCTGGGCCATCGGTTCGCCGCCACCCAGGGTCACCCCGCCGCCGGAGTTGGCGAAGAACGGCGCATCCTTCAGTACCTCGGCAACCACCTCCTCCACGCTGACCTGCCGCCCGGCCACGGTCCGGGCCTCCGCGGGACAGGCCTCGGCGCACCGGCCGCAGGCGACACAGCGAGCCCGGTCGCCCTCCAGGCCGCCGTCCGCCTGCCAGATCGCCCCGTGCGGACAGGCCGCCGCACAGCCGCCGCAGGCGACGCACTTCGCTGGGTCGAAGAGCAGCTCCGGTTCGAAGCGCTGGGACTCCGGATTCGAACACCACAGACAGCCAAGCGGGCACCCCTTGAAGAAGACCAGGGTGCGGATGCCCGGCCCGTCGTGGAGCGAGTATCGCTGGAGATCAAAGATGATGCCGTGGAGCGGGGTTTCAGACACGGTGTACGGTGCGCTCAATGATGTCTTCCTGCAAGACCCGGTCGATGCTGGTGAACAGCACGCTGAATCCGGCCACGCGGACGACGAGGTCCCGGTACTGCTCTGGATGGGCCTGCGCATCGCGCAGCACGGCGGAGTCGATCACGTTGAACTGGACG
>Ga0182017_10004098_pt1 | contig 10840 bp, 8 predicted proteins | sample 712E3DmetaG_FD_120492 | JGI IMG/M metagenome (GOLD analysis project Ga0182017, IMG submission 120492) | Permafrost microbial communities from Stordalen Mire, Sweden - 712E3D metaG | ecosystem: Environmental > Terrestrial > Soil > Wetlands > Permafrost | place: Sweden: Stordalen | collected... | reverse complement strand
TGCGGCCTGTTGCGCAGCAATGCTGGCATTCGTCAAATACCCCATGCCGCCATTCGTTTCACAACTCGCATAGAGATTGATGGCTGGATTCCCGCTCGACGGCGACATGCTCAACGTGAACGTGTAATTCTGAGACAACCACAACGAAGGAATTCCGCAAATCCATAATCGTGCGAAGTTTTCCAAATCCCGCTGGCAGGTAATTATTCCGCAGGAATAATTTGTTGAATTTGGTGGGACTGGCAAATCCTTATCTAGATTGCCATTTTTACCCGGCTCATCGTGCCCGGAATTAACCCAAAATTCCATGGGGGATGCTTGCGATGTCGCATCGGCTCCGCTGAAAGATAAATCCATGTTGCCGCCATGATTTTTGTCAAGCTGAAAAAGGCCGCTTTGCCTTTTCGCCATAACCCGCCTGTTTTCAACCCCTAGCCGCCGTTTTTGCCGGGGCCGGTTTTGGATGCCCAAGCGGTTCTGACCAGTTGGTTTTGCCCTGCATTTCACAGCCCGGCAGTGTAATTTTTTCCGGCGGCAACGCCAGCCCATTCCCGGCCGCCTGGCGGTGGGGTAAGAGTTGGGTAAGAGTAGGGTGTCTGCGGCTAAAGGGGTGGGCTGAAAGTAGCCCAAGAGTGCACGTTTTCAAGATTGGGCCTCCTTGCGGCGTTGCTGCTGCTCCCGGGGGTGGAACTTGCGGTGCGCCTCCTTCAGGTCGGTGATGGTCAGCCGCAGATAACGCTCGGTGGTCGCCAGCGATGCGTGCCCCAAAATCTGCTGGACGTGCCGCAGGTTGGCGTTGTTTTTGAGCAGGTGCGTGGCGCAACTGTGCCGCCACAGATGGCAGGTGACGTGCTTTTTTAGCCGCAGCTTGCGGGCGTATTTGGCGAGCAGCCGGTCAATGCCATGCCGGCCCAACGGCAGGCCGTCCCGGATGGAGATGAACAGTTTTTCGGATGGCCGGCCTTTCGCCAGCTCGGGCCGGACGGCTTTGATGTAGTTTTCAAGATACTGGCAGGCAATGCGGCTCAACGGGACCACGCGGTCCTTGCCGCCCTTGCCCTTGTTCACGCGCAAAAGTTCCTCCTCCAGATTTATGTCTGCCACGTTCACGTTGCGCAACTCCTCCTTGCGCAAGCCGGTGGCGTAAAGCACTTCCAACAATGTCCGGTCGCGGTAGCCCGAAAGCGTCTGCGTGTCCGGCGCTTCGATGATCTTCCGGGCTTCCTCCGGCGTCAGGATGTTTTTGGGCAGCAGGTCCGGCTCACGCGCCAGCCGCAAGCCTTTGGCCGGGTTGCCGGCAAGATAGCCTTCCTGCGCCAGGAACGTAAAAAAGTTTCGGATGCCGATGATGATGTGGTTCTGTCCGCCAACGCTGCGGGCGGTGCCCTTGGTGGTCGGCTGGTAAAACACCCAGCGTTGAAAGTCCTGGAGCATCGAGGGCGTGACGGCCTGCACGTCGCTGATTTTGAGCTCGGCCAAAAATTCGGCGAAGCGGTTGAAGTAAAACTCCTGCACGTCCAGCGTGTTGGGCGAGTAGTTGAGCATTTCCAACTGCTGCAGGTAGCGGTGGAACAGCACGTCGAATGACAGGGCTTCGGAGATCATGGGATGTTGTAGCGCAGACCGCCGGGCATTTGCGCCGCCGCTTCGCGCGTCAACATCGGGGGCGGCGCTGACGCCCGCCGGGCGCGTGGGTGGGTGCGAACCAGCATTTTTTTCAGGTCGGGCACGCTGACGCGGGTGTAAATTTGCGTGGCCGCCAGCGATTTGTGGCCAAGCAACCGCTGCACATAGACGATGTTCGCGCCGTTGGCGACCAGATGCGTGGCAAAGGTGTGCCGCCACACGTGCGAGGTCACGTTCCGGCCCAAAACGCGGCGGGCATGGACCAGGACGATCCGGGCGACGGATTCTTTGCAGAGGGCCGTGTGCGGCTGCTCGGAGTCCAGCCAAAGGGCCTCCGTCTGTTTGGGCGTTCGCGGTTCTTTGAGCCACGCGCTGCGGATGGGCAGATACCGGGCCAGCGCTTCGCACGCGGCCTGGCCGATGGGCACCACGCGATCTTTGCCACCTTTGCCCCGGATGACGCGCACAAAACCGTTTTTGATGTCCACGTCGGCCAGCGTCAGCCGGGTCATTTCCGTCCGACGCAGGCCGCTGCTGTAAAAGAGTTCCATCATTGCCCGGTCGCGCAGTCCCTTGGGCCGTTCATCCGGCGCGTTCAACAGCGCCCGCACTTCGGACGGTTTGAGGATCTGCCGGGGCAGCCGGTTTTCCTTCCGGGGCTTGGGCAGCCACAGGCACGGATTGAGCAGAATGACGCCGAGGTTTTCCAGGTAATCAAAAAAGAAGCGCAACGTGTCGAGTTTCAAACGCACCGTGCCGCTGGCCAGTTTCCGCAACGCCTGCCGGTGATAGTTTTCCAGCGTCCGCTGCGTCACTTCCTGGAACTGGCTCACGCCGATGCTCTGGAGATAAAGCCAAAACTGGCGCAAGTCACCCTCCCGGTAGTAAATCGTCTCCGGCGCGAAGTGGCGCACGCGCAAGCTTTCCAGATAGTCGTCCATGACTTTGGGCGTGTTTAGTGTCTGCTTACGTTTCATGGCCGGCCTCCGTTCCGCTGCGTTTCCGGTATATGTCCCCGCGAAAAGGGTGCGAGGTTGTCCGCCGGTTTCATAAAACGCTTGTGGCCATTGACTGCTTTTGTGTTTTGAACCTCGCGGATTGGCACCTGCGAGGTGGGTGCGAGGTTGCCTTTTTGGGGTGCGAGGTGCCCAAAAACACCTGCGAGGTTGGTGCGTGCCGCACCTGCCACCGGGTTGATTAACTGCGCCTCACGGCGCAACTGTTCCACCGATTTGAGGCCGGAAAGAAAGCGGCCTCCTCCTTCCAGGGCGGCGTGGTGGCCGTCCGCAAGGACCAAACGATATTGATAGGTCTGGCCGAAGCGCCCGGACAGCGGCACGACGTATTCCATTTCAACCAGTTCTTCCAGATGCGTCCGCAACCGCGTGTCGCCCCACTTGAACGCCTCCCGCAACTCGCGCCGGTTAAAGGTGGTGGCAGCGCCACCGGCCATTTTATTGTTCTTGTCGGTTTTGTTGGCAACATACTCGGCGATGAGCCGCAACAGTTCCCGGCCTGGCCGGGACAGGTCATCGAGGCTGTGGCCAAACAGTTCGTGTGCCAGTTCGTTTGCTATGGCGATGTCATCGAGCGTGGTTTCAATGTAGTCGCCCAGCTCGGCGTCGTTGTGGACGGGCCGCTGCAACTGATACAGGAACGTCACGGCTAAAATGAGATTCAGATATTTGGGCTGGTCGCGCCGGACCAGCAACGATTCGTCGGGATAATCCAGCAACGGCTCGAACGGATTCAACACCTTCAACGGTTTAAGCAGCCGTTGAAAAGCCTGGTGCCGTTTCAAGATGGCTTCCCGCGCCAGCCATCGCCGCCAGCCGTCGCGCGTGTGGCTCTGGCGTTGCGCCGCCAAAATCGCCTTGGTCTGCTCCGGCGATTCGTCCACGCCGATCAGGATGAACCGGCTCCGCGTCTCGGCGTCCGTCCGGGGATTGGTCGTCGTTTGAAAAACGGCCGTCGGGCCATGCACCGTGTTGACCTGGGTTTCGAGCCGTCCGGTCAGCGGATTTTTAATCGTGCTTTCAATGACCAGTTTTTTTGCCGAGATAAGATTGCGGATGGCGTAATCCGCTCCCTGCGCCCCGGCCAGTTCTTCCACGGCCAAGACTTTGTTTCTGAGCGAGTCCTCGCCCTTGTAAAACAACGCCCGGTCGGTCAGCGAAGTCAGCTTGATTAACTCCTCGTCGGGACAAAGGCAAAGAATGGTGTCCTGCAAATGGCTCTTGCCTGAACCGCTGCACGAAAGCGTCAGCAACGCCAGCGGGTCGGGCATCTTGCGGCTGGTCATCACCAGGTAGCCAATCAGCTTGTTGGTCGCCTCGCCAATCAGGCCGAGCTTTTCCATGTCCCGCAAAATTTCCCCGGCCAGATCGGGATGCTTTCCGAGCTTCAACGCCTCGGCCTTGTCCGTGTCCGACACCAGCACCACCTGGCGCTGGCTTTCAGTCAGTTGCTTTTGCGCGTAGGCTTCCACCTGGACGATGAGCCGGTTCACGTCCGCTTCGGTCACTTCCACCGTTTTCCGAAACAGCCTCGCCGCTTCGCCGATGAACATGCGCCGCGAACGGCTGAGGTAAAAATCCACCGTGTCTATGTGGAAGCGATGCGCGCCGCTCGGGTCGGTGCTGAGGGCTTTCACCGTCGCCCGCAGCCGGGATGCCCCCTGCTGCTCGATGGCGCGAAGCTGATAACTCCGGCTGCCGTAACGGGCAATAAAGCCGTCCGGCGTCATCGTGATTTCCTCTGCACCGGGTTTTGCGGCGGCTTCGCTCTTGGGCGGCTGCGCCGGGGCCAGCGGTTCAAGGCACTGCTTTTGAAAATCATCGGGGGAGCGGCTAAGAAAAAAATCATTCGCATCCTTCACGCCTTCCGGCCATTTGACGACGTGGATTTTCTTAACGAGTGGCGGCAACACTTCATCCTTTAGCCGCTCGGTCGCCTCGGTTCCGGTCGGGTCGTTGTCGAGGGCCAGATAAATTTCGGTCGTGTTGTTGTCCCTCAAAAGTTTTTCGTGGTCGCCCGTCCAGCCGTTCGCGCCATACAACGCAATCACGTTTTTGATGCCGGCCTGCCACAAGCTCATGCCATCCAAAATCGCCTCGGTGATGAACAGCGTTTGATTCATCTTCGCCGCCGTTCCGTTCCACACGCCCCGATGCGGCCCCGGCAAGTAAAGATGCCGCGGCGAAGCCGCATTGGGTCCAGGCCCCGCCTGGCGGCCGTAGATGCCTGACACGTTTCCAGCGGCGTCGAAAATCGGCACGGTGACGCAGCCGCGAAAGTGTTCCTGTCCCCTCGCGTTCAACACGCCCAAAGTTTTCAAGTTTTGGATGAGCTCGCCGGATTTCGGCAACGCCTTGTGCAACGTCCCGTTGGCGTAGCCGACATGGAACACGTCCAGCAGCGCCGCATCCGACAGATTGCGCCGCTTCAAGTAGTCCAGGCCCGCCGCGTCCTTGCGCAGCGTCTTGCCGTAAAACGTGACCACCCGTTGCAGCAACGCCTCGGCGTCCTGGGGTTTCAAGATTCTGGCCGGTGACACGCTCGGCGCTGGCCGGGTAAAAACACCGCCGCTGTGTTCCTTCAACCACGCCACGGCCTGGCTCTTGGTCAGCCCGTCCTTGCGCATGATGAAGTCAATGACGCTGCCGCCAAAGTTGCAGCCGCAACAGTTGAAAAGATTTTTGGCCGGCGTGACGTGAAAGCTCGGCGTCTTTTCTTTGTGGAACGGACACAGGCCAACGAAGTCTTTGCCCTGCTTTACCAGCTTGACGCCCCGCGACTGGACCACGGCCACGAGGTCAACGCTCGCTTTGAGTTGGGCCAGGTCAACGGTGTTCATGGCCAGGATTTCCATTCGCCGGTTTTGGGGTCGCGCTCGCCACGGTAGCCGTCCGTGTCCAGCAACCGCTGCCAGCGTTGTTGCATCACGGCAGGCATCCGCACCGCCTGCTCAATCATGCACCGCCCCCAATCGCTCCAGCCGCACAACGCCTTGAGCCGGGCCTCCCAATCGTGCTGATACGCCTCCCGCATCACCGCCCGGCCCAAAGTGGCCAGTTCCACCGGCACGCCCGCCGCCAGCGCCTTCCGCTCCCAGCGGTCCCACGGATAATTTCCATAGTCGCATTCCAAAGCGGGCGGGACGGATGCCACCTGATCGGCAACATCCGTCCCGGCGCTTCGCGGTGCCTCGGGCATACGAGTGCCTGTCTGTGCCTGTTGTGGGGCGTGGGGGAAAGTTTCCGGCGCGACCGCCTCAGCGGGCGGGACAGGCGCCGCCTCGCGGCAACGCCCGCCCCTTCCCGGAGCCAGTGCCTGTCGGGGAGCGCGAAGGAAAGTTTTCGGGTTCATCGCGCCATCTCCTTCCAAGCCTTTTTCAGCAACACCTGCAGCGCCGCCAGTTCCCGGAGCATGAGCGTTCCGGCCTCGCTCACCAAAACCGCGTCCAGCGGTCCGGCTCCCTGCCGGTGTCCGCTGGCTTCCAGCAATCGCGCCACCGCCCGCAGGCCGAGGCATCGCTCATCCACCGCATCGAGGGCGGCGAGCCAGTTAAACTTGACCGGGCAACGCCGGTTTTTCCGTGAGGGCGTCAAGCGGGAAGTTGAAGGTTTTGACATGCCGGTTAGTTTGTAGTATTGCTACACACGATGCAAGCACTTTGTTTGATTCCTACATACGCCGGTTACGCTGACGCCATGCAAACCGGCAGACCATCCAAACGTCCGCGCCCGGCTTTCGGACAGCGCTTGCATGAACTGCGCGAAGCGGCCGGCCTGACCCAGGCCCAAGTCGCCGACAAGCTGGACATCTCGCCCAGGGCTTATGCCTTTTGGGAACGGGAGCCGGTGGCGCTGCGCGCCGACCAACTGACCACGCTGGCCGGCGTTCTCGGCGTCAGCCCCGATGAACTGCTGGGCCACACCACGGGCAAAAAACGCGGCACGGGACCGGCGGGCAAAATGCGGCGGGTTTTTGAAGCCGCTTCCAAACTGCCGCGCAGTCAGCAGGAAAAAATTCTCGCCGTCCTCCAGCCGTTCATCCGCGAGCACGTCGGCCAGTCCTGAGCTTTTTCTTTTCAGCCGCGGCAGCGGCTTTGCCTTTGCTTCCGCCACGCGCGCCCCGAAAAACTTTCCATTACCCAAAACCTCGCGCGCGCGGGGCGGCGTGCCGTGGCGCGTCAGCGACACGCACGTTCCAACGCGCGCGCGTATCGCCCAAGGCCCGCTCGAACTGCCGCCAGGGTGCAACGCCCGATTGCCCGCGACGTTGGATTGCTCGCCGGCATCCGAATGCGCAAAGCGTTATGCGGCCCGGCACGGCAGCCGGAGTGCCTACAAAGCAAGACCGTGACGCCCGGTTGCCTTTGCACCGTTGAAGTTTTCCCCGGCACACCCGCCGTTGCCAACACACCACTTTAGCAGCCGTCTTTTCCGACGAACCATCCGTGACGTTGAACGCGGCTAAAGACGAACGAACCGCCCGCGACGTTCACCGTGATTTCCAGCGGCGGCGCGAGCCGCCGGCGTCGTGCTTCCCGCGAAGCGGCAAACTTCTTCTATTCGCGCGCCCATATTCTCCAAACTGCGAAGTGGGGGCAGCCGGGGGCGTGACGGCGCGGCCTGTGCTCCCGCGCCCGTAAGATAAGAACACATTGTGCGATCATAAAATGGCCGGCACGGGGTCTCGCGGGGTCCCCCGTGCCGGGGCTGCCCGTTGCCTTTGCCCAGCGGCCAATTTTATGTCGCACAATGTGACTCTTATCTGAGCGAGCAAACTTGTCTTTTATTTCGAGCGGTAGGGCGCATTCCCGCACAGGACGTGACGGCGCGACCCTGGCCGCCACCACGGAGCACGTCGTCACTTGCGCGCGCTCGTAGCTTTTTCCTTTGAGCGACAGCGAACCAACTTTATCAGCGCAGCGGTCGTTGCCTGTTCTGCCGGTGACGACGGCCGGCACGGCTCGCGGGCGGGACACTCAAATTAAGGAGCAATTCGTCCCGCCCGCGTGACGGGGCGGACGACGCCACGGGCAGACTCACTTTGCCTTGGGGCGGAGCTGGGGCGTGACGGCATGGCGGCTGGCCTTTGCCTTTCAGCAGCCGACATGACGACACGCTCCAGCGGAGTGGGGATTGACCGGATGGTTGGACGTTCCCCCGGATTTTCCATCGTAAATTTCTCGTAAGCACTTCGGATGAAAATCGGAAGCGTTTCGTAAAAAGGTCGTAAGCAAAATGCCCCATTTTGCTTAGACGTAAGGCGTGCGCTGCGAAAATTCAGGGTGCAGGCTGGATTTGGCAACCGCTTATTGGGCCGGCTCCGCATTCCGTGAACTCGAAAAATTCGGATAGCTCTCGCGTATTCGGAACCACAACAGCGCGTATACCAGCCATCCCACCCCAAAGGCGGAAGCGAACGGCGAAGGCGGGCTGATGCCCACCCATAAAGCCAAGGGGAGTCCTATCACCAAATGCAATAATTTACCCCGTCGAAGCGCCTTTTCTTGGGAGATTGAAGGCCACAACAATGCGATGGCACCTGCAGCATAACCGACAGCACACGTCGGCCAAATTAATCCAGCCAGAGCCATAACGACCGGAGAGTTCGCAACGCTCATGCTACTCATGCCAAATATGATTCGCGCAAAGCCGACGTAAAAATAAACACTGAAAGTCATACCAGCCAGCACGCCGACAGCATATAGCACTCCAGCTGTTGCCAAGCGCCGTCGGCCAGGCCAAAGCGTCAGAATGAATGCGACGATAAAAAGAATGCTGGCCGCGAAGCCTGTTAATCGGCCGATACCGTAAATTTCGTTCGGGTTGTTCATTTGAACTCCGGGATAACCACCCGCACTCCGGGTGGCGGTGCCGTTCCGCCTTGCGATTTGATCTCCATCGGTTCCAAGTTCTGCGAGCCGGTGGGATTGACGACTGATTGCACCGTAAAAACGCCGTTGAAGGACAAAAGGTAAAAATCAATTCGCCCGTAATTGCCGTTTGGCAGTTGAATGTAATACTTGCTGCGAACTTCGCCCAGCCAGTTTTGATTTGTCGCTGGCATGTCTATCACAACAGAAGGTTGATAGCCGTTTTTGGGAGCTTCAAAAGCAAATTCTTCATCTGTTCCAATGAGACCTCCGCCAAGAACGGAAAGCTGCAATTTCCAGTCGTAGATATTTTCATTTCCATTAGAAAGGTCTCGCCAAAATTCCAGTTTTAGCTGGCCACTTCCGGCTGGAACTTGAGCGCCTTTAAACAAATCGAGCTCAACCGGCGTTCCATCGTGGTGAAGTTGGGCGATCTGTCCCATGCCGGATGGAAAACTACTTGTGATTAATGATTCTCCATTCCCCTTTTTTCGCAGTTTAAAAATGACGGGGTTGAGTGGATCAGGCGAGATGGCTTTGGGTAATGCATACGAAAAAGTTTGTTCTCCCCTGCCCGAAGAATAATAGCCTTGTTTGCTGAACGAAACAGTTAAGCTTGCACCGCGCTTTCCGTTTAATGCAAACAAGCCGTCAGCATCGCTTTGAGCATCAGCCGTTCGCTCACCATTTTTTGCTGGCAACTCACTCCAATTAAAATGGATATTCACCCCGGCAATCGCGTTGCTGTTTCCATCCACAACTTTCCCATAAAACTCAATCGGAGCCTGCCACGCCGCCAGGATTGCCGCAGCCTCGCTATTCGAGGTCGCGACATGCACGGCGGGGGCAACCGCCACCGGCGGAACAGCCGTGGTTCTCGCAGTGTTTGACGCCTGCCGATTTTCCACAGCTTTCGGTTGCTCCGATTGACTCGGCTGATTGGTGGGTGTTTCTCCCGGTTGAGGCGTGGCACTCCGTTGCGGTTGCTTCGTCCTGAACAACAGCAGCAGGCAAACGGCTAAGACGACAACCAGCGGTATCCAAATTCGCTTTCTCATGGTGCAGGTTGGATTTGAAGCAGTATTTGATTGTAATACGGGAGGGTTGTTTGAATTGGCCAAGTCCATTGGGCGCTGTGGTCGTCTGGAAATGCCTTGTTGAACCCATACCGCACATGAAGGTCCACCCCCGATTTTATCACACCATGCTGAGTTTCAGGCCCGCTTTGTCCGATGGGCAACGTCCGCGACCGCGAGACCATAGCACGCGATTCCTGTGGGTCAGTGACCATGTGAGATCCGATTATGAGTGCCGCATTATACCAGCTATCTACTCCATCATAATCATAATAAGACACAGGAATGCCTTCTTGATGCGCAAGATAGTCAAGGTAACCATCTGGTTTGCCCGGACCTTGGTCGGTCATCCAAATTTTCAAAACCGGATCGTTTGTATTGAAAAAATTCACGATTCGCCCGGTCATGTTCGTATAAACCCCGTGATACCCCATCGGCTGCCATTCGGGCGTTGGCGTGATGGCTTCTTGTTGGAGCAGGCCGGCGTCCGTTGGCGCTGCGATGTCATATGCACTGGCCGGCATCGCTCCTTGCGTTAAAATGTAAGTGTTAAAGGACGCGCCCTGCTCAATGGCTTCACCCACTATGGCGTTGCCCTGGCTATGAACGAGCAGATTCAAACGGTAGCCAGGGAACCGGGCGTGCAACTGGTCAATGTAAGTTTTCAACGCCGCGCCCGCTTTGTAAGCCTTGGCCTCGCTCTGGTTGAAAACCGAGGTGCGGGTTTGCAGAAGGTCCCAATTGAAGAAATTGCACGGCCATTTCACCGTCATAAACTTTCCATGATAGCCAGCCCAATACAGCCGCTTGAACACCGTGTCACTCTGAGACCGCCAATCGTCATCGTTCACATTGATGCCGTGAACCAAGACAATGAGATTGGTGTCGTTGCCCAAAGCGGACGCCGTGGCCGGCTGCACGATTTCAACTCCGCTCGTCCAGTTGCTCATGGTTCCGCTTATGTTGTTGGTGATGACCGCCTGCTCGTAAAAATCCTTCACGTCGTGCAAATCCAGCCAGACAGAACTTTGGGCAAGCGTATTGCCATTTTGCGAAATGGTCAGCGTCAACTGTCCTTCGCCGATTCCCGCTCCCTCAAACAGGAAATGGGTATAATCGGGCGTTCCGTCAGTGCTCACCGGCAGGGTGTAGGTTTGACTGGAACTGATCGTCCCCACCTTTTGGGAAAAGTCGAATATCAGTTGGTCGCCCAGATACCATTGAGAAAATTGCGCCGTCGCCGCATTGGTAT
>Ga0182017_10004097_pt1 | contig 10844 bp, 10 predicted proteins | sample 712E3DmetaG_FD_120492 | JGI IMG/M metagenome (GOLD analysis project Ga0182017, IMG submission 120492) | Permafrost microbial communities from Stordalen Mire, Sweden - 712E3D metaG | ecosystem: Environmental > Terrestrial > Soil > Wetlands > Permafrost | place: Sweden: Stordalen | collected... | reverse complement strand
GTCTGTATCGTGGCCATGCGACGGTTGCTCGAAATCGCTCTGATCGCAGTGCTGGCGATCGGCGTTGCCATCGCCGCGCTGGTTCTGCGCACCGCGTGGCGCATCGAGCGCCAATCGACGCGAGACGAGGCGCGCCCGGCCGATGTGATCGTGATTCTGGGAGCCGCCGAATACCGCGGCAAGCCATCGCCGGTGCTGCGCGGACGCCTCGATCACGGGCTGGACCTCTACCGCGCCAAACAGGCGCCGCTGATCCTGACCACGGGCGGCGCGGGCGGCGATCCGGTCTTCACCGAAGGTGCGGTGGGCCGCGATTACCTGCTGCGCCACGGCGTTCCTTCCGAGGCCGTCCTGGTCGAGTCCGAAGGCGACAGCACCATGCATTCGATCGCCGCCTCCGTACGCATCATGCGCCGCATGAACCTGAAATCCTGCATCGTGGTCAGCGACGGCTATCACATCTACCGGGCCAAGAAGATGCTCGAAGCGCTGGGATTCCAGGTATACGGCTCGCCCCGCCCGGAGTCGCCTAAGAGCGACAACCGCCTCTGGTGGCCCTACGTCCGCCAGGCCGTCGGATATCTGCTATGGAGGGCAGGGGTCGCGATTTGAGCCCCTACAGCTTCAGCAGCACCCGCAGCCGCTTGGTCTGCACCCGGCTCACCGGAATCTCCGTCTGCTTCTTGTCGTCCATGCGCAGCAAGTAACTGGACTTGAACCAGGGGATCACTTCCTTGATCCGGTTGATGTTCACCAGGTAGGAACGGTGCACGCGCCAGAAGATCTCCGGGTCCAGGTTCGATTGCAGCTCCTCGATGGTGCGATAGTTGGACTGCCCTTCGAGGCCAGGCGCGACGATCGTGATCAGGCCGTCATTGATCGTCGCATAGATGACGTCGCTCGCATCCACGATGAAGTTGCGGTTGACGGCCCGCACCATCAGCTTGGTCCGGTGGGGCAGGCCGGGGGCGGGCGGTTCGGGCGGCTTGCTCCGCTCCTGTGCGAACCGGCGCGCGCGCTCGACCGACTGCGCCAGGCGGTCCTTGTCCACCGGTTTCAGCAGGTAGTCGAGCGCCTCCAGGCGGAACGCTTCCACCGCGTACTGGTCGTAGGCCGTGGCCAGCACGAAATACGGCAGCGTGGCGCCCTTCTCCTTGAGCGCGCGGATGACGCCCAGGCCGTCCATGCCCGGCATCTGGACGTCGAGGAACACCAGGTCGGGTTCCAGCTCCTCGATGAGCTTGACCGCTTGCAAGCCGTTGCGCGCGGTGCCGATCAGCTCGACGTCCGGAAACTCGCGCAGCAGGTAGGCCAGTTCGTCGCTGGCGAGCTGTTCGTCGTCAACGATGAGAGTCGTGAGCGTGGCGACCGCGCGATCTGGCATTCAATTTGATTCTATCGCCAGCCCCCCGTCGTGGGGCAGGCGGTTCCGCCTGCCATGGGCAGGCCAAACGGCCTGCCCCGCACGCGGCCGGTGTCGCCGAAAAGGCCAAAACATTGCCGGCCGCGGATGAAAACGGATGAACACCGATTGAAAACAAAATACTTATCGGCGTTCATCGGTGTTCATCGGCGGCTCGAAATCTTCCTCTTCGGACTCTTTGAGCATCCTCTCGCCCGCGGCCGATTTGTTCGGCAGCTTGTCGGGGAGCGGACGTCTTCGCGTCAGGCCGCGCAGGCCCGGAGCAACCTCTCCTTCAGCTCCGCCTGCTGCCCGGCGTTCAACTGCTTGCCGTCCGAGGTCACATAGAACACGTCGATGGCCTTGTGCGCGCGGGTGTCGATGAGCACCACGTCGATGTTGGCGCCCAGCGACGAGATGGTCGAGGTCAGCGCGTAGAGCAGCCCGGGCCGGTCCTCCGCCACGACCTCGATCAGCGTCGCGCTCTCGGAGGCGCGCGAATCGAAGGAGATCGCCGGCGAGATCCGCGCGCGCTTGGTCGGCAGCACCGGCGCGGGACGGCTGCGGAGCAGCTCCTTCACGTCCAGCCGGCCCAGCGTCACGCGCTCCAGCGTCAGCCGCAGGCGATCGACCTCGGTGGGATTGAGTTCCAGAGTGCGGTGCGGGTCCTCGAACACGAACGTGTCCAGGATGATGCCGCCGCGGTTGGCGAACCCCTCCGCCTTCAGGATGTTCATGCCGAACCCAGCCAGCGCGCCGGCAATCGAGGAGAGCAGCGCGGGCCGGTCCCTGGCCACCAGCGTGAGGCTGTAAAAGCCGTTCTCTCTGCGGATCTCGACGGCAACGCCGCGCTCGCGGCTGCGCTGTTCGAGATCGAAGTGCGCCTCGATCTCGGCCGGAGAGTGCATCCGCAGGTAGCGCACCGGGAAGCCCTCGAGGAATTCTTTCATCCCGGGTTTGCCGGCCTCGCCGCCCTCGTGGATGCGGGCGGTTTCAAGTTCCCGGGTCAGCTCGGCGTACCCGATCAGGTAGACGCGATAAAGCTGCTCCAGCCGCCACGGAGACATGACGCTCGGATTGACGGCGCTGATATCGGCGAACGTGAGCAACGTGAGCTGCTTCAGGGTTTCGAGCGTCCCCACCTTCGCAGCGACGAACGGCGCCGTGGCCGGATCGTCGAGGTCCCGCGAGTTCATCACCGAGGAGAGCGCCAGGTGCTGTTCGATCAGAGTGATCACCGTTCGCCGGTCGTCCTCGGGCACGCCCAGCCGCTCCATCGCCGCCGCGGCCAACTGCGCAGACGCGCCGACGTGCGCCAGGCCTTCCTTCAGCGACTTCCCGAGGTCGTGGAACAGCAACGCGAAGGAGACCAAGTCCAGCCGGTCCATCTCCGGGTACAACGCGGCGATGTGTTTGACGGCCGGATCGCGCGGCGCCCTGAGATCCTCCAGGATCCCTATGGCGCGGAGCGTGTGCTCGTCCACCGTGTAGCGATGGAAGAAGTCCCGGATCACCAGGCACTCGACCGGTCCCCACTCAGGCAACAGCGCCGCCAGCACGCCCGTCTCGTGCATGGCGCGCAGCGCCAGAGCGCAATGCGGAGTCTTCAGGATGGCCTTGAACGCCGGCCACAGGGGCGCCGGCGGATCGCTGAAGTAGCGCTTCAACTCGGCGGCGTACTGGTCCAGGCGGCGCACGGTTTCGAGCGCCAGGTGCATTCCGTGCCGCCCCACGAACTCGAACAGGCGCAGCGCCAGGGCCGGATCTTGTTCGAGGCGCTGGGGCGCGCGGAAATAGACGCGCTCGCGCGAGACATGAAACTCCGTGTTCGAAACGCGCGACCGCCAGTCGCGGAACTGCACCAGCAGGGAGCTGGACTGCACGTCGACCGCCTCGATGGCCCGCAGCGCCTCGATGGCAATGCCACGCGCGGAGCTGTAATAGCGGTGCATCCAGCGCGCCGGCTCGGCCGAAAAAAGGTCGGCGATCTCGTCCTGCAGCTCGAAGGTGAGCGTGTTGGAGTCCCGGCCCGCCCGATGGTGCAGGTAGGCGCGCAGCCCGAACAGGAAATCGCGGCCCGGAATGAGATCGGGCGCGTCATCCTCCGGGCCCGGACGCGCGTGGCGCGCGTCGCGAAGCCGCTTCAGCCACGCGATGAGCTGAAAATCCCGCAGCCCGCCGGGCGCTTCCTTGATGTTGGGTTCGAGCTGATAGATCGATCCGCCGTGCTTGGCGTGGCGCTCCCGCACCAGGCGGCACAGATGGCCCGCCAGAACCTGCGACTGGCGGTCGAGGTAGCGCGCCATGGCGACGTCCAGCTTGGCGTGCAGGCCGCGGTCGCCGGCCAGAAAGCGCTCGTCGAGCAGGCTGATGCTGAGCTCGATGTTCTGCTCGTCGAGCGCCGAGCAATCGACCGGCGTCCGCACCGAGTGGCTGACGCGCAGGTTCGAATCCCACAGACTCTGCAGGAAGGCGGAGATGGCCAGCCGCAGCCGCTCGGGGACGCCCGGCTTTTCGATCAGCAGCAGCAGGTCCACGTCCGAGTGCGGAAACAGCTCGCTGCGCCCGAAGCCCCCCACCGCAAGCAGCGCGAGGCCTTCGGGCGCGGCGAACGCCAGGTGCGCTCCGAAGGCCTCGGACACGATGGCGTCCACCTCCGCGGTGCGGCCGGCGAGCGCGTCCGCCGGCCGCGTCCAGAACTGGCGCGGGTCCATGCCGCCGCTAGAGGGCTGATTCGCCGCGGTCATCGTTTCGAATCCGGACCGCCGCGGCAACCTCGTAGACGAACAGTTTTCCGTCGCCTATCTTGCCGGTACGGGCCGAGCGGGTTAGCGTTGCGATCACCTCTTCGAGGCGACCGTCGGGAATCACCATTTCGAGTTTCACCTTGGGGAGCAGGTCCACCTCGTACTCCTGGCCGCGGTAGACCTCCTTGTGACCTTTCTGGCGGCCGTGCCCGCGCACTTCGCTCACGGTCATGCCGTCGATTCCAATGGCCTTCATGGCCTCTTTCACGTCGTCGAACTTAAACGGTTGAATGATCGCTTCGATTTTCTTCATGGGACCCTCGCGCCTAGCCTAGCATTGACCACGGGCCGGTTTCTCGCGGCCTAGGACTCCAGGTTGTAGGCCTCCTCCCCGTGCATGCTCAGATCCAAACCTTCCGTTTCGTCCCCAGGCTCGACGCGCACGCCCAGAATCATGTCGCACACCTTCAGGATTACCAGCGTGCCAACGATGGCCAGCCCCCAGGCGATGGCCGTCCCGATGAGTTGGTTGAGAACCTGCCCGCCGTGGCCATCCACCGCGCCGAGCGCCAGCACGCGGCCCGCGGAATCGCGGAAGCTGTCGTTGACCAGGCTGGTCGCAAACACGCCGGTCAGGATGGCGCCCAGCGTTCCGCCGGCGCCGTGAACGCCGAAGGCGTCGAGCGAATCGTCGTAACTGAACAGGCTCTTCACCTTGGTCACCATGAAGTAACAGACCACCCCGGCCGCAAATCCGATCAGCAGCGCCGGGAACGGTTTGACGAAGCCGGAAGCGGGAGTAATCGCCACCAGGCCCGCCACGCAACCCGAAATCGCGCCCAGCACGCTCGGCTTGCCGGTGCGGATCCACTCCGCCAGGGTCCAACCCAGCGCCGCGGACGCGGCCGCGAAATGCGTCGCCACGAATGCGCTGGTTGCCAGCGCCGAAGCCGCCAGAGCGCTGCCGGCGTTGAATCCGAACCAGCCCACCCACAGCAGGCAGGCGCCGATCACGCTGAGCACCAGGTTGTGCGGCTTCATCGGCTCGTGCGGGTACCCTTTCCGCCGGCCCAGGTACAAAGCGCAGACCAGCGCCGAGACGCCGGAGGTGATGTGCACCACGGTTCCGCCCGCGAAGTCGAAGCAGGGAACCGAGCCGCCGAGCGACGCGTTCAAAAATCCGCCTTTGCCCCACACCATGTGCGCCATCGGAAAGTACACCAGGAAAGACCACAGCGTCATGAACAGCAGCATGGCGCTGAACTTCATCCGCTCGGCGAACGCGCCGCTGATCAGAGCCGGCGTGATGATCGCAAACATCAACTGATAGACCATGAAAGTCTGCTGCGGAATCGTCGCGGCATAGTCGGGATTGGGCGCCGCGCCGACGCCGTTCAGAAACAGATACCGGAGACCGCCCACGAACGGCGAGCCTTCCGAGAATACCAGGCTGTATCCGACGACAGCCCAAATCACCGTTACCAGGCCCATCAGGATGAAGCTCTGCATCATCGTCCCGAGGACGTTCTTTTTTCGCACCAAGCCGCCGTAGAACAAAGCCAGGCCGGGGCCGGTCATCATCAACACCAGGGCCGAACTGATCAGCATCCAGGAGTTGTCGCCGGCGGACTGCGCGGACTTCACCGAGTTCTCAAGGGCGGCTAAACGCGCCCCAGCATCCTGGGACGTCTGAGCCATCGCGGCTGCCGACACGAGCAGCATCAGGGAAACGACGCGGTTTCGGTACAAGTTTGGGACCTCTCCCCGCTATCATGCAACGGCACTCCGCGTCGGGCAAACGCAATGTTTCTATGGGGACGATAGGGAAATCTTATGAGGGTTTCCGCGGCGCGAGCGCTCGCGCGTGCCGCAAGCGGGCTACCTGGCCGAAGGCGGCGCGTCATGGGAATTGACGAGCGGACACAGACTCCGGTCCGAGGCTCGCAAATAGTTGAGACACCGCGCGGTCGGTTCGCTGGGGAGAGGAATTCGCGGAGCGGCGCACACTGGCAGACGTTCTCCAGGAATCCCGCGCCCGTAGTATTGGACACTTCGGAAACAGCTCCGAGCACTCGCCCGGTCAACGCATCGAAGTATCCGCGTTCATCGGCGTTAATCAGCGGCCCATCATCATAAAGTGCCGCTCTCGACCAAGACTTTCCTGGTTATTATTGGCCGCCGATGAACACCGATGAACGCGGATTTCTGATTATTCAGTTATTTCGTGGACACTGCGCTGGCACCCACGCCACAGCTTACTCGCGCGAGAAGAGGGAGGGACCCGCGCGGACGCCGCTCTGAAGGCGGGACGCGCCCAGGCGCTTCCCCGGCCACTCCAGGCGCATGTCGTCGGAGACTTCGTCGAGCATGCGCAACGTGGCGGTCTTCGACTCCATCGCGAACGCCGTCAGCAGCAGGTTGTCGCAAATCGCGTTGATCAGGCGCGGAATGCCCTGCGAGCGCACGTGGATTTCGGCCAGTATTTCCGGCGGAAAAACGCCCTGGCCGGCCAGGCCCGCCTTCTCGAGGCGCGTTTGGACGTACTCCGTCAATTCTTCCGGGGTGAACGGCCGCAACATGCAGCGCAGCACGATGCGCTGCTTCAACTGCCGCAAGCTGGGAGCGTCCAGTTTGCGGTCGAACTCGGGCTGGCCCGCCAGGACGATCTGCAACAGCTTGCCGTGGCGGTTCTCGAGGTTGCCGAGGAGGCGAATCTCTTCGAGAACGTCCCACTCCAGATTGTGCGCTTCGTCGACGATGAGCACCGTGGTGCGCCCGTCGCTGGTATTCTTGAGCAGCAACTGGTTGAGCGCGATCAGCACCTCGGTCTTCGAGCGGTGCTCGCACTGCAGATCCAGATCGTAGGCCATCATCTCGAAGAACTGCTCCACCGTCAGGCGGGAATTGAACAAAAAGGCGAAATCGAGCTGGTGCGCCGTGAGATAATCCTGCAGGCATTCGAGCATGGTGGTCTTGCCGGTGCCGACTTCGCCCGTGAGAACCACGAAGCCCTTGCGGCTCTGGACCCCGTAAATCAGGTTCGCCAGGGCCTCTTCGTGCTGCTGGCTGCGGTAGAGGAACGCGGGGTCGGGCGTCAGGTTGAACGGACTTTCCTTGAAGCCGAAAAACGCGTTATACATCGTCTCCCACGCTCTGAACCAGCCCGCGCCCCGGCCGGCCCGCTTGCGCGCAGGGCGGACGCCGACGCGGTCCGAGAACCAGTTTAGCATCGGCACCGCCGCCCGGACTCTTTAATTCCAGTGTTTGAGCAGCGGCCAGATCCTCGCCAGGGGCTGCTTCAATCCGCGGCCGATCAGGATGGTGTAGTGTTCTTCGGACATGGCGTAGGGGTTGTCGAGGACGGGCCCGTCCTCGACGCTGGCAAAAAAGCGCCCTGCGCTCCGGCGCTCCGACTGCAGCAGGATCATGACCGCACCCGAATACTGCCGCGGCCCCCAGAAGTAGTAGGTCTGGTGCGCGCAGATGGCCGGGGGGAGCCCGTAGCGCGGGCCGAAGAAATCGATCGCGCCGGCCTCGCCGTAGTTTCCCGCGTATATGGCGGCTTGGGCGCGCTCGCCGAGCGGCAAGGCGTAATAGACCTTGGCAACGGCGGCCACCATCTCCTCCCAGCCGAACATGTCGCCCAGATACTGCGGGAGCGGGCCGGCGTGATGGACCTCGGTCTTCGGCGGGCTGAACCCCAGCGCCTCCTGGTAGCGGATCAGGCGCTCCGGAGCCAGAATCGGCAGTACCGTGGGAGCGATCGCGACGCCAGGCAGGGCGATCGCGGCTGCCAGCAAAGCCCGGAGCCAGGCGCGTGCAGCCAGCCGCTCCCAGAGGACGCCGCCCGCAGCGAACAACATCGGGTACGCCGGCGCCAGGTAGTAGCTCTTGCCCTTGAGCGCCATCATGATCGCCAGCACTGCCAGATACGTCCAGCCCAGCGCCCGGTAGCGCTTCCCCTCGCGGTGGAACAACAGGAACCACAGGCCGGCGCCCCAGACCAGCAGGCTGGTGGGCAGCATGATTTGGACCTGCTGCCAAAGGAACGCGAGCGGCGACAACTCGACGTTCTTGTGCACGCGCTTGACGTTCGCAAGATCTTCGAGCGTCGGCCAGTGGTGGCGGATCTGCCAGATCAGGTTGGGGAGGAAGAGCGCCACGGCGATGGCCGCCGCAAGCCACAGCCAGCCGCCGGCGAACCACCGCCGCTCGGGCGCGAGCAGCAGGCCGGCCGCCAGTGCGAGGCCGAAGAACAGCATGGAGTGCTTGTTCTCGAGACCCAGGCCCGCCAGGACGCCCAGCCAGACCAGCAACTTCGGATTCCCGCGATTGATGGCCAGCAGGAGGACGTACACCGAGGCCATCCAGAAGACCGGCTCGAAGGCGTTCATGCTGAGCAGCGTGTCAAGCGCGAGGTAGACCGGAGCGGCCAAAGCGCACAGGCAGGCCAGCCCCACAGCGAACCGGCCGCCGCCCAGTTCCCGCGCGATCAGCCCGGTGAGCAGGATCTTCGCCGCGGCTGCCAGGGCGGGAAGGAAGCGGATGGCGTGTAGCGAATCGCCGAAAAGCATCCGCCCCACTCTGGCGACCAGCGCGACCAGCGGCGCGTGATCCACGTAGCCCCAGTCCAGGTGCTGGCCGCAATCGAGGAAGTACAGTTCGTCCCGGAAATAGCCGTAGGCTCCGTTGGTCAGCATGTGGATCGCGAGACCGGCGAGCGTGAACCAGCCGGCGATTGCCAGGCTGTTGGTCCATGGACGGCCTGACGCAGGAGGGGTCATCACATCACCAGATTACGCACACCGATTGGATTGCGTTCTGTTAACTTAAGAAAGGGAGGCCACATGGGCAGCCAGTTCACAATCCTGGGAATCGCCGGCAGTCTCCGCAAACGGTCGTACAACCGTGCCGCGTTGCGGGCCGCGGCGCTGCTGGTCCCGGAAGGCGTGACGCTCGAGATCTTCGATCTCGACGGCATTCCTCCCTTCAACCAGGATGAGGAGACCTCTGCGCCGGCCCGGGTGGTCGAGTTGAAGGCACGGATCCGCGCGGCCGATGCGATCCTCGCCGCCACGCCCGAGTACAACTACTCCATTCCGGGCGTGTTGAAGAACGCGATCGATTGGGCGTCGCGGCCATATGGCGACAGCGCCTGGGATGGCAAGCCGGTGGCCGTGATGGGCGCTTCCATCGGCCAGATGGGAACGTCTCGCGCGCAGTATCATCTGCGACAGGTCTTCGTGTTCCTGAACATGCACGCGTTGAACAGGCCGGAGGTGATGATCGCGGACGCCTACCGGCGCTTCGACGCCGAGGGGAACCTGACGGACGAGAAGAGCAAGGAACTGATTCGCCAACTGCTGGCAGGGCTGGCCATCTGGGGCCGGAGGCTGGAGGTTGGCAGGGAAGCCGGCGCGCCGGCAGCACAAGGTTAGCGCAAAGGGAGGGGGTACGGAAACTGGTATACTTGGGGTACGTTTGATTGCTCCGCATATCCTGGCCGCGACCCCAATCCCGACTCGTATAGCCCGCTATCAAATGCAAGGAGATCACTTTGAAGAACATCTTCGTAGGTAACCTGGATTTCGGCGCCACTGAGGATCAGATTCGATCGCTGTTTGAAGCCTACGGCGCCGTGGAACGCGTGAGTCTGATGAAGGACCGGGATACGGGCCGCTCGCGAGGCTTTGCCTTCGTCGAGATGACGAACACCAACGAGGCCGATCAGGCCATCGCCGGTTTGAACGGGACGAACCTGGGCGGCCGCGCCCTCAACGTGAACGAAGCGCGGCCCAAGGTGGACCGCGGCGGAAGCGGCGGCGGCGGCCCGCGCGAACGCCGCGCAGCCCGCTGGTAGTTCAGTTCTTCCATCCAGACCGGCCGGCCAAGAAAAGCCGGCCGGAACAGCGCGAAGGGAGTCTATGGCTTCACGGCCCCACACGACCTACAAGAAACGCCAAAAAGAACTTGCCCGCATGGAGAAGCAGCGCGACAAAGCTGCCAAGCGGATGCAGCGCAAGCTCGAGAAGAAGTCTCCCGACGCCGATGGCATGATCGAAGGCGAAGAGGGCATCGAGGGCATCGAGGGCGAGGAAGGCTCGGCGCCGGACTCGGGCGATGTGGCCGCGACGGACGAGCAGACCCCATGACCGGACGCATCAAGAGCTTGAGTGCCGGGAACGGATCCGGCCTCATCACCGGGGATAACGGGGTGAGCGCCCACTTTCTTTCCTCCGCGGTGTTCGAGTATGACGTCACGTGCCTTGCCGTCGGCCAGATGGTCACCTTCGACCTGGGGAGCGGCAACCTGCCCACGGCCGTGAACGTCTGCATTCAGCGGCAGCACAGGGTCCCCCTCACGCCGGGAAAGCGGACCGAGGCCATGCCCCTCCGGTATGTGGGTTTCCGCCAGGCCGGAAGCCTTCGCGAGTACAAGTTCGAGCGGATCAAGCCGGGCGAACCCACTGAGATCCTCGTGGTGACCGCCGACATGGGCCTGTTCCGAAAGTACTGCATCGGGCTTCAGGAGGGTCCCGCACTCTGCCTTCACGCGATCGAGGGCGGACCGAGCGGAGCCGACCTGCGGCACACGCTCACCGATCAGCACATGATCAAGCACCTCGCCAGCCGCCCCGCGCCACGGCCGCGGCCGCGCCACATCCCTCCCCCGCGCCATCCCGCAGCGGTCTGAC
>Ga0182017_10004096_pt1 | contig 10846 bp, 7 predicted proteins | sample 712E3DmetaG_FD_120492 | JGI IMG/M metagenome (GOLD analysis project Ga0182017, IMG submission 120492) | Permafrost microbial communities from Stordalen Mire, Sweden - 712E3D metaG | ecosystem: Environmental > Terrestrial > Soil > Wetlands > Permafrost | place: Sweden: Stordalen | collected... | reverse complement strand
TCCGCTCCGATATGCCGAGAAGCTTCGCCGCCTTGGCCTGAGAGCCTTGCGCCCGTTTGAGGGCATCAATGATCATGCCCTTTTCAAGCTCCGATATGGCGTCATCAAGCGATTTGTCCGAGCATGTCTGACCTGTGGTGAGCGTAAGCCCACCCCTCAGATGCAAGGGTAGATCGTCGATGGTAATGACATCGCCGTCGCACATAATCGCCGCCCTCCTGATTGTGCCAATCAATTCCCTTACATTGCCCGGCCACGTATATTGCAAGAGGATGCCCTGTGCCTCATCGGAAACAGTCATAATCCTTCCAGTTTCTTTCTCAATATTGTGAAGCGCATAATCGATGAGAACAGCCGTGTCCTCTCGTCTCTCACGTAGCGGCGGCACATGGATGCGCATCTGCGACAGCCGAAAATAGAGGTCTTCCCGGAACTTGCCTTCCTTGATCTCGTTTTCCAAAACACGGTTTGTGGTCGATACGACCCGGATATCCACTTTGTAGGTTTTTGTGGAACCGAGGTGCTCAACCTCTTGCTTTTCGACGGCCCTGAGAAGCTTTGCCTGGAGATAGGGGGTCATCTCCCCTATCTCATCAAGGACAATGGTGCCCCTGTTTGCGGCTTCGAATTTCCCTTGCTTCTGCTGCAAGGCCCCGGTGAAGGCTCCCTTTTCGTATCCGAAGAGCTCGCTTTCGAGAAGGTTGTCCGGTATGGATGCGCAGTTCACGACAATGAATTCACCCTTTCGTTTTGACAGTTGGTGGACGAGCTTTGCCACTTCCTCTTTTCCCACGCCGGTTTCACCGGTTACAAGAACCGTCAGGTCCTTACCGGCGACCTTTTCTATCTCTCGGAAGATCTCCTTCATCCGCGGTGATTTTCCAACAACACCACAAAATGTGTTCCCCTCAAACTCCTTTTCTTTCAGGAATTCCACCTCTTTCTTCAGGTGTCTTGTGCCGAGGACCCTTTTTACGACGACCTTCAGCTCGTCGAGGGGGATGGGCTTTATGAAAAAATCCGTCGCCCCCCGTTTGATCGCCTCAAGGGCGTTCTTCTTGGTCCCATAGGCCGTCATGATAAGGATGGGAACATCGGTCTTCTGTTTCAGGTCGCTCGTCGCGGAAAGGCCATCCAGGCCTGGAAGGCTAATATCGAGGATTACGAGATCGACATCCTTCCTGATGGCGTCAGCCGCATCTTCATAAGAGACAAAACCATTGACCGCATAGCCTTCTCCTTTCAGGGCTTCTTCCAGAAAAAACCTCACGCCGGGATCGTCTTCGATTATAATGATTCGTTCATTCACGGTCTGTACCTTCACTCCTCGCTTTATGCGTTATGTGTCCCTTTGGTCCAATCAATAGCAACCGGAATTGTTGCCGTCGATTCGTCGTCAGTATACACGGCTTCTGACGGGAAAAGATATGGCCCGGATCACACGAATGGGAAGGGGGCCGACAGCCTTTCATGCGTCCCCCGACTTCCCGGCATCGCGTTGGTTCTCATTGCCCTTCACTACCGGCAGTTCTATCGTGAATGTCGTTCCATTGTCGCCGCTCTCTATCTTGATGTCTCCTCCGTGGAGCTTCATATTCCTCATGGAGATGAAAAGTCCGATTCCCTTTCCACCCTTCCTCTTTGTAAAAAAAGGCTTGAAAACCGCATCGTAGTCATCGCTCTCAACCCTGGAATGCTTGTTGTATATGGCGATGCGGATCATGTCGTCACCTTTTGCAGCGTCTATCTTTATATAGCCTCCGGCTTTTTCGTGGTTAGCGGCATTTTTCAGGATGTTGTGAATAACCTGATATATCTTTGTCCTGTCGGCAAGACAGATGAGGCTTCCCTTCTTCACAAACTCACAGGTGATGTCCTTCAATTCCTGAGAGAGGCTGTTGACCGCCTCGTCTATGATATCATCCACATCAACGTCTTCTCCGGCAAACTCGTTGTCTGTAAAGTCGAGGAGTTCTTTGGTGAACACCTCGATCTTGCGCGCCGCTTGCAAGGTCGCATCGATGTATCGCTTCTGCGACTCGTCGACGACTTTTTGTTTGAGAAGCTCGTTCATGCCCATTATCGTGCTAAGGGGGTTTCTCACCTCATGTGCCACCATGAGCGACATATATCCGAGAGGAATGATGTAATCGAGATTTTGCACACCCTTCATGAGAGCATCTTTCTCGCCTTCGTCTGTCTTTGAGCGTACGGATTCCATGAGTTGTTCTATCAGATTGTAGACCTCGATCATCTTGCCTCTTTCTTTCCTGAGCTTTTCAAGCTTGACGTATTGCTCTGCCTTTCTCACAAGATCACTGATGGGCTGGGTCATGGCCCGCATAACAATAAAGGAACTGAACGACGAAAAGAAGCACGCCCCAAGAATCCAGACCCATACCAAATGCGCCTTATTCTGTGCCAGGATGTTGGCGCCGATGGCAAGCGCGAAAAGGCTTGTGAGAAACACTATCAGGGGCACTATCGTATTGAGGTTATATTTGAGGTTATTGGGGTCCCTGAAAAACCCTTTTATGCCGGATTTTCTCTTATAACCCTGTTGACTTCCTTGCCATTCCCTCACGAAGTTCCATATGGCGTTCCATTTTTTAAACATAGCCCGTCCTAACCTCCGCCTCGCATTGCCCTCATCATATCCCACCAGGGCATAAAAATAGCGAGGGCAAGGAATAGTACCATGCCTGCAAGGCCAACGGTGAGTATCGGCTCGATCCACGCGGAAAGACGACTTACAGAATAGGTGACTTCCCTGTCATAATGTATAGAGACTTCACGGAGCATTTCTTCAAGCGAGCCCGTTTCTTCACCTGTGGCAACAAGATGGATAACCAGGGGCGGAAAGATTTTTGCATCCCGCAAAGGTTTTGAAATGCCTTTTCCCTTTTCAATGCTTACCGCGATCTCTTGGACCTTTTTTGCGATATATTCGTTGCCAACTGCACGTGAAACTATATCCAGCGTCTTGATGATAGGAATGCCCGCCCGCACTAAATTTTCAAGCGTGAAAGCAAATCTGCTCATGCAAATTTTCACCACGATCTGGCCAATAAGGGGCACTTTTAATTTCAGTCTATCGATTGTATAAGCGCCGCCGGAGGTCCTTTTATAAAAGAAAAAAGAAATTGCCAACAAAAAAGCCGTAACGACGGCCACCGTAGTATATTTCTGAAAAATGTCATTTATAATAAGCAATATCTGCGTGGGGAGCGGAAGGGCAACCTTCGCGCTTTTGAAAATAGGCGCGAATTTCGGCACCACGACATTGACAAGAACAACGAAGGCAATTGCCAGGGTGCTCACGACAAACATGGGGTATCTCATTGCCGATTTAAGCATATCTTTTGTTTTCATCTGAAACTCGAGAACACCGGATAACTTCTCTAACACCTCTTCCAGGCTGCCGCCCGTCTCGCCTGCCCTGACCATGCTTACATAGAGCTCTGAAAAAATCCCTTTATGCTTTGAGAGCGCATCGGCAAAATTCTGGCCATGATCAATATCCTGTGCAACAGTCTTAATGGCCGCCTTTAATCTTTCATTATTTGTCTGCTCCTCAAGGGCCCTGAGCCCTGATACCATCGGTATGCCCGACCTGATTACCGTCTGAAGCTGCCGGGTAAAAAATATAAGATCGTCGTGCTTGACCCTCTGAAATCGAAGCAGGAATTCATCAATTGCAAATGTAGTTTTTTTTAATTCTGTAGCGGAAACAGGGAATAACCCCATATTATCGAGTTGCACAAAGACGTCCCTGCGGGTAGCTGCATCCATGCTTCCAGTTACGAGAAGGCCTCTTTCATCGCGCGCTCTATATGCAAATGTGGCCATAATACCTCATCATACCGTGTTCCATCGTCGCCCCTGCATTTCCCGTCTGCGCATTCACCGCTTTCTCGTTTCTACATTTTTGCACTTTCATTTTTCACGTTTCTCGTTTCGACCTTCGCGTTTCGCATTGCTTTGTCAATCTTCCTGGACAACATTCAGCGCCTCTTCGAGGGTTGTGACGCCAAAGAGCACTTTCATAACTGCATCGTCACGCATAACTCTCATGCCTTTTTCGTGCGCCTTTTTTTTCAATACTTCGCTTGGGGCTTTGTTTACAATTAGTTCTCTCAACTCATCATCGATAACAAGCACCTCATAAACACCGGTCCGTCCTCTGTAGCCCTTGTACTTGCATGCAGGACATCCTTTACCTCTGTATAATAGCACGTCCTCTCTGATCTGAAAGGTCTTGTGCACGGAAGGCGCCGGATAATAGGACTCCTTGCATTCGGGACAAATTTTTCTGATCAGTCTTTGCCCGATAACACAGGAAACGGATGACGTAACGAGAAAGGGCTCGATGCCCATTTCGACTAATCTCATTACGGCACTCGCCGCGTCATTGGTATGGAGCGTCGATAACACGAGATGTCCCGTCAGGGCCGAATGGATCGCAATGTTTGCCGTCTCTCTATCCCTTATCTCGCCAACCATGATGACATCCGGGTCCTGTCGAAGGATTGACCGAAGGCCACTCTCAAAGGTCAACCCCGCCCTGGGATTAACTTGGGCCTGGGAGAGCCCTTCGAGTGTATACTCAACGGGATCTTCGATGGTAATAATGTTCTTCTCGGGAGAATTAATATAGTTCAAAATGGCGTATAACGTAGTCGATTTACCGCTGCCGGTAGGTCCTGTTGAAAGTATAAACCCGTAGGGTCTTCTCAACACACTCTTTATTTTTTCTTTATCATCACGCAACAGGCCGAGGTTGTCGATGCCATAGAGCGCCGTGCTTTTGTCGAGAAGACGGAGCACAACCTTTTCTCCATGGATGGTCGGGAAGGTGGAAACCCTCAGGCCGACCTCCTTGTTTGCATCCCGTATATTAAACCTGCCATCCTGCGGAGTTCTCGTTTTCGCTATATCAATGCCTGCAAGAATTTTAATCCTCGAAACGATAGCGAGAAACAATTTCTTTTCCGGACTGGGTACTTCCCGCAGCTTTCCGTCTACCCTCATCCTGACCCGCATTTTATTTTTCGATGGTTCAACGTGGATATCGCTTGCGTTATCTGCCATCGCCTGCGCGAGAAGACTGTTTACAAATCTGACAACCGGTTCTTCTTCTGCCATATCGGCAGATATGCGCTCATCCTGATCCTGGTCTTCCTCTTCGTCCTTGATAAGAGTAACTTCTTGCTCCCTAATCCTGTCAAGAGTCTCCTCAACAATTGTCTTCAATCCATAATATTTTTCAAGGGCCTGCTTGAGGTCGCCTTCAGCCACGATGAGAGGTTCAATCTCCATTTTCACAATGCGCGCCACATCATCCATTGCATCTATATCAAGGGGATCTACCATGGCAAGTTTCAAAACGTGGTGTCGTCTCATAACGGGGATAACCATGGAATTTTTTGCGGTCTCGGGAGAAATAAGCCTGACAACGTCTTCGGGTATTTCCATCTCGTTTATATTGATAATAGGGATATTCAATTGTTTACTGACCGTGTCGATAATTTCTTTTTCGGAAAGGAGTCCCTGCTTTACGATCACCTTTCCCAGTTTGTCGCCATATTTTTTTTGCTCCGTTAGGGCCCTGAGCAGGTCATTTTCGGTAATCTTCTTCGCATCGAGGAGTAATTCACCAAGTCTCTTTCGCTTCCGCGCCATGTAACTCCTTAGGAGCCCGTATATCTATTGCCCTGTTTTTTCAATATACTTCAGCCGTTCAATGATGTCTTTTCTCGATCCAGGATTATTTATCGATGAGAGATACTGCCTGTAATAGCGCGCCGCATCTTCATGCTGACCCAGATTGTCTTTAATCACCGCGTAGGACAAAAAGAGAGCGGGATCTTTCACCTTTTTCTGAATCGGTGCTTCAAGGAGTTTTGCTGCTTCCTGAAGTCTTCCTTCGCTTCGTAAGAGAGCGGAGAGGTTTAGATATGGCTCCACGCTGTCGGGTTCTAATGAAATAGCCTTCCTGAAATATTCCTCTGCAAGCTTCAAGTCCCCGTCCTTCATGGTAATAAGGCCGATATTGTTATATGCCTTTGGATAATTGTTCCGGTACTCCAGTATCTTTTTGAAGTAAAACAGCGCCTCCCGTGTATTCTCTTCGTGAATGGCCATCACACCGAGGTTATTCAGCGCTTCAATATGGTTCGGCTGCTTTGCCAGTATTTGTTTGTAGATGGTTTTTGCTTCTCTTGTTCTGCCCGATTGTTGCTCTCTCAATGCCTCATTATACATTCTGTCGATAATTCCATCGTCTGTTTTCTTTTCAACCGCCCCCGTGGGTTCGTTCGTTGTATCCTGTTTGCCGGCTGATTCGACAGCCTTTGTCTTTTTCTTCACCGCGAAAGAATTGGTGATCTTTTGAGCGTGAGCAACTCCGGTCTTCGCACCGGTGGGTTCCCGTTCGTTGTTCGGCGTCACCGGGGCAACAGGTTTTTCAATAGGTTTTTGGGGGGCCGAGGCTGTCGCACTCTCACCTTTTTTCTCTGGGGTCTCTGTCTCTCTGGCGGGCTTCTGCGCTTCCGGTGTGGGCGGAGCATTCACGGCAGCCTGCACAGGTTTTGCCGACACGGGCGCTTGAGAAACAACGGGTTGAGCTACCTGTTTCGGTTTATGAAAATACGGGATATACAGATAGGCAATAACTGCGACAATACACAGACCGAGTATTATGTATACGGGTGTCTTCGGTTTTTTCTGAGCGTCCGAACGATGATAAGGGACTTCCCGGTTCTTTTTCTTCGCTCGCTCTTCCTGGGCCTTTTTAAGGGCATCCTGGATTATGCTCATTAATTGGTATCTCCATATACGATACGAGGGGTCAAGAATATAACCAGTTCGCTTTTTGAGCTTTCTTTTTCGTTCAACTTGAAAAACTGCCCGATAATCGGGATATTCATGAGTCCCTTTGTGCCTGTATCCGTATTCGACTTTCTCGTTTTAATAAGTCCGCCGATGACAATAGTCTCCCCCTCTTTGACTTTGACAATTGTATCGACTTCCCGGACGTCCAGAATGGGAACCGTGCTGTTACCATCCGGTGTGATGACGTCGCCAATCTTTTCAGACATAATGGGATGGACATTGAGAATGATATTACCCTTGTCGTCTATCTGCGGCATTACATCAAGGGTAAGTCCCACGTCGATAAACTTTGCCGTAGAGGTAATTGTGGGGTTTGCAGCGCCTGTATTCGTGGTTTGTTGGGTCTCGAAGTAGACATCCTGCGTGGTTACCTTTATGATTGCCCGCTGATTATTCATAGTAGCGATTTTGGGGTTGGAAATTGTCTCCACCTTACCATAGGTCTGGAGAAGGTCAAGGAAAGTGTTATTGATATCGAGGTGTTTACTCCCGGCAAAAACACGGAAAAATGGCGTTGCAGCAACGGCCGCTGTACCGCTTGGGTCGCTCAGCGGATTGAGAAAAGCCTGTTGTGCACCGAGACTGACTCCATTGATCTGTGCATTGACAAGCTTCCAATTTATCCCCTGGCGAGATTCATTATTAAGTTGGACCTCCACAATTTTGGCCTCTATCATCACCTGCCTTTGAACAACCCCTTCCGCGGCCTTGAGAAACATTTCAATATCTTTCAAGCTCTTTGGATAGTCCGTGACAAATATCATCATAGCCTGTTTATTGACTACAAACTTGCCTTCCTTAGAAAGAAGGGTTTTGATGTTGTCTTCCAGGCTTTTCCATAGGTCCGATTCCGTCTCGCTCTTGATCGATACCTGCGAACCCGATGAACTGCTTGTTGTCGTTGTGCTGCCTGACGTGCTTGAGCTTCCCCCTATCGTACCGGGGGTAGCATAGACATTGCTGGTACCGATTTTCTTCAGAGCAATGTAGTTCAAATGAAATATCTTTGTCTCTAATTTAGGCTTCGAAACATAGATCGTCCTGTCTTCGATTTTGGAGGTAAAACCCAGCGGTTCAAGGATGTATTCGAGCGCCTTGTCGAGGGTCACATTCTTTAAATCAACGGTGGTCATACCCTTCACGTCAGGCTCGACCACAACATTGTAATTGGCCTGTCTTCCAATGGCCCTGAGGATGTCCTTCACGTCTGCCTCTCGCAATGAGAATGAAAGGAGTTCCTCTGATTTCGTCGCTTCTATTTTCTTTTCTTTTTCTATTTGAAAAGAAATTGGACTCGGTATATCCGGGGGATTAACCGGGGTTTTTGTCTCCTTTGCCGGCTCAACGTGGGCGCAGGCTGACAAAAAACAGAATGCTGCAATATAGATCCATTGTTTTCTCATTTGCCCTTCTCCATGGCTTTGTCTTTTGGTTCCTCTTCGCGAACCGTATCCTCAATACTTATAAGATTGAGGACCCTCTTTGAACCATTCCGAATGAGAATAACCTTATCTCGTTCAATCTCAAGCACCTTCTCATCGCCAACCATATCTCCTTTTCTCACAACTTCATGATCAATAATAGCTACCCTGTCTTTTCCTTTTTCAAGGATAGCGACCAGTCTGATAGCCGACGGGCTCCCTCTCTTTTTTTCTTCCTTGAATGCGGGCAGTATAAATGGATTTTTCACCCATGCCACCCGGAGTTTATCAAATTGTGGTTTCTCTACGGGAGCTGCCGTCCCTGGCTGACCACCTTTTACCGTAGGTTCTGATGGGGTGGTCTTTGGGGGTGGTGTTTGTTGCGCTTGCTGCGTCGTCTGTGAAGCCTGTTGCACAGGGGGCGGCAAAGCGGGTGGTTTTTTCTTTCCGGTAAAGAAAAAGACATACCCTGCAATGAGCAGCACAACAATTACAAAAACAAGGACCGGTTTACTTACTTTCATTCTTTTTCCCTTTGAGCGCCTTGAATTCAATAACGAACTTACCGGTCAGCGTGGGATACTCTTTCTCATCGTAGCCAATACGTGCCGCATGAATAGCGCTGAATCCCGCCTTATTGGAAAGTTCTTCCAGAAACCTGCCCATTTCGAGGAACCCCCCCTTGAGCTCTACCTCAAATTCGGGATTTGCCAATCCCGCTTTCTGTGAAAGCTCGAGGGTGTTGTAGTAACCATGGAGACTTTTAACGGCCACTCCTTTGTCTTTTGCCATCTTCATGACGTTCCTCACGTATTCGGGCATCTTTTCCATCACTGGGGCCTGGTTCATGAACTCATTGTAGGCTTGCTGCAGTTGTTTCTGGGTCCTCTCTTCCGAGGCCAAATTCATAATGCTCGCATCCAATTTTTGTCTCTCGTTTTTGACGTCAGCGATCCTGCCCTCCCTGGTTTGCATGGCTGAATGCATGGGCATATACACGAGAAATACCCATGCGGCAAGGACCAGCACCGGTAACCCGAACCATATATAGAAACTCTTAGAGTTCATGTTTCATGCACCTCGCCATAATGGTGAATTCCATCATGGGCCTACCCTTCATCTTCTTCTGTTCTTTTCCGGTAATCTCCACGTTGTCAATAAAACCGGACTGTTTTAAAGATAAAACAAGATTGAAAAAGGCCAATTCGAGATTATCGGACTCTCCAAATACATAGCCCTTGAGTATCAAGAAATAATAGTTCTTTCCGGCAGGCTCCACTGTGGTGGACACTGAGGGGGGCCCCTGCGGCGGCTGCCCTGGGGAAGGGGCGTTCTGGGCTTTCTGTTTTGATGTCAGGAATGCGTCAGGCCGGATTTCATCCCCGAATTCAATCGACTTCAGATACGCGTCGCGCGGTATCCTTGATGAGAGATATTTCAAAAGCGTTATGAAGGTCATATCTTTTTTCTGGATCTCGTTTTTGATGAAAGCAATCTCTGCCGCATCAAGGGAAGCAGTGGTTTTCTTCCCGATTGCATTGAGGCCTTTCTTTATAGTTTCGATGGTTTGTTGTTCAATTCTTATTTTTACATCGGCATTGTGCAGGGTGCTCCACATACCGAGAGAGAGCACGAATAGAATTCCTGCGAGGGCAAATGTTCCGATTGATATATATCTTTTATAGGTCCTTTCCTGCTCCTTCCTCTTCGCGCCTTCAGGCAAAAGATTGGGAAGCGCTTCGAAATTCATGCACAGGGCATGAGCCGGTATATATTTATCCTCAATACCATGGATAGTTTCGAGATCGTTCACCTCTTCGACAAGCTTCTCTCTAAGCTTTTCATAGAATTTCGGTATCTTCGCGCCTCCTCCTGTCAGATAGACGCTCGTGATCGGCTTGTCCGGGTATCTCTGGTTATAGACACTAAAGGTTCTCTGGATCTCACCGGCAAGCCGCTCAAAGGGTATTTTCAAAATCTCTGTGAATTCATCATCAAAGCCCCTCTCACGTTTATACTGCTCTGCCTGATCGAATGTAAGGCCGGGCCCGCTCATCAAAGCATCGGAGAAACTCTCAGATGCCGTAAGGATCTCTCTGACGAACATGAGCCTTCGTGCATTTGCGATATACAGACCCGTCCGCTTCCCCCCAATATCAATAACGGCAATCGATCGATCGCCAACCTCACCCAATGCATAAATATAACCAAAGGCAATGTCGGTAATAAGGGCAATCTGTTGAAAGCCTGCACGTTGAAATGTCGAGATTATACGCTCAATAAAACCTTTCTGTGCCCCCACAAAGAGAACTTCATCTTTCGTGATGCCTTTTTCTTCGATCTGACCAAGCATCAGATGCTCGTAGAGCATATCGTCCAATGGTGCTGACAGAATTTTGGCCGATGTCCAATTGAGCATTTCTTTTTGTTCCTTCTTCGGAAGTACAGGAACGGTAAATGTCTTCTTAATGATGTCCGGCGAAGAGAGGCCGACTACCACCTCAAGATCAAGCCCTTCTTTCGCCCTTATG
>Ga0182017_10004095_pt1 | contig 10846 bp, 13 predicted proteins | sample 712E3DmetaG_FD_120492 | JGI IMG/M metagenome (GOLD analysis project Ga0182017, IMG submission 120492) | Permafrost microbial communities from Stordalen Mire, Sweden - 712E3D metaG | ecosystem: Environmental > Terrestrial > Soil > Wetlands > Permafrost | place: Sweden: Stordalen | collected... | reverse complement strand
GGCGAGCGCGACGATGGCCAGCCAGGTGCCGGTGCTCGAGATCAGCGTCGCCCAGAACAGACGGCGTACGCCCGGGTAACGGAACAGCGCGATCTGACCGGCTGCAGTCGAGCGCAGGCCCATATCCGCAGTACGCTAACCCCGCCGTTGCGCAAAGACAAGGCCGGGCACAGTTTCGGCTCAGTTGGGAGCCAGTAGCTCGCGGGCAGCCGCGACGGCGGTTTCCACTCGATCGCGCGCGTGACAGCCGGCGAGGTGGGCGTTGATCAGCCCGCAAGCCTGCATCAAAGCGCAGACAGTGGTCGGGCCGAGGAAGCGGAAGCCGCGGCGCTTGAGCTCGCGCGCGAGTGCCTCCGACTCGAGTGTCACGGTCGGGATCTCGGCGTAGGAACGAGGCACCGGTACCGGTGCCGGAGCGAACTGCCAGAGCAGTTGCGCCAGCGACCCGCATTCCCCGATCGTCTCCAGCGCCCGGCGCGCGTTCTCGATCGAGGCGACGATTTTGGCGCGGTTGCGAACGATTCCCGGGTCGGCGAGCAGGCGGGCGACATCCACCTCGCCGAATCTCGCCACAGCCTCGATCTCGAAACCGGCGAAGCAGGCTCTGAAGGCCTCGCGCTTGCGCAGAATCGTTAGCCAGGAGAGCCCGCACTGGAAGCTCTCCATGCAGATGCGCTCGAAAAGGGCGTCGTCGCCGAGCACGGGCAGACCCCACTCGCTGTCGTGGTACATGCCGAGCTCGGGCGTCCCCAGAGCCCAGGAGCAGCGCTCGAGCCCGTCCGGCCCGGTTACCGAGTCTCTGCCCACGGCGCCGATCCTACTCGTGCGGTGGCGGCGTGCTCGTGAGCGCGGTCACCGCATTGACATCGTCCGGTTCGGGCGAGAGAATAGCTTTGAGGCGCGATTACTCGTCTCGAGAGACGAGGACAGGCGACCTGGGCGGGACTCCTTAAGTCCTGGAGACCTCCGGCTGAGCCGGAGGTCTCACTCTCCCGGCCCGGCGCCGCGCGTCCGTCGGTTCCGATCTCCGAGTGAGCGGCTATCGTCCTCGGGAATGACCGAGTCAGAGCCACGCCGGCTCACCATGAGCGACATCCTCGAGGGCGGAGCCACTCTCGTCGCCCGGAACCTGCTCGTCTTCGTGCGCATCACGGCACCGCTGATCGTTCCTGTGAATCTGGTCTTCATTGCGCTTCTGCTCGCCCTTCGCTACGACTCGACGCCGAAGCGGACGGGCTACGTTTTCATCGCCGTCTACCTGTCCCTGGTCCTACTTGCCCTGATCGTTGCCGCCGGCGCGTGCCTAAGGGCGGCTGCCGATATCCAGGTGGGCACGAGCACTAGTGCACGCGCTTCGCTTTCCTTCGTGCGCGATCGGCTGATCTCGTTCCTCTGGCTGGTCGGGCTCTTGCTTGCCGGGATCGGACCAGGCGCGGCTCTTCTGGTCGTATGGAGGGCGGGAAGGTTGGGGAGCCTGGGCTATCTGGCGCTGGTGTTGATCCCGCTCGCGTTGTGGCTCGCGGGCATCTGGTCGGTGGCGTTGCCCTCGCTGTTTCTAGAAGATGGCGGCGTCGCTGAAGCGCTGAAGCGCTCGCGTGCCCTCGCGCGCGGGAGCTACTGGCACTCGCTCGGGACTGTCATCTTCGCCTCCGTACTCGCCCTCTTCGCCAGCGTTCTCGGCGAGCTGATTGCCTCGTTATTCGCGTCAGGCAGCGAGACCGTGCGGCTGGTTGCGATCGTTTGCGGAGCTATTTTCGGAGAGGTCGTTGCACTTCCGCTCATGGCCGCTTACCTGATCCTTCTCTACTACGACCTGCGCGTGCGCAAGGAGGGTTCCGCCTCGATTGAGAGGGATAGCGCTCCGATCGCCGGGCCGAGCGCGCCTGTGACGGCTCCGAAAACGGAGCCGGGAAAGCGCCGCTCGCCGAGACGCTAGCGGCGCTCGTCGGTCGACTTACGCTCGTCGGTCGATTTACGTTCGGGGGTCGACTTGGTCAGCAGTCTGCTCAAGACTTGGGGCCAGGCGCGGAGCGCGCGCTTGCGTACCCGGCGCTGAGCGAAACGGGGAAGGCGCCGGTAGATGCGGAAAGCCGTCAGCCCGACCCAGAGCCGCCCCTTGACGCGGACGAGCAACTTGAAGAGAGGGCGCAAGAGAATCATGAAGACTCCAATCGGTCGTTTTCTGATCCTGTCTCTTCTTTTCCACCGCTTCGTTCGCGAAACAGGCGCGCGAACCCCGGGTACGGGCGAAGCGGTATCAACTCGAACTCGATCAGTCCCTGTTCGACCAGAGGAAGCGTTGCGAGCAGTTCATCTGCCTCCTTCGCGCTAGCGCATTCGAGCTCGAGGACCGCGCGGCGTTCATCCAAGCGAAACGAGATCTCTCGCAGGGACCTGCCCTGAAACAGCTCCCAGACTCGCCTTGCCTCAGCCTCGAGGTGAGGCGTATAGGCCTCACCGGTAGCGCTCGACTCGCGCTCCAGAGCCAGGATTTTCACAGAGCGAGTGTAGTTGCCGCGGCGGTTGGCCCCGGCGCCCCGTCAGTGACTTCCTCGGGATCGATCGCCACCGCCCGGCTGGCGGCTGCAATCCGGGTCGCGATCGCGCTGGCGATTGCGATCTTCTTGGTTGCCGTGATCGCCGTGGCGCCCTCTCGGTCGATCCTGTACCACCTGATCGGATCCGGAGTCGCCACTGTTCGAATCCGGGGTGCTGAGCGAGGTATCGACCGGCTCTTTCGCGAGGCTATCTGCCGGGGTGGCAGAGCTCGGCTCGGTCGCCGCGAGGGAGGGAGTCGCCGCCGCCGGCGGGACTATCGGGAGCTGTTGCGCGGGCTTCGCCGACGGCGTGCTCGGCGGCTCTGCCGGTGCTTTGACCTTGTGCGGCTTCTGAGACCGCAGATCGATACGGTCGGTTTTCCGGGGTGCGACTATCGCCACGGCGACGGCGGCGACTCCCGATGTCTGCGAGCCTGAGGCATGCTTTGACCGAGTAGATTCGTTGCGGATGAAGATATCTACGCCCCTTAAGTGGACAATCGCCACGCTGGCCGGCTTTCGCGGCTGTCTCGCCGCGGCCGGTCGCGGCGGCGCCAAACCGTGGAAGGCGACGTCCGGGAAGGCGGACGCCCAGCTGGCGAGCGCGAATGCGCAGGCCGCGATCATGCCCACGCGTCCGGCGCGTTCCCGCCAAACCCCCCCAGGTCCCATCACTGCCATTCTCGGCTGCAAACGTTTTCGTGACTATCCCTCGGCGGGGGGAAAGGGAACGCTGTGACCAGCCTCGCTCGCCGGCTCATCGTCTATTTCGTGCTTCTCGCGGTGGTGCCGCTCATCGCCGTCTTCCTCGGCTTCACGGCTGTGATCGAGCGCAGCGAGCAACGCCGCATCGACGAAGGTCTTCAGGCGAGTCTGAGATCGGCTATCGCAACCTACGACCAGGAGCTGCTCGATGCCCAGAGAAGTGCCGAGCGGCTGGCGAACACCTCCGCGTTTCAGAGGGCGCTCCTGCACCGCGACCGCGCTACGCTGGTCAGCCTCATCGCCGACTCGCCGCATCTCCGCCTGAACAGCGGCCGCCTGCGGATCGGAAAGGCGCCCGCCTACGCGACCGAGCGCCGGGTTGAGATCGTCGGCACGAAGGGATCTCTAGGAGAGCTGATCGCGGCGATTCCGCTCAGCTCCTCCTACCTCGATCATCTGGCGATCGTGGCCGGGATTCCTTCGAATGAGAAGCTGGTGCTCGCACATGGAGATAGCGTTCTCCGCTCTGCGAGCTTGTCTAGCGGTCGTGCGGAGCTGAGCGGGAGCGGGATCGGGAGCGTCCGGCTCAATGGCAAGGACTACCGGGTTGCGGTCTCGCACCCGGTTACGACTCGAGGCTCGATCGAGGTTGCGATTGCCACCCCCGAGTCACGCGCCCTCCATGCCGCGTTCTCGATCGAGGAGCGCCTGCTCCTGCTTCTACTCGGGCTGCTCGTCTTGATGGGCATGATCGCCTTCTTCGAAGGCAGGGGGATCGTGCGTAACGTCGGTGCGCTGGCAGCGGCGGCGCGAGCCATCGCACGCGGGCATCTGGAAGAGCGCGTACCGGTGCACGGGCGCGACGAGTTTGCCAGTCTGGCGCTCACGTTCAACGAGATGGCCGAGCAACTCGAGGAGCGGATGAAGGATCTCGAGCTGGAACGCGGCCGGCTGAGAGATGCGACGCTTCGCTTCGGCGAGGGGCTCGGCGCTTCCCACGACGCGGTTCAGTTGCTGCGCGTCGTCGTCGAGTCGGCCGTCGGGGCGACCCGGGCGACCGGCGGGATAGTGATCGGCCCGCAAGGAGAGCGTTTCGTGGCCGGCGATCCCGAGAAAGGGAAGGAGAGGAGCGAGTGGTCGCTCAGGGCCGGTCGTGAGCACTTGGGAACGCTGATACTCACCAGCGACGAGTTCAGCGAGGAGGAGCTGGAGATGGTCGCGCTCCTCTGCGGGCACGCCGCGGTCGCGCTCGACAATGCACGCCTGCACCGGATCGTCGAGAAGCAGGCGCTCGTGGACGGCCTGACCGGACTGGCGAACCGCCGGCGTACGGAGTCGGCGCTGGACGAGGAGATCGTTCGCGCCTCGCGTCTAGGGAGTGAGCTAACCCTGGTGCTGCTCGACATCGACCACTTCAAGGAGGTGAACGACCGCTACGGGCACGCGGCCGGCGATGCGGTGCTCAAGGAGCTGGCTCTCGTTCTCGTTCATTCCCTGCGTGAGATCGATACTGCCGGGCGCTGGGGTGGCGACGAGCTTGCCCTTATCCTTCCCGGCACCGACACCACCGGCGGCGCTCAACTCTCGGAGAGGATCAGGCAGACGCTCGAGCGAAGCCGGATCCCGATCGAGGGCGGCGGCCCGATCTCGGCCACGGCCAGTTTCGGTGTCGCCAGCTTCCTGCGCGCGGGCAGCCGCGAAAGGCTTCTGGCTGCCGCCGACGAGGCGCTCTACCGGGCCAAGGGAGCCGGGCGCAATCGCGTGGAAAGCGCCGACGGAGAGCCGGTCGACCCAGGCGTTGTTGAGTAGGGCAGCGGAACTTACCCGCGGGTAACGGGCTTCGCTCAAGTCCCGCGTTTTGCGTCCGACACCTAACCTACCCTCGGTTGTCGAGGATCCGATACAATCGACCGCTGAAGTACGCCTCGACCCCAAGCAGGAGGACTGATCCTATGACGGTTGAGACACCTTCTCTTCTCGCCAAGGCAATCGAAGAGCATCTAGAGCTGAAGCGTAAGAACTCGGTTCTGGACAATTCGATGCCGCTCGGTCGCTATGCGTCCGAGGACCCGTTCGAGAACCACCCGTTGTTTAAAACAGAAGAGCAGGCACGGCTCGAAGAAACGATGGACGGTGTGCTTGCACCGGTGGAGACAGTCGAACTCGCCTGGCCTGGCGAGGAGACCGTCGATGGGCTTCCGGAGCTCAGTGAGAGCGTCTGGGCCCGCTCGCGCGATTTCGACTGGGGCGACTGAGCCCTAGCCTCGGGCGCGCGCTGGCCCTCCCACCGAGGGCTCGGCCTTGGCCTGCGTGGTCGACGTTGACTGAAGTTAGGTAAGCTGCTCGCCTCCACCGGTTCGAAGGCAGCCTCACCATGATGATCTTCTCCGGATTCTTCGCAATCGCCTTGCTTGTTGGCTGGCTCGCGCCGATAGTGATCGCGGCGCTCATCACCGAGAGTAGAGGTCGAGGAGCACTGGTCGGCCTTCTGCTTGGACTCGTTCTCAGCTGGCTCGGTGTCGTGATAGCGCTTCTACTGGGCGAGGCGTTTGAAGGGAGCCCGCGGGGACCGTCGCGCCTGTACCGCGAATGCCCGCACTGCAAGGAGCGCATGCGCCGCGACGCCCATGTCTGTCCTCACTGTCGGTATGAGTCGCCGGCTGAGATTCTCGAAGACGGCGTGCGAGCAGCCGGCTGAGAGAGGCTGCGATTTGGTCTCGGTCGCCTCTCGCGCCGACGAGCGCGATAAGCGTTAAGGGAATCGTGCGGGAAACGAAGGAGCGGGCCCCTGGGGCCCGCTCCGGTGAATTCGTCCTAGAGATGACTACTTAACGGCGGCTGCGCCACCCTCGTCCTGCAAGCGGAGGAAGAGTCCGGCCGCGAGAGCAATCATGAGGAGCAGGCTCAGCCAGAGCTCCCATGTCTTACTCCCGTATTGGAATACGCGGATGACGCCGAAGAGGACAGTGAGAGCTCCCAGTCCGAGCGAGATCATGATCGGCTTCACGGGTAGCTCGGGGAGCTTGACCGCATCCGGCGAGACGACAAGAAGAAAGAGGAGCCCTTCCCAGGCGAGCAGGACGATGAGGAAGAGGCCCATAGCGACTCCCCAGCTGTGCCACCCGGAGATCGATGCGCCGACGCAGAACTTCCCAACGGCACTCGTTACGCAGCCCCCGGCGCTGTTCCAGGCTAGGAACGAGAAGATGAGCAAGAGCAATCCAGAGCCAAAGACGACTCTCCGCGCGGTCGAGACTTTATCGAGACTCATTCGATTCCTTTCGATACCTCGCGGCCCAGCGGCCGCTTCGTGTTGGTGAAGAAACTAACGCGTCTGCCGGATTAGTTCCAGTACTTCGACTCGACTAAACGCAACGGCAAGGCTTCTTCCGGGCCGCTGGGCATCTAGTTTAGGGCTTCACGGCCGATTTCCGGTTTGCGTACGCCGCAGGGCAGGGGAAGGTTTAACTGCGCCAACCGTGGCTATAACAGGCACGCGAACACCAAACCGGGGAGGTTTACTCAATGGCAGTTTCGGTCGAGAACGCCGCTCATTTGGAAGAAAGGGAGACCGAGAAGCAAGAGTTCGCCTGCGGAAGGTGTGGTTACGGGATCGTCGTCGCGAGCGAGCCACCGGTGTGCCCAATGTGCCGCTCATCGGCTTGGGGGCTGGCGCGGCGCGAGTTGGTGAGCTTGCGAGTGGTGTCCTAGCCACCTGCCCGTCTGTCTTCGCCCCGCTTGACTGAGCGCGCGCAGGGGACTATGAACACTGGAGTCGCCGCAAACTAGAGACGCCTCCAGGAGCCGAAAATGGAATGGATCTTTCTCGCCGGACGGGTTCTCTTCTCGATCATGTTCTTCGAATCTGGCATCAAGGGCCACATTCTCGGGCGAAAGGGCGCGGTTGCCTACGCACGCCGATCCCGGGCGCCGCTACCGCAGCTGACCGTACCCGCGACCGGCGCGATGGTCGCTGCCGGTTCGATCATGGTTGCGTTCGGCGCCTGGGGCGACCTGGGCGCGCTCCTGATCGCCGCCTTCCTGATCGCGATCACTCCAGTGATGCACGCCTTCTGGCGTGAGACCGAGCCGATGCCGAGGCAGCTTCAGCGGATCCAGTTCATGAAGAACCTCACCATACTCGGCGCCGCGCTGATCCTCTTCTACCTCTGGAACCAGCTCCAGGGCGCCGCCGGTCTCTCCCTCACCGGCCCGTTGTTCGGTCGAGGTTAGCGGTCGCCCGCTTAGGGTTGGTCTCGCTAGGTGCGCACGCTCGATGCGCTTTCTCGGCCGGCGGTTCCGGGAGGTCGAATCGTTCTCGAGGAGGAGGTGAAGATCGGTCTCCAGCCCGAGGTTGCCATCTTGCGCTTGAGGGTAAGTTGCATCTCGAGCAAGGAGGAACATGGCGAAGCAAAGCGATTTCGTGATCGAGACCGAAGGCCTGCGTAAGAGCTTCGGCGAACAGATAGCTGTGGATGGGGTCGATCTGCGCGTCCCGCGCGGTTCGGCGTTTGGCTACCTAGGTCCGAACGGGGCCGGCAAGACGACCTTGATTCGGATGCTGCTCGGGCTGACGCAGCCGAGTGCCGGAACGATGCGTGTGCTCGGCAGGCCGATGCCGAAGGAGCGCTCGCGGGCGCTGGCGCGGGTTGGGGCGATCGTCGAGGAGCCGGGCTTCCACAAGCACTTGAGCGGACGCGAGAACCTCTGGATCGCGGCCGCCGCACGCGAGCCTGCAGCGCACCTGCGCATAGGTAAGGTGCTCGAGCAAGTCGGGCTGGCCGATCGCGCCGACGACCGTGTCTCGACCTACTCGCAGGGCATGCGCCAGCGGCTCGGCATCGCGCGCTGCCTGCTCGCCGATCCCGAAGTCCTGATCCTGGATGAGCCCACCAACGGTCTCGATCCGGGCGGCATCCAGGAGTTCCGCGGACTCGTGCGCTCTTGGATCGCTGAGGGGCGGACGCTGGTCCTCTCCTCGCATTTGCTAGACGAGGTCGAGAAGATCTGCGACCACGTGGCGATTGTCGACCGCGGCCGCATCGTCGCCCAGGGCTCGCTCGCCGAGCTTTCGGCCGGCGACGACGGAGCGATCACGATCGGCTGCGACAAGCCGCACGAGGCGCTCAGCGCCATCGACGGCAACGGCTCGCTGCTCGAGGTGGAGGAGATCGCCGGAGGCTTGCGTGTGCTGCTGCGCCCGGAAGAGCCGCTCGAGAAGGTGGCGGCCGAGCTCAACAATCGGCTCGTCGGAGCCGGTATCGCTGTTCACCGCCTCGAGCCCTCGCACGTCTCGCTCGAGCATCGCTTCCTGGAAATCACGCGCAGGTTTGGAGAGGACTCATGACCACCTCGGAGAGCACCGTTCAGATCCCGAGATCGCCGCGTTTGCCCTTCCGGCTGGAGCGCGCCGAGCTGCTCAAGCTGCGCAAGAGCCGCGGCGTCTGGATTCCGACTGTGATTCTGACCGTCGGCGCCATCGCGATCATGTATACGGCCGTGGAGCTCTTCCACGTCTCCAACTCGACCAAGTACGGTCCGGCGGGCGGCACGATCAACTTCGGGCACGCACTCCTGCTGATGGGTCAGATCGCCGGCATGATCGCGGCCGCCCTGGTCGGCGCGGCCGCCGGCACGCAGGACCTGAGCTCGGGCGTCTTTCGCGATCTCGTCTCGAGCGGACGTTCGCGCACGCGGCTGTTCCTGGCCCGGATTCCGGGTGGGCTGGCAATGCTGCTACCTCTGATGGCGGCCGCCTATGCTCTTGCGGCCGTGCTCTGCGTCGTGCTGGCGAGCGGCCTGCCGACGCCGAGCGTGATGCTGTTCACGAAGGCCGGTCTGTACGTGCTATTCAGCGGCGCCGTCGTCTATGTGATCGCGCTCGGGCTGGGTTCGCTCGTCGGTTCGCGTGCGGCCACGATCAGCATCCTGATCGCGTACTTGCTTCCGGTGCAAGCAATCCTGCGCAACATCAGCGCGCTCGGGCGCACTCGCGACGGGCTCCTGAGCGTGGCGGTCGAGCGGCTTTCGCCGATTCCGCCCCCCGACGCACGTGACGTGTTCCACATATCGCTCGCCACGTCGCTGATCGTGCTCGCTTTTTGGGTTGCGATCTTCGGCGGGCTCGGGCTCTGGCGCACGCGCACGCGGGACGCCTGACATCCCCGCGGCGGGCGGGAGTACCGTTTCGCTCATGATCCGGGAGCGTTTCCAGCAGCGGAAGGCCGACCTGATCGACATCGGTCTGGTCGCCCTTCTGCTACCGCCGACGTTCGTCTGGGCGACCCGGCACCACTCGTCTGCCGCCGCCGTCGCGCCGGTGCTGTTGCAGACGCTTCCTCTGCTTCTGCGTAGGCGCTTCCCGCTGCCCGTGCTGGCCGTCGTGCTCTCGGCGTCGGTTGCGACGCAGTACGTCGTCGGCGCCCTACCGCCGTTCGCGCTCGGGCTCGCCCTCTACACGGTCGCCTCGCACACCGAGCGGCGAACCGCGGTCTGGGCAGGCTTGGTTGGGCTAGTTGCGCTGCTCGCGTCGCTGATCCCGCGAACCGGCTTAAACGGTGGCGAATCCGTCCTGCATGTGGTCGTGTTCGTTGCAGCCGCCTGGATTCTCGGCGACAACCTACGCACGAAGAGGGCCTACTACCGCGAGCTGGAGGAGCGCGCCGAGCGGCTGGAGCGCGAGCGCGAGGTGAACACGCGCCGGGCGGCCACCGAGGAGCAGGCGCGGATTGCGCGCGAGCTGCACGACGTGATCGCCCACTCGGTCAGCGTCATGGTCGTTCAGGCGGCCGCCGCGAGCGACGTGTTCGAAAAGCATCCCGAGCGGGCGCGCGAGGCCCTGCTCTCGATCGAGGAGAGCGGGCGCTCGGCGCTGACCGAGCTCAGGCGCCTGCTCGGAATCGTGCGCACTCGGGAGCAAGGACGGCTCGAGCCGCAGCCCGGACTGGGCGCGCTTCCGGACTTGCTCGAGCAGGTTCGCGCCACCGGCCTCGAGGTCGAGCTGAAGCTGGAGGGTGAGCTCGGCGAGCTTCCCACCGGCGTCGATCTCTCCGCATACCGGATCGTGCAGGAGGCGCTCACGAACACGCTCAAGCATGCCCAGGCGAGTCGCGCGCGCGTTCGGCTCGGCAGGCGTGCCGGCGAGCTCGAGCTGGAGATCGCCGACGACGGCGCAGGTCCGGGCGAGGAGTCGGCTGACGGTCACGGCCTGATCGGAATGCAGGAACGGGCGGCTCTGCTCGACGGCGTGCTCGAGGCCGGGCCGGCGCCGGACGGCGGCTTCGTAGTCAGGGCACGCTTTCCGCTCGGAGAGCTCGTTTTAAATGAAGACCCTGCGACTGGGTGCGATCGGTGAGTACGAGGCTAGGACGCAGAGCCTCGTTCGTAGCTGGAAGCTACGGGCGAGGTCGAGGACAACGCATCGTGCCGCCGAGCGCGGTCAGGCGATGGAGGGCTTCGTTTCGAAACGAGCTCTCAGGTAGGGAGAAGTTCGTTTGAGCGTGCGTGTCCTGATCGTCGACGACCAGGCGCTCGTTCGCAGCGGCTTCCGCATGATCCTCGAGGCGCGCGACGATCTCGAAGTGGTTGGGGAGGCCGAGAACGGC
>Ga0182017_10004092_pt1 | contig 10851 bp, 10 predicted proteins | sample 712E3DmetaG_FD_120492 | JGI IMG/M metagenome (GOLD analysis project Ga0182017, IMG submission 120492) | Permafrost microbial communities from Stordalen Mire, Sweden - 712E3D metaG | ecosystem: Environmental > Terrestrial > Soil > Wetlands > Permafrost | place: Sweden: Stordalen | collected... | reverse complement strand
ATTTAATTGTGCTACTCAGAATTAACTTAACTAATTAATATACTGTTAATTCCCCATTACACGAATGCACTTGAGTGCTTCTAAAACAGGGATTGCAAATATAATAACTTAAATGAGAAAATTACCACTGATGGATTGATAGTTGTATACTTTATTAATTGTATCTGCAAAAATATCAGCTATAGAAAGCACTTTAATTTTAGGGCTCGAATTATTCAGCGGAATAGTATCGGTTACAATTACTTCAGTAATTTTTGAGTTTTCAATGCGTTCAAATGCCGGACCTGATAATACCGGGTGTGTTGCAAATACCCTTATACTTCGTGCACCTTCCTCCATCATCATATTGGCAGCAACAGTAATTGTCCCTGCAGTATCAATCATGTCATCAATGATAAGAATATTCCGGTCCCGGATATCTCCTATTACTTTAAATTCCTCAATAGCATTGGCTTTTTTTCTTAGTTTGTAGCAGATTACCATTTCGGTTTTTAAGAAACGCGAATAAGCATTGGCGCGTTTGCTGCCGCCCATATCAGGGGCAGCAACAATCATATTGTCAAGATTTAATTTATTAATGTAAGGAACAAATATGGAAGAAGCATAGAGATGATCTACAGGAACGTCAAAAAATCCCTGCAACTGGTCGGCATGTAAATCCATGGTCATAATGCGGTCAACACCTGCTGCTGTAAGCAAGTTTGCAACAAGCTTGGCTCCGATTGCAGAACGCGGACGATCTTTCCTGTCCTGACGCGCGAAACCAAAATAAGGTAATACTGCAATAACTTTTTTGGCTGAGGCTCTTTTTGCCGCATCTATCATAAGTAGCAATTCGAGCAGGTTTTCAGCCGGTGGAAAAGTAGATTGAATAATAAACACGTTGCAACCTCTTACTGATTCCAGGTATGAAGGTTGAAATTCGCCATCGCTGAAGCGCAAGAGCAAAGTGCTTCCCAATTCTGTCCCATAACACTTGGCGATCTTCTCAGCAAGATAGGCAGAAGCAGTGCCGGCAAAAAATTTAATTGGTGATTTCCGATCCATTTGTTTTTAATTGATGGTTATATCCGGCTGCAATTGAAACATAGAATATCTTTAATAAATTTATTTTAATAGCAATCTGCTAAACCCGGGCTCGCAAATTTATAAAATATCAAAATTGATATTTTAAAATCACAGTAAATATTTTTGTTAATATCATTTTTTAGATTTTAATATTGTCGTATGAATAGTATTTTCAATGAATCTGAGTAATTCTTCTTTCCCCAGATTATTGATTATAGATACTTTGAAAATTTCCGGCAATGTTTCCCAGTTTTGAAGCATAAATTTTTTAAAATTGCTAATGTTCGATTCTACCTGGTTATTAGATATTTTATCAGTTTTAGTAAATACCATTACAAAAGGAACACCGTTTTCTCCGAGAAATTTTAAAAATTCAATATCTTTTTTTTGAGGTTCCAGCCTGGAATCTATAAGTACAAAGAGGCAATAAAGATTGGTGCGGGTAAGGATATATCCATTAATTAGTTCATCATAATGTTTGATATCTGATTTTGAGGCACGGGCATAACCATATCCCGGTAAATCTACCAAGTACCATTTTTGATCAACAACAAAATGATTTATAAGTTTAGTCTTCCCAGGTTTGGAAGAGGTTTTTGCCAGATTTTTAATTCCAGTCAACAGATTAATAAGTGAGGATTTTCCAACATTGGAGCGACCAATAAAAGCTAATTCAGGAATATTATTTTTCGGGCAGGATTTATAATCGTTACTGCTTTTAACAAATTCTACTTTCATTAAGAATATTTTTCAAATAAAAAGACAACCCTATTAGCTTAACATGTTTCTTAATTACTGCAAAGACATATTTAAACTTATTCAGATTGCTTCGCTCCGCTCGCAATGAAGTCAACTCGAAGCGTCATTGCGAGGAGGTACGACGAAGCAATCTCTATCATGCAATCTTTCTATGATATGAAACTAGGCCTCGTCATTTGATATAAACCTCCAGCAATTTGGCCAGCTTCAGCGGTTCAATTGTAAGGTTTTTTATAGCTGCCGGTAAAAGGAGGCATTCACCTTTTTTTACTTCCACAGGATTTCCATCAACAGGATTGACAAAAAATTTACCTTCTATTGCAATATAAATAACAAATGAATCAATCAGATTATAGTCTTTTTCAACCGGTTGATCAAATTGTAAATTATTTACCGCAAAATAGGGTGAATCAATAATGTTGGTGGTTTTGTTAAGTTGAATATCATAGGCCGTTTTGTATTCATTGTAAAATTTAAAATCAATTGCTTTCAAAGCCTGGTCGGTATGAATAGGTCTGGGCTTTCCTTCGCTGTCGGTACGGTTCCAATCAAAAATCCTATAGGTTATATCTGAAGCTTGTTCTACTTCAACCAGTAAAATTCCACTTCCAATCGCATGAATACGGCCCGCAGGAAGATAATATACATCTCCTTTTTGAACTTTTTCTGAATTCAGTATTGTTGTTAAAGAATTATCGTTGAGATGTTTAATATACTTGTCTTTGTCAACTTGTTGATTGAACCCTACAATTAATTCTGAGTCAGGTTCATGTTCGATAATGTACCACATTTCAGTTTTACCGGCCGAATTATGCTCCTCCTTAGCCATTTTGTCGTCAGGATGAACTTGTATTGATAGCTTGTCTTTTGCATCTATAAATTTTACCAGCAAGGGGAATTGGTTTCCATACAAATTGAAAACTTTGTCACCAAGCAAATCGTCCATATAAATTTCTGAAAGTTCTCTCAGGTTATTACCTGCAAGAAAGCCATTAACTACTATTGAAACATCTTTATTCACATCGGATACTTCCCAGCTTTCACCGCAGGTATCAGACGCTTCTTTTTTATTAAGTATTGATTTTAGTCTGTTTCCACCCCAAATTTTGTCTTTTAAGATGGGTTTAAATTTTAGCGGGTATAGTTTATTCATTTGTTCCGGGAATTAATGCTTACTTAAAAAGACACTTAACAGAGCGGCGATTCCAAAAGCAAAAATAATAGCACCCGTAATTTTATTGAGCCACCAGAGATTTTTTAAACGAAATTTAGCACGGTATACATTTACAACAGAAGTTAAACTAAACCACCAAAGCGAAGCTCCAATAAAAATTCCGAGAAAAATAAGTATATTGAAAAAAAAGTTGTGTGATCCTTTGACCAGATTCAAACCGGTAAATACTGCTATAAAAACAAACACTGCTATCGGATTAGATAAAGTAAGAATGAGTACGGATAGATAATCTGTATAAAGGTTGTTTTTGTTCATCTTTCTTTCACGTACTTGTTTGACAGGGCTCTTATAAAAAATTCGAGCACCTAAAAAAAGTAATAATATACCTCCAAGAAGAATAAGGATATTGGAATTTGATTTAATAAAATTAATAACAAATGATAAACCAAGTCCAGCTATTATAGCAACAAATGTATCAGCAGAAGCAGCGCCTAAACCCGAAAAAAAGCCTGACCATCTGCCTTTACTTAAAGTACGTTGTATGCATATGATACCAATCGGTCCTAATGGTATTGATGCCAAAAACCCAAGGGCTACACCTTTTATAAGAATTTCAAACCAGGCCACTATTTATTAACAAATTAACCAATTACGAATATACAATTTTACACCAAATAAGCTCAGTTCAATTGAACCTAAATGCTCTAGATTCAAAAAAAACAAAGATAATAATTGTAATTTTATATCAACGATGTTCTATATACAGGTTTTGATTTTTAATAATAAATAAATAGTACAATTCTTAAAAAAAATCAATTAATTCATTTATTATTTTATTTTTTTATAATAAAAAGAAAGTAGTTTCCCTGCAGCTTCAAAACTGGTAATTTTTGCGGCCATTAAATCTTTCTCTATTGAGGCGAGTTTCTGTTTTATAAAATGATTTTTATAGAAGTTGTCTTTAAGATTTTCCTGAATTGTCTGGTGCATCCAGTATTTTGCCTGTTCAATACGGTGTGTATTGAAATAATTATTCAATTTTGTAAAACTTACGTAATCAGAAATATTATTCCATACAGCATCGATACTTTGATTGTATATGGCTGAACAAGTCAAAACTTTTGGGACCCACCCTGATTCAGTCTTAGGAAAAAGATGCAATGCATTTTGGTATTCCGCTTTTGCACAGTTAGATTTTTCAATATTACTGCCATCAGATTTAGTTATTGCAATGGTATCGGCCATTTCCATAATTCCACGTTTGATTCCCTGTAGTTCATCACCTGCTCCAGGTAACAAAAGCAACAAAAAGAAATCCACCATCGAATGAACTGCTATTTCTGATTGACCTACTCCGACAGTTTCAATGAATATTACATCAAATCCTGCTGCTTCACAAAGGTAAATAGTTTCACGGGTCTTTCGTGCCACTCCTCCTAAAGAACCGGCAGTTGGAGAAGGCCTTATAAACGCATTCGGATGGGTTGAAAGTTGTTCCATACGCGTTTTGTCGCCAAGTATGCTTCCTCCTGAACGCTCGCTACTTGGATCTATTGCCAATACGGCTAACTTATGTCCCTGTGATGTTAATAAATTTCCAAGTACTTCAATAAACGTACTCTTTCCAACTCCGGGGACACCTGTTATGCCAATACGTATAGATTTACCGGTATATGAAAGGCATTTTTCAATTATTTGCCGGGAAATTTCATGATGTTTAGGTAAAGAACTTTCAATAAGCGTAATAGCTTGACTTAGTATGGTACGATTTTGTGAGAGAATACCTTCGACATATTCTTCAACACTTAATTTTTGCCTGGGCTTCGATTTATACTTTTTAACAGATTCCTGGTTTATAGCAGGTGGTTGAGATATGCCTTTATTTAAAGATAATGCACTTTTAAACTCTATTGGATTTGCTGGCATAATGTCTTTCCTAATATTTCATAAATAGAATACAAACAGCAGTTTTATATTCTGAAAACCGTATTATCACGTTAATCTCTCCGGATTAATAATACTATTTGGGATAATTGGCGCTATTCAATATCCCCTGAGATTTTCAAAACCAATTCAGTATTCATTGGATCATTTGTAATGACAGTAACTTGTTTGTTTTGATGTCCTTTTCGGCCGGTAGAATTGAATACAATACCAACTGAGCTTGATTCACCGGGCTTAATAATATTTGATTTAAGGTTTGCAATGGTACAACCACAGCTTGGACTTAATTTCCTTATAATTAGATCACTTTTTCCATCGTTTTTGAAAGTGAATTCGTGTTCAACTTTTTCACCTGATTTAACTTTTTCAAACTCATAATTTAAATTCTCAAATACAATTTTAGGTGCATTCTTTTTTTGATCTTCAGTAAGTTGTGAAAAATCTTCTTTAATAGTGGCATGGACAGAAAGTTTTTTATTTAATTTGCTGTCAAGATCATTTATATTCAAAGTAATATATTCTCTTATCGGCCCCCAGTCCTTCCTAGCAGCAGCATCATATTCAATCTGAATTTCAGCTTTTCCTTTTGGTTTGATTATTTCCGGTATCATTTTTATATTTATGTACCTGGGAACTCCAATAAATGTAACTTTTAAAGGTTGATCCGTACTATTAAAACCCTCTATTGACTTAAGAGCTTTCTTATTAGGAGAAATAGAACCCAGTTCAAATTCAAAGGACTTTAATCTGAGCCCCTCCAGATTGTTTGGATATTGTTCTTCCATTGTCGGAGCTTTGGGTATAACTTCTCCTTTTATAAACAAAGCTTGTGTTTCAGGATCGGCATTTGAGGTTATTGTAATTTGCTTTTCAAATTTTCCCGGCCTGCCTTGTGGATTGTAAGTTACATTTATAAAACCTTTTGCTCCTGGTATTACTGGATCCTTTGACCAGTTTGGTGTAGTACAACCACAGGAAGCCGTAACATTTTTTAATATAAGTGGCGAACCTCCTGTATTGGTAAATATAAACTTGAAAGTGGCAGGACCGTCTGATTCCTTAATTAAACCGAAATCATGGGATTCAGATTCAAATGAAGCTGTAGGAATTTGTTCTTGAGCTATAATAATAGAGGTTCCAGCAATAATTGCCCATAGAACAATTAAAAAAAACTTCTTTTTCATCATATCTAAAATTTTTAATTATGCTATAAAAATATCTCTCTATTTATCAGGAGAACATTATGCCCACCTCGGAGGATTAATATGTCTCTTTGTTCGAGTCATGATTCAACCGAAGCGGATATGACTGTTTTTAATTTTTTTAAATCATCAATCAAAATTATCAACTATCTGTTTTTATAAGATATTAGGTTAGCAAAATTAGGATTTATTGTCAAAAATCCGGATTTTTGAATTATAATATTTGATCTATTTTATTATTCTTTTATAAAATTAAATCAATATTTAAGCATACAGGTATAAATTGAATTATTATGACAATTAATCAAATCTTATTTTTACTGCTTACGGGTTCTCTCGCAGGTCTTGTTTCCGGCGCAATGGGGGTAGGCGGTGCAATTATTATAGTACCATTTTTGGTTTTTTTCCTGGGATTGAATCAGCATGAAGCCCAAGGGACAAGTCTGGCGGTTTTATTGCTTCCCGTTGGAATATTCGCGGTTATCAATTATGCAAAAAGTGGGTTCGTAAATTATAAATTCGCTTTGGTTCTGATAATTGCGTTTCTGGCAGGAAGTTATATTGGCTCAATCGTGGCAGTTAACATCCCCGATAAAATTTTGCAAAGGTCATTTGCCTTGTTGCTTATTATTGTTGGCGTAAAAATGTTTTTTGGAAAGTAGGAAAAACCAAATTTTACAAAAATTGCCAATTTCTTAAAAGAGAAATTAAGTAACACGAAAATTCACAATTGTTTTGCCTAATCTTCAACCTTTGAATGTTAAAGTAAAAAAAAATTCCGGAAAATTTATTTCAAATTGGTATTTTGAAAGTAACTTTGCAGTTTATTAAAAAAATAGGTTTAACTAAATATTTTTATAATGGCTTACAAAATTTCAAATGATTGCACAGCATGTGGTGCATGCATCAGCGAATGTCCTGTTGAGGCAATATCCGAAGGCGATATTTATAAAATTGATTCTGAGGTTTGTACGGATTGTGGTGCTTGTGCCGATGTTTGTCCTGTTGAAGCTATACATCCTGCATAAGTATAGTATTCTCAAAACATGCCCCGCTGCTTATATATCAGCGGGGTTTTTTATGGTCTATATCTTGAAAGCCTGAGTATTTTCAAATCATCATTTTCCTTCATTAGCGCCTGTATACTTATATCTGAATTGCGTTTCATGTAGTCATTAATAATTTGAAAGCCTAACCAGATGGCAGCTCTTGCAGGGGAATTCCTGCCAAAATCTTTTGTAAAAGGGCCGTCATTTATAAATTTATTGATGGTAAGATAATCTGTTTTGAACAAGAGCTTATTTTCAACCAGGTAGGTCCACATCTTTTGTTCGTATTTTTCGCACCATTCAAGATTTATTGGGCTCATTCCAAAAATTATTGAATCAGGTTCATTTGGCATTATAGCCCTGCTCACATAAAAGATTTTCCCCTGGTAAATCATATTTGACAAAAGATTGTCTTCTGATTCACTCAATGGGAATTGCGTAATTAACCATGACTTTATACAATCCGGAACAATTCTCGCTTTATGCATATTGTAGCTTTGGTAATGAGCAAGTCCTAACCTGAAATAGAACTCACAGTTTGAACCCAAATACTTATCCAAACCAATTCCCAGAATTGTATCTGAAGTAACCATTGACTCGTTAAACCCTGAAATATAAGTTATTATAGAAGGTGCAGGTATATTTGGAAAATAGTATTTATAATACCGGAAAGCAATTGTGATTTTCATTTTCAACGTATCCGTATTGCTGAAATCTTTATTTACCGTTTTTATAATCTGATTTGTACTATAATCAGTGATAAAACCTTTTAATAATTCCGGATACGAAGGATTTTTATAATCCCCTATTTTAATAATCTTATGATTAAAAATATCAAAGAATTCACCGTATTTCTTATGAAAAAAAGGAATGCTGTCCGATAGTTTTTCAAAATCAACTTTAAAAAGATCTTGTTCAAACCGCAGAAATCTGATATTAACTTTTATTTTACTGATATCAGGAGTTTTATGATTCTCTTTACAACCTGAAAAGATCATAGCCAGAATTATAAAAACCTGAAATATGAAATTTTTTTTAAGCATAGGAATATTTTATTAATACAAATTATAGCTAAGCTATCCAAAATCAATAAATCCGCAACAACGGATAACAAAATGTTGCGTCAGAACCAATTATTATTAATATAATTTCTGAAACAATTGCAAACTTATAAAAACCCGATGAACAATAAAATTATTAACAAGAGTTTCCTTATGCATTTGTTTGCACATTGAACTATCTATTTTTACTGGAGGTAGAAGCGCTCATAATTTGTGAATTATTCGTACACGTTTTATTCAGTTAAACTTTGAAGATTAATTACTTTTGCATTGTAAAACTATGATTTATGCGAAAAATTGTATTTATTGAAATTTTACTTTTTGCAAATATGATTGCAACTGGTGCGCAGCAAAAAATACGTTTTAGTGTATTTGCTAATCCCTGTATTAACTGGTTATCCAGTGATGTCAAGACTATCAAGGGCGATGGCGCCGTATTTGGATTTGACGCGGGCTTAACAATGGATAAATTTTTTGCTACAAATTATGCATTTTCAACGGGTATTTCAATTGGTTCGCTTGGGGGTAACTTAAGATATGGAGATAGTACTTCATTCAGAACACCCTTGGGTGATGTAAAAATACCTCCCGGTACATCGGTTAAATTTAAACTCCAATATATTACCATTCCTCTGGGGTTGAAGTTTAAAACAAATGAGATAGGCTATTTCACCTATTTTGCTCACCTTGGCTTCACTTTGCAAGCCAATATTAAGGCTACAGGAACAACAAGTGGTTCGGTTCATGTCCTGGACAATGACAATATCAGTGATGAAATAAACTTTTTTAATCTAGGATATCATATTGGAGCTGGAACAGAATATTCACTGGGAGGAAATACCGCGTTGATTATCGGGATTACCTATACAAATGGCTTTGTTGATATTACCCAAAATCCGGATGATAAAATTACTACTTCAAGTTTTGCTATCAGATTGGGAGTGCTTTTTTAATTCAAAGATGTTATGCGAATAGCGCTTGCTCAGTTGAATTTCATCATTGGCAATTTTGAATATAATTATAAAAAAATAGCTGAATCTATTGATAAGGCAAAAGCCGGTAAAGCTGATTTAATTATATTCTCTGAGTTGGCTATTTGCGGCTATCCGCCACATGATCTGCTGGAGCAAAAAGCATTTGTTGAAAGTTGTCTGCATTGGATAAACAAGGTTGCATTGCTGTGCGATGGTATTGCCTCGGTAATTGGAGGACCAAGCATTAATCCGGATTCACAGGGTAAAATTCTATATAATACTGCTTTTTTTCTTTGTGATAAGAAAATTCAAAGTACACATCACAAAGCGCTGTTGCCGACTTATGATATTTTTGATGAATACCGGTATTTTGAACCTGGCACTGAATTTAAAACTGTATCGTATAAAGGGAAGAAAATAGCTATTACAATTTGTGAGGATTTATGGGACGATCCGCCTGTTGAAAATTCTTTTGGACACAACCGGCTATATAAAGTGTCTCCTATGTACAAATATTTTCCCCAAAAACCTGATTTTGTAGTAAATATTGCTGCTTCACCATTTGCCTTTAATAAAATTAAGATCAAACAGGAAATTTTTACTGCCCATGCAGCGAAGCATAAGTTGCCGTTGTTTTATGTAAACCAGGTAGGGGCTCATACTGATCTTATTTTCGATGGAGGTTCACTGGTAGTTAACTCTGAGGGGAAAGTAGCCGATGCGTTGAATCTTTTTAAAGAAGATTTTCGTGTTTTTGAATTGGATAAACTTGTTAAAGCTGAAAAAATTTCTATTTATAATCCTGAAATTGAAAAGATCCATGATGCACTCGTTTTAGGTATTAAAGATTATTTTGTTAAAACAAATTTAAAAAATGCAATAGTGGGTCTTTCAGGAGGAATTGATTCTGCTGTAACTATTGTGATAGCTGCTAAAGCATTGGGAAATGAAAATGTTCGTGCCTTACTAATGCCTTCAAAATATTCATCTGAACATTCAGTGTTGGATGCTAAAGAATTAGCAACAACCCTGCGTGTACGTTATGATATCATATCCATACAGTCTTCTGTTGATGCATTGTGCGACTCTTTAAGACCTGCTTTTGCCGGATTGCCTGAAGATATTGCAGAAGAAAATATTCAGGCCCGGGTTCGTGGATTGTTATTAATGGCATTTTCGAATAAATTCGGGAATATTCTGCTGAACACGTCTAACAAAAGCGAAATAGCCGTGGGTTATGGCACTCTTTATGGTGATATGAATGGCGGTTTATCAGTTTTGGGCGATCTGTACAAGACGGATGTATACAGATTAGCCGGACATATTAATAATGACACGCTAATTATTCCGCAAAATATTATAAATAAGGCTCCATCAGCAGAACTTAAACCAGACCAAAAAGATTCTGATTCCCTTCCTGAGTATAACCTGTTGGATGCAATACTATTTCGTTATATTGAACAGCAAAAAAATTGTGATGAAATTATTAAAGAAGGGTTTGATGAAACATTGGTTCAAAAAGTTTTAAAGATGGTCAATTCTAACGAATATAAACGTTTCCAGACACCTCCTATCCTGCGTGTATCCTCTAAAGCTTTCGGCTTTGGACGTAAAATGCCT
>Ga0182017_10004091_pt1 | contig 10852 bp, 8 predicted proteins | sample 712E3DmetaG_FD_120492 | JGI IMG/M metagenome (GOLD analysis project Ga0182017, IMG submission 120492) | Permafrost microbial communities from Stordalen Mire, Sweden - 712E3D metaG | ecosystem: Environmental > Terrestrial > Soil > Wetlands > Permafrost | place: Sweden: Stordalen | collected... | reverse complement strand
GGTCGTCACCCTGCCGGCGACCAGCCGGGCGCTGCCGCTTTTCTGAGCCATGACGCCCAGGAACTCCACTCTTCGGCGCGGTCCGGGCCGGCGCGGCTTGGACCAGGCTGGGTCGGTCATCCTCCTCGTGCTGATGACACTACTGCTCACGGCGTTTGCGCTGACGAAATACCTGGAGCGAACGACGATCGACCTGCTGGCGGACGCTCGTGATGCCGGGGCCGACCGGCTGCGGGTGGAGGCGTATTCGGCCCTCGAGACGACCCTGGCCGTGTTGCAGGAGTTCCGCACGACCAACGGCGCGCTGCGCAGCCCGGCAGAGGGTTGGAGTATGCCCCTGGATTTTGCCGGCTACACACCATCGGAAGGTCTCACCGTCGAGGTGACGCTGGAGGATGAAAGCTCCCGGCTGTCGTTGCCGCACGCCGACTTCCAGACGCTGCGGGACCTTTTCGTCCTGCTGGGTCAGAAGGAGACGGACGCCGAACGCCTGGCTGACGCATTGCTGGTCTGGATGCAACGGGGCTACGAACCGGCCGATTCTTTCAGCGCGCGCGCGACCGACTATGAGCGGATGACCGTGCCCCACGATCCGCCCGGACGCTCCTTGCACTCATGGGCAGAACTGGCCGAAATCAAACTCGTCCGCGACCGGTTTTTTGACGAGCAAGGCCAACCGAACGAGCTATGGCGGCGCTTCGTCGATAGCGTCTCCCTCTACGGTTTTGCGCAGCCCAACACCAATGGAGCCTTGGACACGACTCTGGCGGTGGCAGGCAATTACGACGACACCAGCGTGAAAAAGATCACCGACTACCTCGCGGGACTCGGTTCCTACTCGCGGCAGGGACCGGCCTATTTCCATTCGCAGCAAGATGTCGTGGCCCTGGTCGGTCAGGCTGCCTCGAACCGCCTCGGAACCATGGTGCGATGCCTGCGGGTGAATGTAACGGTGCACGAAGGGCAGACGTCCTTCAAACTGAGCGCCGTCGTGGCCGCGCCCGGCGATGCTCAGCCGCCGCCGGCCACCCCACCGGCCCTTACGAATGGCGACAACACCGCGTCCACCGATCAGAACGCTGCCCAGTCGAACCCGCCGGATAGGAGCGGCGCGTCAGCGAGCAGCGTCCCCAATGCCGGCAACGCCACCACTGACACGACGAGCCAGAGCGGCTCGTCCCTAAATTATCCCTTTACCCTGCTCGAAATTCGCGAGAATGATGAGATAGTCGGTAGCCTTCCCGCGACCCGGCCCGCCTCGGAATGAATCTCCTCCGCCAACTCCACCTGTCTGCCCCGGCTCCGAAGAAGGTTGTGTTGCTGCCGGACCACGCGTTCTTCGTGCGAGTGGCGCCTCTGACCGCCGGCCTGCCGGTGGCCGATGTCCGCGCCCAAGTCGAACTGGTGCTGGAGAGCATGGCGCCGTTTCCGGTCGCCCACCTGTGCCATGGCTACCACCACCCGCCGGGCGCGGGGCGGGTGCTCATCTACGCCGCGTACCGGCGCCGCTTCACGGTGGACGATGCGGCGGTGTGGGCCGAGGCGGACGCCGTGCTGCCGGCCTTTGCCGCGTGGTTGGGTCTGCCAGCCGACCAGCCGCGCGCGTTGCTTGTGAGCGGCGCCGACTACATCACGGCCCTCGGCTGGGACGGGCACGACGGCGTGCCGACCGTGGTCGTCACGCGTCCGCTGGCGCCCGATGCACCGGCGCCCGAACGCGCGGCGGTGGTGGCGGAGCTGAAGGCGCTGCTGCAGGGCTTTCCACCGCCGACCGAGGTCACGGCGGCGACCGGCACCTCGTCACGCGTGGGTGAAGACACGTTGGAATTCGCCGGTGCCGCCGGGGTTTCGCGTTTTGCCACGGACGAGCTCGATGCGCTGGACGTGCGCGACAAGGAGGAATTGGCAGGGCGCCGCCGAGCCCGCGCGCGCGATCTGTTGCTGTGGCGGGTCTTCGCCGGCTGCGCGGCGGCGCTGGTCTTGGCCGGTGCCCTCGAGCTCGGCCTCAAAGCCGGCCGGCTCTGGCTGCAGACGCGGGCGGCACGGGCCACGGCGCAGGCCCCGGCGGTCCAGGATATCGAAACCAAGCACAATCTCGCCAACCACGTCGAGGAACTCTCCACCCGGCGCCTCATGCCGATCCGCATGCTGGAGCTGGCCAACGAAAAGCGGCCGCGCACGATCCAGTTCCTGCGCACGGTGACGAAGGGGCTGTACGAACTGGAGATCGAAGCCCAGACCAACGCCACCCCCGATGTGTTCAACTACCAGGCCGTGTTGAAGGACCTGCCCGCCTGCGACCGCGTCGAGCTCGGCCAGACCAACGATCGCGGCGGCGTGACGCGGTTCACCCTCACCATCACCTTCAAGCCCGAGGCCCTCCGCCCGGCGCCCCCCGCGTCATGAAAGCCTTCTTTCTCAGCCGCCTGATGCGGGAAAAGGTGCTGCTCACAGCGCTGCTCGCCCTGGCCGCGGTCACGTGGCTGTCGAGCGTGGCGCACCGCGGTCGCGCCCTCTGGGCGGAAGGGCGCGCCACCTCGACGGTGCTCGCCACCCAGCAGCAATGGCTCGACAACCGCGAAGCCATCCAGACTGCCGCCGTCAAGGCCGTGAGCCGCCTCGACCCGGCGCGCACCTTCAGCAGCACGCGGCTGCTGGGCGAGCTCAGCCAGATTGCCGACCAGGTCGGGGTGCGCAGCAACACCACGAGCGAGATCCTGGGCACCGAGCGCACGAACCAGTTCGCCGTCAACACCGTGCAGTTCGCCATCCGCAACGCCGACATGGCGGCGATCCTCGGTTTCTGTCAGCAGCTCGACCAGCGTTCCCCCTACATCGGCGTCGAGCAGTTCTCCCTCGCCCTCACTCCCGGCAACACCGCGCTGCTCAACGTCACCCTGCGGCTCTCCTCGGTCGAGATCGTGCGTTAGCCCGCCTATTCCACAGTCTCGGCCGTCGGCACGATCATTCTCCTGCTCGCGATCGCAGTGGCGGCAGGAATCGCAGGATAGGCGCGCTAAAACTTGAAACTCGCGCTGAGCGAGAAGACGGCGGAGAAAATCGCGTAGCCGAGGAAGCCGACGAATCCAAAGGCGAAAAGCAGCACGCCGGTGGACACGACGGTGGTGAAGGCCTGCAGCCGGCGGCTCAGGTCCTTCTGGTAGTTGCGGCCGATTTCCTTGAGGCTGGGCACGACATTGCCGGTGTTCTCGCCCACCGCGAGGCGGTCGAGCACGAGGTTGGGAAAACACCCGGTGCGGCCGAGGGCGAGCGACAGACTCTCGCCCTCGAGTACGCGCGCGGTGGCTTCGGTGAACGCCCGCCGGTGCGTGCCGTTGGCAATGACACGCTCGGTCATCCGCAGCGCCTCGGCGGTGGTGATGCCGTTCTCGATCAGCACGGCCAGCGTCTGGGTGAAGTTCATCACGGTCGAGGTGGTGACGAAGGAGCGGGCCAGCGGGATGCGCAGCACCCATTCATCGGTCAGGGCGCGGCCGGCCGCGCTGTGCCGCCAGCGCCAGAACGAGACGGCGGCCAGCGCCACCGCCAGGATCACGAAGACGCCGTAGTGGATGAAAAAGTGGGAGGTGTCGATGAGCAGGCGGGTGGCCAGCGGCAGCTTGCCGCCCAGCGCCGAGAGCAGGGCCTCGATTTTCGGCAGCAGCACGAAGATGAAAAACAGGATCACGCCGACCGCGAAGCAGCAGATGAACGCCGGATAGGCCATGGCGGTGACCAATTTCTGCCGCAGCTCGCGCTGCTCGGTAAAATGCTGGATCAGGCGCTGCAGCACCTCGTTGAGACCGCCGGTCGCCTCGCCCGCCTGGATCAGGCTGACGGTCGAGGTGTCAAAAACCTCCATGTGCTCCTCCATGGCGCGCGACAGCGGCAGACCCTCGCTCAGCCGCTCCCACAGCACTTGACAGAGCGTGCGCAGGGCGGGTTCCTGTAGCCGCCGGCTGAGCAACCGGACCGCCTCGCCGGCTGACAGCCCGCTGGCGGTGAGATCCGAGAGCGCCTGGAGAAACGGCAGCCGCTGGCGCCGGGACAGTCTGACGGCGGGTTTCCCGGCGCGCGCCTCCGCCACTGGCGCGGCGCCCGGTCGGGCGCCGCCGCTGGGGCCCCGGACCTTCGTCGCAGCGGCGGGCGCGTCGGCTTCGGCCACGCTGACCGGCGTCAGCCCGCGCGCCGCCAGCACGCGCAACGCCTCCTTGCGCGAGGAGGCGTCCAGCGTCGCGGCCACGGACTGGCCGGAAGCGTCGCGGGCGGTGTAGGTGAAGCGGGGCATGGGAGGGGACCGGAAATGGAAAATGGAAGATGGAAGACAGAAGTCAGAAGCGAGGAGCCAGAAGGTAGGAGCGGGGAACAGGAGACAGGAGTCGGGGGCCGGGAAGCAGGAGAAGGGAAACCGGATCCGGGCGCGTACTTTGAGCTGCAGGGAATTCCGCCCCTCCTTCACTCCTGACTCCTGGCTCCTTCGACCTCATTTCTCCGTGGTGGTGATGACGCGCAGCAGTTCCTCCAGCGTGGTGTTGCCCGCTTTCACCTTTTCCCAACCCGAATGCTGCAGGGTGAGCATGCCGTGGTCGCGGGCACATTTATTGAGAACGCGGGCGGACTCGCGCTTGAGAATGAGGTCGTGCAGTTCGTCGCTGGGCCGGAGAATCTCGAAGATGCCGATCCGGCCGCGGTAGCCGCTGCTGCGGCAGCGGTCGCAGCCGACCGGGCTCATGAGTTCCCGGACGGTGCCCGCCTCAGCGGGATCGACGCCGAGGATGGCCAGGGTGTCCCGCAGTTTCGTCGGATTGACCGGCTGCGGCCGGGCACAGGCGGGGCAAAGGCGGCGCACGAGGCGCTGCGCAATGATGAGCTCGATGGCCGAGGCCACGAGAAAGGGTTCCACGCCCATGTCGATGAGGCGCGTGTAGGCGCCGGCGGCGTCGTTCGTGTGGATGGTGCTGAACACGAGATGGCCGGTGAGCGAGGCGCGGATGGCGATCTCGGCGGTGTCGAGGTCGCGGATCTCGCCGACCATGATCACGTCGGGATCCTGCCGCAGGACGTGGCGCAGGGCGCTGGCGAAGGTCAGGTTGATCTCGGGGCGCACCTGCATCTGGTTGACGCCGGGCACCTCGTACTCGATCGGGTCCTCGATCGTGACGATACGCAGGTCGGGCGAGTTGATCTGGCGGAGGAAGGCATTAAGCGAGGTCGACTTGCCCGAACCGGTGGGGCCGGTCACGAGGATGATGCCGTGCGGGTAGTCGAGCACGCTCGTGACCATCGCCTGCTCCTCGGCGTTCATGCCCAGGCGGTCCATGGTGAACGCTTCCTTCTTCTGATTGAGCAGGCGCAGGCTCACGCTCTCGGCATAGATCGTGGGAATGGTGGAGACGCGGATGTCGAGCGTGTTGCCGGTGGACTTGAAATTGATCCGGCCGTCCTGTGGCAATCGCCGTTCCGAGATGTTGAGGCGCGCCATGATCTTCAGGCGCGAGATGATCGCGTCCTGGAACCGTAGCAGGTTCTCGGGCAGCGGCACGGGCACGAGCAGGCCGTCGACGCGGTAGCGGATGCGCAGCTGGTCTTCCTGCGGCTCGAAATGGATGTCCGTGGCGGCGTCGGCGATGGCTTGGGTGATGACATCGCTGACGAAGCGCACGACGGCGGCGTCCTCGTCGACCACCTCATCGGTCGCCGGTCCGCTTTGAACCGGTGCGAATTCATCGCCGGAATCCTCGAGGCTGCCGGAGCCGACGCCGTAATGCTCGATGATCAGCTGGTGTACACGGTCGGGCAGGGCGAGATGCCACTGCAGCGGACGCGGCGTGAAGGTGCGGACCCAGTCGACGATGCTGTCGCTGGGCGGCCAGGCGGTGGCGAGGTGGAGGATCTGCTTGGGATCGGGCGGCGGGACGGGTTCCTCGACGTCCTGCTCTTCGTCCACGGCGGCGCCGCGGGGAAGGACGGGCACGAGCTGGTAGTCGTGCACCAGGCGGGCGGGCAGCAGGCTGAGCGACGGCGCGTCGGGGCGGATGTCGTTGATGAGATCGAGGCCGGCGGACGTGGCGACGAGCGCGAGTGCGTCCGGTTCGGTCAGGCCCAGGGCGGCGGCGACGGTGGCCACGCGCTGGCCACGGGGCGCCTCCAGCACGGCCTGCCGCTGCTCATCGTTGAGGCGGCCGGCCAGCGCCGCGGGCAGTTTTTCCTGGATCGACACGTTCATGGCAGCGGGCGCCGCTGCATCTATTGCGTCAGCTGCTTGATGTAACTCTCTTTGCGGGTACTCGACGGATCCTGCATGTAGTGCTTCACCTCATCCTTGTTGGTCATTTGGTCGATACTGGTGTTGGTGTCCTTGCTCGTTTCGTTGGGCTTGATGATGTGCGGGCGCACAAACAGCAGAAGTTCCGTGCGATCCTCCTCGTGCGTGCGGCCACCCAGCAGGTGGCTGAGGATCGGAATCTCATAGAGAAACCCGAGCTTGGCGCGGTCGGTGGAATGCTTGGTCTGCTGCAGCCCGGCGAGCACGATCATCTGGCCGTCGCCCACGTTCATAAAGGAGGTGGCCTGGCGATGGCCGATGATGGGCTGGGTGTTGGCGTCGACAAGGACTTCGCCCACCTTGTCGTCGACCTTCTGGTCGATTTCCAGCTGGATGCTCCCGTCGTCACCAATCAGCGGGGTGACCTTCACGTCGATGCCGATATCCTTGTACGTAACAATCGAGCTGTTGTAGCCGTTGACCGTGCCGGTCGTGCCCGGGCTCGTGGTCGAGCCCGTGATGATGGGCAATTGCTGGCTGACGACGAATTCGGCCTGTTTGTTATGGGTGGTGACGATCGTATTGGCCGAGAGCACCTTGACGTTGCTTTTGGCGCCCGTGTTGCCGAGAGCGGCTTGGAAGGCGAGGGGGTTGACCACTCCGCTCGTTATATTCCAGCCGGCGATGCCGTTGGCAGCGCTGCCGGTGTCAAAATTCGTGATGTGGGTGCCGTGGACGGCGTCGGTGCCGACCGTGAGGTTGAGAGCATTAATGCCACTGGTGCTCTTGTCCGTCAGCGTGACCTCCGCAATCACCACCTGGATGCTGACTTGGGCGAGCAGGACGTCGACCTTGTCGACGATTTCGCGGATGAGGCGGATGTCGTCAACGGTGCCAGAGACAACGACGGAGTTGCTGCGGTCATCGGCCAGGATGGTGAGCAGGCTGCTGAAATCGGAACTGGCACCGGCATCGGCCAGGACGTTGGCGACCGCCGTTTGGAACCCGACGGGCAGCTGCGGGACGTTGGGGGTGCCGGGTTGGGTACGAGGGGTGTTGGGGAGTTGCCCCGGCCGGGCTCCTTGTTGCTCGGCCCGGCTGGAGGCCTGGTTCCGGCCGGAGACCACGTTGGTAAGGAGGGTGGCGACGTCCTTGGCGGCAGCGTGTTTCAGGTAAATGACCTCGTTGCGCGTGTTGGGGTCGGCCTTGACATCGAGCTTGGCGATCAGCTCGTCGAAGAAGGCGTACTGGCGCGGATCGGAGATGACGATGATCTGGTTCGTGCGGTCGTCCGCGCTCAAGCTGGTGGCCGAGCTGATCTGGTTGCTCAGCGGCGGCTTGAGAATGGCGGTGACCTTGTTGACCAGGTCGCTGGCTTTGGCGAAGTGCAGGGAGTAGAACTTCGGCTGGATGCTGGAGGCGATGGGCTGGTCGAGCTGGCGAATGAGCTGCTCAATGCGCTGGAGCGTGCTGACCGAGTCAGTGATGAGCACGGCGTTCGTTTTTTCGAACAGGACCGGTCCGCCGAGGTTCGGGTTGAGCAGGGGCGTGATCTGGTCCTTCAGTTCGTTGACGCGCAGGAAGGAGAGGGAAAAAAGCTTGGCGGCAATGCGGCCCGAGGGGGCGAGGCCCAGCGTAGAGCCGTCGATCATTTCGGGCGCCTCAGTGCGCGCCAACCCGATCGGCACCACCTTCAGAAACTTGTCGCCGAGCGGGTTGACTGCGATGCCGCTCAGATCGAGCATGGTTTCAATCGCGAGCACCGCTTCACTCTTCGTCATCGGCGGCAGGGAGATCGTGTAACCTTCCGTCGCGGGCAGGGCTTGGGGCCGGATGACGCTGCGGCCGGTCCATTTCTCCAATTGGAACAGGACGGCCTCGAGGGTCTCGCCGCGCATCTGGATCGGGCCGATCACCGGCTCGGCGGCGGCGGAAGGCGCCGGCAGAGGTCCAAGCACCATAGCGGGTACGGGCGACGATGATGGAGGCAGCGCCGGGGCGGGCGCCGCCACCGCTGGAGGCGGCAGTGGCACGAGCGCCGGGCCGGCGGTTTGGGCGGACAAAGGGGCCACGGCCAGCAGCAGGACGCCAAAAACCGCGGCAGAGGGCTGAAAACGAGTGTGGTACGACATGCGACGCGGGAAAGAAGGGAGCGTTAAAGGACGACGCGGTGACCCTGCGCGGGGAGCATATGACAAACGAATTCGCAAGTGATGTAAACTGCGTTATGTCGCGAAAGCCGCAGGGAAAAGGACGACCGACGCCGATCCCCTCCGGGAAGATGATTGGACGCAGTCGTTTAGACGCCCTGCCGGGGGCTGAGTTTCAGCTTTTCCGAGGATCCGGCCTGACGCCGCGCCCTCGTCGGAGCTTGCTAGGCCCCGGCAGACAACTCACGCTCGCGAGCCGTGCCCAACTCCTTCGGCAAGCTCTTCACCGTCACGACCTGGGGCGAAAGCCATGGCGTCGCGGTGGGCGTGGTGGTCGACGGCTGTCCGCCCCGCCTGCCGCTGGTCGCGGCCGATATCCAGGTCGAACTCGACCGCCGCCGGCCGGGTCAGAGCGAGATCGTCACCCCCCGGGCCGAGGAGGACCGGGTTGAGATCCTGTCCGGCCTGTTCGAAGGCTGCACGACCGGCACCCCCATTTCGATGCTCGTGCGCAACGCCGACGCCCGGCCCGGCGCTTACGAAGAGATGAAGGAGAAATACCGCCCGTCGCACGCGGATTACACCTACGAGGCCAAGTTCGGCCTGCGCGACCACCGGGGCGGTGGGCGCTCCTCGGCGCGCGAAACCATCGGGCGCGTGGCGGCCGGCGCGATCGCGCGAAAAGTCCTCTGGCTCGCGGGCGGCGTGGAGATCCGCGCCTTTGTCAGCCGCGTCCATGATATCGAGGCGCCGCGGCTCGAGGCGTTTCCCACTCTCGAGCAAGTCGAGGCCTCGCCCGTGCGCTGCCCGCATCCGGAGACCGCCGCGCGCATGATCGAGCGGATCAAGGCCGTCCGCGCCGAGGGCGACTCGGTGGGCGGCCTGATCGAGTGCCGGGTGCGCGGCGTGCCGGCCGGCCTGGGCGAACCGGTCTTCGACCGGCTCGAGGCCGACCTGGCCAAGGCCATGCTCTCGCTGCCCGCCACGAAGGGATTCGAGCTCGGCAGCGGGTTCGCCGGCACGCGGTTGAAAGGTTCCGAGCACAACGATCTCTTCGAAAACCGCGACGGGCGGGTGCATACGCGCACCAACCGCAGCGGCGGCGTGCAGGGCGGGATCAGCAACGGCGAGGAGATCGTGTTCCGCGTCGCCTTCAAACCCACCGCCACGATCCTGCGCCCCCAGGCGACGGTGGATGTGACGGGGCACGCGACCGAACTCCAGGCCCGCGGACGCCACGACCCGTGCGTGCTCCCGCGCGCGGTGCCCATCGTCGAAGCGATGACCGCGCTGGTGCTCGTCGACCACTGGATGCGGCAGGCGGCGCAATGCGGCACGTTCAAGTTCTGATTGATTGAACTACAAAGTCGCGGAGACACCAAGATAACGGATTCCGGCATTCTCCTTTGTGCCTTCGTGTCTTTGCAGTCCAAAAGACAAACCGACTCCGGTGGCGGAATGTTTTTTCACAGGCGGTCGCAGAGGAAACAGAGTGATGGCAAATGAGGGTACTTTTCCGTCCTCCGCTCCCTCTGTGGCCGCCTGTGAAAACCTTCTTTTTTTGACAGGTCCGAGCTCCCGTTCAAACAGATCAGCCTGACTCCTGTGCAGGGTGGGGCCCTTTGGGGGGCGATGATGCAGCGCAGAACCTGACTTCCACTTTCCCGCCTCTCTCCCGATGAGGAAAAATGAGCCCTGAAAAACCCTTAGTCTACCTGATCCTCGGGGCGGCCGGATCGGGCCGGCGCGAGATCCTCGCCAACCTGATCGACGGCGGCCTGGCCGGGGACGATCGCGCGCTGGTGCTGCTGTCCGCGGACGAGCCGCCCGCGGACGCCGACGCACGGCTCGGGACGCCGCAGCGCTGGCACTGGGACGGCGAGCGCATCGACGCGCCGCCGCCGGGCGACGCCACTCACGTGTTCCTCGTCACCGACGGCCGCGGCAACCCGATCGAGCAGATCGAGGCCTTTCACGGCTGGCTCGACGCCAGCGGCGGGGAATTGGCGCGCATTGTGTGCGTGGTCCACTGTGCGCTGACCGAGCGGCACAAGCAGCTGCTGGTTTGGTACGACGCCTGCATTCATTTCTCCGATGTCGTGCTGCTCAACCGGCGCGAGGGCGTGGCCAACAAATGGATGTCCGGTTTCCAGGCGCGCTACGCCGCGCAGTTCCTGCCGTGCCTGTTCGAACTGGTCCGGGCCGGCCGGGTGAAAAACCCCGCGCTCATTCTGGAGCCGCAGGCACGGCGCATGACGCATTTCTTCGACGAGGAATTGAACTGGGAGGTCACGGGAGACGACGAGGAGGAGGCGGAGGAGGGGGGGGAGGAGATTGAGGCCCAACCCGAAGAGGATCCCTACCTGCAGCGCCGGCTCGGCGGCCGGCGGGTGAAGGACATCCCGGACGTGGCTAAATACCTTGCCTGAAAATCGGC
>Ga0182017_10004088_pt1 | contig 10854 bp, 9 predicted proteins | sample 712E3DmetaG_FD_120492 | JGI IMG/M metagenome (GOLD analysis project Ga0182017, IMG submission 120492) | Permafrost microbial communities from Stordalen Mire, Sweden - 712E3D metaG | ecosystem: Environmental > Terrestrial > Soil > Wetlands > Permafrost | place: Sweden: Stordalen | collected... | reverse complement strand
TCGCGCCGGTGCCGGATGAGGGGCGATGAAAGCAAACGAAGGCGGTCCTGGTTTATGCGACATCGGGCCGCCGAGCAGGCGCAAAAAAGTCAGCGACGAGCCGGAACTGGCGAAGTTGGGTTAAGCCACCGGCCCTGCTTCCCGCGCGTGAGCCAGCGGAGACCGAACACAGCCACCGGCGTCCCCGCGTTCGTGGAATGGCCTGCCAGAGCCAGCGGCCGGGGTCAGGCCCTGGGGAAGGAAATCAGCAGGATCAGGCTGTGAGGAGGCTCGGAGGTCGCCTCGATCTCGGCGCCATGGGCTTCCGCGATCTTCCTGGCGCTGGCCAGAGCAAGACCCGTGCCCGCTGGGAACCTCGAACCGAACGGCTCGAACAGAGGCTCGAGGTCCTCCGCCGAATACTCCAGCGACGTGGAGGCAATCTTCAGAACCACGCGGTCCCCGGCGCCGAAAGTTTCAAGATGCACCGAGCGGCCGGGCGCCGAAAAGAGCTGAAAAAAACCCACGATATTGCGCAACAAGTGCTGTATTTGCTCCAAATCGAGCTGGACGAGCGGCAGATCGGGCTGTAGCGTGAAACTCAATCCAGCGCCTTCCACCGGATTCCATTCCGAAAGGTCCCGGGCGACGACTTCCGTCAGGTCCAGCAAGTGAGCGTTGGGAGGGGCGCTTTGCAGAAAGTGGGCGGCGTCGGCCAGAATCCACTGGATGTGGCGCACTTCGGCGTGCAACTTGCCTAGCTGGCGCCGCGCCTTGGACTCAGTCCGCGGCAACACCATATTCAGATAATGGGCAATAGATTCAATCGTGCTAAGAGGTTGGCGCAGTTCCTGACCAAGGTGCCGGACGACCGTAGCAGAGTCGTAGGGCGCCATTTCTTCCACCGAAATGGAAGAGACCACCGTTGAGCTGGACATTTAACTGTAGAGAAATTATAAACTTGCAGCGGCTTTTCAGCGCAATTAAAACTCGGTAACGGTAGTAGTACTCGACTAGGGGTACCCTAACGTTAACAAACCTGGCGCGGCGGCTGGGGGGGCGGGGTCGGGCCCCGTCGTCGCCTCGGCCTTGGGCGCCCCTGGCGCGGCGCTTGGGGGGGGCGGAGTCGGTTGTGGGTCGCCCGCCCGGCCGAACGGCCGGCCCGGCCACGTGCCGCCATGGCGTTGTTGCCGGGGTCCCGGCGGCAGGGACGGCTCCCAGCCCGTTGGCGCTGCCCGGCCATGTGCCGCCACGGCGTTGTTGCCGGGGTCCCGGTGGCAGGGACGGCTCCCAGCCCGTTGGCGCTGCCCGGCCATGTGCCGGCAAAGGCGTTGTTGCCGGGAGGGGCAGCATTGCGCTATGTTATAGAAACCACATTTGGGAACCAGATTGGGCATGTTCACAGACCGCGAGTGCCTCCGGCGTTGTCGAGGACGCCGCGGCGATGCCCGCCACAATCGCCACCCCCTTGGAGTTTCCACAACCTTATGGTTTGATAGGATGGGCCTATCGGCATGTGCGCCCCGGCCCTCTTGAAAACACTGCATGTATCCAGGTAGACACTTTCAACCACGCCGTCCCAGAATCCGGGAGAACGTCAACGAAGCGATCCGCGCGCGCGAAGTGCGGGCGGTGTTCCCGGATGGAACCGTCGAAATCATGCCCACCCAGGCCGCGATCCGGAGAGCTCAGGAGTTGGGGCTCGATCTGATCCTGGTGGCGCCCACGGCCGAGCCTCCCGTCGCCAAGGCGATGGACTACGGCCAGTGGCAATACGAGAACAAGAAAAAGCAGCAGGAAGCCAAGAAGAAGCAGCACGTCATTCAGGTCAAAGAAATCAAGTTCCGGCCCAACACCGACGACCACGACTACGATTTCAAGAAGAACCACGCTATCCGGTTTCTGCAGGAAGGGAACCGGGTGAAGGCCGTGGTACAGTTCCGAGGCCGGGAAATCGCCCACGTGGACCTGGGCCACAAGCTGCTGCTGCGTTTCGCGCAGGACCTCGCGCAGGTTGGGCAGGTAGAGGGTCATCCGCGCCTGGAAGGGCGCATGGCCCACGTCATCATCAGCCCGGTGAAGAAGGAAAAGGAGAAGGAGAAGCCCAAACCGGTGGCTTCCGGCTCTCCAGGCGCGCCTCCCGCGGGCGCAGGCGGACCGGTCCGGCGCTGAATCGCCGTTGTGGCGCGCGAGCTCGACCTGCCGTGTCCGCACGCCTGCCGATACGACCTTGCCCTTCCGGGCGCCGGATGTCTCCACGATTCGCGACGCGGCACGCAACGTGCGCGCGCCACGCGCTGCGGGCGCCGTTCAGCGGTTCCGCCGCTCGGTCAGTAGAACAGGTACTTGCGCCACTTCTCGTCGCTGCGGCCGAGCAGGCGCATCAGGTGGCGGCTGGTGTGGAGAGTGAACGGTCGCGGCTGGCGCACCAGTTTCATTCCCGCCTCGTCCGGCGTGCGGCCGCCCTTTCGGTTATTGCAGGGGTGGCAGCAGGCGACCAGGTTCTCCCAGGCCGTCTCTCCGTGGCGCGAGCGCGGAATCACGTGGTCGAGCGTCAACTCGCCCGAAGGAAGCGGGCGCAGGCAGTACTGGCAGGTGTAGCGGTCGCGCATCAGAATGTTTTTGCGCGAGAGCGACCGCGTCTGGTGCGGGATGCGCCGGTACTCGAGCAGGCGGATGACGGAAGGCAGCTTGAGCGTCTGGCGGGGCGAGTGCAGCGCCCCCGAGGAGAATTCTTCGGGGTGGGCAACGCCCTTCAGGATCAGGATCAGCGCCCGCCGCGCCGCGCAGATGTTGATCGGCTCGTAGCTGGCGTTGAGAACCAGCACCGGCTTGTGCAATCCGTTCGTCACCGCCATTAGGAGACTCCCGCGCCGATGCGCCGGTCCACGCGTGCGAGCGTCAGCAGCGCCACGTAGCTCGCCCCGGCCTTCCGCAGCGCCCGAGCGCACTCTGCCGCAGTCGCTCCGGTGGTCATCACGTCGTCCACCAGGAGCACCCGGAGGCCCGCGACGGCGCGTGGGCGCTTCACCGTGAACGCGCCGGCGACATTGGCCCGGCGCTTCGCATTGCTCAAACCGGCTTGCGTTGACGTGGCGCGGCCCCGGCGGACGGCGTTCGTCACCCGCACGCCGTAGCGGCGGGCCACCGCGCGCGCCAACAACTCCGACTGGTTGAAGCCACGTTCCAGACGCCGCCGCCAGTAGAGCGGCACGGGAACCACGGCATCGAAGGACTGGTCGCGCGGCACCGCCGACGCAATCAACTCGCCCAGGGGTCCGGCCAGAGTCCGGATCCGCGAGTACTTGAAAAGGTGGATCAACTTCCGCAGCGTGTCTTCGTAAGCGCCGAACGAATAGGCAACATCGAAGCCACGCAGCCCGCGGCGGCAGAGCCCGCAGCGCCCTTGCTCGTCGAGCGGCGCCGGGTTCAGGAACGGCGTGCGACACAGGACGCAGAAGTACTCGGCGGCCAGAGGCTGACGGTGCGCCAGGCAGGCGGGGCAAACCGGAATGCGGGAGATGGTGCGCAGGGGCGTGCCGCAGACGCGGCAGTCATCGGGGAAGAACAGGTTAAAAAGGATGGCCGGAATCCGGCCGAGAGGCGACCGCACCGCCGCCGGGACGTTCCCGATAAAAAGGCTACTCGAGAAGACCCACCTCCCAAGACTCCAGTCTACAACAAGACCCGAGAGAGCTAGTTTACACCTCCGTGACAATTCGTTTGGGTCCGGCATGCCGCCCGCGCCCGGCGTCGTGTGCGGTTTCTCGCGCGGCACGCCGCCCGCGCCCGGCGTCGTGTGCGGTTTTCCGCACGGGATGCCGCTCGCGTCCGGCGTCGTGTGCGGTTTCTTGCGCGGCACGCCGCCCGCGCCCGGCGTCGTGTGCGGTTCTCGCACAGGGCGCCGGCCGCGGCGAAGATCGACTCAGCTTCCTGAAGGCAGCGCGCGCTGTGCGCTGGCGAAGAAGGGTCACGGCTGCTCGCCCAGGAACCCGGCCTGCCAGGGCGCCATGCTGCAGTCTCCACGGTGTGTGCACCAAACGGCAGTGCGCGCTCGGCGATCGCGCCGTGGCGCCTCTGGCTGCTCCAGACGGTCCCGCTCCCGCTATCCCAATTCCAGCCGCTCTATTTTGTGTAAACCTCTCTTGGCGCATCCGAAATAGGAACGTTCTATTCTGCTTTCTCAGGAAGATCTCACATTAAGCCGACACCGGGCGGAGTTGCCCGGTTGCCCGAAAGGGGTTGCCCGAACGGGCCCCACGGGTTATGCTCGTTTAGAGCGACCGGCTCCGATAACGCGATGGAACCCGAAATTGAGCGGCACTACCGCGCACTGAATCTGGAACCCACAGCCTCGCCCGAGGACGTGTATCAGGCGTATAGGGACCTGGTCCGGGTGTGGGATCCCCAGCGATTTGCCAACCAGCCGCACCTGGAGTTGATGGCGGAAGGGAAACTGAAGGAGGTCATCGCGGCCTACCGCGCGCTTTCCCAACAGGTGGGCATCAGCGATACCCCCGCTCCGCCCGAGGTCCCCTCGCTTCTGTTTCCGGTCCCCGATCATATCGCGGATCGCAATGTCCCAAAGCCGGTTTTGCCGCCGCAACCGCCCGTCGCGGAGGTATTCGGCCAACGGCCCGAAGCGCCTCCCGAGCAGGTGCCTTTGCAGCCTTGGGAGCAGAACCGCCCGGCGGGGTATCCCAAGCCGGAGCCGCCCCCGGAAAAAGTGGTCTGGCACGCGGAGGCCCCCGTCGTCCAAAGCAAGCCGGCGGCGGAGACTATCCGGGCGTATGCCGCCCAGTTCGGTGCTTTCCTGATCCCCGTGTTGCTGGTCGCAGTCGGGATTTACTTCTACGGTTCGTCGTCGAACCGCTCGGCGCGGGTGAGCCAGGGATCGGCTCCTCCGGCGACGGCGGAAACGGAAATGCCTTCGACCGTAACGCCGCCGCCGGCGTCGCACCATGTGCCCCGAAAGGCCGCTCAGCCGGTCGCGGCGCAGGCGGAGGCCGCTCTCCAGCTCCCGAACGGTTCCGAGTTGATGCCGCCGCGCGGGCACAAGGGCGCCGGCAGGTTCCGCATCGCCAACCGCAGCGGTCAGGATGCCGTGATTCGGGTGGCCGAGCAGGGGGCGCCTGGCACGCCTCTACGCCTAGTGTACGTTCGGGCCGATACCGAGGTCCCCATCGGAGGCATCGGTACCGGCGTGTACGTGGTGAACGTCAGCCTGGGGACGCTGACCAAAGCGCCCCGCAACTTTGCCGCGACGCTCGGTCCTTTTCAGTTTATGCAGATCGAGTCGGTCGATGGACCGCAATCGGACGATTACCAGCTTGTTCTGAAGCCGTCGCGGTAGCGCCGCGTCCCAGCGCGGCGCACCGGTGTGCGCAGGCGTTCTCGGCGGCTCAACTGCGCCATCGCCCCCGCTTCCGGTCTCGCATCCGGCGCAGACGGTGGCCGCGAATCCACTACAATGGCGGTCATGGTGCAAATCAACCGCCGTGAGCTATTCCAGATCCTGTCGTTTGCGGCGCCGGCGGTATGGCTGGCGCGCGACGCGGCTGCGCAGAGCCAGCCCGCGCTCCATTTGGCGCGGATCGGAGAGAGGCTGAGCCTGCTGACCGGGGCGGGCGGAAACATCGCGGTGCTCGAAGGCCCGGACGGCCTGCTGCTGGTCGATAGTGGCCTCCCGCAGACCGCCGAGGCGGTGGAGAGCCGCGCCAAGACCGCCGGGCCGGGCGCGATCACGCTCCTCGTCAACACGCACTACCATTCCGATCACGTGGGCGGGAACGAGCGGCTGGGCCGCGCCGGCGCGCGCATCATCGCACACGAGAACGTCCTGAAGCGCCTGAGCGCCCCACAGCATCTGGCCGCCTTCAACCGCGACGTGCCACCGCTCGCGCCCGAGGGCCGTCCCAAGACCACCTTCCAGGACGCGGGCGAACTGGCGCACGGCGCCGAGCGGGTGGTCTACCACCACCTGCCGCCCGCCCATACCGACGGGGATGCGACGGTCCTGTTCGCCAACGCGAACGTCTACCATGCCGGCGACCTGTTCTTCAACGGCATGTACCCGTTCATCGATTACTCGGCCGGCGGATCGATCGAGGGAATGGCGGCGGCCGCGGATCTCATGATCCAGGCGGTGGACGGGAAGACAAAGATCATCCCCGGACACGGCCCTATGGCCACGCGGGACGATCTCCCTCCGTACCGCGACATGCTGGCCGGCGTGAACGAGCGGGTATCCAAGCTCGTAAGCGCGGGCATGACGCTCGATCAGGTGGTAGCCGCCGAGCCGGCCAAACCGTACGACGAGAAGTTCGGCAAAGGCTTTCTGAAGGCCGCCGACTTCGTGCGCATCCTCTACGCGGGCAAGACCGGCAAGAACGGGTGAGTGGGCGCGCCTGTGCGGCGCAAGGGAGAAGCCGCGGACCATGCGGCGTGGTTGCTTCGAGCGGGCCGCGCCATCGCCCGCAGCCGGCTAGGCGGTGACGCGCCCGGCGCAGGGAGCCGTAACCGTCCGCGCAGGAGAGCGCGCTAGCCTTCGTCGCGGCCGGCCGGGACGGGCGAAGGCTCTCGGTGCAGGGTCTGAATCACGACGCGCCCCGGGCCGGTCAGCGCCGCCAGGGACAGGCCCGCCCCGCGAGCAAGCGACGTCTGTATCCCTTCGGCCGGTTGGATATCCAAGCCGACCGACTCGTCAAACGCCACGATGCAGCCGGCATCCACCTGGATGACCTGGCCGGGATTCAGATTGAACTCGATCGAATCGCCTGCGGCGTGGATAAACGCCGTTCCAGGCCCGGTGAGTCTTTCCAAGACCAGGCCGGCGCCGGGTTTGTGGAGCGGAGTGATGTCCAGCCGCGAGGTGCTTTGCGCGCAGATGAAGCCGCTCCGCTCGACCAGAACGCTCTGCCCGGCCGTCAGATCGAACGCCTGGATCCGCCCGGGGCAGCCTCCGGCAAAACCCACCTCGGACGGGCTCGTCGCGGAGAAATGGGTCAGGAAGAGCGATTCGCCCAGTATCCCTGCCGCGCGGCTCGCCCACCCGACCTCCGGGAACTTATAGACCATCTTCCCGGCATCGGCGTACACCTCCTGGCCGGGCTTCAAGAGGATGCGGACCACCTGCAGGGTGTCGCCCTGGATGGTGTATTCGAGCGGCTCGGGCGCGGGCGCCGCCGCAGCCGCAGCCGCAGCCGCCTCAGTCGGGTCGCCGCCATTTCCGAGGGATCGGCCACAGCCGGTGCAGAAGTGGCAATCCACATCGAGGCGCGTTCCGCAGTTCGTACAGAAAGGCATACTTCAGATTCTCCGTTCTTCGTATCTTACAACACGCCGGCGCTGGCACACCCCCCGCGATCCGTTCACAACGTCTGGCGCACCGCCCTGCTGCGGGTGAGCGCTTCGGCTTCTTCGGCTGGGCCGTCGGAATCCCCGTGGCAATTCCGCACCCGCCAGGTGAAAAGCAGACAACCGCGACCAGCCGCTCGCCGCCGGCTCCGGGGCTGCACTCCGATTCTCCTCACGGACGGGTCGCGGCCGGAGGCCGGGGGCCGCTCGCGTCCACCCGCCGTTGCTGGTAGTCTGTTCTGAGGGTGGATTCTCAGGACCTACAGGCGCGACCAGGAGGAAACAATGACAGATAAGACCATCGATTCGGCATACCAGATCGCTAAACAGGAATACGCGGCATTGGGAGTGGACACGGATGCCGCAATGAAGCGGCTCGAAGGAATTCCGATCTCCATGCATTGCTGGCAGGGCGATGACGTGGGCGGATTCGAAACCGCAGGCGCGGAGCTGTCGGGCGGCGGCATTCAGGCCACCGGCAACTATCCCGGGAAGGCTCGCACCATCGCCGAGCTGCGGGGCGACATCGAGAAGGCGCTCAGCGTCATCCCCGGCCACCATCGCCTCAATCTTCACGCCTGCTACCTCGATCACGGCGGGGCGTACGTCGACCGCAACGAGATCGAGCCCAAGCACTTCCAAAGCTGGATCGATTGGGCCAAGGCCAACCACCTGGGCATGGACTTCAATCCAACTTACTTTTCGCACCCCAAGGCCGCCGACGGCTTTACGCTGAGCCACCCCGACAAAGCCATCCGCGATTTCTGGATCGAGCACGGCATCCGCTGCCGCAAGGTCGGAGCCGAGATGGGCAGGCAGCTCGGCACCCCGACCGTTACCAACGTCTGGATTCCCGACGGGTACAAGGAGACCCCGGTCGACCGCACCGCTCCCCGCGAGCGCCTGATGCAATCGCTGGACCTGATGTTCGCGGAGCGCCTGGACCCGGCCATTCATCTCGATGCCGTGGAATCGAAGCTTTTCGGCGTGGGCCTGGAGAGCTACACGGTGGGCTCGCACGAGTTCTATCTCGGTTATGCGGGATCGAGGCAGACCCTGCTGTGCCTGGACGCCGGGCACTTCCATCCCAGCGAGATGATCTCCGAGAAGATCTCGACGGTCCTCCTGTTCTGCCCCGGGCTGCTGCTGCACGTCAGCCGTCCGGTGCGCTGGGACAGCGACCATGTGGTGATTCTCGATAACGAGCTCGAGGCCATTGCCAAGGAGGTAATCCGCAACCCGAAGGCGGACCGGATTCACATCGGGCTGGACTATTTCGACGCCAGCATCAACCGCGTGGCGGCCTGGGTGATTGGCACTCGCAACATGCTGAAGGCTCTCCTGATCGCGCTGCTCGAGCCGACGGACCAGTTGAAGAAGGCCGAGCTCGACATGGACTACACGCGGCGGCTGGTCCTGCAGGAGGAACTGAAGTCGCTGCCGTGGGCTGCGGTCTGGGACCGCTACTGCGCGAGCAAGGGCGTGCCCACGGGCATAGCTTGGTTCGATGAGATCCGGGAGTACGAGAAGGCTGTACTCGCGAAGCGGTAGTTGGGAGTCTCGGGAGGCGCGGGGCCACGGCAGCGGGGCCTCGCGCACCGGCAGTTCGATGCCAGGGCCCGACCGAAGACGCGGCCGCCACAGCCCGGCCCATCGAGGTCGAGCCCGCGGCGGCCGGCCCGCTACTGCACGCTTCTGAGAAGGTCGTCGGCCAACACGCTCGCCCGTTCGGAGAGGTTGCGTGCGCGGAACAGGTCCGTCTTGCGTGCTTCATTGGCCTGCGCGATGAACGCCCGGATGCGGGCCAGGTACGTCGTCTGGTCGCGGCTCAGACGCCGGCCTTGGAGCACCGCGACGACTCTCCGCGCATTGGCGAGGTTCTTCTCGATTTCCTCGACATAGGCCTGGCGCTGCTCCGGGGTCAGGACCTGCTCGAACTGGGGCAACGGCGCTGGAGGCTCCGGAACGGGGGCTGGCGTGTCGGCCTGTTGCGGATGCGCCGGCCTGGTCCGCCGCCGCGGCGGCGGAGGCAGCTCTTCACCCGGAATGTTCGGCCTAGGCTGTCCGAGGTCCGGCTGCTGGGGCGGGATCTCCGGCGGAGCCGGCAGCGTGACCTCCCGCGGCTTGGGCGGCTGCGCCGGCGCCCGAGGGGCCGGCGCGGGAGGCGGCGCGGGAGCGACCTTGGCTGACTTGTGGAACAACGTGCACGACGGCGTCAGCGTCGCCAGGGCGAGCGCGGCCAGCAAAAAGATTCGCTTCCTTCTCATTCTCGGCGGCTTCGGTCAGGTGACCGGTCTGGCTTCTCCGGCGGCCGGCGCTTCGCGGGCCGACTCCCGGTAAATCGCCGGGAAACGCATGCGGAACGTCGTCCCTCGGCCGGGTTCACTGGTGAAGTCGATAGTACCATTATGCAGTTGAACCACGCGGAACGTCATCGCCAGGCCGATGCCCGACCCTTTGCCTTTCGTGCTGAAGTACAGGTTGAAGATCTTCTCGCGGATCTCCGGCGGGATGCCGGCGCCTTCGTCGGAGACGTTGACGCAGCATTCGCCGCCTTCGTGCAGGATTTCGATCCTCAGCAGCCCGCCGTTCTTCATCGCCTCGACGGCATTGACCACAACGTTCAAAAGCGCCTGCTGCAAGAGGTCGCGGTCGCCATGCAGACAGACCTCTCCGGAGGCGGACTCGAGTTCGATCCGCACGTTCTGGCGCGCCGCCGACGGACCCACCAGTCCGGCCACGTCCCGCGCCAGCGCCACCATCTCGAGGTCGCGCATCCGCAGGTCCACCGGCCGCGTGAAATCGAGGAACGTCTTCACCACGCGGTCCAGGCGCAGGATCTCGCGGGCGATGGTCTCGATCTCGACGCCGGCCTCGTCGTACTGGCCGGCCAGCTTCGATTTGAGCACCTCCATGTGAACCGTGATGGCTTGCAGCGGATTCTTGATCTCGTGCGCCACGCCGCCCGTCAGCCGGCTGATGGCGGCCAGCCGCGCCGAGACATCGAGCTGCGACTGGATCTGCCGCCGCGTCTCCGCGTCCCGCAATGTGATCAGCGTGCCGATGCGCTGGCGGTCCGGGAACGCCTCCAGCATCTCGGCGCTCACCAGCACGCGCGTGCCCGGCCCGGTCTCGAGCGCCAGCGGGAGATCCTTGAGCGGACGGCGCAGCTCGATGGCGTTGCGCACCGCCGCGCCCACGGCCGATGACGGGGGAAACACCTCGCTTAGCGAACGGCCCATGATCTCCGAACGGCCGCGGCCCAACATGCTTTCCGCCGCGCGGCCGGCCATCACCAGGCGGTCGTCGCGGTCGAACAGCAGCACCACTTCCTCCAGGCGCTCGAGAAGCTGCTCGACGTTGCTGCGCAGATTGATGGCGTCCTGCCGCGCGCCCTGATACTGCTGGCCCAGCAGGTTGAGCTTCGATTGCACAGCCGCGAACTCCTTGGCCGCGCCGTCCGGCAGCCACGCCTGTTTGCCAAGGTCGCCGCGGCTGATCCGGTCGATGGCCTGGCTG
>Ga0182017_10004086_pt1 | contig 10855 bp, 10 predicted proteins | sample 712E3DmetaG_FD_120492 | JGI IMG/M metagenome (GOLD analysis project Ga0182017, IMG submission 120492) | Permafrost microbial communities from Stordalen Mire, Sweden - 712E3D metaG | ecosystem: Environmental > Terrestrial > Soil > Wetlands > Permafrost | place: Sweden: Stordalen | collected... | reverse complement strand
GTTATTTTTCCCCGGGAAATACAATAGAAGAATCGCGCATCAAGCCCTTGCATATCATCGAAGAAAAAAACACCGCGAGCTTCTGGTTCAAACTGCCCGCCGGCAACAGCGTCCAGATACCGTTCAATAATATTTTTAATATCGAGATAATTATTTGAGGGCCGGGTATTTCCGACCCTCAAATAATTATGTAAAAAATGTCCTACGCCGACTGCTTCGCCGCCGCCCTGGCAAAAATCAATAAAGCCGAGCTGATTACGGGGGATAGGGAATTTAAGGAAGTGGAAGGGGAAGTGAAGGTGGTTTGGCTGTGAGCCACTTTTATTAAAATATAACCAAGCTGCGTTGAATTTTAACAAGGAAGAAGAACGGCCGATTTTGTTCCGTGAAGGCAAAGAGCGGCAAGCTATTTTACGGATTCGTGTAAATCAGCAGTTTTTTAGAACAACTATTCTCGCGAGCTATAATTTTAGCTGCGCCATTACCGGACTTACGAATAATGACCTTCTAGTTGCTTCTCATATTATGCCTTGGTCAAAAGATGAAAAAAACCGATTGAATCCCAGAAACGGTATTTGTCTAAATGCTTTACATGATAGGGCGTTTGACAGAGGTTTGATTACGATTGCCCCGGACTACACAATAAAAATATCGCCCAAATTGCGAAATTATTATAATGAGCATTTTGTCTCAATGGCGCTTAAGCAATATGAGGGACTTCATATAAATCTTCTCTCAAGATTCCTTCCCGATCCAGCTTTGCTGGGATTTCATAACGCTGAAATTTTTCAAGAATAAAGATATTTTTCCATATCTTCATGCCCAAAGACAAAACGTTAAATTTTAAAACCCGCCCTTTTATAATTTGCTATGAATTCACTCTATATTTTGGTAAAATACCTCTAGAAAAATAGATTATAGACTGACCCCGCCCTTTTGGCTGGGTGGTTAGATAAAAAAGCGGTTCTATTGTAATTCCAAAGCGGTTATTATAAAGAAAAGCTTAATTTACCAATAGCGCCAAAAGGGCGGGGTTCAATTCGACTACACTCGTTTTCTGCGCCTTTGGCTTGAAAACGAGTAAGTTTCATTGAGGGAGGTTACTATGGACGATATTTTAGAGATATTGGAGCAAAACGCGCGGACATCAATGGAAGATTTGGCTAAACTTACCGGAAAAACCAAAAAAGACGTGGCGGCGGCGATAAAAAATTATGAGAAGAAAGGGGTAATTGTAAAATACAAGACCGTCATCGATCGAAGCAAAACAAAAAATAACGGCGGAGTAACCGCGCTCATCGAAGTCAAGGTGACGCCGCAAAAAGATGTCGGTTTTGACGGCATCGCCGAACGCATCTACAAATTTCCCGAAGTAAAAAGTTGCTACCTTCTTTCGGGGACGTACGATTTACTCCTTTTGATCGAAGGTAAAGATATCCATACGGTAGCCAATTTTGTTTCGGAAAAATTGGCGCCACTCGATTCGGTAAAGGGCACTTTCACCCATTTTATGCTTAAGAAATATAAAGAAGACGGCGTAATGATTGCGGGCGAGGAGAAGAATAAACGATTGGCGATAACGTATTAAATGAGACTTCGATTTTTCCAAGCCCGAAGGGCGCAGGGAAAATCGGTAGTCGAATTAAACCCCGCCCTTTTGGCTGGGGTAATTGGATAAAGAAACGGTTTATTACAATTTTAAGGGAGTCATTTTTAAAAAAAGTCTAATTTAACGATAACGCCAAAAGGGCGGGGTTTTCACCGCCTTCCTTAAATAATTATTTTAGGGAAGCGGGATCCCGCCAAAGGCGGGAAATTCGCAGACGGCCTTGGCATCTAAAATGTCAAGGCCTATGATTTAAGAAATTTGGTAAAATTTCCTAAATCATCTGCTCATTAAAGGAGGTACACATGGCGGAAGAGAATATAAAAGTACCATCGGAACAGGAAAAAAGTTGTGGTTGTGGTTGCGGAAAAGATCTCAAAACAATGCAGATACCTCTGGGGGTTAGCTTTATAGTATTGCTTATCGCCTGCGCGATAATCGGGGTTATCATCTTCAGTATATGATTGCGGAAAAGATTAGAAAATTAGCGCCTTCGGGAATAAGGCAATTCTTTGACCTTGTCCTGGGGATGCCGGAAGTTATTTCTCTGGGCGTGGGCGAGCCGGATTTTATTACCCCCTGGCGTATCCGGGAAAAAGCGATTACCGCTTTGGAGGAAGGCTACACCTCGTATACTTCCAACAAAGGTTTAACGGTATTGCGCCGGGGAATCTGCGCTCATTTGCAAAAAAAGTTTTTCCTTAAGTACAATCCGGAAGAGGAAATTCTTATTACTGTAGGTGTAAGCGAAGGCCTGGATTTAGCCATGCGGGCAATCCTGGATCCGGGCGATAAAGTCATCGTACCGGCCCCTTATTATGTAGCCTATCCGGCCCTGGTCGAGATTGCCGGAGGAAAACCCCTGCTGTTAGAAACATCCGATCGGGAGGACTTCAAGATAAATATTGGTCATTTAGAAGAATTAGTAAAACAAAACCCCAAAGCGATTATTCTTAATTATCCTTCTAATCCTACCGGCACTACCTATACTAAAGCGGAGCTTAAAAAACTGTGCCGTGTCCTGGCAAAAAAAGAAATTATTATCATAACCGATGAAGCTTACGATGAGTTGACTTACCAGAACAACCATTTTCCCGTGGCGGCATTCGATAAAAAGATACGAAACCGGACCATCATGCTTAACGGTTTTTCTAAGGGCTACGCGATGACCGGTTTCCGCGTGGCTTACGCCTGCGCCAATAAAAAAATTATTGAGGCGATGACTAAAATCCATTCTTTTTCCATGCTCTGCGGCCCGATTCTTTCCCAGGTCGCCGCGACCGAAGCATTGCGTTGCGCGCAAGAGGTGACGGAGATGAGGCAGGAATATAAGCGGCGGCGTGATTTTATGTTTAAGGAGCTGAACCGTATCGGTCTTGCCTGCCATTTGCCTACGGGCGCGTTTTATTGTTTCCCTTCGATAAAAAAAAGCGGCCTTTCCAGCCTTGATTTTGCCCGGCGCCTTCTTTTCGAGGAAAAAGTTGCCGTGGTCCCCGGCACGGCCTTTGGCGAAAAATACGGCGATTTCGTGCGCATGTCCTACGCCACCAGTTTTGATAATTTGAAAGAAGCGATTATCCGGATGGAAAGGTTTATGAGTAAATTAGACTAGAGACCTTAAATTTCATTTTAAATTGTTCATTGGGCATTGACCATTTTAAATTTTAGAAAATGATAAATGTCCAATGATCAATGATAATTTTAAAATGAATTAATCATCGGTTTTCGGTCAAAGAAAATAATGACGATAAAACATATAAAAATTGGTAAAAAAATGATCGAAGCTTTACTTATGCCGCTGGGGGCAAAAAACCTCATCGTTTTACGCGGCCGCCGCGGATATGTGATGTGCGGTTATCTTAATCTTTCTGCGGCCAATAAATTCCACGACACAGCGGTAAAAATTACCGGAGTCGCCACTATTAATGAAGCCCTGGCTGCGAAAGCCCATTCCTTAAGTTCCGCCGCCAGGAAATCAGGTATCTATAAAGGCCAGCCGGTGCGGGAAGTGTTGAAAATCATCGCCTGAAAGAGAATGTAGGGGCGAAACTATCATTCGACTTCACTCAGGACAAGTTGTTTTCGCCCGTAACCATATGATTTTTATTATGGGAATATTATTTTTGTTATTTTTTTACGGAACGAAACATAGATTTTTCGGGCAGCTGCATAGAGCCGCCCCTACAATATTTGTTTTATTCGGTTACTTATTTCTATCCGGCTGCGCCACTCCCCCGGCCCAGCTTTCTTTAGGGCAGATCGAATCGGCTTACAACAATGCCGTTTCTTCCGGCGAGGCAAAACTCGCTAAAAACCCCGGCGATACCGGCTTGCGCCTTAAACTGGGCGAATTCCACTACCAATTTAATAATTATGACAAGGTAAAAGTTTTATTGAGTGGCATAGACGATAAGCGCGCGAAAATAATTTTAGCAAAAGCTTTAACCCATCTTAAGGAATATACCGCGGCCCTGGAAATTTTTGAGCAGTTCGGGGAATTAAAAGACGATGAATATCTGTATCTTTACGCCGCCGCTCTCGAAGGCCAGAATCTATTTCCCAAAGCGACGCTTATTTATAACAAAACCGGCGGGATTTTTAAAGAAAAAGCCCGGGAGCGCATAAAACAGATCGGGCTTACGGTTGAAGAAGGGATTCCCCCGGATATAAAAAACACCTTGCGCAAATACGCCGATTTTATCTCCGCCATCGATAAAGAAGAAGCGGTGATTTTGCGTTCCGATGAAACGATGGAGATATTCGACAACAATACCTCGGTTTCCGAAATCCATCTGGCGCAGCAAGTGCTTAAAGAAAAAGGCAAGGACCTGGCGGAGGTAGAGATCGGCTATGATTCTACCGATGAGCGCGTGGAGCTGGAATTTGCCCGCACTATTACGGCTGACGGTAAAATCGTTTACGCCGGCAGGGAAAATACGCGCGATGTCAGCAAATACATGAATTTTCCGCTTTACAGCAACGCCCGGGCGTTTATTATTTCCATGCCCTCGGTAGATATCGGCGCGGTTATCGAATATAAAGTAAAAGTTTATTCCTCAAAGCTTATCACCGGCGATAAATTTTCTTTTATCTACCGCTTGCGTGAACAATATCCGGTAGTTTCGGCCGATTTTCAATTAATTACTCCCGCGGCGCGCAAAATCAATTTTAAATTTTTAAACCGGGAATACGCGGGCAATTTTAACCTGAACCCTTTAATCCAGGAAAAAAACCATAAGAAAATATACCGCTGGTCTTTCGAAAAAATTGACCCGATTATTCCCGAGGAGAATATGCCGCCGGTCTGCGACGTCAACGCGGCGTTCGCCGTTTCTTCCTTCAAAACATGGGACCAGCTTTATCAATGGTGGTACCCTTTGTTCAAAGATAAAATAAATCTCAACAAGGAAATAAAAGCGTTTGTCAAAACGCTTACCCGGGATGCCGCCGGGCCCCTGGAGAAGGCGCGTAAAATTTATGAATTTTGCAGCCGCCAGGTCCGTTACGTGGGTATCGAGTACGGCCAGAGCGGTTATGAACCGCATCGTGCCGACGATATTTTTCTCAACCGTTACGGCGACTGTAAGGATAAGGCGACTCTTTTAGTGGCGATGTTAAGAGAAGCGGGATTAACCGCTTACCCGGTTTTAATCCCCACGCGTGGCCTTTACCCGATTGCGGAAGATTTTCCCCAGGTTAATTTTAATCACGCGATTGCCGTTCTTTTTTACGAAGGAAAATATATCTTTATGGACGGGACGGCGATGACCACTTCTTTTGGGGACCTACCCTTAGGTGACCAGGATAGGAAAGTCGTGGTTATCCAGGACGATACTTATAAAATCGTTACCACCCCCTTACTGGCTGATAACGAGCTTAATTTCAAGATGCGGGTAACGATTGATGAAAATGAGGATGCCCGCGTTGAAAGAGAAGTGCGTTCCCGGGGGTTTTTTTCCAGCAGCCGGCGGTATTATTTAAAATACACTCACCCTCAGGTGATCGAGGACGATATACGCGCGAAAATGACGCAAATCAGCCCCTTTTCCAAATTGCTGTATTATAAAATAGAGAACGTCGACGATTTTACCAAAGAACCTCTTTTGCGGTATACCTTCGACGCGAAAAAGCTGCTTAACCCAGCGGATAACTTGCGCGTATTATCGATTCTGGGCGATATCGATATCGACGTCACTTACGCGGCTAAAGACCAGCGCCAATTTGCCGTAGAATTTGATGGTATTTTTAAGGAAATCGCGCAAGTAAGGGTGAATTTACCGGTTAATTTGAAAGTTAAATTTTTGCCGCACGACAAAAATATTACCAACAACTGGTTTGTTTTTAAATCTCGCTACCGCAAAAACGAAGAACATCTGGAATTAACCAGAGAATTTTCGATAAGAAAAAGGATTGTGGAAAAGAAAGATTACCATGAATTTAAAAAACAGATGGAAGAGGCGTTTTATTTCCTGAAAGAAGAGATTATCTTAGAGAAAATATGAAAAAAAAGAAAAAGGACCTGGAAATATCGTTTTATGAAGGTTTGATCAAAGAACGCCCCGAATTCGTTCCGGCGCTGCATTCGCTGGGCGATGCCTACACGCGCCGGGGTTTTTATCAGGAGGGCTTGGAGGTCGATAAAAAATTAGTCCGCCTGCGGCCGGACGATCCGGTGGTGCATTATAATCTCGCCTGTAGTTTTTCTCTCACCGGAGAAATAGACCAGTCACTCGCTGAGTTAAAGAAAGCGGCGCTTTTGGGTTACGATGATTTCAGGTATATCTTAAAAGATTCCGATTTAGCCAACGTGCGCAAGCACCCGCAATTCAGCGAGTTTTTCGCAAAACTTAAAAAAACATAAAGCCGATGACACAGGATAATCGCCGAAAATATATACGAATATCCACGGTACTGCCGGTGGAGTTTTATATTTTAGATTCTAACGGCAAACAGGTTACGCCCTGGCTGCAGGGTTTCAGCCGCGACCTGAGTCGGAGCGGCATGGGCTTGATTGCCAATGACCTCTGGAGCGGTTTTGTCCCGAGGGTGAACTTTAAAGGCGCGCCGCTTAATTTAAAAATCAACCTTCCTTTTAAAAACAACTCCATTCCGATGTGCGCCCAGGTTGTCTGGTTCAGCCAAAAAAATGTCGATGATTTTACCCAATATTTCTTAGGTTTAGAATTTACCGGCCCGGACCGAATCGCGGCGGGTACAATTTTTCAATACGCGCTTTTTAAGCAGCGCCTTCCCTGGGCGATTGGCGCGCTGATGGTGATTTTATCCGCTGCTTCCTTATCTTTTTTCTGGAAATCGGAAATCGCCGCCCGGGAAAATAAAAGGCTGGTCAGTGAGTATGTCGATATCGCCGATAAATCCGCGTCCCTGGCGAAAGTTTTAGGCAAGGAAAAAAATACGGCGCTTCTTTTCCAGAAAAGGCAGAAAGAGCTCGCCGAAGAAATATCTTTCCTTCAGAATGATTTAGCCGATTGGCAGAAAAAATACGATTCGCTTTTTCAGGAACACCTCAAGGTTCAAAATGATCTTCAGCAAAATACTCAGGCATCGCGGCGCGAAGAAGACGGCCGGCAGAAAAACTTAGCGGAACAGAAGCTTTTGTTCCAGGCCCAGGGATTGATGAAAGAAAAAATCACTCGGCTCGGCGATGAGCTGGCGGCGGCGAAACGGGAAAATACATTTCTTAAAATTAAAGAACAGGAAATCATTGCCCAGGCCGACGGCACGCGTAAGGCGGCCGCGGAACTCGCGGCCGACAAAACCCGATTTTCCCGGAAGGTCATCGAAGGGATGTACGCCTGGATTAAAAACCGGCAAGACCTTAAAACCGGCCTGGTTTTAAGTTATGAAGGCGACGCCGACCTCGACCAGATGTGTTTCACTTATGACCAGGCCCTGGCGGCGATTTTATTTATTGAACAGGGCGATACGGCCGCCGCCGATAAAATTTTAAGTTTTTATCTAAAAACAATAAAATCCGGAGAAGATATTTTTAACGCCTATTACACTCAAGGGTCGGCCGCGGAATACGTCGTCCATTGCGGCCCTAACGCGTGGCTCGGCTTAGCGGTTTTAACTTATATCAAGAAAACAGGAGACGATAAATATTTACCCATTGCCGCAAAGGTGAGCGAATTTCTTTTGAGGATGATGGATTCCGACGGAGGGCTAAAAGGTGGGCCTAAAGAATCGTGGTATTCCACGGAGCATAATCTCGACGCCTGCGCTTTTTTTAATTTATTTTATGAGTTAAAAAAAGAGCCGCGCTATAAAACCGCCGCGCAAAAAATAAAAGGATGGATTAATAAATATTCTTATACCCAGCACGGCCCTCCCATAAAAAGAGGCAAGGGGGATGCCACCATTGCTACCGATACTTATGCCTGGTCCGTGGCGGCATTTTATCCTCAGGAGCTTTTGGAGATGAAAATGAATCCCGACGCGATTCTTGATTTTGCCGTGGACAATTGCGAAGTCGAGGTAAAATTTCTTCGTCCCGATCAGGAAGAAATCGCGGTTAAGGGTTTTGATTTCGCTAAAGTCAGAAATACCGCCCGGGGCGGCGTTGTTTCCGGCGAATGGACGGCGCAAATGATTTTATCGTTCGAGATTATGGCTGATTTTTATAAAGATAAAGACCGGGTAAAATATAATGATTATCTGCAAAAAGCTTTGCTGTCTTTCAATGAACTCGCAAAGATGGTTATTACTTCACCTTCCCGGCCCGGCAAGGTCGACCCCTGCCTTCCTTACGCTTCAAGGCCGTCTGCCGATACCGGCCACGGCTGGCGGACGCCCAAAGGCAACAGTACCGGTTCTTTATCGTCGACGGCATATTTTATTTTTGCTTATCGCGGCTATAACCCTTTAAAAGCGCAAAAATTAAGCCTATCGCTTGAAGATACAAAAACGGAATAAGAAATAATTTGTTAAAAACAAAACTCTTGTCCACAGATTACGCTAATTTAATCTGTGCTTTTGATTTTTTGTCCTATCGTAATTTATATTTTCAGTGTGATTGGTGTAATCTAGTGGTTAAAATTTATTTATATTGATTTTGAACAGAATCTCAAGGCTAAAAATAAAAACTGTAACCACATGATTACACGAGATTTCACTGATTAATTGATACAATCTGAGCAATCTGTGGACTATATTGTTTGGAAAAAATGGACGGTCAACTAACCAAACTATTACAGGATTTGATAAGGATTGATTCCCAGAATCCGCCCGGCAACGAAACCGCTATCATCGCTTTTATCAAAAATTACCTTAAAACCCTGGGCCTCGATTGCCGAATTTATGAATTCCAAAAAGGCCGGCCCAACCTGGTATGCTGTTTAAAGTCAAAAAACTCCCGCCGGAAACTTTTATTTACGCCCCACATCGACACGGTTCCCGCGACGGGTCAGTGGCGTTATCCGCCGCTGGCAGGAACGGTTTCCCGGGGCAGGATTTATGGCCGGGGCGCGACCGATTGCAAAAGCAATGCCGCCGTAGCCCTTTATTTGATAAAACAATTGAAAGAAAAGAATACGCGGCTGGATAACCTTGATTTAGTTTTCGCTTTTTGCGCTGACGAAGAGACCGGCAGCCATTACGGCACGATACCGCTGATGAAAAAATTGCGGGATATCGATTACGGGGTTGTTCTCGATGCCGACGAATTCGATATTGTCATCGCGCAAAAAGGGTTGTTGCACCTGCGCGTTGAGCTCCGGGGGAAGGAAGCTCACGGCGCTTACCCGGAGCGCGGGGTCAATGCCGTGGAAAAAGGCGTACGTATTTTAAACGAAATTCTGGCGAAAAAATTTACCCCGTTAGAGAAAAATACTGCTAAAGAACATAATTCTCTAACGGGGTTTATCTATAAACCGCATCCCATTTTGATTAAGCCTACTTTAAACGTGGGAAGGTTTTGCGGCGGGGACAAGGTAAATATCGTGGCCGGTTACGCTTTTTTCGAATTAGATATCCGCTGGCTCCCTTCGATGGACCGAGACAAGATAATCCGGGGCATCGAGTCGATCATAAAAAAACAGAAAATACCTTATAAAATAAAAATTTTATCGGCTCAGCCGCCGGCGGAAGTAAATAGAGATAATATTGCCCTGAAAGTTTTGGCCGCTACGCTTGCCGCGCACGGGATCAAGCCTCAACTCAAAGCCAGTTTCGGAGCGACGGTGATTAATTTTGTTCAAGCCGCCGGCGCCGCCGCCTTTGCCTTCGGTTTCGGCACCAAAAACTGCGCCCATACTAAAAATGAGTATGTGGAAATAAAGAATCTGCAGAAAGGTGTAGATATTCTGGAAGATTACGTAAGGCGGTTAGATGAAAAAGTTTAAAGTTTGGGCAATAGGCAATGATGGTATAATATAAGATATTTTTACCACAGAGGGCACAGAGAATACAGAGGAAAATATTTAAAAGTAATATTTTGCTTTTACTCTGTGCGCTCCGTGTTCTCTGTGGTGAGATTTTTTTCTAGCTGTGGAGCGTCTGATGAAATTGCTAAACGCCAGAGTCAAGAAAATAGAAAAAATAAAACATGACGTCTTTCTCCTATCGTTTCATTGCCCTGCGATAGCAAAAATCGCCCAGCCGGGGCAATTCCTGCATATTAAAGTCCGGGGGCCGACGATTCTGCGCCGGCCTTTAAGTATCCACTCGGTGAAGGGAAACGATATTTACCTCCTGTTTCGTGTCCGTGGCAGAGGCACCCTCGCTCTTTCGCGCTATAAAAGCGGTGATGAATTAGATATTCTTGGCCCTCTCGGCCAAGGGTTCACTATTCGTCCCACGGCCCACGGCCCACGGCCCACGGCAAGTATTTTAGTCGCCGGAGGGATGGGGGCGGCTCCGCTTGTTTTTTTAGCTGTTCAGCTAAAAAAACAGTCCATGGTCCACGGTCCACGGTCCACAGGAAAAAAACCGAAAAACATAGTTTTGCTGGGGGCGAAGACAAAAAGCGAGTTGTTGTGCGAGAAAGAGTTTAAAAAGCTGGGGTTTGAGGTAAAAATCGCCACCGAAGACGGTTCTCTCGGCACCCAAGGTACAGTTGTTGATGTTCTTAACAATTATCTTTCTACTTTCTACTCGCTACTCTCTACTTTCGTATACGCTTGTGGCCCCAACGCGATGTTGTTCGAAATCAGCAAAATTCTGGAAAAACACCCCCAAACCACCGGTCAAGTTTCGTTTGAGCAATTTATGGGCTGCGGCATCGGCATC
>Ga0182017_10004083_pt1 | contig 10858 bp, 8 predicted proteins | sample 712E3DmetaG_FD_120492 | JGI IMG/M metagenome (GOLD analysis project Ga0182017, IMG submission 120492) | Permafrost microbial communities from Stordalen Mire, Sweden - 712E3D metaG | ecosystem: Environmental > Terrestrial > Soil > Wetlands > Permafrost | place: Sweden: Stordalen | collected... | reverse complement strand
TATGAGTGATTTATTCCGGCTTGGCGGTGCATCAACACTTCGTGGGTATCAAGAAGGGCAGTTTCTCGGGTCGCGCATTGTATGGACAAATTTGGAATATCGCTTTCTCGTTGCGCCTCGTTCTTTCTTCTATGGTTTTGTTGATTTTGGCTATATCGTTCAACCCGTCATTGCCCCAATCAAGAGTGCGGCATCGGAGCAAAGTAAAATTGGCTATGGCATCGGTGTACGAATGGACACGGCTCTTGGTTTAATCGGTGTGAGCTTTGCACTTGGAGAAGGCGATACATTTAGTACGTTGAAAATTCATATTCGGTTGATCAATGAATTCTAAAAAACTCATAGCATATTTTCAACTGAGCCGTCCCGTGAACGTGCTCATAACATTCGTATCCATTCCTGTCGCATGCTGGATTTCCGGTGGGACATCCTTGCCGTGGTTTGTCATTCTCTTTGCCGGTAGTACGGGTGCGTTGGTGGCGGCTGGTGCGAATGCCATTAACTACGTATTTGATATTGATATTGATCGTATCAATCGGCCGGATCGCCCATTACCGTGCGGCGCACTTACGCAATATGAAGCAAAGAGGATGTGGCTGATCGTTTCAGCCGCGGCTTTCGGAATAAATCTTTTTTTGAATTCAGCAGCCTTATTGGTTGCTGTTTTCTCTATTGCCCTTCTCTATTTTTATTCGGCGCGTTTAAAGAGAACGGTATTCTTCGGCAATCTCGTCATAGGATTGATGACGGGAATGGCATTCATCTATGGCGGCGTTGTGGCCGGCAAAATTGAGCATGCTGTCGTTCCGGCAATATTTGCATTCCTTGTGAATCTTGCCCGTGAATTGCTGAAGGATGTGGAAGATATGGAAGGAGACCGGATAGAAAACGCTGTTACCATGCCGGTAAAATACGGCGTAAAACCGCCGCTGATGCTGGCGACTGCCTCGCTTCTGTTGCTGATTCTTGCCACCATAACGGCTTCATGTGTTACTTTGTATTCTTTTGCGTTTTTATACATTGTGCTTGTTGCCGATTGCCTGATAAGTGTTTCAATTATAATGATGTGGCTAGATCATTCTTCAACAGCTATGAGACGTGTTAGTACAATTTTGAAAATAAGCATGATTGTTGGGCTGCTTTCCATTATTGCCGGCTCGATGTAAATCATGAAACATTCAAATGTTCATCTCGAAATAGAACGCACTCTTTGGCTGCAGGGCATCGAGCACATTGCCGGTGTCGATGAAGCGGGGCGCGGTCCGCTGGCAGGCCCGGTCGTTGCGGCGGCGGTTATTTTTCCCAAGGAATTTATTATAGAAAGTGTGGATGATTCTAAGAAATGTACAGTGAAACAGAGGGAAGAACTGTTTCCGTTGATTATGGAGCAAGCCATCAGTGTCGGTGTCGGAATTGTCGATCACGAAGTAATTGACCGCGTAAATATTCTGCAGGCAACTATTTTGGCGATGAGGAAGTCTTTGGAAAATATGAATGTTCAACCGGAATATTCGATTATCGATGGCAATTCATTTAACCATGAATCACGAAGATTCCAAAATATCATCGGCGGCGATGCGAAATCGTTCACGATCGCCGCTGCTTCGATCATTGCGAAAGTGACAAGGGATCGGCTGATGTGCGAACTTGATATCCGTTTTCCGCAATATGGTTTTGCCCGGCACAAAGGATATGGAACACGACAGCACATTGAAGCTATACGTATGTTCGGTCTGTGCGAAGTTCACCGCAAATCGTTTCATCCTTCTGCTCTTCAGTAAAAATAAATATTGTGACAGTATGCATTCATAGTGTCAAATGTTGTCTGTGTGCGGACGATACACCGGATTGCATATACAGCACACATTCATTATCTTGAAAAGAAAAATTTTGCCTTATCCTTTTATTCTCATCCAAAAGCACATTGGGCAAGTATGAGAAAATCCATGTCAACGACCAATCGAAGAATTCAAGGAAAAGCAGGAGAGGATTTGGCGGCGAGGTTTCTTGAATGTAACGGATTTACCATTTTAGAACGAAATTACCGCTTTGAACGAGGCGAGATCGATCTCGTTGCAGAAGAAGGCGACGAGTTAGTCTTTATAGAGGTAAAGGCTCGGAATTCAACTCTCTTTGGTGCACCGGAAGAAGCGGTAACGGAAGAAAAACAAGAACAGGTGCGCACGGTTGCCGACGGTTATTTGTTCGAGCACGACATTGACAATCGTCCATGCAGGTTCGATGTTGTTGCGATTGAATTCATCGATGGCAAACCAGAGATACGTCATATTCGAGATTCGTTTTGATCCGTGCATGGAATACAATCGCGGTTTGGTTACTTTAAAGGATGTTTTATGAAAGTCTTTGATTCGCATGCAGCTCTCTACACGGATTATTGTCAACTTGTGATGGCACAGGGATATTTTCTCTCTGGAAAAATAAACACCACTGCTGTCTTTGATTACTCCTTCCGTGAGAATCCATTTGGTAATGGGTACGTTGTTTTTGCCGGACTCAGCGACTTGCTGAATATATTGGAAACACTGCGTTTTGAAAACGCAGAAATCGAGTATCTTGAATTTCTCGGTTTCAAAGAAGAATTTCTTCAGTATCTCAAGCATTTTCGTTTTAATGGCACAATACACGCCATGCATGAAGGCGAACTCATCTTCCCGTTTGAACCTATCGTTCGCGTAGAAGGAAGTCTTATTGAAACGCAATTCATAGAAACGTTGCTGCTGAATATGTTAAATTTCCAGTCGCTCATTGCAACCAAAGCATCGCGTATCCGCTACGCAGCAGGCAACCGAAGGCTGGTAGATTTTGGATTGCGCCGAGCCCAAGGATTAGGAGGCATTCATGCAAGTAAAGCCGCTATCATCGGCGGAGTAGATGCAACTTCAAACTTGTATACCGCATATCATTACTCGCTCGAAGTATCGGGGACACAAGAGCATTCTTGGATTCAAAGTTTCGGCGATGAATTGACAGCATTCCGTAAATTTGCTGAAATCTATCCCGACAATTGTACGCTTCTCGTTGATACCTACAATATCATGCGAAGCGGGTTACCGAATGCAATACGAGTAGCGAATGAAATGGAAGCACGCGGTCATAAACTCAAAGCTATCCGGCTTGATAGCGGTGATCTTGCAAATCTCAGCAAGAGGGCGCGCGCGTTGCTCGATTCCGCGAAGCTTCACTATGTCCAAATTGTTGTTTCCAATCAATTGGATGAAATTCTCATCAGCAGTCTCATCCAGCAAGGTGCACCCATTGATGCGTTTGGAATAGGAACACGCCTTTTAACTGCCTATCATTGTCCGGTTTTACAGGGTATTTACAAGCAAAGCGTTGTCGGAGACCAGCCTACGATAAGGTTATCGGACAACTACGCGAAGACAACACTGCCCGGCAGGAAAAAAGTGATGCGCTATTTTGATGCAAGTGGACAATTTGACTCCGACGGAATTATGCTTGAAAATGAAGAAGGGATCGATATTTTCTATCATCCATTTCGTACAGAACAAAGCCGCAATGTTGTAGATTTCACAGCAAAACCGCTTATGTCGAAAGTGATGGAAAACGGACATATCATCAGCAGATTGTCAACACCAGAAGAAAGCGCTCGTTACGTCTCTAATCGGTTTGCTTGTCTGCCGGCCGAGTATAAGCGTTTTGAAAATCCCCATGTCTATAAAGTCGGCATCAGTCCTTCTTTAATGAGGCTTCGTACATTCTTGTTTGAACAAATGCAAAAAGGTCCGTTGGCAAGGAAGTGAAGATGTAAATGCTGTTTGAATGTACAAGAGAATTCATTCCGTTATCGATGCAGTGGATCTAAAACTTTACACGTGCTGATAAAGTCGAGTGCGTGAAGTGCATGTCGTACGATAAAATATTTTTTCGAAGAAATTGAAAGCTGTTCTTGGTTGTTGATAATATGGTTGATCTCCGTTCATCGATACTTCTCTCGTATGGTATCTTCCTCTTAGAGTGGCTGAAATGGAATTTCAATGAATGCCATGCCTTTACTTATTGCAGCGATTGTTTTTTTTGCGCTCGCGTATCGATTTTATTTTAGTTTTATCGCGGCAAAGGTCGCTGTTGTTCATGATACCAATGTTTTGCCATCCAGCAGATTGTACGACGGTCAGAATTATTATCCGATGAATAAATGGGTGCTCTTCGGCCATCATTTTGCGGCGATTGCTGGTGCTGGTCCGCTCGTTGGTCCGGTGCTTGCCGTACAATTTGGGTACTTTCCGGGTTTCCTGTGGATGGTTGTTGGTGCCGTAATGGCTGGTGCGGTTCATGATTTTATAATTCTTGTTGCATCGATCCGACATGATGCAATGTCTTTGGCAGAGATAGCAAAAGCGGAAATAAGCCGTCTCAGTGGAACGACAGCATCGGTCGCCATCCTCATCATCCTCGTCGTAGCGATGGCCGGCCTTGGTTTAGTAGTCGTGAATTCGCTTTCCGAAAGCGCGTGGGGAACTTTTACTATTGCGGCAACGATTCCCATCGCGCTTCTCATGGGTGTCTGGATGTTTCGTCTGCGAAAAGGCAAAATTGCGGAGGCAACAATCGGCGGCGTTATGTTATTGACGCTTGCAGTTATCTTCGGTCGATACATTCCAGATTCCCCCGTAGCTTCGTGGTTCATGTTCGAACATCATTCGCTGACAATTCTGCTTGCGTTGTATGGCTTCTGTGCATCTGTTTTACCGGTATGGCTGCTGTTATCGCCGCGAGATTATTTAAGCTCAATAATGAAATTAGCCGTTATCGGGCTTCTTGCGCTTGGAATTATTATCGTCGCACCAACTCTGAAAATGCCGGCATGTACGATGTACGTGCATGGTGGAGGACCGATTATTCCAGGAACACTTTTCCCCTATCTTTTTATTACGATCGCTTGCGGAGCCGTTTCCGGATTTCATTCGCTGGTGAGTTCCGGTACTACGCCAAAAATGTTGATGAAAGAATCACAAATCAAATTCATCGCAGTCGGTGCAATGCTTGCCGAAGGTATTGTCAGTGTGCTGGCGCTTATCGCAGCGGCGAGTTTATTGCCGCTTGATTATTTTATCATCAATGTGCCTGTGGAAAAATTTCATTCTATTCTTCCACAGCTTCAAGCAATGGGATTTGTTGATTCGAATATCGCACAGCTTTCGGCGGAAGTTGGAGAGAAAATTGTCGGCAGAACAGGTGGAGCAGTGTCTCTTGCTGTCGGGATGGCACAAATATTTTCAAATATTCCTGGATTGACCAATTTAATGTCGTACTGGTATCATTTCGCCATCATGTTCGAGGCACTATTCATTTTAACAACAATTGATGCGGGCACTCGAATCGGCAGATTCGTGCTGCAAGAAATGCTGGGAAAAATATATAAACCTTTTGGCCGGACTGATTGGCTGCCGGGTAATTTACTCGCTAGTTCTGTGATCGTTCTAGCTTGGGCGTACTTTATCTATACCGGAAGTATTGCTTCTATCTGGCCGATGTTTGGAACAGCGAATCAACTGCTTGCGGTAATTGCACTTGCTGTCTGTACGTCGTTTATCATCAATCGCGGCAAAGCGCGATATGCTTGGGTCACAATTGTGCCGCTTATTTTTGTTGCTATTACGACTCTTGCTGCCGGCACGCTGAATAGTACGAACTTGTTTCTTCCCATGATACTCATAGAAAAGACACAATTGCAGGGAATTATTAATCTTCTTCTCATGGCAGTGATTATGGGAAGTGTGGTAATTGTGATTGCCGATGCGATACCTCAATGGATTGCTGTCGTTCGCGGCAAGAAAAAAATATTAAAGGACGAATTTACATAATTGCACATGACGCAGAATTGTAAAGGACCAAATGGACAAAGCCCCGATAGATGCTTCATTCGCTCTATAAAAAATTGCAAGAATATAGAATATCGAATTGCGTTTCTCGAAAGACATCCTTACATTTTACTGTAAAAGAATAGTATAACCGGTTGTCTTATAACAAGAAATTTTATTAAAATTTCAAAGTATGTTATAAGTCAAAAAAGGCGAGTTTTTTTTGGAATCGCATTTATACACGTACCTATATAAAGGAGCATCGTAATTGGAATCGACACGATTACCTGAATCTTCGAAATCATCCAGGGATATCCTCAAGAATGTCGATCAACTTGTAAAATCAAATAATTTAGAAAAAGCTCTTCAGGAAGTAAAAAAAGCGCGCGAAATAGATCCCAAAAATTTATATGCCTATGCCTATGAAGAACGCATTCAAGAACTTTTTGCCCAGCAGCAACGCAAAAAGACAGATCCGCTAAAAAATGTAAAGGATATTGATGCATCCGGAAAAGTGTTGACACCATACAATTTGAAAGAACATCTTCTTAAAGAAAGCAAAGACATCTATGGATTAAAAGTACCGGCACTGTATGAGGAATTCAAGAAAGCTGGTCTTCGTTCTTCCGATTCACATGAATCTGTAAAATTAAAACAAGCATCGAAAGAAGCTTTAGAAACCTACAAACAAGCACTCCTGCTGGTATGGTCTGACGGCCAAAAAACCGAGGAAGAAATAAGCGAACTGCAGGATCTCAGGCAGTCACTTGCTATTACCGCAGAAGAGCATGAATCTTTAGATAGACAAGCAAAGTTAGAATGTTATATTTTTTTATTAAAGCATCTCTTACAGTCCCATTCCTCGAAAACCGAAGTGGAAGAAAGTCTTGCCGAGCTTCGAAAAAGTTTCGACGTGTCCAGTTCTGATCAGGTTGTGATTGATGCCAATCTTGGTGCAGTAAAAGAGAAGAAGGGGAAAAAATGGAAAATTGCTGTTATCGATGATGACGAACAAATACTCACGTTGATGAAGGCAACCCTTGTTCAAGCAAAATACGCTGTAGCAACTTTCAGCACATCAGATGAAGCGTACGAATATTTGAAGAAAGAAAGTACCGACATTATCCTCTGTGATATCAGTTTAGAGACTTCAACCATGAACGGTTTTTTGTTTTATGAAAAAACCAGGGAGCTGCGCCACCTGCAACAAGTTCCATTTGTCTTCATTACAGGATTAGATGATGCCGTTCTTATGCGGGCCGGTAAAGAGATCGGTGTCGATGACTTTCTTGTAAAACCGATCCATCGTGAGAATCTTCTTGCCACCATTCGTGGAAAAATTAAGAGGTACGAACAACTCAGAATTCTCTCCGGGTTGTAGGTCTGTCGTTGTGGAATGAGGTGTCGGAATATAATAGGTAGAGAGAGAAGAAGGCGACGTCCGGTGTCCTCTCTTAATATTTTGCTTTTTTTGCAGTTTGATCGATCGTTTTACTCACTTCTTTTTTTTCCAATATTTTCCTGAGAGTTTCTCCAAGAACCACCTTCCTAAAGGGTTTAAGAAGAACTGTTCTTACGCCGAGAGCTTCAAGTTTTTTGGGATCTTCTAATTGGTCATATCCAGTCATTAAAATGACCGGCGTGTCGTTGCGTAGCTGTTTGATTCTGCCGGCAAGAAAGATACCGGTCATCTGCGGCATCGTCTGGTCTGTGATAATGAGGTCAAATCCGGCTGGGTTTTCCTCGAATGCTTGCAGGGCTTCGGTCGGTCGAACGAAAGGAAACGCTTTATAACCAAGACCGATTAATGTTTCTGTTAGCGTTTTGAGCAATTGTTCTTCATCATCTACGATCATAATACGTTCGGAGCTGCCCAGGCTTTCTTTTGTTTTTTCAGATTTTACGCTTTCATCTCCGCCTTCATAAATAGGAAGATAGACATCCACTTGAGTGCCTTTTCCGATTTGACTTTGAACTTTGATTGCGCCGCCATGATTTTTAACGATAGCATGCACAATGGCTAATCCCAATCCGGTTCCTTTGCCGAGCGCTTTCGTTGTGAAGAACGGCTCGAAAATCCGTTTCAGCGTGAATCCATCCATACCGAGACCTGTATCCTGAACGGTAAACACGGCATAGGTACCTTTCTTCAGATCAGGATGATATAAAATTGAACGATCGTCAAACTCGACATTCTTCTGGCGTAAGAAGAGTTTTCCGTCCATTCCTTCCATTGCCTGAGCGGCATTTGTGCAAAGATTCATAATGACTTGGTGTATCTGTGTCGCATCACCCAAGATGAGCGGGCCGTTCATCGGTAAATCCACTTTAATCTCTATGGTCGTAGGAAGTGATGCACGAAGAAGTCTCATTCCTTCCCGTAAAATGTAATGGAGCCGCACAGGCCGGAAGTGCGTATCTTGTTTCCTGCTAAAAGCGAGAATTTGTTGAACAAGTTCTTGCGCACGGTCTGACGCGCTGATTACTTCTTCGATGTGTTTCATCGCACGATGTTTTGGAGTGAGCTTTAATTTTACCAGTTCTGCGTTGCCAATGATGACAGAAAGAATGTTGTTAAAATCATGTGCAATACCTCCGGCAAGAGAGCCGACTGCCTCCATTTTTTGCGACTGCAGGAGTTGTGCCTGCAAATTTCTTTGTGTCTCTTCCGACTTTAATCGTTCAGTGATATCTCGGAGGATAATTGTGTAGAGTTCTTCATTTCCCGCATACACCTTTGAAATGGATGCCTCCACAGGAAAAACTTCACCGTTGACGCGAATACCGTTAATCGTCCTCATGCTGCCTTCCAACATACTGACAATCGAGTTCTGCTCATGCTCACCGTCGTTGTCATGATTCTTATCGCTGCTTGGAAGGGCAATAAATCGATCGATAGATTGTCCCATCGCCTCTGCTTCCGAGCAATGGAACATTTGTTCCGAAGCAGGGTTGAATGATTGGATGCGCCTGTGTTTATCTAACGTAATGATGCTTTCCATGGCCGAAGTGATGATGCAGGAAAGCCGGCTTTGGTTTTCACGGATAGTTTCTTGTGTGCGTTTAAATTCTGTCAAATCCGTCACAATAACAAGTATGGCAGGTTCCCCTTCATAATGGATCACCTTCGACATTTGAAGGCATTCTACTCTCTTGTTCATTTTGCCGATAAAGGTACATTCATACGGCTCGACTTCGACTCCTAATTTATGCTGAAAAAACTTTTGCATTACCACATCCCTATGTTCTGGAATAATAATCGAAAGAAAGTCGAAACCTTCCGCGTAAATTTCTTCACGCGCATAGCCGATTAATTCCCTACATCGTTCATTCACATAAACAATCTTTTCATTCTTATAGATAAAAACCATATTCGGTAATTCTTCTGTAAGAGTTCTGAATTTTTCTTCGGATTCCTTCAATTCCATGGCTTGGTGCCGGATATCCTTTTCGTTCAATCGAGCTTTATTGATGCTCCGAAGAAGATTGTCCGCAAGGATGCGCACAGCAATAGCCGTCACAGTAAGGATAACGACGATATCGATAATGTCGAAGTACGTTGTTTGAGGGTCTTTTCGATTTATAAGCACTCCATTCGCTTCAAGAAGTCCAATGATGATTATTGACAGGATTGTTAATGTTGTGAAGGCGTAGAAATATGCAGCACGGAGGGCAATTCCTGCGAATACTAAACATGTGGGGATACCAAGAAGGGCAATATTGTGCAGTCCATTCGATGTGTAGAGGAGATATGTAATAAAAGCCCAGAGCGTCCATAACAGAAGATCTTCTGCCCATTGTAAACGGCCGAATCTAAGGAATACAATGGAAAGTATAATCATGACACCGGCCGATACTATTTGAAAAAAGAGTCTATACTGACCGGCGAATGCTCGTTGAAGAACAAGAATGATAAATCCAGCAAGGATACTCAGTGCGATTACATTGAGAATCTCTGCAATATGATTTTTTTCTTCGTCGCCGAAGTTGGGCGGTGCAAGAAGAGAGAGTAACTTTTTAAACATTTTGATTTATCCTCATAAAATGCCGGCTCTTGGTTCGGCAAATGGCATGACATAGGAAGCTTGTCATGTCTTTATCATTGAGTGTCGGAATTAAATGACAACAATATATGGACGGTAGCGGGAAAATACAAGAGATGCGGCAAAATAAATCGCTTTGATTCAAAACCGTTGAATATCGCTGCGGAAAAGATTCTCTTCACCGAGAACCCGTAATATAATTCTCTAATTGCTTTATGGTATATTCATGTTCAGAAATAATTGTTTTTACGATATCTCCAATTGAAACAAGACCAATGAGATTTCCATTCTCTACCACCGGAAGATGTCGGACATGTTTGTTGGTCATAAGTGCCATGCATTCATCAATGGATTGCTCCGGGTTTACAGAAAGTACGCCTGAGGTCATCACGTCTTTGACAGCTGTCGTATGCGAAGATTCTCCTTTGAGCGCGATTTTTCTTGCATAGTCCCGTTCAGAAAAAACCCCCACTACTTTTTTCTTTTGCATCACCAGCAGCGCGCCGATATTTTTTTCTGCCATAATTTTTAGAGCATCAAAGACGGTCTCATCCGGAGCAACCGACCAAATAGTATTGCCTTTGGCATGTAAAACATTACTGACTGTCGTCATAACCATATTCCTAAAATATTATGTCTTCGTTCGACCTTTCGCTATGTTCCAACATGCGAAAGGCTTCATAAAAAGTCAATGAGTTAAAACTGCCGTGACCATATCGATGGAAATAAAAAATTCTTACTCGATATTGCCGACGGGCTGAAATCAATAAACGAGTATTGTTATGTCAAGAATGTGGGCAACACGAGAAAAACGTCCTTATCTTCAGATTATAGCAATGATATTTCTTGCTCTTTCAATCCTGGCATCGATCTACTTTATTCCATTCGGTTAGCAGAAATGCTAAAAGAGCTGTGGTATGAATATACATGAAGAATCGACTAGGAATTACTTCCCATAGTCTCAATTTGATA
>Ga0182017_10004080_pt1 | contig 10864 bp, 9 predicted proteins | sample 712E3DmetaG_FD_120492 | JGI IMG/M metagenome (GOLD analysis project Ga0182017, IMG submission 120492) | Permafrost microbial communities from Stordalen Mire, Sweden - 712E3D metaG | ecosystem: Environmental > Terrestrial > Soil > Wetlands > Permafrost | place: Sweden: Stordalen | collected... | reverse complement strand
GCTTCGTGTAGCGGCCCTGGGTTGTTGTCGATGATGTCCAGCCCTCTGGCCATGGCCGTGTCGATGTCCGTGCCGCCGGTGCATGGCAGACCCAGGGCGTCCCCATTCAGATTCTCCCCCGGCTTGACCACGGCCTCGAATACGATCTGGTCCGTGAATGCGACCACAGCGAACGTCCTGTGCTCGGTGTGGGCCAGACCCATGAGAGCCAGTGCCACCGCGGTCGACCATGTGTCTTTCTCGCCCTCCATCGACCCCGACCTGTCCAGCAGCAGCACCAGCGGACCCTTGCCTAGCCGCTCCTTCCCGGTCAATGCGTACTGCATGCACTTCCGCTCGTGCAGGTCCCGCAGCGCCAGCGCGTGCAATCTCGGGTGCCGCAGTTTGACCAGTTCGACAGGCAGCAATCGGCCAAGGTCGTTGCCCAACTCGACGTCTGTGATTTCCTCCGCCCCGTGCTTGACCTTGGTCCTGCGCTTCTGCTGGGCGATGCGGGTGAACCTGCCGGCCAGCTGGGCTATGCGCTTGAGCCGTGGGTCTGAACGCAGCCGCCGTGCCAGACCGACCTTCCTGTCGTCCGCCGCCCGCCTGCCTTCACCGGTCTTGCCGGCACCAAACACGACCTGCTGCAGCCCAGCCGCTGCGTCCCTGTACTCCTCCACGGCAGCCGACGCGGCCTCGGCTCCCTCCCGTACCAGCTTGCGGACAGTTTCTTCCTGAGGCTGGTTTGCACTCTGCTCGTCGATGACGGGCTTGAGCTGGGCCATCAGCTCCTCGACACCGAGAGCCGAGGCATCGGCATCCCCGCGGGTGTCATCGGCAAGCCTGTTGAACGCTGGCAGCTGCTCGCAGGCAGTGTGGATTGCATGCGCCCATCCGGCCCACTTGCTGTCCTGGTCCTTGTCGGCCAGCAACTCGGCCTCACCGGCGTAGAGTTTCTCGAAGAGTTCATCCTCAAGACGGCGGAGAGGAGGGTCACTGGGTGATGCCATCTCCAGACCACGTGCTTCGCGGTGGAGAAAGCAGGGCCAGCGACCGACGTCAAAGACGATCCTCTTCATGTCCCGCTCCCGATGCCCAGCCCGACACTGACCGTCCTGCCCAGTTCCCCATGCAGAGCACTGATTTCTGCCGACACATCAGCGATGACGCTCTTGGCCCTGCGGCCTGCGCCCTTGGCCAGTGTGTTCAGCTTGCGGGTCTGGGCCTGAAACTGTTCGAGCGCATTGGCAGCCTCGGCCAGGTAAGCTTTTCTGTCGCCGCCCTTGAGCCCTGCGACTTTGCCGGTCAGCTCTCTGGCAGCATCCAGGATTTCCTGTGCCTGGGCACTGGTCGGGTCAGCGATGCGCCCGACAATGCGTGCGACCTTCGACCGGTCCTTGGGGTCCCGCCACAAAGCATCGGCCAGAATGTGCAGGTCTTCCGGTGCTGCCGTCTTCTCGCCAGCCAGAAAGGCAGTCGCCTTGATCAGCTTGATGAGTTTCTTCCACCGCCGGTCGCTGGCCACGATGCCATCGGTCCTGCAGGCGTCCCTGATGGCGATGATTGCGTCGTAGGTGGCATCGGGGACTTTCACCTGCTGGGCTGCCCACTGCGCCTGCTGGAGCGCGGTCAGGTCGAGCTGGGTCTGGATGGCAGGCTCGGCACCGGTGACAACAGTCCGGAACGATGTTTCACGGACCATGTAGTTGAGCTGAAACCGGATCAAGAACCGGTCGAACAAGGCTTCCAGTTCCTGGCCTTCCGGCAGCTCATTCGATGCTGCAAACAATGTCACCAGCGGACAAGCGACCGGCTGGCCGCCATTGTGGAACACGCGCTCGTTGGCGATGGTGAGAAGCGTGTTCAGGATTGCCGAGCTGGCCTTGAAGATTTCGTCGACAAAGCCGACCTCGGCCTCAGGCAGCTTGCCGGCGGTCAGGCGGATGAATTGGTCCTGCTCCAGCGCTTTCAGGCTGACCGGCCCAAACAGCTCCTCGGGAACGGTAAAGCGGCTGAGCAGGGTCTCGAAGTATTTTGCACCGAATGCCTGAGCGATGGCGCGGGCAAGGGCGGACTTGCCAGTGCCGGGAGGACCGAGCAGAAGTACATGCTCGCCGGCGATGACAGATGCGAGGCAGCCGTCGATGACGTTGCCGCGCTCGATGAAGATGCTGTTCAGCTCGTTGCGAAGATCGGTCAGATTCTGGTTCATGGGGTCTCCTTGAATGCACGAAGGGGCAGCCCCGGTTCTTTGGCCGGAACTGCCCCTCCTGGGTTACGTGATGGGCCGTGCTGGCCCGGTTCTGCGTTCAGGCCGCCTTGGCCCTTTTGCTGTCGAGCAGGCCGTGCACCTGCCGTTCCATCTCGGTCAGATTCTCAGCGAGACCCTCCACCTGGGCCTGCAGCACGGTCTGGTACAGGTTGGCCTTGCGGCGCAGGTCATCGAAGTGTTCCAACCTGCGCATGAGGGTCGATGCACGGTCGGGTGGTGTCTGGAGAAACTGCTGCATCTCGGTCTGCAGCGCGGTCAGCTCTTCTTCGATGCTGGCCTTTGCCGCCTGAGCCAGAGCGGCCTGGCCCTCTTTCGTCGCGGTTATGGGAACGAGATACATCCTGGACTGGCCCAGTTTTTCGATCACCCCTTGCAGCCGCCGGAGAGCTGCGGCGTAGGGAGCCGGCACCCAGTACACGCCGCCCATGTGTCGTAGGGTCACGGCTGCGAAAGAATCCAGCGTTCTGGTGATGGTCCGCCTGATGTCGTCGGTGGTGTGCAGAGTCTTCAGTTCCCCGAACCTTGCGAACAGTTTCTGGACCAAGCTGTTGCTGGTTTGGTCGGACTGAAGGGTGTCGCTCTGCCGGTCGAGGGTGATGCGGGCTTCCTGGTGATACAGGAGCCCGCCGGTGCCGTCTCGCTCTTCACCAACGATGCCGATGACGATTTCCTGCTCGTTCTCCATGGCGAGGCGGAACAGGCGGTCGGGGTGACCGACCTGGGTTTCTCTTGCCGCCGTTTTGAATGCCTTTTCAGCCGTCGGCTCCTCGGGCAGCAGCTCGGTGGGCAGGCCACCCTGGACCCACAGCTTGACCAGGTCGGGGCGGTTGACGGATGCGGCTGCGAGTTCCCACCACAGCAGGTCACCAAGGGGCTGGCCACCGTGGTTGGTATTGCGTCGGATCAAATCAAGTTCGGTCTGCATGGTTCTCCTTTCGGGTTGGGTTGATTGCGTCCGCCGGGCACACCTCTGGCCTTGGTGCCGGCGGCTGGTACAGGTCGCGACCGACCTACTTGCTGGGCTTGACGGTGAATGCGCCTTCGGCCAGGGCGCGGTTGCAACGGCTACACATGACGCTCACGTTGTCGATGAACGTCTCGCCGCTCTCGTATCCGGCGTCACCAAGGACGATACCCGCGACGGCATCCATCGCATCGTCACTGGCACGCGGCAGGTGTGCCTTCCTGGACTCATCGACGAAGCCCCACACGCGCAGCGCCCCTTCAGCCCTCAAGCGTCCACCGCAGCCGGGACAGATGGCTGGCAACTTGACCTTGCGGGTGGTGACGGTCACGTCGGTCACGCTAACCGTCGGCATGGCTGTCGCTCCCGTGGTCGATGTCGTTCCCATCTTCGTCCAGTTGGAAGAAGTCCGGGCCTGAACCAGCATCGAGTAACTCCCCGACCATCCTCTTGGCCGTGACCTTCGTCGTGTTCCCCAGCCCGAACTTCCCCACGCACGGCCCCTGTTCGACCAGGTAGTGCAGGTCATGCAGGTTGTTCCATTCCGGTGGGCCGTCCTCGGAGAGGACGGTGACGGTGATGACCGTCTTGAAGAACTTCCGGCTACTCATGTTTCACCATTCCCTTTCTCCCAGTCCGGGCCGGACATGACATCAAACATACTGGCGTCCACCCACACCATCTTCATTCTCCCGCGGTCTTCGATGGGCATGTCTTGCGGAATCAGTTGGGCAGGGCAATCTTCAAGTTCCCAGCCTCTCGATTCCAGCTCGGTCAGTTCTTCGGCACTGAGTAATCCCGCTACATAGGCCATCACGCACCTCGCTTCTTGCGTCTCCTGCCGGGCAGGAGAAGTTCGCTCAGTTTGCTGATGGACACGCTCTCCGTGGTCATCGTGTCGGACGTGTAGTGGTCGTACGCCATCCAGCTGATGTAGCTGTCGACCCCCACGCGCATCTGCACGCAGTCGGTCCTGACCTTGGCCAGCAAGGGCAGTTCGGCGATGCCGGCCAGAACGACCATGTCATCGGTGGCCTCCCTTGCCGTCTTCTTGATCTGAGCCAGGGCTTCCTCGCTGGCGTTGACGAACTCGGCATCGTCCCAGTAGTAGGCGTCCACGAAGTCGTTGTCCCTGGCCTTGGTCATCTTTGCGACGGTCCTGCGCTTCTTGATCTGAAGCAGGGCTGCACGGTCGATGTGAACCACGGCCAGGTTGCACTCGACGTAGTTCTCGTTCGAGCTGTGGCACGATAGCAGCAGCGTGATGCCGGTCATGGCCGCTTCCCCTTTCCCGGCTGGATGATGACCTCCAGACCGTCCCACCTGATGGTCCTTTGTTGCCCAGCCGCCAGCGCCTCATGGATTTTGGTCCCGATGCCGCCGGTCTGGAAGATGCCCTCGGCGGTGACGATGAAGTCCTCACCCGAAAACTCGTCTGGCCGGATCTTGCTGCAGGTGTAGGCCACGCTGAACCGGACAATTTCCTTGGGCCGGAATTTAGAAAGAAAGGCGTGGACAAGAACGGCAGCCGTCCAGGGATTCCCGCTCTCGGCTGCATAAACCCAGAGACACCTTGCCCGTGGGTCTCTCGACGTCAGGTCGGGCAGCACACGGTCGAAATCCGGCCAGTACTCGAACGTCGATTCCAGGCCACGCGACGTGTGCAGCATTTCCAGCAGGAACGGTTTTTGCTCTGGATCTTCGAAATCGTACGCCAGCACCTCCTCGAGCCAGGCTACCTCCTTCTTCGTGGCGTTCTTGATCAAGAAACTGAACTTGGTGAAGTTGTCAGCCATGGTGCCCTCCCTTCGTCCCGCCGTTCTGCTCGTGTGGCAGAGCGATGCGAGCAACCTCCTCGATTGTGTCCGGTGACCAGACGGCATCCATGTCGCCGCCGGGCCACAGGACCTCACGAATGGCGGCCAGCTCGGGGCTGACTGTAAGCGATGCAGTCGCGGGAATGGCAATGCCATAGATTTGGGCCCATGCGGCTTCGAGCAGCAACATGATCACGCGATTGCGTGGCAACTCGGTCGTCAGGGTGAGCTGGTTGATCTCAGCGAGGAGCCTGTGTGCAGCGGGATGGTTCAGGATGCGCTCGGCAGCGCAGTCCTGGCGGGCAGCCAGCAGGCCATGCTCGAAGCCGGCATCGAAAAACAGATTCTCGCGTGTGGACTGGTACAACCCACGTGCATCGACATAGTCCATGAACGGCTTTGGATCTCGGACAGACTGGCGCAGCTCCTCGGACAGCTTCGACAGCCGACGCTTGAATCTGATGATGACAGGCAGGTTGTTGATGACGACGTCAGCGGGATGTTCTTTCCCGTCGATGCGTGTTTGCTCGTAGTGATCTGGGAACGCGCTGCCCGTCCCACGGCACGATCTTGTTGAAGACATTGGAAATCCCTTCCTCGCGGGGTGGGAACCGTCGAGGCATGGCTATCCCCAAGAACGGGGTGGCCAGCGACGGGACAGGGCCACCCGCGAAAGGTTTCCCCTGCATAGTTCTTATACCTGCGAATGGGGGTGGACTTGCAGGCTGCGGGACAGCTCTTGGGGCCTGTTCCCCGAGGCAAAACGAGCGCACACCGCTGATCTACTTCCCAGCACCCCAACCCGTGGAAGTCTGGTACCCTGATCTCTCCGCGGTAGGATGCCATGCCAAAGCGAACCAGCCCCGCCGGGGGTGATCTTTTCATAGTCGACAACAGCGACGAGGACTGGAAGGTCCAGCGCTACCTTCACGACTGGTGTCAGATCTCCAAGGGGATCGACATTGCCACTGGCTACTTTGAAATCGGCGCGCTCCTGGCCCTGAAAGACGAGTGGCAGAAGGTTGACCACATCCGCATCTTGATGGGAGACGAGGTTTCCATCCGGACCCGAGATGCCATCGTAGCGGGCCTTGACCGGATCAAAGGACGGCTCGATGCAAGCATCGAGAACGAAAAGGAGAACAACGATTTTCTTGCTGGCGTGCCTGCCGTCGTCGACGGCTTGAAGTCGGACAAGATCACCTGTCGGGTGTACCGGAAGGGGAAGTTCCACGCAAAGGCTTACATCACCCACGCTCGTCTCGAAGTTGTGGGTGCTTCTGCGTTGGTCGGTTCATCCAACTTCACCCACCCCGGAATGACAGAGAACATCGAGCTCAACGTCCAGATCACTGGCCGTCCGGTGAACGTCCTGCAGGAGTGGTACGAGGAGCACTGGAATGAGGCTGAGCCGGTCACTCCCGAGATTCTTGCGACCGTAGAGCGTCATGTGCGCGAGTATCCGCCGTTTGATGTCTATGCCCGGGCACTTCACGAGTTCTTCCGACGCCACGTGCTCACGGACCTTGAGTGGTTCCGTGACGAGTCACGGATGTACCAGGTTCTCGACCGATACCAGCGTGACGGTTTCCATGAACTGATCGATATAGCCCGCCGATACCGGGGTGCCTTCCTCTGCGACGGTGTTGGCCTGGGCAAGACTTTCATTGGGCTCATGCTGATCGAGTATCTGGTGGAACGGCTCCGCAAGCGCGTGGTGCTGATCGTTCCCAAGTCAGGACGCAAACCCGTCTGGGAACAGGCACTCGGTCGCTATCTACCCCATCTATTCCGGCGGGACTTCAGCAGTCTGGCCATCTTCAACCACACAGATCTACTCCGCCAAGGCGAGTTCACCGCACGGCTGCACGACGTGACGGAGATGGCCGACGCTGTGATCCTCGACGAAGCCCATCACTTCCGGAACCCGGGCCTCAAGGGCGATGAAGACGATCCTCGTTCCCGCTACTGGAAGCTCTACGGGCTCGTCGGAGAAAAGCAGCTCTTTCTGCTGACGGCCACGCCGGTAAACAACCGTTTGCTCGATTTGCAGCACATGATCGAGTTGTTCTCGCGGCGGCAGGCTGACTATTTCAAGGCCGCTCCGCTCGGCATCCACTCGTTACCTGGCCACTTTCGCAAGCTCGAGAAGGATCTCCAACAGTCGGTGTTTTCCGGTGGACGGGGTATCCGTGCGCCAGAGCAGGAGAGTGGTGCCGAGACCGTCGTGACGGACGAACCTGATGTGAATACAAACGAGGTCGAGGCCGAGCGTGTTCTGCGTGATGACACCCTATTCCGTTCCCTCGTCGTTCAGCGCAGCCGTGCCTATGTAAAGCGCAGCCAGGAACAACACAGCACCGGGTCGGCCAGAGCCATCTTCCCATCAAGGGAAGACCCAAGGGTCATCCCCTACGACTTGAAGCAGACCTACGGCAAGCTACTGGAGAGGGTTGAGAAAGCCTTTAGCAAGGAGAAGCCCCTCTTCTCCCTCGCGATGTACTGTCCCCTTGCGTACTACTGCGGGCCGGACAAGAGCATTGATCCTCTGCGCTATGGGCGTCAGCGTGAAGTCGCTAGCCTAATTCGCATCCAGTTTCTCAAACGGTTCGAGAGTTCGTGCCATGCCTTCGAGCTGTCCTGCCAGACGATGCTCCAGAAGCTACTGGCTTTCGTGGTCAAGAACCACCCGACAGGTGAGACCGAGCGTCGCCTAGAACGATGGAAGCGAAAGCATGACGAGTTGATCGGCTACGTTCACGACGTACAACAAGAACTGTGGGGCACCACTGAGGAAGAAGAAGCGGAGGAGGACCTGGTTGATGCCGAATTGCTGGAACACGCCGACGAACTCTCCCGTGAAGAATATCGCGTTGAGGACATGCTCCATGAAACCCTTGATGATCTTGAGGAGGTCGCCGGTTTGCTAGAAGACCTTCGGGGCATCAAGCCGACGAACGACGACAAGCTGCGCGCCCTACTCAAGTTGCTGAAGGGCGACTCCGTACTCAAGAAACACAAGGTAATCATTTTCAGCGAGTTCCGCGATACTGCCCGCTACTTGGAGAAGCAGCTCAAGGCGGCGGGGATCAAGGGAGTGGATGAGGTTGACAGCGGCTCGGACCGGGACCGCGGCGAAATCATCCGACAATTTGCGCCGTACTACAACGGCTCTTCAAGTGCAGCCTTGAAGGAAGACGGGCTCGAAGAGACCCGGGTGTTGATTTCAACCGACGTTCTTGCTGAGGGGCTCAACCTGCAGGACGCCACGCGCTTGATCAACTACGACCTCCATTGGAACCCGGTTCGCCTCATGCAGCGTATTGGCCGTATCGACCGCCGCTTGAACTCAGAGGTTGAGGCGCGCCTAGTCACCGACCATCCCGAGGTCAAGGACATCCGCGGGACTGCCGCCTACTGGAACTTCATCCCGCCTGGGGAACTCGACAACCTGCTCAAACTCTATGGGCGCGTTGCCCACAAGACATTGCGAATATCGAAGACGTTCGGTATCGAGGGACGAAAGCTGCTCAAGCCCGACGACGACTTTGAGGACCTGCGCGACTTCACGCATGCATATGAGGGTGAGGCATCGCCCCTCGAGAATCTCCACTTGGAGTATCAAGTTCTTCTACACGACCACCCGGATCTCGAAAAGCGACTCGACAGCTTGCCGCGCCGGCTCTTCTCGGGGAAGGCCCATCCGACCCCCGGTTCCCGTGCCGTCTTCTTCTGCTTCGCCATGCCGGCTCCAGATGAGGCTGGTCACTGGTCCGAGAACTGTGGAGAAACCAGATGGTATTTACACATCCTCGAAACCGAGGTGACCCTCACAGAGCCGACGCAGATTGCCACCTTTGTCCGCTCTGCGCCAGAGACACCGCGGAAGTGCGAACTGCCCACAGCCGAACTCTCGACGATCCGAGCCCGCGTCGAGAAGCACATCAAGAATACCTACCTCCGACAAGTCCAAGCCCCAATCGGTGTCAAGCCGTCTCTCCGGGCCTGGATGGAGCTGAGCTGATGCCCAACATCGCCAACGCTGACCGCCTCCGGAAAATCAGTACCTTCCCCGCACTGGTGAAATACCTGCGCGAAGATCTGTTTTGGCCAATCGAGGCCAATGACTTCGAGGACCTCGTCTATGACTGGGAGCCGGAAGAACTCGGCATCGACCCAGCTAACGCCGCAAAGATTTCCGAGATCAAGCAGCTTCGACCGCTCGTCAATGCTCAGCCTTGGGGTATCTTCTTCGTCAAGTTCGAGCCGAAACGCCTACCTGTGGTTGCCCTGCGCCGCATCTTGAGCCGCGTAGCACTCAAGAAACGGGCCTCTGCGCGCAGCGGGGAGCGGGCCGCGTGGGCTGCCAATGACCTGTTGTTTGTATCCAACCACGGTCAGGGTGACGAACGGCAGATTACCTTTGCCCACTTTTCCCAAGATGCCGGCAAGGACGACCTGCCCACCCTCAAGGTTCTGGGCTGGGATAACCTCGACACGCCACTGCACCTGGATGACGTGGCTGAGAAGCTGACCACACGACTCGCATGGCGCGACGAGTACAAGACGAACGTCACGCTCTGGCGCGAGTCCTGGCGCTCGGCCTTCCTTCTGCGCCACCGTGAGACAATCACCACCTCAAGAGATCTATCTATTCGGCTGGCAGAACTTGCACGCACGATCCGCAACCGCATCAAAACCGCCCTCGCCATTGAAACCGACCGTGGCCCACTGACTAGGCTCATGAAGGCTTTCCAGGAGGCGCTGGTCTACGACCTCGACCCGAGCGGTTTCGCGGACATGTACGCCCAGACCATTGCCTATGGGCTGCTGTCAACCCGCGTAACCAACCCGAAGGCAAACACTGCCGACAGTTTCGCGGCCCAACTTCCGGTCACGAATCCGTTTCTGAAGGAGTTGATGGAGACTTTTCTCCGAGTGGGAGGTCGCAAAGGCAGGGCAGGCCGCGGCCCAGGCATCGACTTCGACGAGCTAGGTGTGAGCGAGGTTGTCGAGTTGCTCGACGACGCCAACATGGAAGCCGTGGTCCGTGATTTCGGGGACCGGAACCCCCAAGAAGACCCGGTCATCCACTTCTACGAGCTGTTCCTGAAGGAGTACGACGCCGAGAAGCGGATGCAGCGGGGTGTCTTCTACACCCCGCGCCCAGTGGTCTCCTACATCGTGCGCTCGGTGGACGAGTTGCTGCGCACCGAGTTCGGCCTGGAAGACGGACTCGCCGACACGACCACCTGGGGCGAGATGGCCAAGCGCCACAAGGATCTCAAGATTCCCGAGGGCACCTCACCCGACCAGGCGTTCGTCCAGATACTCGACCCCGCCACCGGCACCGGGACCTTCCTCGTCGAGGTCATCGACATCATTCACAAGACGATGGTTGCCAAGTGGAAGGCACAGAGCCACAGCGGGAAGAAGATTGAGGCGCTATGGAACGAGTACGTGCCCAAGCATCTGCTGCCGCGCATGCATGCCTACGAACTGTTAATGGCGTCTTACGCCATCGCGCACTTGAAGGTAGGGCTCAAGCTTTACGAAACCGGCTACTGCTTCGGCAGCGACGAGCGGGCGCGGATCTACCTCACCAACTCACTGGAGCCCGCACACGACTTCTCGGGGACATTTGAGTTCGCGATCCCTGCGCTCGCGCATGAGGCGCAGGCGGTAAACCAAATCAAGCGGAAGCCGCGGTTCACGGTTGTGATCGGGAACCCGCCATACTCGAAGTCGATGAGCAAGCATCCGTGGAGCCTTTCGCTGGTCGATGACTTCAAGAGAGGGCTTAAAGAGAAGAAGTCCGACTTGACTCGT
>Ga0182017_10004077_pt1 | contig 10866 bp, 10 predicted proteins | sample 712E3DmetaG_FD_120492 | JGI IMG/M metagenome (GOLD analysis project Ga0182017, IMG submission 120492) | Permafrost microbial communities from Stordalen Mire, Sweden - 712E3D metaG | ecosystem: Environmental > Terrestrial > Soil > Wetlands > Permafrost | place: Sweden: Stordalen | collected... | reverse complement strand
TGCAGTTTGCCAAGAGCCCGAGCCAGTATCCTTTTCCAGCAGCAAAGACCGAGCTTCGCATGTATCCTCCGGAAGGAGTGTAACCGAACATATAAAACTGTTGTGAGATATCATCCCCAAACACACCGGCCGATGTCGAATCGGAGGGCTTGAGCGGTAATCCCATGAGAGTCCACCCGGCCGTAAAAGGCCGCGCAAGACTGTCTCCGACAATCGTAAACACATGGTCGCTGGCATCGCTCGAAGAATTCCCCATTGAATCGGTCGCTATGATTTTTATGCTCCCCTGATAGTTGAGATATTGAGAGGGTGCATTCCAGCTATACGATGAGAGATTTCCCGCGATCGTTGCCACATTAGTATACGTTGTGCCGCTGTTTAGCGAGTAGAAGATTTGGGTTGTTTCTATGCCGCTTCTATCGCCGGCAGTGTAGGATAACGTGTAATTCTTTCCTGATCTGATGATTTCACCTCCGTTTGGCTTGAGAACCAGGGCTGCAGGAGCAAGGGAATCACCGATTAAGATCTCAAACTTTCGCACATTGGTCCCCACTCCGGATCTGTATGAATAGGTCATGGAGCCGGGTCTAAGGAATGTTCGAGTTCCTCCGGTAACGTCACGCAACATAGTTCTGATCTTCGTTGGCAGCTTTCCATCCGGAACGGCCTCGATTGTCACCGTCGAATCGAAATTGGTTTTTACTTCAAAATGCCAGCGGACGGTCGTATCCCCAATGGCACGATCAGCACGGATGTCTTGGGCCAGATTGTCCCCCGTCGGTAAGCTGTATTCTGGATGTGGAAAGTAGAGCTGAACGTAATTGCCAACAGGTGCGGGTGGTTCAGGGACATCGTACAAAGAATCGAATCCATCACTCCCTGAAGGGGCCACGCCCAGGTAATTGTCGTTATCAACAACAGATCCCGCCGTTGCCTTCAACTGGCACTGCCATCTCGATTGTACACCGCGAAATACACCCAGACCATAGGTCCCTGCATAAATATAACCGTCCGGACTAGAAACAAGAGAGGGAACCATTATGTTTCCCATGCCGCTCGCTAATGGAGACCATGACATGCCCTCATCAGTCGAACGAAAAACACCACCAAAAGTGCCGGCAAAAAAATGTCCCTTCGAGTTCAAGACAAGCGACCAGACAAAACTCTCCGTCAAGCCATTATTTACCTGACTCCAAGTGCTTCCATTATCTGTAGATTTCGCGATCCCGTAGTTGCCGATTCCCAGAAAAATATCTCCTCGTGCATTAAAGACAATCGAATTTACGTATTCCCACTGTTTTATCCCTGTTCGCATAGTCGTCCAGTTCATACCATCATCTGTTGATCGAAAAACATATCCGCTATCATTTCCCGCAAAGATATCTCCACTTGAGTTTACGGCAAGAGATCGTATACTTTCACGAGACGATAAGTCAGTATATACCAGAGTCCAATGAATCCCATTATCACTTGATCTGAATATTGCTCCAAGATATTTATTTGCCCATACGTGACCGCCGGCAAATAGAAATCCATTCGACTTAGCAGCGAACGTAATGATCCAAGGCCACTGCCCCAACGGAAGATCAATGTTTGCTTGAGTCCAAGTTTCCCCCTCATTTGTCGACCGGGTAATGCCGGATTGAGAGCCCGCAAAAATGTCTCCGCTCGCATCCGTTCCAACAGCTTCTACATATAACTGCCCGTATGTCAAGCCTGTATTTTCTCGGATCCAACTTAGTCCGTTATCCGTTGAATGCGCGACGCCATCACCATACACTGCCGCATACACGTGACCGTTCGAACCCATTGCGAGGGAAACGATGTCGCTTGCTTTCAGCGGCAATTCACTCCAATGATCACCGTTATTATTTGAAATAAATATACCACCACTTGTTCCTGCATAGATATTGCCGTGTAAATCGGCTGCAAGAGAAAGCGCACGTAAATTAGCGAGACCAGAGACTGTTCTTGTCCAACTTACGCCATTATCTGTGGATCGAAAAACTCCACCACTACCGACTGTACCAGCGAAGATATAGCCATTTGAATTAATAACGACAGATGAGACTTGTGTTTCTGTTAAACCTGTATTGACCAGTGCCCAACTTTCACCATTATCAGTCGACCGGGCAACACCGCGGTTTCCGCTTGCAGCAAAAATATCTCCGCTTGAATTGAATGCAAAGGCATACACATAATCCAGGCCAGTGTTCTGCTGGACCCAGTTTGCTCCATTATCTGTCGATCGAAAAACATTGCCGTTATCAGCAGTACCTGCAAAGACATCACCATTGGAATTGGCGGCAACGCAATAAATATACCCAGTCGATAATCCGGCGCCGACCAGCATCCAATTATCACCGTTGTTTGTCGATCGAAAGACTCCTCCTTCCTCGGTTCCAGCAAAAATATTTCCATTGGGGCTAATGGTTAGAGATTGAACACTCATCTTAGTTAAACCAGTGTTCACTTGATTCCAAGTAGTACCATGATCAGTTGAACGCTGAACACCGTTTTGACTCGTGAAGATATATCCGGAAGAATTAATTGCTATCGTGTTAACTCCTCCAATTGAAGCCTGAATCCATGTGTTACCACCATCGGTCGATCGGAATAGCCCGGTGTTAAGACAACCTGCAAAGATACGGCCATCTACATCAATTGCGATTGCATCAACGTTTCCACCAGTAGGTCCATTTGTTTGATGCCAAAAATCTTCTGATGTGCCAGCCGTAACACCAGCCGATGGTACGCCCCTGTTATTGATCTTCTGTAATGGCAATAGATTGTTTTGTACGCCGCCTCGAAGCCCTAATCCTTCGGAGGAAATCATACGAAACTTTCCAATGGGTCCTTTCATGGCATTGATTTTTGACCCATCGGCGCTTTGTGCGAATGCTACTGTGGAGAATCAGAGTTAACCTTCCGAAGGAAATGCAGCTATTCGAAAGGCTGTGTATAAGACCTGGTCCTACGGCTCTCCTGCTGGGGAACGAGAACTTGTCCGCCATCTTTTGGGTAGAGTGTGGGGTCATTATTAAGGACGCGTAAATGGGAAATGTTTCTTCGGATTGTCCGGTAAGCATGGTATGCCCTTTTTCTTGATGCTTTACTATGTGAAAAATAGACTAAATGTATGATGATATTCTCCAGACCTGATCGTCCGGAAATAGCCTCCGCTTTGGTAGTTCCTCACATACCACTGCGCCCCGCAATAGCCTGCAACGAACAAAGCAAAAATAGCCGCAGAATCTTTCAATCTGCAGTTCATGTGACATTGCTCCATTCTCAAAAACACAAAAACCTCTTTCATTTGTCATAGACAAAATCCAGAGGTTTCTCACAACGTCATCTTCACAACCTCATCCTCCCCGGACTCGGTCAGTATGTCGGCGCAAAATTACCCGAAAAGGCGGTCAATGTCAAACCTTCAATGAGGATCTATGACGTGACTCACAACGGAGCGCTGCGTCGAAGTTGAAAGAGCATGACTATTCATCTTATGAGAGAGCGACCGGCGATATAGCGACGTGTTAGTTGTAGCCGCCCATTGATCTCGCCTCTGAAAGCAAGCCGCTCACGACACATAGGTGGGAGTACGAACCGCGCTACTGTAGTACCGGCGAATTCTTTCAATCCCCATCTTCCTAATATCTCTCCATCGGTGCCTTGATTGGAACCATATCGAATTTGCGAGACCACTCTATAACGAGGCAATCGGAACCCTCGGCAGCGCGGCCAAATTATTGACCATATTTTCCGTCACTCCCTATGGGATCCCTTCGGGGCTTGAGCGACTCGTTAGGTGCCATCTATCTCAACATACCATTTTGCTTGAATGTACCCAAGAGAGCTTGAAATATATTGTTCTCCATTTTCATGTAACCAGCGCCGTTTGGGTGGAGTTCGTCGGACATCAATGAAGGATAACCAAATACTCCCTCCAGCGGGTATTCCATTAACGGAACTGATAGCCGTTTAGAAAGATCAACTAGTATAGTACTCAACTGCTCGCGTTAAATCTTGTGTTGTCCAGTATCTTTTGGCCATGAACTTTGTCATATCTGGGTTGACGAAGCTGAGAAGAACGACCTTTGAACCGGACTGTGCGATGTCTAGTACGAGTAGGCTTAGGACGGAATCGCACTTATGACTACTGCCCCCCCCCTGCAGGAATTCGTTCGCGCCGAATTCTAAAAGAACAAGCACGGGCTTCTTTGAAAGAACGCTGTCTTTGAGGGCACTAAGCCCAAAGGACGCCCTGGCACTCACGTAACCTTTATTCATAACGTTAATTCGCAGCGCCTCTTTGAGAAACCGTGGATAGGATGAATCTCCAACTAAGGCGTAATTGCCGGCGGTATCTACCGGATTGGAACCCCATGATCTTTTTTCCCCCGCGCCATAGCCGTATGTGAGGCTCGTCCCGAAACAGACAATAGAGTTTTGATCAGACCAAGGCACAGAGAGCGTGGGGAGTGAAGGACTAACCGAACCGGGGGAATTATTATCGGTTGCTTGTTGACATGAAGATAATACCAGAGAACACATGAGGACAAAGGGAAGGAACGGCTGATTGGGGATTATTATTGAAGGACTATCTGTTTCCATAAGCCGTGTGGTTGGACGGACGAGGTGATGCCGCCTAACAGACCAGGGTTAAGCTCTCTACGACTCTACGATTCGAAGAATCGCAGGGAGGAGGCGAACAGCTTTGTGTTTGCAGTTCATTTCGCGGAAGTTCATGTGTGACTTTTTCTTTTCGTAGTGCCCCGCGCGGCGAAATGATCGACCGTACTTTTCGCAAGCCTATGAAGCGTTTTGTGCGGCACCCGCCGTTTCTGCCAAGGGCATCACTTCGTGACTGGCGGGTCCCGACATTCTTTTGGTCGGGATCGAGTGGTTAGGCGGCTCCACCGCGTGGTTCAACATCTCCGTTTCCGATCCGAACTAGAATCGACCCGATGAGCAACAGAACAACTCCGAAAACCAGATAACCTATATCCCAAGGCAGTTTGTTGGTGGTATACTCGAATACGTGATGAAGGCCTAACAGCTGATGATCTAAGGTGCCCTCAACGACATTGAATAATCCCCAGCCGATACTCACCGCGCCTAGAAAAGTCCGACCCGACCAAGGGACATCCCTGCGTTGTCCTGCTCGCCACAAAAGAAAAAGCCCCATAACCGTCAGCACCCAGACGGCAGCATGAAAAAGTCCGTCCCAATACATATTAATTTTTGCGCTCACAAGGTCATTCGGCGGAATCTTCGCGGAGAGCATGTTGTGCCATTGCAGAATTTGATGGAACGTAATCCCGTCCACGAATCCGCCGAGGCCTGCCCCGATCAGAACACCAGCCGCGATTAACGGACTACGCCGTCGGTCGTCTTCCATCTGCTTGCTCCCTTCTTGATTCTATCTCCAATTTCATGGGTGAAATAAATAGCGATGCCAACCGCTGCGATGACAACTATCGGCAGTAACACAACGATGAGATTAGCCCAGAAACTATGATCGAAAATTCCATCGTTTACCCGTGCGCGACATTCAGCACAGGCCGACGCCGTGAGATCGAAACTCAACAGCAAAAGAAATTGAGTTATAATAGTTTTCCAGATTTGTCTCATAAAATTGTGATTATGTTGATCCCAATGTTTTACGACTCTCGACGAAGCACCCTAGCTACCCCTCGCTTGCTGCGGCGACTTGCAGGCTACCTATCGTGGCTCATCGCTAGAAAACGTAGCCCAGCGAAATATTCCAGGAGGTGTAATTAGCCAGGTTGCCTCGGAAGGCTATTTGTGTTTGTAGTCCCGATGCGTGGCGTAACTCCACCCCGGCAAAAACGGCGCTGGTGGAATTCAACGATGACAATACCTGAGAAACCGAACGGAGCGTTGTTCCGACCACCGGCCTGAGGTTCTGCTCTACTGGATAGGTGCTGTTGATCTTTTCGTAAAGATATGAATAGCGGTAGTTCAAGCCACCGAAAAGAGAGAACCAGTTTGTCGGAGTAAAGTTCACATGAATCGGAATTTGCACAATTGCCGACCAAAGCTCGTGCCTGTCGATAGGGAGTGTATTGAAAAGTCCATAATCGCCGGAATAGTTGGAAGCATAAAAGAAGGAATTTATGCCGGTGAAGTCGTCGTAACCGATCTGAGGGTTAAAGGCAATGAGAATGTCAATATCCTGCAACCGTTGTGTCACTACATAACCAAAGGAAAGGAGCGATCCCCAATCATGAGTTGGCTCATCCTTGAGACTTTGTGCTTGCGCGGTATCGCCGGAAGGAAGATTGCTGTTATCTTTATACCACGAGTATCTATAGCCCGCCTGATTGTACGTCATTGTTCCGTTGGAATAGTAGAGGTTCGGCGAGATAAAAAAATGATCCAGAGGAGTTATGAAGTCTGAAGTGTGTTGATAATATGCGTGCAATCCAACAATGAAGGGCTCGTTGGCTTTTGACGTCGAGAGATGTGCAGAGTTTGTAGAAGTAGTTGTATCCGTTGTGCTCGTGTATGAATAACTATTATCGTACAGATAAAGGGTAGAGCTCTTGATGACATTCTTCTGCAACGCGAGGGAGGCGATGAAATCCCATTTCGGTTCGGCGGCAGAATATTCGAGCCCAAGCTCGTATTTTGAGTTCGTCGACGGCGAATGTGTTTGGGATGAAGAGTATTGATGTGTCAAGACCTGCGAACCTCCGCTCGTATATCCATCAAGACTGTTTGTCGATGCGACGTCCGACGCGACGTTTTCTGGAAAGAGAATTCCGAATACACCCAGTGAATATGAACCATTGCTCGTTGTGCCTACTTTGGAGAGCTTGATTGCTGTGAGTGAACTGCTCGACAAGCTTGAGTTGTCGGACGGAGAATTTATCGTCGTCCCGGAATTGGGAGGTGTGGTTTGGGTTGCCGCGAAATCGCTTGAATACCGGTATACCCAATTGGAGAGTTGGAATAACCAAGGCGAATCACTGTTGTTGAAGAGCGCCGCGATCGAGAGAGTCGGCCCCGATGATGTCGGGAAGTTAAGCACACTAGAGCCTGCGCCGGAAGCTGTTTGCACTGTGGAAAGCGGGGAGCCTGATTGGGGCAAATAGTTTGTGTAAAGAAAACTTCTTCCAAATGTTGCAGCTCGCGCTGGATTAAATAGGATCTGCACGGCACTATCCGGAGCGAAGATGAGGAGGTTGTTTGGAAGTCCTTGCGAATATGCTAGCATGTTCGGGTTAAATATCACTGGTTGACTCTGTGAATGGACAAATGAATTCATGCCAGTAGATACTGCAAAGAGGAAAGCAATTATCCGTTTCATAGTTCTCCGTCGGGATATGTATTCGCGCAGCTCCGTGCAGGGAATCGTCAGTCTGAGATTGAAATCTGGCACGATTCCGCCATCGTTAAAGGGAAGAGCAAGATTGGAATCCCCTTGTCGCGCGTGTATTGGCAGTAATGTAATTTCTTGCCAGGTAAAAGGCAACTCCAAATAAAGCGTAGTTGTGCGTTTTAGGAAGTGATGCTTTCACTTTCGGGTTTTGGCAAGGCGTCCAGTCAATTAGTGAACGAAAAATAATCGAGATAGTGAAAGCATCACTTCGCCAATTCAAAATGTGCCACTATCTGAAGCTTATTATTGTTACCATTTTGGTAAAAAATATGGAACATTTTCATACTCACGTTGTGCAGGAATCCCCTTTGACACACCCCCAACCCCTCCGCCGTCGCCACAAGATCGCGCAGAGAGGGGAGAGACGCACGGATAAGTTTTCTCTACTCATGGGACGTGCCGGCCTCTTAGTGTCCCAGGTCGGGAAGAGATTCTAAAATCTGAAGGAATTAACTACTCTTTCATCCTTTTGGGCGATTGTCTTCCTTTACATCTCTTCGTAGGTTGGTTCATCTTTGGATCCTTGGTCATTTGATTGATGGAACGTATACGGAATATGTCAGGATAGGCAGCGTCTTTATTGAGCGCAGCAACTGAATGGAGAAAAATCAAAAAATAAAGGTGATCGCTCATGAAATCAAATAAAAAGAAAAAAGTACTGATTACGATGGATTATAGTCCAACGACGCAGAAAGTGGCAGAAATAGGTTTCTCAATGGCTCATGCCATGAAGGCCGAAGTTATATTGTTGCACGTTATATCGGATCTGATGTATTATACCTCACCAGAATATTCTCCGATAATGGGATTTAACGGTTTCATGAATATGGATCCAATGCAATTAGATAACGTTAAAGGACTAAAAAAAGCATCTCAGCAGTTTCTTGATAAATCAAAACAACATCTTGGTGATAAGACCATTCAAACCTTGGTAAAAGAAGGTGATTTTGCTGAAACCATATTAAAGACTGCAAAGAACCTGCATGTAGACGTCATTGTTATGGGTTCTCACAGCCGGAAATGGTTGGAAAACATAGTGATGGGAAGCGTTACAGAAGAAGTATTACATCGCACTTCTATACCGCTATTCATCATACCAACCAAACAGAATAAATAAAAATTGGCGCCTTGAAGTTGAATAGTTTAAACACACATATTCTGAACGAAATAAGAAAGTCATTCCTAGTGAGGAGAGGAGGTAATAGACGATGGCCCAAATCAAAGTAACCCGGAAGCGGTACGTTCGCAAAGACGGCACCGTGGTAAATGGTGCCACCTATTACACCAAAGACAAGGGCAAACCAGGCAAAACGCCAGAACGCGATAAGTTTTATCATCCCAAGGTGGAGATGCACTGGCATAAGGACCAATCGGCAGGAGTGAGGCGGGCAAACGCGCTTAAGGCACACGATGGCAACAAGCTCGCCACCGCCAGGGCTTTGCAGGCGTTAGCCAATGTGACAACGGACGCCAAGACTGCCAAGCTGGCCAAGGTCGACGCGGACTATTTCTTCTCCAAGCATTAGTTCACTAAGGTCTGTTGCGTGATTAGCTATGGCCGGGAACGGTTCTGACCTGCCTTCAGGTCACGTGCTACTGCTAGGTCAGTAATTTTCTGCACCTGTGAACTTTCCTTTCTGAACGATTTTCAACTCCTCTCTATACTCCGCCTCCAACTTCGCCCGCTGGCTCAGCCCCCCCAATTGGCACTTCGTAGATAGATTCACATACATCCATACGTCAATCTTTCAGGCAATGATGGCAGAGGATTTGTGATGGTTCAGCTATCAGACTGAAAAACTCATACAACGCGATCCGAATATCGAGTTTCTTGAGTCTCTCCTTACAGCGGGAATGGACGCCGCCGTGATTAACGACGCATTCAAATTGCAGGCGTTGTCGTTCATTCTTGCTCATGGTAAGGGTCTCCGTCATCTTGGGCTCCTCGCTTTTGTGTAGGTCCCAAAGATGACAATAACCTGACATTCTTATTAAGCACAAACCCTGACATTTCTAGGCTATTACATGGGATACTCAACATGTACTGAGTCTCAACCCCGAGACGCCCAATGGAGCGGTGCGTCAGAGTTGCTTCTACTCATGAGACGACGGGGATCCATCGATACAGGTGGGGAGGTGTGGTTTCCAGATCATTGTTTCGGATTTTTAGAAGAGCACCATATGGGACTTCGCAGTCTGCCAAGTTCTCTATGGTTCGTTTGGCAAAGGTAAACGGACTATTGTCGCCTCCGAATACGGAAGTGCAGTATGATCCGTTTTTTTTTAGTGCCAAAGGGCTTTGTGATATTTTCCGGTTATTCGCTGAACCATCCGTACTACTTGCTAAGATCGATAACAGCCTCCACAACAGAATAGGCAGCCAGACAGAGCAATGCCGCACCAAAAACCACGGTTGCCGATCGTATGAATCGCTTGGAAAGGAATTTCTTCGCACGATAGACGCCGAATGTCAGTAGAGTCAAGTATGTCCCGAAACCCAGACTCCCAGCAATCAGAAAAAGCAGAGTATCTGCTTTGTTCGCGTTCTTGAAAAGGCCAAGGCTACTCATTATCCGAGCACCAAGCAGCCACCAGACGACCATCAATGGGTTAGTCACTGCCAAAGAAAATCCGGTGATGAGGGCAATACCCTTTTTGGGGAGAACGCTATTCGCGATATCGTGCGGCGACAGTTGGCGGCCTCTCTGACGAATTACGTAGATACCAAGGACAATCAGGATGCAAGCGTTAACAATCCAGAAACCCGCCATCACTGTTGAGTCCTGGAGGAATGGGGCTACCGCGAAAAATGCTATCACCCCGTACATCGCATCAGAAAGTACAGAACCCACCATTATCATGAGCGCCGATACGGGGTATCCATTAAGCGAGCGCCGGGCTATCTCGATCTGAGTCGCGCCAGGCGGGATCGCAGTGAAGAAACCCAGGACGTATGCACTTAGGACAAGCAACAGACTTTTTGCCGGAAAAAGCATTTTCAGCCAACCTTTTGACTGTCGTTGACATAGTGTTCATGAGATCGAAGGTCGTGGCAGTACGATTTGATATATGATGCGATCACATTTGCCTCAAGTCCCTGAAAACATCGCACTTCCTTGCACGTTTTTCCCAATTTATTGATACACGTGATATTTCTGCACGGTGCGCTGCCAACAAACACTTTTGACGGGGCATTCTGGTAGGATGGGACGTGATCCGGGAGTTCTGAATCATAGCCGTACATGCGCGAATCACTAGCACCAAATATCGAAACGACTGCGGTGCAGTTTCGTAATGACTCATGCCCTGATACAGGGACTTTTTTCGCTGCCGCGATATGCACGGGACCACCGTCACCGGAAACGAACATATCGCAGGCGTCAATGATCGCGGCAAAAACAGGAAGCGGCTGTGGTGGCACAACGAACAATTTCCTTCGTGAGGTGCCGGGGAGCGAG
>Ga0182017_10004076_pt1 | contig 10870 bp, 6 predicted proteins | sample 712E3DmetaG_FD_120492 | JGI IMG/M metagenome (GOLD analysis project Ga0182017, IMG submission 120492) | Permafrost microbial communities from Stordalen Mire, Sweden - 712E3D metaG | ecosystem: Environmental > Terrestrial > Soil > Wetlands > Permafrost | place: Sweden: Stordalen | collected... | reverse complement strand
GCTTAAATTCCCTTATAATGATGAACGGCAAAGTAATTACCTGTTTTTAAAAATAGAAGGTAAAGATCAATTGAAAGGCTTCTCTTTTCAACTTCACAATCAGTTTTGGCGTTACGGTACCGCTCTTGGCATCATAAATTTATTTCCCGATCAGCCTGAAAAAATGTTAGAAACATATAACAATGTGATATTGAAATACAATACACCCTCAACCACTGATAAACTGCAACAGGAGTATGTTGTTGCATTCAAGAGGCATTATATTGACTGGAATATCAGGTTTCTACCTATAATGAATTACGCTTATGATACGAGTCAATTTACTAATTATCATCCGTTTGGAGTCAATGAATTAATAAATTCTTTTGCAGACAATATTCTTACAAGGGCTCAGATCAATTATCTTTTTAATAACAAAACTTCGATTCTTTTCGGATTAGAAAACAGTGTTTTTATTTATAACGGTGATAAATATCATTTGTCAAATATTAACCTGGTGACTGAAGAGAATAACGCGAATAACAGTTTTCTTGACCAGGGACCATTTATGCTATTTATAAAAAATCATCCTGTTTACAATTCAAGTTTTTTTACCCAATATATTTCACCTAAAATATTTTCAGACAAAGTACAAATTACTTTAGGCTTGAGGTACGACAGGGAATTCTTCAATTTTACTTCATTTGATAAACCTGATAGCTTGAGGGGAATTGAAAGCAGAAAATTCGAACATATTAGCCCACGGATTGCCCTGGTATTTATGCCTTCTTCAAAACTTACCATCAAGGCATTGATTGGAAATGCATTTCGTACTCCTTCGCCGGATGAGTTATTTGCTTATAAAAATACATGGACAACCACTACATACAATGAAACCAAAGTTAATGTGCGAGACCTCCAACCTGAAAACATTACTACTTATGAAACTCAAATCTGCTATCAGCTTTCTAAGAACTATAATTTTCAGACCAACTTTTTCAGAACAGATTTTCAAAACCAGATTACCTATAATTACACTCTTACCAACACATTTAATTTTACCAACATTGGTTTTGAAGCAGAGATAAATGTCAACTACGACAATTTAACTTTCTTCTTTAATTATATGTTTGTTAAACGAATTAAGGAAACACTTCTTAATGACACTTTTGACAAACCCTTGAATAAAATTACCTGGACGCCCGATCAGCTTGCAAATCTGGGAATAACTTACAAGTATAAAAAGTTAATGATTTCATTTAATACTCAATACAGGGGCCGTATCCTTCGACGTCCTGAAGATTATACCAGTGATTCAGGAGAGGATATCTCAGCCTATCGACCTATAGTCATTCCGCAAACCTTCCGGCACAATATGAAAATTTCATATTCCTGGTCGAGAAATTTAACAACTTCTGTTTTATTGGATAATATCTTTAATACAGTTTCTTATTTAGCCAAAAGCTGGAATTATTCTTTTGACTACAGGATGGAACCAAGATCAATAATGTTTGAAACGAGCCTGAAATTTTAATGCTTTTTTAAATGCCTCATTTTTTATCATATATCACGGTTTTTATTTCCCTTTTGGCAAATACAACTGTATTCGCTCAAACAGATACTATACTATTAAATACTAGTAATTACAGGTTAAATCAGGAATATATAACCTCTTTTAAAAATGACATTTTAAAAATTTCAAGACTTGAAAAGCAAAAAAAGCTTGATTCACTTTGCCTGTTATATAAAGCAACAGGTGATCTGTGCCTTAAATGGAATATTAATGAAAAAGCCAATAACTATTATTGTAAATCATACAACATTTATAATACTTTACCTGAAAATGGAAAAGAAAAAGATATATTGCAGCAATTGCTCAATAATATTGCCTTAACATATTATTTAGTTCAAAATAATGACAGTTCGCTTTTCTATTATCTTAAACTGCTTGACTTTCAACAGCAATCAGGTTTCAAACATGAAGAGATTAATACCATGTCAAGAATAGTTACTATTTACCTGGATGAAAAAAAATATAAAGAAGCTTTAAACTACAATATCAACATACTCAATTTAAATACTGAACTGAAAGAAGATAGAAATATAGGAATTTCATTAAACAATATTGGGTTTAATTACAAATTTTTAAATGATTACAACAATGCAATTACCAATTTCAAATTGGCCCTCGAAATATATAAGTCGCAAAAACATGAAGATATGGCTGAGTACCAGGTTGCTCTTTTAAACCTGGGCATACTTTATCAAAATATCAAGGATTATAAAAACGCGAATGAGTATTTTACTCAATTGGAAAATATTTTGGTCAGGAATAAACGAGGAGACGATCTTGCAGAATTATATTATATCAAGGCAAACATTTGTTTCATTCAGAATAATAAGGAGCAGGCTATAGAATATTGTTTTAAATCAGAATCAATGGCAAAAGAGAATAGCAACTTATCTGTTTTAAAAGCCAATTATCTGATGCTTTCTCAAATATATCAAAATCTGAAAGACAATGTTTTGGCTTTAAAGTATTTTCAAAAGTATAAATCTGTAAGCGATTCATTAACACTATTGGCTACTAATAAAGATAAAAATATTCTGAACAGGTTAATCCAAACTTCAAATATCGAAAATCAGTTAAAACTTTTATCCATTGAAAAAGAAATTGCAGAATTGGATGTTAAAAATGTAAGATTAGAATCTGAGAAAAAAGAACAGTTTTACCAGTTGCAATTAAAATACCAGGAAATTGGAAATCGAAATAAAATTCAGGATTTATTATTGTCGCAACAGAAACTGGAAGTTGACAGACAGTTTAAGAAAATATTAATCTTAAATCAGCAGAATGCCATTCAAATGCTTGCTTTGAAAAGGAAAACCCTTGAGCAGAACGAAAAAGAAAAAACAATTGAAATTTTATCAAAAACCAAAAAATTGCTTGAACAGGAAAAAGAATTAAGCAAACAAAAAGAGCTAAGACAAGGCTTGCTTATTTTATTATTTGGATGCGGTGTTATTGTACTTTCATTATTTGCAATTTTCTATTTCAGAACCAGGCAAAAAGAACGCAAGACAAACCTTTTATTATCCGACCGATATACCGAAATTGAAGAAAAGACGGAAGAGATATCGACTCAGCATGAATTGCTTCTTCAGCAAACTCAAAACATAACGGCCAGTATAGAGTATGCAAAGATTATTCAGGAAGCCTTATTTACCAGCCATGAAATTCTTAATGAATGCAATCTTCGGAATTTCATATTTTTTAAACCGCGCGATATTGTCAGTGGTGATTTCTATTGGTTCAAAAAACTAAAAAATTATATATATTTCTCGGCTGCCGATTCCACGGGGCACGGAGTACCTGGCGCTTTTATGAGCGTACTTGGAATCTCAATTCTTAATGAAATTGTGAGCAAACGCGATTTGAATCCTCCTGCTTTGGTCTTAAACGAGTTTCGCAGGAGGCTAAAGAAATCATTAAATCAGAACAAGCCGGATTCGGCTTCGCATGATGGCATTGATATCACGTTATGTTTGTATGATTCGGAAACACAAATGCTTCAGCTTTCCGGTGCATACAATCCTTTGATTATTATCCGGAACAATGAATTAATGACATTCAAGACTGATAGAATGCCGGTAGGTAAGCATCCTAATGACCATATGGATTTTACCAATAGCCAGATACAACTGTTTCCGGGAGACATATTGTACCTTTTTTCCGACGGATTTATCTCACAATTTGGCGGCAAATCAGGGAAAAAGTTCAACCTTAAAAATTTTCATCAATTATTGCTTGATATTCATAATGAATCAATTGAAAAGCAAAAAAAGAAACTTGAGGATGCATTATATAATTGGCAGGGAAATTATGAACAAATTGACGATATTGTTATCGTAGGTATTGTGATAGATAAAAAGAGTTAAGCGGCATAATCCCTCAACAGTTATTTTCGAGACAAATTATTACATTAGAGAAAGTTGAATTGATATAAAATAGAAGATATGTGATGAAAACGAACTTCTTTTTATGTTCAATAATGTGTACACTACAAAATCTGAATTTGAAGGCACGATCAAATTCTGACATTTCACCTGAAATCCAAAATGATAATGCGTTTGAAGAAAAAGAAGAGCACATAAATAATTGTATTAACTCTTGACTTTCACTTCAAAATTATTGTAACTTTGTATATAAGAAATCGATACAGAATAAAATAGCAGGAAAATTTATTTATAGGTTTCTATAAACGAAAATAGGTTTCTTAAATTATTTTTATTTACAAATTACGATATAAATCATGTTATAATATTCTTTATTTTTTCAAATAAACCGATTCATTATGAAAGAGCTATTACTTATAATTTTTTTTGATACATTTCCCTTTCTATTGTTTTCGCAAAATAACAATAATGACGGAGTTAATGCATCCGGTAATAAATTTGTCAGTACTGTCAATCAAAAATATGAAATAAAAAATACAAGGTTTGAGCAAATAGGAAACCAAATATTTATTTATTACGATCTGATTACTGATGTAAATCAAAAGTTTGATATAAAAATTTTCTATAGCAAAGATAAAGGGGCCACTTGGAGCAAATCTTTGGAAAAAATAAAAGGAGATGTTGGGCAAGGAATAAAACCTGGTATTAATAAATCAGCTACCTGGGATGTATTAAAAGAAGAAAGTGAACTGGTTGGCAATATAATGTTCAAAGTCGAAGTATCATTTCAGGAAAATAAATTTTCAGGTAAAGAAGGCAATTTTATCGATGCACGTGATGGACAACGTTATAAATGGGTTCGCTTTGGTGACCAAATATGGATGAAAAACAATCTGAATTATAAAACCCCTGATGGTATATACAAGCTTAATGATACTTCTACATTTTATACATGGGAAATAGCATTAGAAGTATGCCCTGTTGGCTGGCATTTGCCTTCAGATTATGAATGGAAAATATTGGAAGACAATATGAAACACTTAATTCCCTTCGCTTCCGGGAAGACTGTCAAACAAGAATTAGATGAAGTTTTTATTTTTCCTCCGTATCAAGGTTTTTATCAAAATGGGAAAAATAATTTTGTTAGTGTCATTGCAGCTTTTTGGACTAGTACTCCTGATGGATCTGGCGCTAAATCAAAATTTATCGGCAAAAATGATTTTTCAACTAATGAACAAAATAAGACCAATGGTTTAAGTGTAAGATGTATTACCCAGGAATAACTTTAATATGTTAAATATTATATTCAGAACTATTTTATTTTTTTTATTGGCTAATGTTGGTTTATTAGCTTACCCGCAGAAAATAATTTCTGATAAATCTACTTTATCTTTTGTAAAAATCGAATTAGTACCTGTTAATATTAAGAAAATTGAAGGTGTTAGCGATATTCATTATGTAAATGTACAAACATTAAATAAGGCCAAAGAAGTAATATTAAGCGGTATGAGCAATTGCTCCTTTGCAAAAATCGAACCGTTAAGTATTGATAAATATTCAGATAAAGCAATTTCAAATATTAAATCATCCGAACTTAAAGAAAAATCTCAAAATTTGACTGTAGAAATGAAAAGTGATAATACTAAAACTACAGAAACAAATAAGATTTCTGCAAAAAAATATAAAACACCCGTTGAAACCAAAAGAGATACTGTCACATCTGCCCTGAATGACAAACCTGGGAAAACAATAAATACCATTAAACCGAAAATCCAACCTCCAGCAATAAAATGGTTGTATCCTGCAGATAGTAACCTGACAAGTTATACAGGGCAATGCACTATCAGAGCAGGTTTGAGATCGACCAGTTCTATAAATTCTGCAAAAATTATTGTGAATGGCGTAGTCCATTCTTTGGATAAGATGCTTAAAGAAGGAAACTCCGATAGTTACCAATGGATTATGGAATATCCGCTGGCTCTAAAATCCGGGGCGAACAGTATAAGTATCGTCGCCAGCAATATTGCCGGAAACACATCTTCAGAAAAGAGGTTTATCACGTACGAGGTTAAAAGAGAATCTAAAAACCCTGTTTCCAATGTAAATACAAATACTGAAATTGCAGCTTATACAGAAACCCCTAAAACGATTGCCCCGGTTATCAGTTGGATTAGTCCGTCATTACCAAATACAGATGTAAATCAATATACTGCAAAAATCAAAGCAAAAATTAAATCCGGTGAAAAGTTGCAATCGGTTCTTGTGTATATTAACGATGTAGCATCTGAAGAACGCGCATTTACACCTTCACCCGAAGCAATCGGAGAATATCTGTTGGAAAAGCCTATTACCCTGCAATCTGGCGAGAACAGCATTTATATTGTTGCAACCAATGAAACGGGTGCCACCAAATCAGAACTGCGTTATCTGACCAATCCTACTGACAATCCACCATTAATTAACTGGAATGTGCCGGATGCACCCGTATCTTCGGTAATGAGCGAAAGTGTTAATATTGAAGTCTGTATCAAGTCAATTACAGATCTTAAATCGGCACAGATATATGTTAACGGGACACAACAAATAAACGATATGGTATTTCAGCGCTCCGGTATCAATGACTGTAATTATGTGTGGCAGAAACCAATAATATTGAAGGAAGGAGATAACGGGATCTTCATTATTGCAACAAATATGGCAGGCAGTACTACATCGGAAAAGCGTGTGATTAAGATGGGATCAACCATGTCCGAAAAGCGACTTGCACTTGTCATAGGCAATTCAGTTTACGGGGAAACAAATTTGAAAAATCCGGTGAATGATGCCAACCTGATAGAAGGAACGTTAAAGGACCTTGGTTTTGAAGTGATCAAACGTGTCAACGCCAGCAAGACAGATATGGAAAATGCTATAAAAATATTCAGCAAAAAATTACCAGATTATAACGTTACATTGTTTTATTATGCGGGACATGGCATTCAGGTTGAAGGGATGAATTACCTCATCCCTGTTGATGCAGTGATGAAGGAAAAGACCGACTGTAAGTGGGAAGCCATTGCAGTGAATTATGTTGTTGAAGAGTTTGAAAAATACCCAGACAATACCAATATTGTAATCTTAGATGCCTGCCGTAACAATCCTTTCATTTCCTGGGAAAGGGGTGGGGAAACAGGATTTAAGGCAATTTCACCTGCCAGCGGAACTATTATTTCTTTTGCCACGTCCGAAGGTGCGGCTGCTTCCGATGGTCAGGGTGCAAACGGCTTGTTTACCGAAGAATTGGTTAAGCAAATGATAATACCCCAACCCATCGAAAGTGTATTCAAAAAAACTCGTGTCCAGGTTGAGAAAAGAAGTAAAAACGCTCAAAGTCCCCAGGAATGGTCAAAGCTAAAAGGAGATTTTTATTTTAAGAAATAGTGCAAAAGCCAGAAATCTTGACTACATGTAACAACTTTTATAAAATCCTCATCCTTCCAAATTTATCATTTCCGTAGGTAAACTCCGGTTGAGAACAATTATCTGATGTTGATTCAGTCCAATACCTTTTTCGTTAAATGTCTGCTGCAGGGTTTGAAGCGCTTTTTCTGGGGTATTGTTGTTTTTACTGAGGTGGGCCAGGCAAATATGGCTGAGATTGTCGTGAATAGCACCGGCCAGAAACGTTGAGGTTTGGTGATTGCCCAAATGGCCGCTGTCCGATTGAATCCGGGTTTTTAAAAAAGGAGGATAGCTGCCGTTTAGTAACATTTGCTCATCATAATTCGATTCTATCACCAATAAGTTGGCTGCTTTTATATATGGGGCAGCTGTTTCACAAATATGCCCCAGGTCAGTTACAATGGTTACTTTCTTATTACCGGTACAAATATGAAACCCTATGGTTTCAGGGGCATCGTGATAAATTGGAAATGCTTCGATATCGAAGCCTGCCAGATGAAATTTTTGTTGCAATGGAATTTTACGAATGCAATCCCTGGTTATTTTCTTTGATGGAGAAAGAATGCTTTCCCAAATATTTTCTGTAGTGAACGCTGGAATACTATTTCTCCGGGTGAGTACTTCCAAACCTTTGATATGGTCCCAGTGGTTATGCGTTACCAGAACACCCATTATGGTATCGACAGAAATATTTATACTTTTTAGAAACTTACGGATGGCGCCTGCACTAATTCCTGCGTCGATTAAAATGCCATGGAATTCGTTGCCCAGGTAATAACAATTTCCACTACTGCCGCTGCTAAGACTACAAAAATTCAGTTTCATTTCTTTCTCGTTCTATCGGGGTCAAAGGTAAATGAAAATAAGAAGACCCCCCAGGAATAAGAATTGCTATTAAAATTTATCTGTCTGTAGCAATTATTCAACTGCTCTCTGCAACATTTTCATATCAATTTTTTTCATTTGAAGTATAGCCATCATTGCTCTCTCGGCTTTCTCAGGGTTACTCATTATTTCCCCGAGGGAATCAGGAATAATCTGCCATGATATGCCAAATTTATCTGCAAGCCAGCCGCATTGCCGTGCCCTTTCATCCCCGCCTGCAGATAATTTTTCCCAATAATAGTCGATTTCATCTTGTGTTTTGCAATTTACAACAAGTGAAATAGCAGGGTTGAATTCATAGTTCATTACCATGTGACTATCCATGGCAATGAACTCCTGCCCGTCAAGTTCAAATTTGGAATGTATTACGGCACCTTCAGGGCCCTGTCCTGCAATATAGCGTTCCAGCTGTATTATTTCCGATTTGCCGGCTGGAGTAGCAGAATTGCCAAAAACGGAAATGAAAAAGTTGATAGCTTCTTCTGCCCTCTTATGCTGGCTGCCGGTAAACATAAAGCAGGTTTCAATTTTTGGTGCACGACCCGGAAGGATCAGCTGCCACGATACGCCAAACCTGTCCTCTACCCACCCGTACCGTTCACTAAAGGGGTATTTGTCAAGTGCCATCCTAACTGTTCCGCCATCGGAGAGTTTGCTCCATAACCTGTTTATCTCCTCTGTATTGTCACAATTCAAAAAAAAGGATATGGTCGGTGAGATTTTAAACACCGGTCCGCCATTGATAGCAGCAAACTTCTGTCCTTCTATACTGAAATCAATCGTCATTACCGATCCTTTTTCTCTGCCGGTTGCTTTTGCAGCCTGTTCTTCATAGCGGGTAACTTTATCAATCTTGGAATTCATAAAAGTTGAGATATAGAAATTCACTGCCTGTTCGGCATTACTATCAAACCACAGGAAAGGGTTGATTCTTTGCTTATCGGTTCTTTTCATTTTTTTCTTGGAACGTCTTAATGTTTGTGTTTGCATAATCAAAGTTTTTTAATTCTTAAAACGTTTTTAGGTAAAACAAAGTTCGATCGTTTTGATTAAAATATAAATGACAAAAAAGTCAAGTTACAGGGCATTTAAAACAAAAAAGTCTTTTATTATACAAATTGATGAAAATGAAAACATAGTTTTGATTATTTCGTTTACCACAAATAACATAAATGATACTTTATACAGGAACCAGTTTTATATTCCATGGTTGCAAAATCAGTATAAATCAGGTGCTGAAATGGCAAGTTTCTGTATAAGAGCTTTTTTGTTTGGTGCAACCGGTTTCCTGATTTTTATACTTTAAAGAATGAAACCGCTTCCTTCAATTCTATTGAAAGAGTACTTAATTCTTCGGCGACAGAAGATGACTCTTCAGATGATGATGCATTTGTTTGGGCAATGTCATTTAGCTCTACCATGCCTGTATTAATTACGCTGCTATTGCTGCTTTGTTCACTACTTAAAATGGATATTTCCTTTATTTTTTCAACTGAATTTTTTATTTCAGGCATAAGTTTATTAACATTATCAACAGTTTTCAACATATAATCAACACACAATTTCGCGAGCTTATTAATCTCATCTGCTGATCCTTTGCTCTTTTCAGCCAACTTTTTAACTTCACCGGCAACAACCGAAAAGCCTTTCCCATATTCCCCTGCCCTTGCGGCTTCTACCGCGGCATTTAAAGCTAAAAGATTCGTTTGAAATGCTATATCGTTGATCTTAGTAATCTTTCCATCAATATCTCTTATATATTGAAGTGTTGAATTGGCTACTTTCATCAAATCATTAAGCTCAACGGATACTTTAATTATAGTTTTCTCGCCATCTTGTGAATTTGCAGTATTCTTTTCTATAGATGATTGCATTTCTTCCAAAGAGGACGCTACCTCTTCAGAAATAGACGCAAGCTTGTTTGAGGATTCTGCTAATAAATTTGAATTACTCTTAAACTCAGTACTTGAAGTTGAAATTTTTCCAACAGAAGAATGGATTTTGAATAATACGTCTTTAAATTTTTCAATTATTGATTCTGATGCCTTAAGTATTTTATAAAATTCATCGTTGTTTGAGTCAAATTTGATTTGCAGATTCAATTCGCCATTACTTATTACAGTAAGTATTTCAACTATATAATTTATTTTTTTAACTATAAACTTATCAAATAAAAATATAATTGTAATTGATGAAGCAATAATGCACAAAATAGTACCGATGATAAATAATAAAATTAAGTTATTTTTTGCCGTTTGGTATTTGGATGTATCGGCTTTTAAATAGTAGTAACCAATGAACTTACCATCTTCCAGATGAAGTGGCGAAATTGAAATTATAAAAGTGCCTTTGGATTCAACGGAATAAAATAAAACGTTCGTATCTATTTTATTTTTGAATTCATCGTAAATTACAAAATCTTTTAAATCATTGATACTTTTATCTAAATCCCCTCTAATAGATGAATAATAGACTAAACCATTTGAACCAATTATTTTGCTATCTATTATTTTTGAGTCAACCAATTGAGAAAGTTTAGTGCTGTCGGCGGCCATTTCAAAATTTAATTTACCTATTCCCAATAAATATCCCGGTATAGAAATTTGGC
>Ga0182017_10004075_pt1 | contig 10871 bp, 10 predicted proteins | sample 712E3DmetaG_FD_120492 | JGI IMG/M metagenome (GOLD analysis project Ga0182017, IMG submission 120492) | Permafrost microbial communities from Stordalen Mire, Sweden - 712E3D metaG | ecosystem: Environmental > Terrestrial > Soil > Wetlands > Permafrost | place: Sweden: Stordalen | collected... | reverse complement strand
TCGATGGTGGCCTTGAGACTCGTCAGGCCCGATGTGGTCGACGAGATTTCGGCCTGCAGAGCGGCGGCGTCGGAAGAAGTCAGGACCTTGGATCCCGTCACCTTGGAGCTCAGCGCTGTGAGGGTGCTGAATCGGCGGTTGATCTCGCAGTCGCCGAAGGCGCGCAGGGTGTCGACGGTGGCGCCCGCCTTGACGGCGGCGGCTTGGGTGGCGCAGATGTCCTTGCCAGCCGGTCCTGCGCCCGGCAGACCGCCTGCGGCCGGACCGGCCGCGGTCGCGATCCCGGCGCTGACGAAGAGCATCGAGCCTGCCAGGGCGACCCCGGCGAAGAGAGCGGTGAGTTTGGTCTTCATGGGGCTACTCCTTATGAGGGGGGTGGCTACTCGCCGCCCGAGGCTCCGGTGGCGCCGCCGGAGATCGAGTTGTCGACGCCGTTGAGCAGGTTGTCAATGTTGGAGAGCTGGTTGTCGAGCGGGTCGGTCGTGGCGGCCGCGGCCTTCGTCGTGACGGCAGCCGTCGTGGGAGCGGCGGTCTGCGTTAGGCCCGCCGTCGCGGTACCGGTCGAGGGCGGGAGGATCGTCGAGGTTGCCGCGTCTGCCTGACTCGACTGCGCCGTCGGGGTCGACGCTGCCGGATTACCGGCTCCGGTGCCGGCGCTCCTGGCGCATCCGGCCGTCGCGAGGCCAACGAGCAGCGTCACGGCTACGACTCTTGCGATGGATCTAGGTTGAAAGTCCACGTGGTGTTCTCCTTGCCGCTCCTCTTTGGGGCTGACATCGAGCATCCTGAGGCCGCCGCAGCCGGCCCGTTCGGGGTCCAAGTAAGGGGACTGTAAGGCCGAGGGGGCCGGTTGCCCGCGCCGGCTGGTCGCTATTTGGGCCGCGACAGTTGCGGGAAGCGTTGTCGATGTTGACGACCGACTGTTCTGGTGTAAGCTTCCTACCTGCGACTCATACGCAATTAGGAACTGATGGAGAAGATCGAAGGCTCCGAGGTCGAGGGCCGGCTCGAGCGATTCAAAGTGGTGGCGAGGGACTCGGGCGTGAAGCTGACCCATCAGCGCCTGGAGATATTTCGCGAGATCGCATCCAGCCGCGAGCATCCGGACGCCGAGACCCTCTTGCGCGCCGTTCAGCCACGGATGCCGACGGTGTCTCTCGACACCGTCTATCGGACGCTCTGGATGCTCAACAGCCTGGGGCTGATCTCTACGCTTGGCCCGCGCCGTGACAGTCTGCGCTTCGACGCAAACGTCTCACCACACCACCACTACGTATGCGTCCGCTGTGGACTCGTGCGGGACTTTGAGAGCCCTGCCCTCAACGCGCTTCCCATTCCGACTCGCGTCAAGGGCTTCGGGAGTGTGGTCGAATCCCACGTCGAGGTCCGAGGCGTCTGCGACGCTTGCGCAGCCCAGAAGACCTGAGAGATCACGTCCGTACACGACCGACAGCCGCAAGGCACCAGGAGGAGCAAGTCATGGCCGACAAGAAGAAGCTGACGACCGTCGGAGGCGCGCCTGTTCCAGACAACCAGAACGCGATGACGGCCGGTCCCCGCGGCCCGATGCTGCTCCAGGACGTCTGGTTCCTGGAGAAGCTTGCCCATTTCGACCGCGAAGTGATCCCCGAACGACGGATGCACGCCAAGGGCTCGGGCGCGTTCGGCACATTCACCGTCACCCACGACATCACGACATACACCAAGGCCAAGATATTCGCGGCTATCGGCAAGAAGACCGACATGTTCGTCCGCTTCTCCACGGTCGCCGGCGAGCGCGGCGCCGCCGACGCCGAACGCGACATTCGCGGCTTCGCGATGAAGTTCTACACAGAGGAAGGGAACTGGGACCTGGTCGGCAACAACACGCCGGTCTTCTTCCTGCGCGACCCGCTCAAGTTCCCGGACCTCAACCACGCGGTGAAGCGGGACCCGCGCACCAACATGCGCAGCGCGAAGAACAACTGGGACTTCTGGACCTCGCTTCCCGAGGCGCTGCACCAGATCACCATGACAATGAGCGACCGCGGGATTCCCTACTCATTCCGCCATATGCACGGTTTTGGGAGCCACACATTCAGCTTCATCAACGCCGCCAACGAGCGTGTCTGGGTGAAGTTTCACTTCGTCACTCAGCAGGGCATCAAGACCCTGGGCGACGCCGAGGCCGAGGCGCTCGTAGGCAAGGACCGCGAGAGCAACCAGCGAGATCTCTACGAGAGCATCGAGAAGGGTGACTTCCCGCGCTGGAAGATGTTCATCCAGATCATGACCGAGAAGCAGGCGGCCACCAACCCTTACGACCCGTTCGACCTGACCAAGGTCTGGTTCCACAAGGACTACCCGCTCATCGAAGTGGGCGTCTTTGAGCTCAACCGCAATCCCGAGAACTACTTCGCCGACGTCGAGCAGGCGGCATTCAATCCGGCCAGCATCGTCCCGGGCATCGGCTTCTCCCCCGACAAGATGTTGCAGGGGCGGCTGTTCTCATATGGCGACGCACAGCGCTATCGCCTCGGCGTAAACAATGCGAGCATCCCGGTGAACGCGCCGCGCGTCGCGGCCCATAGCTACCACCGTGACGGCCAGATGCGAGTCGACGGCAACTACGGAGGCACGCTCGGCTACGAGCCCAACAGCTATGGGGAGTGGCAGGAGCAGCCGGACTTCGCTGAGCCGCCGCTCTCGCTCGATGGTGCGGCCGCCCACTGGGACTTTCGGAAGGATGACGACGACTACTACACCCAGCCCGGACTGCTCTTCCGTCTCATCGGCCCCGAGAAGCAGCAGCTCCTCTTCGAGAACACGGCTCGGGCCATGGGCGACGCTCCGAAAGAGGTCAAGGTCCGCCACATCGGCAACTGCCTGAAAGCCGATCCAGCCTACGGCGCGGGTGTCGCAAAGGCGCTCGGCATTCCGCTCAGCGACGTACCCAAATGAACTGAGTTGGGCTCGCCGACGGCACCTCGCCGGCGGCACCTCGCCGGCGGCCCCTCGCCGGCGGCACCTCGCCGGCGGCACCTCGCCGGCGGCCGACCTAGTCCGCAGGAACGACTTCGGGCGCCACCCCCGCGTCCATGACCTCCGCCGCCGCGAACCAGCGCCCTGAGAGTCGCATCGCCGCCCACACCAGGGCCAACATCACGGGTACCTCGATGAGTGGACCCACGACAGTCGCCAGCGCGACGGTCGGTGAAAAGGCTGTGATCGCGATCGCGATGGCGATCTCGAAGTCGCGTCCCGTGGCATTGAACGCGACTGCTACCGCGTCCCGGTATGGGAACCGCAACCGCGACCCGATGAAGAGCACGACGAAGAACATGACAGCGAAGAAGAGGGTCATCGGGATCGCCATCTCCAGGACGATGCCGGGACGCTGCAGGATCAGGTCGCCCTTGAGTGAGAACATGACGATCAGGGTGAACAGCAGGCCCAGGATGGACAGGGCATTGAGCCCAGGCTTGAACCGCTCCATCGCCGCCTCGCCGCCGCGGCGGGTCACGGCCATGCGGGTCAGTACGCCGAGCACGAGCGGCAGGCCCAGGTAGAGCACAACGGACTCCGCCACGATCAGCACATCGAAGTTCACGTTGCCGATGAGCAGGCGGGCGTACACCGGAATCAGGATCATCTGAGCAACCGAGTTGAGGGCCACGAATACGAGGGCCATCGGCGTGTTGCCCTTCGCCAGGAAGGTGAAGATGATCACCATGGCGATGCACGGCGCCAGGCCATAGAGGACGAGCCCCGTGTGAAGCTCCGGGTCGCTGACGAACACGTTCGCGAGCCCGAGCATCACGAACGGCGCCACGAGGTAGTTGAAGAACAGCACGACTCCGAGCTGGCGCGGCGAGCGGAAGGCGTCGCCGACCTCTCCCACGCGGACGTTCGTCATGGCGGGATACATCATGGCGAACAGCCCGATCGGGACGCCGAGGGAGATCGCGCTGGGGACCGTGATTACGAACGTACCCCCAGCGATCGCCTTGATCGCGTCGATGGGCGGAGTCAGCGCGAAATCGGAGATCGAGAGCGCCTTTCCGATGCCGATCCCGATGGCCATGCTGATGAGGACGAAGAACGGCAGCAGGCGGAAGTCCTCGAGTTTCGCGAGCAGGCGGGCGGTCATCGGGTCGCAGCGGGGTCGAGGCCGCAGTCCGACCGCACGGATGCCGCAGCCGCGATTTTCGAAGGGGTAAGCAGCCCATCGATCCAATTGCGGAGCTGCTCGAGGCGGGCGAGGTCAAGGGCGTAGTACACCCAGCGGCCGGCCCGCCGTTCGCGGATCAAGCCGCTCGACCGGAGAACTCGCAGATGGTGCGAAGCGAGCGCCGGGCTCAGCCCGAGAGCCGTCCCGAGGTCGCAGACGCAGCGCTCTCCCTGCCCGAGGTAGGCGACTACTCTGGCTCGCGACGGCTCGGCGATGGCGGCTAGTCCCCTGGCGATGTCGGGCGGGAGGCTCCAATCGGTTGTCGATACGGGGGTGTTCATGCCCGCATTCTAATGGACGTTAGTAAAAGGTGCGTTTGCATGACTTCCCGGGCAGGAACGCGGACCGCGACGACCTACCGCGGGGTGCTGCCTCCCAGATGGCGTGTTGATGCATTTGCCGCCCCGTTGCAAGGCAACTGATATGGCCCTGCAATTGCCGAATGCCCCGGCATTCCGGACAATCATTCGCGGGGGTTGGAGCTTTCGGGCTGGGGTAGGAACTTGATAGTCCGTGTCCTTCGGGGCCGCGTCCATCCCGGGCAAGTCCCCACATTCAGGGAGCAAGCCCAGCACGCACTGCACGACGCGCGCCAGCACGACGGGCTCGTCTATGCCCAGATCGGACGGCAAGCGCACGTGGACGGGGGAGAGGAAATCATCTTCGTCAGCGTCTGGCGCAATCTCGAGGCCCTGTACAAGTGGGTCGGAGGCCTCGATCTGCTGGATACGCCGGTCCTCGACGGCAACGACCCCGACATCTTCGAGCACTTCGAAGTCCAGCACTACGAGACGTACGAATCGGCAGATCCCGAGTCGCCGGACGGCGAAGAGCCGCTGTCCACCGCCGCCCGCGGAGACGCCCGAAGCTAAACGGATCCGATTGAGCCGCCAATCCTTGGTCGGGATCAAGTGCAGTGCGCGCACGCACCAGTTCTGTAGCGACGCTGTGGGCGTGCTGGCCACAGGGCTTCACCGACCTGCCTTGCTCAGGAGATCCAGTCGATCTCACGTTGTATGTGCGCGCCATTCCGGGTACGGTATGTTCGGTCGGCTCTCGAATAGTACCTTTGGGCTAGGCGGGCAAAACGTCGCGGATGGCCGGCAGCATCTGGTGCCGACCGGGAATCTGGCATCTGTGACGGTTTCGCCTCCGCCGCTACGGTTCCGTCAAGGGCATTGATGAACCTCCCCGAAGCGCTCGACGCATGGCAGGCGCAGTACTCCGGCCAGCCTCCGGTTGGCTTCATGCTGCGCTTCACGCATGAGTCGGTGTGGACGCGCATCCACTACCTTCGGGAGAGCCCCGAGCCGGCTACCACCGAGGATGACCGAGTGACCGCGTCGCGCTTCGACGCCGTGTCCAGCGCCCTGTTCACGGGCACTACGGTGCTCGTGCTGGCGATCCACCTTGATCCGCGCCACGAAGACACGACGGATCTGCGCGCTCTGGGCGCGATGACTATCACTCCGCCGGAGAGCTGGATCGAGACGCTGGGCGGATATCTGCCGGACCCAACCCGGGCGGAGTTCCTCGCCACGACCCTCAGCTGGCAGCGTGGCTGCCTCGACCGCATCTGGCTGGCGGTTGCGCGCGACCTGATCGGTCGCATCGCCGTGTTCTGCCCCGCCACTGGCGACGCGTTCTGCCCGTACGGCGGCGGAGCGGATCTGTTCGTCTGGGGCTCCGAGCGCCGCTCCAAGCTCGGCGATCGGTTCCGAGCCTGGCTGCCGAGCGCCGGCTTGCCCGGGTCGCTTGCCGGTCGGCCGGCGGCCGGCATGGCGGTCGAGCGAAGCTAGAGGCCGTTCCGGGCCCGGTCGGCGCGAAGAGCCGGGCGATCCCTGAGGGGTTATCCCCGAGAATCACTTAAGTGTCGTAACAGAAACGCCGACACTGTACTTGGAGGGGCCGAACCGCCAGCCAGGAGCTATGCGTGGACGGCTTGTCACCCGTGCAGTTCAGCGCCGCTCAGACCAGTGCCGTTGGGCTGTCATCCATCCAATCCCAGCACAAGCGAAGTCATCCCGCCATGGATGCCGCCGCCAAACTGCTGGGCATGAGTTCGAGCGACCTGCGTTCTGCCCTGCAGAGCGGCCAGAGCCTCGCGGACATCGCCTCGTCGAAAGGTATCGGCCAGGACGCCCTGACATCGGCAATGGCTGCCGCAATCCAGCAGGCCAATCCAAACGTTTCCTCCGAACGAGCGACCGAAGTGGCGACGGCGATCGCCACTCGAACGCCGCCGGTGGGTGGACCGCCGCCCGATACAGCGCAAGCGGCCGATGCGACCCAAGGCGCAACCGGAACGACGGCGACCCATGGTCATCCTCACCATCATCACCACGCCGGGGGCGCCGCAATGGATGCCGCCGCAAAGACGCTGGGGATGAGCACGACCGATCTGATGTCGTCACTGCAGAGCGGCCAGAGCCTCGCCTCCATCGCCAAGTCCAAGGGGGTCAGCCAGGACGATCTCGTCAAGGCCATGGCCACCGCACTCCAGGGCACGGACTCGCAGCTGTCCGCGGACCAGGCCACTCAGATCGCGACGCAGATGGCCACTCGAACTCCCGGGACGCAGAATCAGCCATGGGCGGCCGCCTCGCAGCAGTCGGGGACGACCACGTACAGCATCACTGCCTGACACGGCGTCACAAAGAAACAGCCGGCCGCGGAGGGGGTAAAGCGGCCGGCTGTTTCATGTCCGTAACCGGACGATCTGCTGACTGCCGCCGGTCACCGGCCCATTGCATCGCCGGATTCTGATGGAACGCTGAACACGGCAGAGATTGAGGGCAAACCCCTACTGCCTCAGCGGCCATGGGGTCGGCGAGTGTAGGACGTTGTCGTTAGTCGAAGGACCGGCGACACTACGACTATGAGCCCAAAGACCAAGCCCGCGACCGAGTCGGCCGCCACGCCCTCCCCGCCGGCCACGCCGGCCACTTCGGTCGCGCCACCCACCAAGGCCGACATCGCCCGATACCGCGAGAACCTCCAGGGTGAGGTGGACGCGATCGCCCTCTACGCGCTTCTGCTCGAGAAGGAGCAGAGCCGCGCGGTCAAGGATTTCTACGCCCGAATGGTGGATGTGGAGAGTGTCCACGCCGGGGTCTGGCGGGCGCAGCTCACGGCCGCCGGCGTAGCCACAGACGAGATGGGGCCGGCCTGGCGGACTCGCGTGCTGATGTTCATCGCACGCCATTTCGGGCCGAGTCTCGTGGTCCCGACGATCGCCGAACGCGAAGCCTCGGACCAGGCCATGTACGACGACCAGCCTGAGGCCCTGGCCCGAATGCCCGGCGACGAGCGGTCCCACGCCCGACTCTTCCGCGAGCTGGCCGACGGCCGTGGCGTCGAGGGTGGCGCCATTGCCCGCATCGAGGGTCGTCACCGAGGCAGTGGCGGCAACCAGCTCCGGGCCGCGGTCCTTGGCGCAAATGATGGCCTCGTCTCGAATCTGAGCATCTCCATGGGCGTGGCCGGCGCAGCAACCAGCGCGTCGGCCGGCGGCAATCCCGTCCTGATCGCCGGCATGGCCGGCATGATGGCCGGCGCCTTGTCGATGGCCATCGGGGAGTGGCTGTCCGTCCAGAGCGCCCGCGAGCTATATGCCCACCAGGTCAAGGTGGAGCGCGAGGAACTTCTCCAGGTCCCCGACGAGGAGGAAGAGGAACTGACCCTCATCTACCAGGCCAAGGGCCTCACGGCGGAACAGGCCCGCCTGATGAGCAAGTCGATCGTCGGCGGCGAGATTGGCCGGGCGGTCGACACGCTGGCGCGCGAGGAACTCGGCATCGACCCTGACGAACTAGGCGGGTCCGCCTGGGTCGCGGCGCTGACTTCGTTCTTCCTCTTTGCCGCCGGCGCGATCGTGCCGCTGTCGCCGTTCTTCTTCGCCACGGGTCTGCCCGCGGTTGTGGCTTCGATCATCGTGAGTGCCGTGGCGCTGATGGTCGTCGGCGCGGCGATCACGGTTGTCACCGGATCCAGCGTGATCAAGACGGGCGGCCGGCAGGTGCTCCTTGGGCTTTTCGCGGCCGCGGTCACGTTCGGCCTGGGTGCCCTTGTAGGTCATGCAGTCGGGTAGGGGAGCGGCGGCCTAGATGACCTTCGCTGCCCTGGGGCGGGCCGGCCGACTCGTGCTGGTCACGACAATCGCCGGCATCCTGATAGCCCTTGTCGGGTCATGGACCTTTCGGTCGCTGACGGCTGCTCCCGTGCCCTCGGTCGGGCCCGACCCCGTTGGCTCGGCCGTCCCGCCCGCTGCCGGCAGTCCGGTCCTGATCGGTGCCGGCGATATCTGCGTCACGGGATCGATTGCGAACGCGCAGGCCACCGCGGCTCTGATCGTCGCGAGGCCCGGCGACGTCGTCTTCACGGCTGGCGACAACTCCAACGAGAGCGGCAGCGCAGACCAGTACGAAGGCTGCGTGGACCGGTCGTGGGGCGTCTTCAAGAGCCGGATACATCCGGTTCCGGGCAACCACGACTACATGACGGCCGGGGCAAGTCCCTACTACTTGTACTTCGGGGCAGCGGCCGGCCCCGCCGGCAAGGGTTACTACAGCTACGACCTCGCCAACAATTGGCACGTCGTGGCCCTCAATGCCATCTGCTCCGAGGTCGGCGGTTGCGGCGCCGGCTCGCCGCAGGAATCCTTCCTTCGGGCCGATCTCGCCGCCCACGCGGGTAAGCACGTCGTCGCCATCTGGCACATTCCCGCCTTCAGTTCGGGCAGCGAACACGGCGATAACTCGACTTACGCCGTCTGGTGGCAGGACCTCTACGCCGCCCATGCAGAGATCGTTCTCAACGGCCACGACCACGATTACGAGCGGTTCACTTTGCAGTCGCCGGCCGGCAAGGCCGACCTCAACGGCATCCGAGAGTTCGTCGTGGGTACCGGCGGCGCCGCCCAGCGCGACTTCGGGACCATTCGAGCCAACTCCAAGGTCCGCAACTGCGGCACGTTCGGGGTCCTGGAACTGACCCTCGGGGCCCACAGTTACAGCTGGCGATTCATCCCGGTTCTTGGCTCGGCCTTCACGGACTCGGGGGTGCAGGCGACTCACGGGTGACCGGCACGGCGCCTTCACTGCGCCCGCCCCAAAATCGGGTACAGTCAGGGCCTAATCCCACAAGCGACGCGGCTCCAGAAGCCGCCAATCGGGAGCCGACGACACGTGACCACCGAGACATCAACCCCGCCCGCAGGAGCCGCGCCGGAACGGAGCGATTTCATCCGCGAGATCGTGGCTGCCGACCTGCGCGAAGGCCGGGTCAAGTCGATCGTCACGCGGTTTCCGCCGGAGCCCAACGGCTACCTGCACATTGGCCACGCCAAGGCCATCTGCATCGACTTCGGCGTCGCCCGCGATTTCGGCGGTCGCACCAACCTGCGCTTCGACGACACTAACCCAACCAAGGAAGAGCAGGAGTACATCGACGGAATCCAGGCCGACATCCACTGGCTCGGGTTCGATTGGGGCGAGCATCTCTACTACGCCTCGAGCTACTTCGAGCAGCTGTACGAGTGGGCCGTATACCTGATCAAGGCCGGCAGGGCCTATGTCGACGACCTCACCGCGGACGAGATCCGCGAGCATCGCGGCACGCTGACCGAGCCCGGCAAGAACAGCCCCTGGCGTGACCGGCCGACCGACGAGAGCCTCGATCTGTTCGACCGGATGAGGAAGGGCGAGTTCCCCGACGGGGCGCGTGTTCTGCGCGCCAGGATCGACATGGCCGCCCCGAACATGAACCTGCGCGACCCGGTGCTGTACCGGATCCTGCACGCCGAGCATCCGCGCACCGGCAACGCGTGGTGCATCTACCCGATGTACGACTTCGCGCACGGCCAGTCCGACGCCATCGAGGGTGTAACGCACTCGCTCTGCAGCCTCGAGTTCGAGATCCATCGGCCCCTGTACGACTGGTTCATCGATAACCTGCCGGTGCCGTCGCGGCCGCGCCAGATTGAATTCGCGCGGCTCAACATCACGTACACCGTCCTCTCCAAGCGCGTCTTACTGCGCCTCGTCAACGAGGGGCTCGTCCGCGGTTGGGACGACCCGCGTATGCCGACCCTCTCCGGTCTGCGCCGGCGGGGCTTCCCGGCCGAGGGAATCCGCGAGTTCGCCAACCTGGTGGGAGTTGCCAAGGCGGACAGCACAGTGGAGATCGGCCTGCTCGAGCATGTCATCCGCGACGTGTTGAACCGCAATGCCGCGCGCCGTTTCGCCGTCCTGGATCCGCTCAAGGTGGTCATCGAGAACTATCCCGAGGGCCAGGTCGAGGAGATGGACGCCGTCAACAACCCCGAGGATCCGTCCGCGGGAACGCGCAAGGTGCCGTTCAGCCGCGAACTGTGGATCGAGCGCGAGGACTTCATGGAGGAGCCGCCGGCGAAGTTCTTCCGACTTGCCCCCGGCCGCGAAGTGCGGCTACGGTCCGCCTACTTCATCACGTGTCGCGAGGTGGTAAAGGACGCCGCGGGCCAGGTGGTGGAACTGCGCTGCACGTACGACCCGGCCACTCGCGGCGGCGACTCGCCCGACGGCCGCCGGCCCAAGGCTACTCTCCACTGGATCTCCGCCGCGCACTCGATGCCGGCCGAGGTGCGCCTCTACGACCACCTCTTCACGAGGCCAGACCCGGG
>Ga0182017_10004073_pt1 | contig 10872 bp, 15 predicted proteins | sample 712E3DmetaG_FD_120492 | JGI IMG/M metagenome (GOLD analysis project Ga0182017, IMG submission 120492) | Permafrost microbial communities from Stordalen Mire, Sweden - 712E3D metaG | ecosystem: Environmental > Terrestrial > Soil > Wetlands > Permafrost | place: Sweden: Stordalen | collected... | reverse complement strand
GCGACGGAGATGGTCATGACCAACATCCCGTCACCGAATAACCCGTACCCGGCCTTCTTCCCCGGCTACGGCAACATTCGCGAGTGGGGGCAGCTCGGGTGGCCCGCCGCGCCGGACGAGATCGTCGCCATCGCTGAGCGCGTCACCGTGGCGCTCTGGCAGATGCGTGCCGGCGGGGGCGCCTACCAGGTCAGCCCCCCGACCGATGGCGCCACGATGATCCCGCATCTGCTCTCATACGACGACTGGCGCACCCTCAAGGGCTACCAGCGCAAGAGTCTCGGGATCATCTGATGGCCGTCAGCTCCGGTTCCGTCGTCACGGTCTCGATCCCGAACCTCCTCGAGCTCCAAGCGAAACTCGAGGAGTTGGGCGCGGTCAAGATCCCACGCGCCATGCAGAAGGTCATCGTGGCCGGCGCCAAGCCGATCCGAACGGCGATCAGGGCAGAGACGCCGGTCGGCCCTACCGGCAACCTTCGAAAGAGCGTCAAGTACAAATCGGGTACCACGGACCGCGCGTTCGTGAAGCTATCGACTGCCTCCAAACTGGCATTCACGGTGGCTGACGGGGCGGGGGCGCTAATCGGTCCGCAAGGCAAGGGGTCGCCGCACGCGCACCTCGTCATCGATGGACACGAGATGGTCGGGCACCGGCCGAACCGAGTGCGAACCGGGAAGATGACGCGGGCCAACCCGTTCGTACAGCGCGGACGCGAGGCGTCTGAAGGCGCGGCGATGGATGCGATGGCCGTGGCCGTTCGCGCGGCCATTGAAGCGGCGACCATCCTATGAGCAGCCAGATCGCCGCCATCGTGGATTACAGCGCATGGCGCGCTGCCGTCTACGTCCCCGGCATCGCAGCCATCCGCGCGCCCGGCACGTCGGGTCTCATCGATCCGCTGACCGGCGAGGCGATCCTGCCGCCCGCCGACGCCCCCACGGTGCCCTTCGAGCACTGGTCGGAACTGCCGATCGGCACCGTGATCGACTACAACACGCAGGATGGGCGCATGGCCTACACCTGGGAGATCCCGATGCGCCTCTGGCTGGCGCGCGCCGACATCCGCAATCTACGTTCGGTCGCCATCCCCTTTTACGCGGCCTATCTCTCGGCGTTCATGACAGACCCGAACATCGGCGGGTTGGCCGTGAACGCGCGCCTGTCTCGGTTCGAGGTCGGCGTGGATGACAAGTGGGGATGGCTCGATATTACCTTGGAGGTGCAGGAGATGGTGACCGAATGACGACCAAGCCAGTTTCCAAGCGCAAGGAGTAGCACGGTGGCACGAGTTCTCGTAACGGCGGCAACCGGCATCCCGCCCGGCCCTTACCCTTCCCTCCCGGTTGGGGCAGGCAGCCTCGCACTCGCGTGGCAGGCAGCGGACGCCTCGCTCTACCAGTACACCCCGCTCATCAACGGCAAGACGGTCGTGCTTGCCATGAACACGGACGCCAGCAACCCCTACACGGTGACGATCGAGTCCGTCGCAGACACGTTCAAGCGGACCGGAGACATCGCCACGTACAGCCTCGCCGCCATCACCGGGACTACCCCCGTTGTCGCGTGGTTCGGCCCGTACTCGACGACCGGCTGGAACCAGGCAGGCAACCAACTCTGGTTCCGGGCAAGCAACGCGGCGATCAAGTTCGCCGTCATCACGCTGACTTAGGAGGAACCATGTCGAACGCTGTAGCAGGCCCCGGCTGGCTCCTCGCCGACTCCTCCATCGGGACCATCGCCGAGGTTCGGGACATCTCCGGCCCGGCGCAGGTCGCCGAGAAGGACGAGGTGACGAACCAGTCGTCCCCCAACTTCTACAAGGAATGGCTGCCAACGCTGCTTGACGGCGGCGCGGTGACGTTCACCTGCAACTTCATCCCCTCCGACACCACGCAGGGTAGCGCCTCCGGCCTCCTGTCCTTCCTCCAGGCTCGTGGCCTTCGGACGTGGACGCTCACCCCGCCCGCGCCCTACGCCTCCAACGTGATCGGCTTCACGGCCTACGTCACGAAGTGGGACTCCAAGGAGCCCGTCTCCAAGGCCGCGACGCTGGACATCGAGCTGACGGTCACCGGGCCGGTCACGGTCGCATAACCCGAAGGGAGGGCAGTATGCCCACACTCCCGCGCGGATCGCTCCTCGTCTGGCGGACGGGGGAGGATGGTCCCGGCGATACGCCTGCCACCATCCTCCCTGCCGTCATCGAGCGATTGCGGACGCTGAACCGGGAGAACCCGGCACGGGAGTACTCACTGGCGATCACCAAGGCTGAGGAGTGCCTACTCTGGCTGAAGGCACTCAGCGAAAGGAAGGGGTCAGAATGACCACGCGAACACCGGCTCAGATCCAAGCAGACATCGATGCCAACGCTCGGGAAGTATTGGCAGCCGCAGGCGCCACCCTCGAGGCAATCAAGTCGCAGACCGCCGATCCGCTCGCCAGCGGACGGGCCAAGTTAGCGGCGCATAACACGGCCAGTCTCACGGATGAGGAGCTTGCAGCACTGAAGGCCGTTGCGCCACGGCGTAGTGGGATCGAGATCCTAGCGATTGACGACCAGGAGACGGCCGACGAATACGTCCCGCAGTGGGACACGATCATCCCGATCCGCTCAATGACCGGCACGGAACGCGACCACTATGAGGCGTCACTCGTCAGTTACCAGCGCGACGCCAAGGGTCAGCCCCAGGTCAAGTCGATTGAGCTGGACAACCTCCGTGCTCGCCTGATCTCCCTCGTGGCGATGGATGGCAACGGTGGCCGACTGTGGACACAGCAGCAGGTCCTTGCGCTCGGTGAAAAGAATGCCGTCGCGTTGGATCAGCTTTTCCAGGCCGCGCAGCGGCTCTCCAAGCTCACCGCACCCGCCATTGAGGCAGCGAAGGAAGCACTGGGAAACGCCCCGAGCGGCGAGCTTGGTTCCGACTCGCCGGGCACCTTGGAATGAGCGTGCGCCGCTGCCAGCAGGAGATCAGCGCAGCCGAGTTCGGCGAATGGCTTGCGCTCTGGCAGCTTGAGGCCGAGGAGCAGGGCCACGGTGAGCCGACGCTGGAAGGCACCACCGCGAAGATCATGGCGTGGGCGACGAGCGCCAAGAGTCCCGGCGGCGTGACGCTGGAGCGGAGGAAGTAGCGTGGCGACTGTCGGCGAGATGCTTGTCGCGCTCGGGATCAATACCGGGCCGTTCACCGCCGGGCTGGCGAAAGCCAAGGGTGAGCTAACCGGCTTCGCGGCGGAGGCTGACGCCTCCGGCAAGAAGGCGTCCAGCTCCATGAACGGCATCGGGATTGCTTCCCTTGCCGTGGTCGGCGGCGTGGCGGCGATCGGTGCGGCGAGCATCAAGTCGGCGTCCGACTTCCAGGCGAGCATGACGCTTGTCCAGACGCAGGCCGGGGCGTCAGCGGCCGAAGTGCAGAAGATGACGACGGCGGTGCTCGGCTTGGCGCCGACCGTCGGCATCGGCCCCGACCAACTCTCAGCAGGGCTCTACCACGTCGAGTCTGCCGGCATCCGGGGGGCCAAGGCGCTCAACCTCTTGACCATTGCGGCTGAGGGGGCCAAGGTCGGCAACGCCGACCTTGAGAGCGTCACCAACGCCCTGATCGCGGAAGTCAACTCCGGGGTCGGCGGCGTGTCGAACATGTCGCAGGCGATGGGCGTGCTGAACGCCATCATCGGCGCCGGCAACATGCGGATGGACGACCTGACGGCGGCCTTCAGCACGGGCATCCTTTCGTCGGCCAAGGTCTTCGGCGTCTCGATCCAGTCGGTCGGCGCAGCCATCGCCACGATGACGAACGCTGGCATCCCCGCGGTGGACGCCGCGACCAAACTCAACTCAGCCATCCGTCTCATGGCAGCGCCCACGACGAAGGCGGCCAAGGAACTCGACTCGATCGGCCTCAGCAGTACGAAACTAGCGTCGGACCTCCGCTCGCCGGGCGGCGTCCTCACGGCAGTCACGGACCTCCAGGCGCATCTCACAAAGGCTGGCCTGACTGCAACTCAACAGGCGGCGCTTCTTGCCAACGCCTTCGGCGGCAAACAGAGCCTCGGCGTACTGACGCTCATCGGTTCGCTCGGCAAGCTCGGGACTATTCAGAAGGAGGTCACGGCAGGGGCCGGGTCGTTTGACGCGGCGTGGAAGGCCACCGAGGCCACCACGAAGGAACAGGGCGCCCAGATCGACGCCTCGATCTCCACGGTCAAGGACGCTATCGGCATCGGCTTGCTTCCTGCCGTGAACAGCCTCTTGCATTCCGTTCTTCCTGCGGTACAGGGACTTGCCATGTGGGCGTCCCAAAACCCGCACCTAGCCTCGACCATCCTCCTTGTGGTCGGCGGCGTGGCGGCGTTGGCTGCTGGAATCGCCTTCTTGGGTCCGATCCTCGGCGGCATCGGCGCAGCCATGGGCGTAATCACGAGTCCTATCCTGCTCGTGGTCGCAGCCGTGGTGGCGCTGGCCGCTCACTTCGGACTCTTCGGGCAAGGCGCTAAGAGCGCGGTGGACGGCGTGGTCGGCAAGATCACATCCATGTTCCCTCAGCTCAAGCCCGTCTTCGATGCGCTCGGGAACGCGATGCAGTGGATCGCCTCCAACGCCATTCCGATGCTCACCGAGGCGTTCAACTACGTCGTCACGAACGTTATCCCCGCGCTGGGCGAGGCGTTCCAGTGGGTCGTCTCCAACGTCCTGCCCGCGCTTGGGGATGCTTTCAACTGGATCGTGACCAACATCTTCCCGCCTGTTGAGGACGTGATAAACACGATCACGACGGTCGTGCTCCCGGCGCTTGGCGAGGCGTTCAGCGGCATCGTGACGTGGGTGCAGGGCAACATGCCGGAGATCAGCGCCGTCTTCGGTGCCGTCGCCGCCGATGTGGGCAAGGCAGCCGGCGTCATCGGAACCGTCGTAAAGACGGCCTTCGACATCGTGGCAGGCGTTATCAAGACCGTCTCGCCGATCCTTGTGGACATCGGCAAGGTCGTTTTCCCGGCGATTGGGACGGCGGCCTCCGCGATGCTTGCCGTGCTTCAGGGTGTCTTCGATGCGCTCGGGACGGCCATCGACGTTCTGAAGACGGTCTTCGACAACTTCGGCAAGATCATGAGCCCGCTATGGGATGCGATCACCTCGACGATCCAAACGGCAAGCACGGCAATCATGGCCGTCCTTCAGCCGATCATCGACGCAATGAAGTGGGTCATCGACAACGCCGGGAATATCCTCTTCACGAAGGCCGGGGCGCCCGCGCAGGGTCCCGGCGTGAACGTTCCGTTGCCAACGTCGGCCGCTGGGATTGGGACGGGGATGGTCGCCTACCAGACGGGCGGCGTCGTGCCGGGGTCGGGCCCGCAACTTGCCATCGTCCACGGCGGCGAGACGGTGCTGCCGCCGGGCATGTCGGCGGCCTACGGCTACTCCGGAGTCCCTAATGCGCCTGCCCTCTCGCTTCCCACCCCGTCGCCATCAGTTGCCCCCCCAGCCGCTGGTTTCCCCGACATCACCAAGATGGTTCTCGAGGGCTCCGGCGGCGTAACGGGAGCCACGGCAGCGTCTACACTCGCCGCGAGGATCAAGCTCGAGACGGCGCAGAATGCCGTCACCTCTGCGCAGAATGCCCTTGCGAAGCTAACTGCTGGTGGCGGGCTCGCCGGCCAGATCAAGCTTCAGGCGGCGCAGAACGCCGTTACGAACGCTCACAACGCGCTGACCAAGGCCGAGCAGGAGCACGCCACAAAGACGCGCACAGCCGCCGACATCCAGATGCAGGTGGCCGCCGACCAGCAGCGCCTGAAACTGGCGACGGAGCGGTTGACGCTCCTCCATCAGACCGGGGGAGCAAGCGCGACGCAACTCCAGACGGCGCAGGACAAACTCACGCTGGCACAGCAGAAGCTCGCGCTCGTCCAGGATCAGGTCGCTACCGGCACAACCGGAACCACGACGGGCACGACTACCACGAAGGCCAGCACGACCGCGAGCAACGCCAGCCTCACCGCGGCGCTCGCAGCGTTTACGGCGGCGCTCGTGCGCGCCGTCTCTTCTGGCGTACCGATCACGCTGGACGGGCAGACGATCGGCGACATGATCGACCGCAACGCCTACACCTCAGCGTCCACCGCCACCTCCGGGTTCGTGGCGACGGGTTCGATCGGATGACCGACACCGCCATCCTCACGATCAACGGCGTGGACGTGACAGGCCCGTCCGAGTGGAGCATGACTTGGGAAGAGCGCACGGACGGCTCGCCGGGCCAGTTCTCTGCCGTGATCCAGGACCGCACCAACTCGGCGCTCTACGGCGTGGTGAAGCGGGACCACGTGAAGCTCGCGCTTACGTCGGGGTTCGTGCTCTATGACGGGGAGATCGTCAACTCGAAGCTGGATCTGCCGGTGGGGATGCCGTGGGGCCGCTGGAACCTCGGAGGCAGCGACTGGAACACGATCCCTGACCTGCGGCTCGTAGGCGTGCCGAACGGGAGCACATGGCAGAGTATCGACGGCGGCCTGACGTTTCAGAACGTAGATCCGGCCGCCCAAGCCGGCGCGACCGACGCTGCGACGGTAGTCAACCTCTTTGACAACTACGTGCGACGTCCAAGTGATGGTCACGCCTTCGACACGAGCACCTACGTCGGCTCCTACGTTCCGCCGTCGGCCCTGATCGACCAGCACACGGGCGAGCCCCTTGTCACTTGGTCGCACTCCGCGCTGCGCTCCTCGCTGGATGACGTGCGGAGCGTAGGCAGCTTTCCGATCTTCATGTGGATCGACCCAGCGGGATACGTTCACTGGCAGGTCTTCCAGGACGTGGTAATCCCGACGGGCGGGGGGATCTCGGCCTTCACCGAGGGTTCGCTGACACTCGGCCTGCCGGAGACATCGCCATCGCTCTCCGGGGCGGCCGCGGCGATCCTCAGCGACGGACTCGGCGGGAACCCACCCGTGGACGGCGTAACCGTGATCGGTTGCCGCGGGTTGTCCTTCAACTTCGATGCGACCTACATGCCGGAGGGCGCCTACGTCAACGGCGTGACGGATGCCATCTACAACTACGGCCATGTGATCCAACAGGGGACCGGATGGGGCAACGGGGCGAGTTACGTTCCTGACATGACCATGCGCCAAATCAGTGTGGACGCCCAGGCCGCGTCCCTAGCGCAGCGGCTCGCGGTGGGCTCAGCGTACACGCATTACAACGCCCGAGCGCGCATCAAGATCGCCCTGACGTGCGCCGGGCGCACCGACGAGCAGATCGACGGCTGGCGCTGCGGACAGATGGCGACGATCTACGATGCCCGGCTCCCAGCGGCGATGAACGGGCTCGCGTGGCCGATCATGCGGGTCGCCGGCGCTCTCCGCCCCGGCCACCCCGAGCTCCGAACCTACGTGATCGAGGCGGGCGACGCTCCCATCGGACGGTTCTACGCCAAGTGGCGGACCTCTCCGAAGACGATCACCGCGCCGCACAAGCCGGCGTACACGTGGGAGATCTACTTCTCAAACCTTTCGCCGGCCATCGGCGAGGCGCAGACACTCGTGCTTCAGCTCATGGACTCCTCCAAGAAGCCGGTGCGGGTATCGGGTATCCCCGGCGATCTCAAGTTCTACGATGATCCGGCGCACGGTGGCGACGGACTCGGGATCACGCTGGCCGGGGCGGCGGTGACGAGCGATGCCTCGCTCTCCCCGACGAGCGTCGTCACGAATGCCGACGGGCAAGCCAGCGTGACGTTCACCGCCGACTCGACGCAGACCGGGCTCCGGTATCCTGTGTATTGCTCGACGCCAGCCCAGTGAGGATGAAATGGCACAGCCAGCGATAGCGGGGGGTCGCACGTTCCAGGGACCGGGCGGCGGTGGCCGCGCGTGGACGCCCTTTGCGATCTTGAACTGGTGCAACGAGTGGCCGCAGACGTTCCCGCATACCGGCGGGCGCATCCTCGGTATTGCGACCGTTACCTACGGCGCGGACATCGCCGGTGGGAACCCCGTCTACTGGCAGGTCACCGTCAACGGAGACGCCATAGAGAACCAGGGCGGCTATGTCCCGGCAGAGCTCGCGTCCCTCCCGGTGACTGGGGATATGGGGAATGTCTTCACCTTCTACAGCGGAGACTACCTGGCGGGAGACGTCGACATAGCGGTCCAGTACAGCACAGACGCCTCCACATGGCATAACTGCGACGCCCTGCTCATGCTGTTCAGCGCGCCGCTCGACTCGGTCCGCTTCGTGCCGTGCATGTGACGGAGAGATGAGGAAACCAGAAGGTGGCACATAATGGCTAATCCCCTGTCGCCGCTAAACGGGCAGAACCAGTCGATGGACTATCTCGTCACCGACGCTGGCGTGGCGAAGCTCCGGCGCGGCGTCGGGAGCTATGCACCCACCGGCGCCGCGGACGGGTCAGCGGATACCAGCGTGCGAACCTCGCCCGCTACAACCTCGACGCGGACCAGCGTGGCGGGAGCGGCCTCCGACACTCTTCTGCTCGCAGCCAATGTGGACCGCAAAGGGGCCACGATCACGAATGACAGCTCGGCCATGCTGTACGTTGCCCTCGGAACCGCGGCGGCCACGACGAGCGACTACACCGTCACACTGGTAGGTTCGTCGGGTGCCCCATTCGCGTACTATGAGGTGCCCTTCGCTTGGGCAGATGAGATACGTGGCATCTGGGCCTCAGCGACCGGGCACGCTCGCATCACGGAGTTGACCTAGCCATGCCTCTCTATCCTCCCTCGTCCGGCACGCCATCTTCCACTGTAGCCGGCCCAGATGCATTCGGGGCATCGCCCAACGCTGGAGCCTCCTCGGACTACTCCAGGGGCGATCACGATCACGGACTGCCCACGGCGCCCAGCGGGAGTTTCGCCGCCGGTGGGGACCTTTCGGGAACGTCGTCGAGCCAGACGGTCATTGGCATCCAGGGCACGGCGGTCGATGCGCTGCCCGTCGATGCCACGGAGTACCTCGACGGGACGGGGCATTGGACGACTCCGCCGGTCCCCGGCGGAGCTTCCGGCGGAACGCCCGCCGTCGTGCTCGGGACGACGGCGGGCGCCGGCACCGCGACCACGTTCCTCCGTGACGACGACACGATCGTCGCATTCGACACGACGGCGCCTACGGGAGTGGGCGCGTCAGCGGCAACAGGTTCGGTGGCGAAGGCCGCGCGCCGCGATCATGTTCATTCCGGCCTCGGAGCGCCGCTGGGGCTCACTGGGGCCACGGCGGCCACCCGCTACGTCGGCGCCACCACGTCCGGCGCTCCTGCCTCGGGAACGTTCGCGGTGGGCGACTACGTGGTGGCACAGAACGGCCACGTGTGGGTCTGCACCGGGGCCGGGACCTCAGGGACGTGGGCCGATGCTGGGGCCGGTGGCGGCATCGCCGACGAGGGCACCTTCACCTACCTCGATGCCGTCGGCGCCGCGGCTCCGGGGAACCCGGCGGCGGGGAACGCCCGGATCTACGCCAAGACGGACGGGCGGATCTACAGCCGCGACAACGGAGGCACCGAATACGGCCCTTTTGACGCGGCCGGGGGCGGTGGACCAACCTACGTCATCGACGACACGTTCCCCGGCTCGTCACTCCCCTCCGGCTGGGCCTTCACCGGCGTCGGCACCTGCGCCGTCACCGGCGGCGTGGCTGAGTTCCGCGGCGGAGCGGTCACCGACCGGCTCATGCATGCGATCACCCCGACTACGCGGTACTTCGTCGAAGGGCACTACCAGAACACCACGGGAACCGGGGGGATGCCCTCGATCTGCGTCCTCGACTCCACCGGCAACGGCTACGGGCTGCTCGTCTACAACGACGGGAACTCCTACATCGGCAACGTCGTGGCCTACACGTACACCAGCTTTATCACCAGCGGCATAGTTTATAGCCAGCCGACGTTGACTGATCTCTGGTTTTCGGCCTATACCATCGGGAGCGAGATGTTCGCCTCCGCATACAGCACCGATGGCGGGACAACTTGGAACCGCTGGGTCGTAGGCATCCCAGGATCGACCTTCACGATGACGCAGTTCGGGCTCGTCCAGCTCTTCACCTCGGCCAACATCTCCGTGGACGTGGCGGAGATGCGGATGCAGAACCTCTAGCCAGGCGAAAGTACCGGCGGGAAGGGGCGGCGAAGGTCCCGCTTGACAGGTTATAACCGACCGCGCTACGATGCGCAGCGATGGATACGCACACCGCTCCACTTCGCACCGGGGGCCGCGCCTGGGGGCCTGAACGGGTCAAGCTTGGCCTGAGCCTCAACCGCCTCGCCGCGCTCTCCGGGATCAACAAGGGCATCCTCTCGCAAGCCGAGAATGGACGCCTCATCCCCAGCGGGCAGGAATGGACGGCCGTCATGGACGCCCTCGCCCGCGCCAAGGAAGGCACGGCGTGACCCTCGAGCAGAGCGCCCACGAGAACCACCTACGACTCGGCGTCGCCAACCCGCACTGCCCGTTGTGCGCCAAGCCGGTCCCCGAATGGGTCAAGCGGGCGCAGGAACACCGGCTCCCCGTCAAGGACTACAGCCGGTCATAGAACCCGGCGGCGGGGCATCGCCGCAGGAAGGTTCACGTCATGGAAAGCACCCAACGCCGCTGTCCCGAGAAGGGCTGCGAGCGGCGCCCCGAACCCGGCTGGACGCGGTGCGAGCAGCACAGCGAGGAATGGCTGACCCGCGTCTTCGCCAACGCCGTGCCGGATCGCCACGAGGAGTTGCCGCGCTCCTCCCCGAAGATCGACGAGTTGGAGTTGCGGGCGCTGGCGGGCGACCGATGACCGATTGGGAGGAAGCTACCGCTTGGCTCGAAAAGCACAGTAAGGACCTATCGATCTCCGACGCTATCTCAACGCTG
>Ga0182017_10004072_pt1 | contig 10874 bp, 12 predicted proteins | sample 712E3DmetaG_FD_120492 | JGI IMG/M metagenome (GOLD analysis project Ga0182017, IMG submission 120492) | Permafrost microbial communities from Stordalen Mire, Sweden - 712E3D metaG | ecosystem: Environmental > Terrestrial > Soil > Wetlands > Permafrost | place: Sweden: Stordalen | collected... | reverse complement strand
TTGGTAATCGGTCTGCCCTTGGTCAGATCGCAAACCCCTCCGACACAATAACAACCGGCGACTATTCCCTTCTCCATTTTGCATTTCAGAACCAAGGGAATATCCAAAGCCTGATATTTATGATTCTTTTCCGTAATCGCTCCTTTTCAATCGGATACGGCGACGACTTTAAACCCGGAATCGGCCGCAAACCGGACAAAATATTGCCCCACATTTCCGAATCCCTGAACCGCCACGGTCTGATTTTGGGGCTTTAGTCCTAACCTATCTACCAGTTCTTTTAAGACGACCACCCCTCCGAAACCCGTGGCTTCCGTTCTTCCCGCCAAACCGTGATCCTTGTCGGACTTCCCGGTAAAAGTGGCGTAAAGTAAATTTTCAGGCAGGGGGCTTTTCCTTTCACGGCTTATTTTTATATATTCCGAAACCATCCAGCCCATAATCTTGGAATTGGTATTGACATCCGGTGCCGGAACATCTTTATCCGCCCCTATAACATCGTAAATTGCCCTGACGTAAGCCCTGGAAAGACTTTCCAGCTCTTCTTCGCTTAATGTTTTCGGGTCAACGATGATTCCGCCTTTTCCCCCTCCGTACGGAAGGTCTACGACCGCACACTTAAGACTCATCCATAAAGACAAGGTCATCACTTCTTCTTTGGTTACATTTCTGTGGAATCTTATTCCGCCTTTGTAAGGGCCCAGTTTGTTATTATGCTCTGATCTGAAACCTTGAAAAACGTCTGTTTCTCCGTTTTTTAATTTAACCGGGATTTTTACCTCTATCACTCTATTGGGCTCAAGGAATTCCAAGACCGAATCTTTATCTAAGTTGAATTTTTTGGAGATGGCGAGAATTGATTTTTTGGTATCCGTAAAGATATTGGTCATAAATTTAATAGATAAAATTATATGTTATAAAATCATCCTAATCAATAAGGGAAATAGCCTCTATCTGACACCTGCACCCGCCGGAACTTTTTTCTGGGGTTTCAAAAGCACAATTTTATCTCCGGTTCCGATTGCCAGAATCATTCCCTGACTTTCAACTCCCCTGATTGTTCTTGGTTTAAGGTTAACAACGAAAGGAAATTCCTTATTAATCAGTTGTCCGGGTTTATAAAACTCGGCAATCCCCGAAACAATTTGCCTTTTCTCATTCCCAAAATCGACTTGGAGCTTGAGTAATTTATCTGTTCCCTCTATTTTCTTTGCTTCTAATATGATACCTATTCTAATTTGCAGTTTGCTGAAATCTTCAAAAGTTATCATATTATTCATTTTAGCAATACTTCTTGAGAAAATCCAATACTTTTATATTCACTTTTCCGACAATTTCGGGACGTTGTTTGTAATCATGATTCATTCCTTCGATTTCAATCAATTCCTTAGGCTCGTTTGCGGCTTGAAATATTCTCCTTGAGTCACTGGGACTGACCACATCGTCGCTTAGTCCCAAAACGGTTAGAAATGGACAGTGTAATTTCCCGATATAGCTAAGTGCGTCAAACTTATTGGCATCGGTAATAAAAGAAAAAGGTATCCTGGTGTCACTATCTTTCCGTGAGATTTTTTTATAGAACCAGCCTAAGTCCTCCCATCTCTCAATAGCTCCTTTTATCCAGTCCGTTTCCGTGAGTATTACCGGCGAAGAAATTGCAACGCAGGCATATATTTCAGGATTTAGGGAAGCAAAAGCAATAGATAACAGCCCGCCCATACTATGTCCTACAATCCCGATCTTATCTTTATTTACAAATTCAAGCTTTTGTAAATAATTATAAACGGAGTTAATGTCTTTAAGAAAATTGGACATTGAATAATCTTTTTCAAATGATCCCTCACTGCTTCCCGATCCTGATGCATCAAACCTTATTACGGCAAATCCGTTTTTGACCAATATCTCCTCTAACTTCTCAAAGTGTGCTTCCTCTTTGTAGCCCGTAAATCCGTGCAGAATCATTATCACAGGATATTGTCTGTCTTTGCCCGGATAGTGGATAATTGAAGCTAATTTCAGTCCTTTGGAGTTTTTGATAAAAACTTTTTCTTGCATGAATAGATTTATTTAATAAATAGTTGACCTATGTCTTTAAGGGTAATGATTGCCATCAGACTCAAAAGGATTATCATTCCTATCGTATGTGTAATTGCCTCTGCCCTCTGCGGAACTTTTTTACCCGTAAATGCCTCGATTAAAATAAAGAACAACCTTCCCCCGTCAAGTGCGGGTATCGGCAGGACATTGAAAAAAGCCAAAGATATCGACAGAAGACCGGCTAAATTCAAGAGTCCCAATATCTTTTCCTTTAAATCCTTTATCTCAAGTATGCTCCCCGTTATCGAGGCTATACCGACAGGTCCCGATATGCCCGAGCTCAAAGGTTCGGTTGATTTCTCCCGGAAGGAAACATTTACAAGTTTGGCTATGACACTCAGGTTATAACCCATCAGGTTTATGGGATAAGTTATCCCGGAAAATATTTTTTGAGAAGTAGTCTGGTAATTAAGCACCGCTTTTGACATCGAGAAAAGCCCGACCCCCAAAGCCCCTTCATTTTTCGGATGAACAAAACGGGGAATAACTTTAGTCTTGTGGACGTCACTAGTATCTAAGCCGGCCCAGGTAATTTCAATTTCATGGCCTTTGTCCTTGTTGACAATATCTATAAATTGTTCCGAAGTCTTTATTGCCTCCCCGTTAACCGCTATCACTCTTGTCGAAGCTTTCAGCCCTTGCTTTTGAGCGGGAGAATTTTTGGCAATTTCGGAGATTATTATATCCTGAGTGTTCGTTTGGTTCACTCCGAAAAATCTATAATCCGACAGGAGGGGCAGGTCCGTTTTAAATCCCGACATCCCCAAGAATGTATAAAAAATAATTGCGGCCAAAAGTGCATTCATGACAACGCCGGCAAAAATTACCGCCGCTCTTTGCCAGGCGGATTTGGCGAAGAATGTCCTGTCTAAATCCTTATCCAACTCTTTTTTTGCCCCCAGATCTATCTTCCCTGCTCCGGCATCATCTTCTCCGTATAATTTTACGAATCCCCCGATCGGAAGCCAATTAAGCGAATAGATTGTTTCTCCTCTTTTGATACCGAATATCCGGGGCGGAAAACCAAAGCCGAATTCTTCGACTTTGATTCCGAATTTTTTGGCTACAAAAAAGTGACCGGCTTCGTGAATGATAACCAAAACCGAAAGTATCAATAAGAAAACTAGTATGGTGATAATCATAAGCTAATTTTAAATTTTAAATTTTTAATGCTTCAATTCTAAAATTTGAAAATTGATTAGAAATTAGAAATTATATTTGCAGAAGTTCTTGTTCTTTCTTATTTCCCATTTCCTCAACAGGGATCATCACCTCATCGGTTATCTTTTGTATCTCTTTATCCAAAACAAACATTTGCTCTTCGGAAATTTCTTTATCATTATGCTTTTTTCTGACGATATTTCTGGCATCCTGCCGGATCTGACGGATCTCAATTTTCCCGTTTTCCAACTTTTGCTTCATTAACTTTATTAACTCTTTTCTTCTCTCCTCAGACAAAGGAGGAATCGAAATCCTGATGATGTTTCCGTCCGAGGAAGGTGTCAGCCCGACATTTGCCTCCATTATTCCTTTTTGGATTTCCCCCGCTATCGATGGATCAAACGGCTGAAGAACCAGGGTCTGGGGATCGGAGGCGGAAATTGTCGCTAATTCTTTAATTCTCAACCTTTGTGCGCCGCCATAAACAGTAACTACGACATTTTCGACCAGAGACGGCATTGCCCGGCCGGTTCTGACCGTAGCCAAATCTTCCTGCAAAACCATCAGGGCTTTTTGCATTTTCTGACGCATTTCCGATACCACACTATCCATAATCTGGTACTAGATTAGCAAAAAAGGAGAATTTAATCAATGATCTTAATCACAAATTTTAAAAGAGGATTTACAAATTCGATATCTCTTTCAGTTAATTTTCTATCTTGCCTGGCAAGTAGCGTTAGAAGGCTATTTTAATTTACTCCCCGACTTCGAAGCGTTGAAATCTTTTGACAACAATGTTTTCTCCAAGCTTAGCAATAACTTCCTTAACCATACTTTCTATAGTCTTGGAGCCGTCCCTGATATATTCCTGATTTAATAAGGTCTTCACGTCTTTCGGGTTCATGGCTGCTACCTGCATACATATCTCATGGACTAGGTTTTTGAAAACGTCCGTCCGGGCGACAAAATCCGTTTCGCAAGACACTTCAACCAAGGCTCCGACTTTACCGTTTTGATGGATATAAGATTCAACTATCCCCTGGGGTGTTTCGCGGGCCGATTTTTTGGCGGCCTTTTCCAATCCGCTTTTTCTGAGCACATCCAAAGCTTTTTTATAATCATTTTTAGTTTCTTCCAAAGCCTTCCTGCAGTCTGCAATTGAGACTGAAGTTTCGTTTCTAAGTTTTTTGAGAAGTTCAATATCTACCATATTATTTTTTAATTGTTTTTTTTAATGCTTTTCTGGTTTTTTCCGCTGCTAAAGCCCTGGCTTTTTCTTCGGCCAGAGCCTTTTTTGAAGCTACAGCGGCTGCCTTTTCGGCTTCCTTTTTCGCTTTTTCGGCTTCCTCGGCTGCTTTTTTGTTCTGCAACTCTTTCAGTTTTACTCCTTCTTTCCGGCCCTCGATCCAGGCATCAATGATGTAATCCGCAATCAGCTTGATTGAACCGACCGCATCGTCGTTGGCCGGAATCGGATAATTAATAATTGCCGGATCGGCATTGGTATCGACCAAAGCTACCGTCGGTACGTGCGTGGCTATAGCCTCCCTGACTGCCAAATTCTCCAAATGAGAATCAATTATGAATAGAGCGTCCGGTTTTTTGGTAATTTTGGCAATTCCTCCATAAAGATTTTCCAATTTATTTTTCTCTTTTTCCCATCCGGCTACTTCTTTCTTAGTATATCTGGCTTTAACTTCATCGTCCTGCAAGTCGGTCACAAAGTCCGCATATTTCTTGAAGTTTTTGGAAACCTCCTGGAAATTAGTCAAAAGTCCTCCCACCCAGCGGTTGGTAATATAGAAAAGATTTTCTGAATCTGCTCTTTTTACTTCTTCTTGAACTATTGACTGTGCCTGTCTTTTGGTTCCGACAATTACCATTACTCCGTTTTTCGCGGCCAAATCTTTTACAAAAGCAGCAGCCTCTTCCAAGCCTTCTTTGGTTTTGGCCAAATCAATGATGTGGATGTTGTCGCGGGCTTCGAAAATGAAATCGCGGGCTTTGGGGTTAGACCGGGTAACTTGGTGACCGAAATGGCAACCTGCTTCCAATAATTCTTCCAGTGTAATTTCTCTCATAATTTGTGTCCTTTATGCCGCCATCCGAACCAATTTTTAATCAAGGACATCATCCGGATGTGAGCTGTGTGCTGGATCGTCAGATCCAGTATTATTGGGAAATTATAGCAAAGTAAGAGAGTAAAAACAAGAGCAAATTATGCCTAGCCTTCGGATTTTTTGAAGATGGTCACGATGTTAAACCCTCCGAATCCAAAGCTATTATTTATGGCAATCACCGGTTGGGCCTTCCTGGCAACATTCGGCACTAAATCCATACCCACTGCTTCGTCCATTGGCTCTTCCAAATTAATGGTCGGAGGCAAAACTCCTTCTACTATAGCTTTTACGCTAAATACCGCCCCCGTTGATCCGGCTGCACCGATCATATGTCCCGTCGCTCCTTTTGTCGAGCTCACGGCCACTTCCTTAAGTTTATGCCTATCATACACCACCCTTTTTATTACGGGAATCTCAGTCTTGTCATTCATTGGCGTTCCCGTTCCGTGGGCATGGACGTAAGTCAAACCGCTTTCGGGGAGCCCTCCCATTTGCTCAATTGCTTCTTCCATTGCTCTTTCCGCACCTTCTCCGTTCGGAGCCGTATCATGAAAAGCGTCTGAAGTATTGCCATATCCAACCATTTCCGCCAAAATCTTTGCTCCTCTTCTTAGCGCATGCTCTCTTTCCTCCAATACCATAACCGATGCGCCTTCGCTCATTACGAATCCCGTTCTGTTCTTATCAAAAGGCCTGCTGGCTTTCCTGGGATCGGTTTCCCGGGACAAGGCTTTGGCGCCGTCAAAGGTATTCAGGCCGACATGTTCGATGGTAGCTTCCGCTCCACCCACAATCATAATATCGGCTTTTCTCTTGATCATGTCGTAACCAAAAGTTATGGCCAGGTTCCCGGTTGCGCAAGCCGCGGCCGGCATTGCCAAGGGACCTTTAAGGCCAAGTTTTATTGCTACTACAGAGGCTATTCTGTCGGGCAATAAGTTAAGTATGTCAAACGGACTGCATTCTTCTCCCCTTTTTATTCTTTCACTAATCTCGGATATATTATAGCCTCCTCCGATTCCTGTTCCTATTCCAACGCCTGCTTTATTTGGATCAATTTCATCTTTTAATTTTTTCCCGTCCAGTAGTCTCGCTTCCCTGCAGGCTTCAATGGCAGCTGCCAACGCGAATCGCGCCGGAGTAGAAATTCTTCTTAAGTCTTTTGGTAAAACAAATCCCTCCAAAAGAATGTTTGGGTCAAATTTTTTACCTATCTCACCTGCAACTTTTATATTCTTTACAAAGGGCAGGTCTATGGGAACAATGCCCGTTTCTCCGGCGATTAATCTTTGCCAGCTGGTTTTTACATCCAGTCCCAAAGGAGAAATCATTCCCATTCCAGTGACAACAATTCTTCTTGGTGACACCATCTCCTTATTGTCCGCGCTTATTGCTTCTATCATTAAATGAATATTGCTGAAAGCGATGATAACAAACAATATTTTCCTTGTCAAACAACTTCCGCAAATACTGCAAGCTTAATTCTTTGACAAAAAAATTAAAAAAGTGTATATTCTCCATTAAACTCATTAACTTTATGATTGAAAAATTTGACGGAAACCCCAATATTCCTTCTGTTATAAAAGAACGGACTAAATCTCCAATTAAACGTGTGCTGCTAATAAACCCGAATCACGGAGGCAGTGAGGGCTTTCAGGTTCCGGCCAGAACCGAACCGTTAGGTCTGGAGTATGTTGCCGGAGCAATAACCGATATTGTTGAGGACGTCAGGATTCATGACGACAGCGCAGAGCCTGGAGGTTGGAAAGAAGACGCCAGGCAATATCCGCCCGATATGGTCGGTATCAGCTGCAACTATACCGTGGCCGTGCCGGAAGTAAAAAGGCTGGCCGGAGAAATAAGGGAAATGCTGGGAAAAGACGTCCCCATATTAGATGGCGGCCATGCTGCCAGTATCAAGCCGGATGAATTATTCACTCCAGACATTGACGGGATTGTCAGCGGTAAGGGAGAAAAAACTTTCCGCAAAGCGATTGAAGAATTTGCCAAGACCGGTTCCTTCGAAAACGTCGAAGATATGTATTATAGGAATAAGGACAATGAGTTCATTTCCAATGTCAGACCGTATGAAATATTAGAAATAGATCTGCTGACCGAATTCAACTCCCCCTACATGAACGGACTGGTTTTGCCCAGAAAAGATCTGGTCGACCGTTTCCGTGATTCATACTATTTACTTTACTATCCCAATCCCCAGGTCTTAAGAACAGCCGACGGATGTACTAATCGATGCGACTTCTGCTCCAGTCATAAATTCAATAAAGAAATGTACCAGTCAGAATCTGCCGAGCAGACAATTAAAAAACTGGAAGCGATCCCCGATAAAAGTTATGTGATGTTGCCCGATGACTTTGCTTTCTACGATAGAAAAGCATGGAATAAAATTGGTGACTATCTGATTGAAACGAAAAGTAAACGGCACCTCTGGGCACAAACCAGAGCCAAATTCATTGCTGAAAATGAAGAGCTGATTAAAAAATTGGCCAAGGCAGGACTGGACACGGTTCTGGTCGGCTTGGAATCATTTGATAAATCGCACCTTAAAAAAGTCGGTAAAGGCGAAGAGGTGGATAAAAACATCAGACACAACTTTGAGGCGATGAGAATTCTTAAAAGATACAACATCGCTTTATGGGGCGCACAAATTCTTTTCCCGGACTTTGACAAAGAAAACTTCATAAATCTGGCCGACATCAACAACGAAATGAAAGTGGAATATCCTCAGTATGCTATCTACACTCCCCTTCACGGCACGGAACTATACAAACGGGAACTGAAAAAAGGAAACGTGGCAATTGACGAGGATCCAAAACATTTTGATCTTTTCTATTCAGTGCTTCCAACAACAAAAATGGAAAAAGAGGAATTCTACGCCTGGAGAGACTGGCTGTATAAGCATACGGGTAGCGTCTCACCTCTTAAAATGAGAGAGGACATCAGGGCAGGCTTAACTACCGCGGAGCATATCAGAGCGTTTGGCAAACGCCAGGAACAGGCTTACAGCACCGAAAGATATGAGAAGTTTATTCCGGCGGAATATAAACCAAAAGACTATCCTAAAGCAATCGAGATCTTCAGTGACGAGAAAGCTAAAACAGGGGAAATTTAGAACAGAGGTTTTTTCTTGCCCCGCGAAGCTTTAGCGAAGTGGGACTTCTTTCTTAGAAAAGTGGGAATTTTTTACATAAACTCTTCACTTCTTTGGCAATAGATAAAAGCTTTTTATTCTTAACAATTTCGACTCTGAATTTTTTCCAGAATTCTTTTCTTTCTTCCTTATCGCTTGGCATGGAATAATTTGCCGTCTCGGCAATAGCTTCATTCATCCATTTGGCAATTTTGACCATTTCTTTTTCTTTCATTCCGCGGGTTGTAATGGCCGGTGTGCCGAGTCTTATTCCGGAAGGATAAAAAGGCGGCATTGTGTCGTTTGGCACGCCGTTTTTATTAACCACAATTCCCGCTACCTCCAAGGCCAAAGCAGCGACCGAACCGTTAACTTTTTTATTGCGAAGATCAATGAGCAGTAAGTGATTTTCCGATCCTCCGCCGACCAAATCAAAGCCATATCTGAGAAGTTCTCCGGCTAATGTTTTGGAGTTTTTGACGATCTGTGCCCCGTATCTCTTGAAAGCAGGTGTTGAGGCTTCTTTCAGGGCTACTGCTATTGCCGCCGTCTGATTGTCATGCGGTCCCCCCTGAAGTCCGGGGATAATAGCCATATCGATTTTCTTCCCCAAATCAGGGTCTTTTTTCAAACCCTTATCGGTAACCATGATAAGCGCCCCTCTTGGTCCGCGCAAGGTTTTGTGAGTCGTAGTAGTGACAATATGGGCATACAAAACGGGTGAAGGATGAACACCGGCTGCCACCAGTCCGGCAATATGGGAAATGTCCGCCAGAAGATAGGCTCCGGCTTTGTCGGCAATTTCTGCGAATTTGGCAAAATCGATAATTCCCGGATAAGCCGTGAATCCGCAGACAATAATATCCGGTTTTTCCTTCATCGCCTGCTTTTCTATGGCCGCAAAATCCAGTTTACCTTTTTTGTCCAGAGTATAAAGAGTCGATTTAAAGAATTTTCCGCTTGAGGACTGCGGCTGTCCGTGAGTCAAATGCCCACCAAAAGCCAGAGCCAAGCCCATGATTTTTCCTTTCAATGGCTCCAAAAGCGCAAAGTAAACAGCCAGATTCATCACCGAGCCGGACAAAGCCTGGACATTGACAAAAGGCACTTTAAATAATTCCTTGGCTCTTTCCTGGGCCAAAATTTCTACTTCATCCACCACTTTATTCCCTTGATAATATCTTTTTCTGGGATAGCCTTCCGAATATTTGTTGTTAAGAACCGTACCGAGAGCTTCCAAAACCGAGGGGGAAGCAAAATTTTCCGAGGGAATCATTTCCAGGACCTCTTTTTGTCTTTTTTCTTCGGCCTTAATCAATCTGTAAACTTGAGGGTCGGTTTTAAGTAATGCTTTCATGAAACTTAGGCTATATTACCAACTGCAAACTCACAAATCAATGACTAAAATTATCTTTCCAAATCTATGAATTTGTATTTATACTTCCCTTCTTGTCCGGATTTTTCAAAAACTACTTTTTTAAATTCCGAATAATCGGGAAAAAATGTGTCCGCCTGAAAGTCGCCTTCCACTTTTGTTAAATAGAGCTTATCGACAAGATTTTTCTCCGATGCCTCTTTAAAAATTTCTCCGCCGCCGAAGATGAAAATTTCATCCGATCCCGGACTTTGCTTAGCCTCATTAATTCCTTCGGTCAGGGAAGGCACAATTTTGACTTCGGGAGAATAAAAATTTATATCTTTGACTCTTTGCGGATCTCTGGTCACTACAATCGTTGTTCTGCCGTTCTCAAGGACTCTTCCGATTGAAAAAAATGTTCTTCGCCCCATCACGAGCGGATGGCCGCGGGTAAGACTGTTCATCCTTCGAAAATCTTCGGAAATCTTGAAAAGAAGATTACCATCCTTGCCTATTCCTCTTTTTTCATCCATTGCCACAATGATACTTACTCTATTTTCTTTCATTTCTTTTTCTTTTCAAAATATCCGCCCGCAACCGTCAACTCCGCCTTGATTGTAGGATAAGGATTATAACCCTCCAGCACAATTTTATCCGGCGTAAAGTCCTCAATTGAATTAAGCCGACCTTTAATTGTCACTTTCGGAAAAGGTCTTGGCTCTCTTTTTAGCTGTTCTTTTACTTGCTCTATATGGTTTTCATAAATATGTATATCTCCATAAACATGGATAAACTCTCCCGGCTCCAGCTTCAGAATCTTGGCCAGAATAACGGTTAACAGAGCATAACTGGCGATATTGAACGGAACTCCCAGGAAGAAATCACAGCTTCTTTGATAAAGAAGAAGGGACAGTTTACCGTTTCTTCTGCTGACTTGGTACATATTGTGACAAATCGGAAAACGGGAGGCATCCTTTTTATCAGCCATCGT
>Ga0182017_10004071_pt1 | contig 10874 bp, 8 predicted proteins | sample 712E3DmetaG_FD_120492 | JGI IMG/M metagenome (GOLD analysis project Ga0182017, IMG submission 120492) | Permafrost microbial communities from Stordalen Mire, Sweden - 712E3D metaG | ecosystem: Environmental > Terrestrial > Soil > Wetlands > Permafrost | place: Sweden: Stordalen | collected... | reverse complement strand
GGCGGGCGTCATGTTCTCCCGAAACGTCTATACCTGGAATCCCAAGATCCAAAAGGAGGCGGGGTTGGTCCGGCTGGTCTTCGGCTTGGGGACTCGCGCGGTGGACCGTGTCGGCTCGGACTATCCCCGGATGGTTCCCCTCAGCCATCCACAGCTTCGCCCCGAGGTCACCGCCGACCAGATCCGAAAGTATTCCCAGAAACTGGTGGACGTCCTGAACCTCAAGACGGGAGTCCAGGAGACGATCGATTTTCGAACGCTCAGCGCCTCGATCGACCACCCGGACCTGTTCTTCGCGGTGTCGATCCAGGATCACGATCATCTGGCCGCCCCGCTCTTCAAGACGCAGGACCTCGATCGCGGGGAGCGCTGCCTGACCTTTGACAACCTGCTAGCCAAGACCCCCTTCGCCTCGCTTGCCCGAAAGATCCTCTCCCGCGTGGAGGCGGCCTATGGGCGTCCGGTGGACATCGAGTTTGCCTGGGACCAGGACACATTCTACCTGCTCCAGTGCCGGTCCCTCTCGCTGCGAAAGGAGCATCAGAGGGTCGTGGTGCCGGACGATATGCCCCGAGATCGCGTCCTCTTCACCACCCAATCAGGGCTATCCAACTGCCTGGTGTCCGATCTGGAATACATCGTCTACGTGAACCCGCGGACCTACGACAACCTGCCGACCTATGAGGCCAAGATGAAGATTGCCTCCGTGGTCAATCTGTTCAACAAGCAGTTCGAGGGGAGGCGCTACGCTTTGATGGGGCCCGGTCGCTGGGGGAGCAACGATATCAATCTGGGGGTGCGGGTCACCTATTCGAACATCAACAAGACCAAGCTCCTGGTCGAAATCGCCTTCGCCAAGGCGGAGGGCACTCCCGAGGTGTCCTACGGCACCCACTTTTTTCAGGATCTGGTCGAGGCGGATATCACGGTGGCGTCGCTCTTCCCCGACGATCCCGCCGCCTTCTTCAACGAAGAATTCCTGGTGGGTTCAGAGAATCTGCTCGCCGCCATCGCCCCGGAGTTCAAGGAGTGCGAGGAAGTGGTGCGCGTCATTAATGTTCCGGCCGTGCGCGATGGGGACTTTCTGCACGTCTACATGGACGCCTCCTCCCGAAAAGGACTCGCTTTCTTCGGTCCGCGCCAGGGGGACGGACACACGACAGAGGGAGAACAGAACGGCAAAGAGCATCTCCGGCTCGAGGCCGATCACTCCTGACCCGCTCGACCCGCGAGGGCGCCGCTGGTCTCAGTCTACCCTCCTCCGTATCCGAGTGCCGCCGGGAAGACCGATCGCGTCGGCTCTATTCTTGCCGGATAGTTCACGCCAAGAGCGCCAAGAGCGCCAAGACAAGTCGGGGCGTTCCATTGTAGTGGATGATCTCGGCCAGAATGTTCCCGCTCCGCCCCGAGGGGCTTTCGAGTAATTCCTTTCAGAACTTGGCGTCCTTTGCGTGCTTTGCGAGAGAACTGGAATGTTTGGGTTTATCCTATTCGCCGCCGTGCGCTTTCCTGGTTGCCAAGTCGCCCAATATCCATCATAGTGTCCTGGCGTTCCACCCGCGACATGCTTTCGATGCCGCCCTGCCGATCCTGATTCACGCGCCGCGCCCTCCGATCGCTCACGCCCCCGGAGAGGCCTCTGTTCGAGCACCACAACTCTGCCGACCCCTCGCGAGTTCGCTCCTCGGCTTGGGCGGCTGCGAGAAACGGAGAATACAGATGCAGGCATACGAGGTCCAGTTTCTTCCGGCACAGCGCCCCCCGCTGCACATCAACGATGCGATCCCCGCGGAGACACTTCCCTTTCCCCACGTGTCCGTTGGGGATCCCGCCACCCCCGGCAAGGGGGCGCGCATTCCGCTGACCTCCCGTCTGACTGCATCATTCAGCCAGGGCCCATCGACGATCTGTCGTGCCAAAGCGTATCGCGACCCAAAGACCGGCAGCGTCGTCCTTGGCGTTGAACAGGCTGGGGGGGCGGATGACAGCCGTGCCCTCGTCCTGCTTGCGGCCTCCAATGGGTTTCCAGAAGGGGTGACCGTCACCCCCCAGAAAGAGGTCACGCTTCTCGCGAAGGGCGAGGTTCGCAACGGACAGCAGCTACTCCTGATCTGGCCGGACGGAGGGAGGGTCGCCGTCCTGGACCCTGTGCGCGAAGAACGGTATGAGCTTCATCGCGCAGGAGATCAATTCAATCGGGTCTTGGTGCAGGAATAAGAGGCGCGCGGGATCCGCTGCTCGAGTTTATACGCCTGGCGGCCTTTCGAGGTATGCGTCCTCCGCTCTGGCTTGGCTGCGTGCGACCGGGGAATGGCCGCCTCAATGGCGGAGTAACCCTGAGGGGCTCCACGTCAACAGCAAGCTTGCCTCCAGGAGAGCGGCGCGCTTATCCACCACGTCATCGCTATTGATCCTCAATCATCCGGATTCTCTTGGATTTCAAGTCATTTGATATATTGCTATGAAATTCTTACTTATTTTATAGGTAATTACATGCAATATATTCATAATCGCTAGATATATCAATAATTTCTATATTAATGTATTTATCTTTATTTATAAACAGTAACAATATATTATTAAACTATAAAATATGTTTAACAATATATCTATTTGTAATATATTGAATAAATAATTATAAGTGGGTAGTCGGTTAGCTCCTCCTCCCATAGTTCCGACTCCAGTCGTAGCCGAAAGTCACTTCCGCTTCGGTTGTCGGCCCGGTAACCATCGATTGCTCGATAAGGCGGCGAAATACCAGCCCACGGCTGCGGGAGCTGCGTCTGTTAAACCGAAAGGTGAACTCCTCCAAATAGGACTGGAGGTGAGCCGGGATGACAGAGCCTTGATGGGTGCCCAAAATCCAACGTTTGAGGAGGCTTGCGATGCGGTGCACACTGGGCATCGAAACGTGGGCGGGCTCTCCCGACGAGGAAGGCATGGTTCTCTCGTGCAAGTACCCGTGCTTGGATAGGCCGTTGTACCCGGTCCAACCGTCCGTCCGCACGGTCGCTCCCTGGACCACGACGTCACAGATAAATGGGTGGAGATTCGCGCCAGAGGCATCTGGAACATGACGCATGCGCACGCGCCCAAACCCCTTGGCCGCCTTGACCTCGACCGCGATCACGACGATAGGCTTGCTGGTACCGCGCCCGCGCTTTCCTCCACGCTCGACTCCACCCACGAGGGTCTCGTCGACCTCGACCGCTCCCGACAGCCGTTCTCGCTCGCTACGCACCATCGATACGCGGTATCGCTGGAGCATCGCCCACGCCGTTCGGTAGCTGATGCCCAACGTCCGCTCCAAGGTTTTAGCCGAGAGGCCATTCTTGGCGGTCGTCAAATGCCAGGCGGCTTCAAACCAGGTGGTTAGGGGTGTCCGCGTCTTCTCCAGGATCGTTCCAGTCGTCACGGATGTTTGGTGGCGACACGCAGAACAGACCAGACGGCCCCGCGTCTGATGCCACGGCACTTTCCTGGTCTGGCAAACAGGGCAGCAGAAGCCCGCTGGCCACCGCAACTGCTCCAAGTAGACTGCACACGCATCGTTGCTGGGGAACTCCTGCACGAACTCACGGTACGTGTGTGGGTAATCTCTTCTTGTCGATACGTTGTCCTGCATGCACCCTCCCGCCGGTGTTGATCATGCAAGACAGTATATCCCAGGAGGAGCTAACCGACTACCCCTTAATTATAATCTAGATCGATAAACAAGTATTCAACAGAGATATAAACAAGCAGTTCTTGACTCTTGGATAAACTGTTTACCCCCTGTGGATTACATGGGTGGCCAGGTGTGGATCACGATCTTACTTGGCAGTCCTCTGAGAGTTGACGGCTAAGGCTTCGGGCCGTCAATGGCCAATCTCCAGCAGTCACCGGGCGACCGATTCATTCGATCTCGCGAAGACACGCCAGATATTCCGTTTTCGACATCTTTGGCTTGAAGTCCGCGAGGATTCGGTTCGCCACGGCCGCATGGTCGGCGAGGAGGTCCACGGCCGTCATCGCCATGGCTTTTGCCGGGACGATGTAGGCCTGCTCCTCGTCGGCTACTCCGTAGGCGGCGGTGTGGAGGCCTCCATGGAACCCGCCGGACTTCACCTCGACCATCGGCATCAGGTGAGACAGATCCCCGGTATCCGAGGATCCCGTGATGTGCCCCTCGATCTCCAGATGCTCCTGGCCAATCAGCGCGGCGAAATTGCCGGCCAAGAGGCCCGTCACGGCCGCTTCATTGATACGCGGCAGGTATCCGGGAAGCGTCTGGATCTCCACCTCCCCATCCAGCGCCATGGCGGCGGCTTCCAGTGCGCGATTGATCTTTCGATTCGCATCCTGAATGGATTCCACGGTCTTGCCGCGAACGAACATCTCCATCCGGACGTCCTCTGGCACGATGTTCACCAGGTCGCCGCCCCGCGTCACGATCTGATGGACGCGGATCGTATCTTCGTCCCGGAACGTCTCCCGTTGCGCGTTGATGTTCATGATGGCCAGCGCCATGATGTTTAGCGCGTTGATCCCCTGCTCCGGCGCCACCCCGGCATGCGACGCCTTGCCTTTGAACCGGATCATCTTGGCGACAAAGCCGTTGCTGGTCGAGCCGTGCAGCAGCTTCGGCCCGGGCGAAAACGCCGCCGCATGGACCAGCATCGCCATCTGGATGTCGTCCATGTGGCCCAGCCGGACCAGCTCCGCCTTCCCTCCCAGGAACTCGATCTTCCCCTGCCGCTTGAGGTCCAAACGGTATTCGATCTCCACGAACTCCTCGGCCGGCACCGCGAAGCAGGCGACGCGGCCGGCGAGCTGCTCCATGACCCCTGAAGCCTTGAGACCCATCCCGGCCCCGACGCAGGCCGCGATCTGCGCGTTGTGCCCGCAGGTGTGCGCGGCGCCCGTGGTCTTGTCCCCAAAGGGGGAGTCGGCGCAGAGAAGCGAGTCGAGTTCGCCGAGGATCCCGACCGTGGGCCCCGCCGCCCCGCCCATCAGGATGCCTTTTACCCCTGTGATCGCCAGCTTTTCCTGGCAGGGAATTCCGTGGGTGGCAAACATCTTCGCAACCGTCGCGGCGGTCTTGTGCTCTTTGAACCCAAGTTCCGGGTTGTCCCGGATCGTCCATCCGAGCGCGATGATTTCGTCGTGATGAGAATCAATCGCGTCGCACACCCGGCGCTTCATCTCGCTGCGATCCATACGACTCTCCCTTCATGCCACAGCCGGATAATCATCCCCGCGCCACACCTTTTGTGGCGCTTAGCCGGGCACCTCCTGGTGGTGGCCGTCGGACGCCCAAGAGGGTACCAATCTCCAGGCGGCCCGCAATTCGATACGCCGCCGCCCATATTCCGGGCAGTGCCGTTGCACCAGCCGCCAGAATGCCGCCGCGTGATTCGGCTCGACAGTGTGGCAGAGCTCGTGCACCATGACATACGCCACCAGGTGCGGCGGCAAGAACAGCAGCCGGGCATTCAACGAAACCGCGCCGGCGCGCGAGCAGCTTCCCCATCGCGTCCTCTGTTGCCGGACAGAGACACGCGTGTAGCGCAGCCCCGTCTGCCGGCTCACCGCCTGCAGGTGCGGCAGCAAGTGCGTGTGCGCCTGCCGCACGAGCCATCTTGCGAGCGCCGCCCTGCAACCCTGCGTCTCGCAGATCCTCCCAACGAGTTCCAGCCGGTCCAGACCGGTCGTGCGAACCGTTACATGGGGTCCGCCGGTCTCCCGGGCGGACACATCCCAGCGCACCCCCACGGCGGGGAGCTCGATCTGAGGGGGGATCCGCCATACGGGCTCTGCTGGGGCCGTCCTGCGCTGCTCCTCCGAGCGCGCCAGGGCCGCCCGGATCCAGGCGCGTCCTCGCTCCAGCACCTGCGGGACCCGGGTCAGGTCAAAGCCCTTGGGGACAACGATCTCCAGGCCGTCGCGGAGCGTGACCCGGAGCCGCACGTGACGTGCCCGGGGACTCTCGCGGAGTCGATACGCGATGTCCCCCCCGGTCATTGCGCGTTGCTCGGGCGAATGGACCACCAGCTCAGGAATGAGCCCGCGATAATCAGCACGCATCCCAGCCACAGGCTCAGACTGGGCTGCACGCGGAGATACAGGCAGCTCACGACGGTGGAAAAGAAGGGGGTGAGGTAGGAACAGGCGGCTACCAGCACCACATCCCCTGTACGCATGGCAAGATCCCAGAAAACATAGGCCAACCCCGTGGCCAGGGCGAGCACGGCGACTTCGGCCACGACGCGAATGTTCCATGTCCCGCTTTCCGGACGAAGCAGGCGCAAGAATCCGAACGCCAGCCCGGTGGCCAAGGAAAATAGCGGCACGGCTCCCCGGCTGTCGGAGCCGCCCCATCGACGGGTCAGGTTGGAATAGAGGGCCCACGCGATTGCCGCGAATGTCCCAAGGCCGTACGCCGCGGGATTCCGCCGGATATTCACTAAGAACGACTGCCAGGTAATCCCCGTGTCTTGGGTCAGCACCAGAAAGACCCCGCACACGGCCAGCAGCGTGCCGGGGATCAACCCCATGCCCGCCCGCTGGCCAAGCAGGAACAACGCAAACAGGATGGTGAGGGCTGGCCACAAATAATTCAGCAGGCCGACCTCGATCGTCTGGTGACGATCTGCGGCGAGGCCCAATGCCAGAAACAGGGCCACGGTGTAGAGCACAAAGAGGGTGCCGCAGCCAACCAGATATTTGCGCGGAAGCATGCACCAGGCCCGCAGCGACCGCTCCTTCCAGAGGAGGTGCGCTCCCAGGAATCCAGCGGCCGTCAAGTAGACGGCGGCGCCTGCCGTGAGGGGACCAATGAATTCGGCGATGCTGCGCGCCAGCGCAACCGTCATGCTCCAAAGGAGAATGGCGCAGAAGCCGAGGATCGTATTTCGATCTGGTCCGCCGCTGCGGTCTCTCGTCGCGCTACCCTCCTGGCAATCAGCAGGCTGCTGGATTACTCACTCTTCGGCAGGCTGCTCAAAAAGGTCCAGATGCAAGGCGGCACGCGAAGGGCCGAGAGAGGCGTACTCCAGGTACGCCGCAGCGAGCGCCCAAGCGTGCCAACGCCGCAGATGGGCCTTCTTCAGCAGCCTGCTAGAGCAACGCGCCGACCTTGACGCCGTCCATGTCGTCGAACGTCTGGTTCTCGCCGCCCATGACCCAGCAAAACGTGTAGCGCCGCGTGGCAGTCGCGCAGTGGATCGACCACGCCGGCGACATCACCGCCTGCCGGTCAGCCAGAACCAGATGCCGGGTCTCGTCAGGCCGTCCCATGAAATGAAACACCCGTGCATCCGGCGCCAGGTCGAAGTAGAGATAAATCTCCGAGCGCCGGGCGTGGGTGTGAGGCGGCATGCTGTTCCAGACGCTCCCCTCCTCCAGCACCGTGAAACCCATCACCAACTGGCAGCTCTTGATCCCGTCGGGGTGAATGTACTTATGAATCGTCCGGCGATTGCACTCCGCCTGGGAGCCCAGCGCGACCGCAGCCGCCTCGGCGCACCGGGCGGGCGTCGTCGGATATGCCGCGTGGGCGGGGTAACTGGCCAGGTAGAACTCCGCCGGCTGTCGGGCGTCGGCGCTGGTGAAGATCACCTCCCGGCTGCCTCGGCCCACGTACAGAGCATCCAGGGGCCCCAGCGCGAAAGTCGTTCCGTCCACCCGCACCGTGCCGGCGCCCCCAATGTTCAGCACACCCAGCTCGCGCCGCTGGCAGAAGTACTCCGCGCGCAGCGCGGCGGCGGCGGCCAGCATCAGCGGCGCCTCTCCCGGAACAGCCGAGCCGACCACCGCCCGGTCCGCCTCGCAATAGACGAGCCGAATCTCCCCCGCGGGAAACAGGGACGTGATGAGATAGCTCGCCCGCAGCTCTGTGGTACTCATCGTGGCATAGCGTACCGCGTCTGCCAGGTACCGCGTTTCCATGAAGCCACTCCCTTCTCGTGTTCGAGGTTGCGGCGGATCACCTCCCCGCCATCCAGTTACTCCCCGTCCCTCTCCCGGATCTCCACACGCCGGATCTTTCCGCTGATCGTCTTGGGAAGCTCGGTCACAAACTCGATGATCCGCGGATACTTGTACGGCGCCGTGGTCTTCTTCACATGCTCCTGGAGCTCCGTGGACAGCTCGGGGCTCGCCGCGTATCCCTTGGCGAGCACGACGCTGGCCTTCACCACCTGGACACGATCGGGATCGGCCACCCCGGTGACGGCGCATTCGAGGACCGCCGGGTGCTCGATCAGGGCGCTCTCCACCTCGAAGGGGCCGATCCGGTATCCGGAGCTCTTGATCACGTCGTCCGTGCGGCCCACGAACCAGAGATAGCCGTCCTCGTCGCGCCAGGCCACATCTCCCGTGTGGTAGATCCCGCCTTGCCACACGCTCTTGGTGAGCTCTGGGTCGCGGTGATAGCCAAGAAACATCCCGATGGGCGCCCGCTTGTCGGTGCGCACGACAATCTCTCCCTTCTCACCCACCTCGCACGATTGCCCCTGCTCGTTCAAAAGATCGATGTCGTACCCGGGGGACGGGAGACCCATCGAGCCGGGTTTGGGTTCGACCCAGGGGTAGACCGCGACCGCCAGAGTCATCTCGGTCTGGCCGTAGCCTTCCTTCAGGGAGAGTCCGGTCAAGCTCTTGAATCGGTGATAGACCTCCGGGTTAAGCGGCTCGCCGGCCACCACGCAGGAGCGAAGCGCGCTGAAATCATACTTCCGCAGGTCCTCCTTGATGAAGAAGCGGTAGATCGTAGGCGGGGCACAGAACGAGGTCACCTTGTACTTTGAGATGACGCCGAGCAGATTCGCCGGGAGGAAGCGATCGTAGTCATAGACGAACACGGCGGAGCCACAGATCCACTGCCCGTAGATCTTCCCCCAGGCGGCCTTGGCCCATCCCGTGTCGGCCACCGTGAGGTGCAGGCCCCCGTCCTGGACGTTCTGCCAGTACTTCGCGGTGAGGATGTGGCCCAGCGGGTACACGAAGTCGTGCTGCACCATCTTGGGCATGCCGGTCGTACCGGATGTGAAATAGAGCAGACTGGTGTCCCCGTTCTCGGTGGGCATGCGCTCCAGGGAGGTACTCGCCTTGTCCATTCCCTCGGAGAGGCTGAACCAGCCGGGCCTCGCGCCGCCCAGGTTGATGCGGTGCTGTAGGGTGGGGGATTCCGCCGCCGCGGCATCCACGTTGTCGAGGACCGCGGGCTCGTCGACGGCCACGATGCTCTTCACGCTGGCCGCGTTGTTGCGGTAGACGATGTCCTTCTTGGTGAGCAGATGCGTGGCCGGAATCGCGATCGCGCCGATCTTGTGCAGCGCGAGGAGGCAGAACCAGTATTCGTAGCGACGCTTGAGGACCAGCATCACGGGATCCCCTCGCCCGATTCCAAGGGAGAGGAAGAAGTTCGCAGCCCGGGTCGAGCGCTCCGCGATCTCGGCGAAGCTGAAGCGAGCCGCGTCCCCCTTGTCGTCGCACCACACCAGGGCGGGTTTGTCCGGGGTTTGCTGGGCGATCCGGTCCACCACGTCGTAAGCAAAATTGAACCGCTCGGGGAGGTTGATTTGGAAGTGCGTCGCGAAATCCTCGTAGGAGGAATAGCTGATCCTGGAAAGGAATTGGTCGAACATTGTCTCGGTCCGCCTTTCTATCTCAGATGATGACCGCGACGAACTTTGCCGGAGCGCCCCCGAGCGCCTGTATCCCGTGAGGATGGCCCGAATCGAAGTAAATCGAGTCTCCCGCCGCGAGCACCACCTCGTGACGGTCCACCACGACCCTCAGGCTCCCTTCGAGCAGATATTCGAACTCCTGCCCCGGGTGCGCGTTCAAAGGGATGGGGACGGATTCGGGTCCGGGTTCCACGGTGATGAGAAACGGCTCCATCTTCTTGTCGATGAAATTGAAGGCGAGATTCTGGTAATCGTAGTCCTTGTAGCGTTCGACCTTCACACCTTGGCCCCTGCGTGTGACCGAGTAGATCCGGAGGCGCGGCTCCTCGCCTGTGAGGATGGAGGACAGCTCCATCTGGAATTTCTGGGCGATCTGGTAGAGAAAGCTCACAGGGATGTCGGTGGCACCACTTTCGTACTCCCGATACGTTTCCAGGGGAATCCCGAGATCCTGCGCACAGCTCTCGGCGGACAGGCGCGCGATTTCCCGCAGGCTGCGAACCCTGTCCGCGATCTGCCTGATCTGCTCGTTCATAGATTTCCTCCGGAAGTGCGGGGTTTCAGAATTGGCCGCCTAATCTTACCGAAAAGCGCTGGTTCGTCAAGATAAGGTATGCGAGACAAGAAGGAGGATGCGTCCGTAACAACGACGCCCCCGGCCGGAAACCGGTCGGGGGCGCCAGGTCGAATCAAAGAAGCGATCCTTGTTAGTACATACCGCCCATGCCACCACCCATACCACCCATACCGCCCATGTCTCCCATGCCCCCACCACCCGGCGGCATGGCCGGGGCCTTCTCCTTCTCTGGAATATTCGTGATCAGACACACGGTCGTCACCATGAGCCCCGCGATGCTGGCCGCATGCTCCAGCGCGACTCGAGTGACCTTGGTCGGATCAATGATCCCGGCCGCCATCATGTCCTCGTATTGCTCCGTCTCGGCGTTGAAGCCGAAAGAACCGGTGCCCTCCCGGACCTTCTGCACCACGATGGAGCCCTCGACGCCGGCGTTCTCGACGATCTGGCGGATCGGCTCCTCCAGGGCGCGGCGGACGATGTCCACGCCGACCTTCTCGTCCCCGCTGGCCCGGACCTTGTCCAGGGCCGGCAGGGCGCGGAGCAGGACCACACCGCCGCCGGGCACGATGCCCTCTTCCACGGCGGCCCGGGTGGCGTTCAGGGCGTCCTCAACGCGGGCCTTC
>Ga0182017_10004068_pt1 | contig 10877 bp, 9 predicted proteins | sample 712E3DmetaG_FD_120492 | JGI IMG/M metagenome (GOLD analysis project Ga0182017, IMG submission 120492) | Permafrost microbial communities from Stordalen Mire, Sweden - 712E3D metaG | ecosystem: Environmental > Terrestrial > Soil > Wetlands > Permafrost | place: Sweden: Stordalen | collected... | reverse complement strand
CCGCTGGGCGGCTGTTGGTGGCCGTTGTATATTACTCCGCAGTGGATGCAATTTGTTTCTAAGATCACGCCTCATGCCTGGGCAACTACTGCCTTCAACAAATTGCTGATCTTCGGCGGCGATTTCAATTCCGTCGTGCCGAATATGCTGGTGCTGGTGGGTTTTATGGTTGTATTTGGATTGATCGCTATGCTGCGCTTTAAAACAGAAGCAGACTAACAGGATAAGCACTAAATCCGAATATCGAAATATTAAACAAATCCCAACAAAACTCGCAATCCGAAATAAGTTCAAGATACGAAATGAGCTTTCAGCAATCAGCTCTCAGTTAGTTTTAAGTTGAGAGCAATGAGTTGTCAGTAGATTTCTTAATCCTTTAGACAAACTAATTCTCCTCAAAATCCTCCTTACAAAGGAGGGAAAATCCTCCCATATTTGTTATTCTTTTTTGTTTAGATTTTGGAATTTGGTGTTTGGGTTTTGACATTGTCAGGCTCATTTCTTGACATATAGTAATAACATAGAGTACAAATAATAGATAAGACACCCCGATTATCCGGCATTGCTTTTTGAAGAAATCTGTCTCCATTGAGATAAAGAGTAAAAATATTCAATGACAATTGCCATTCTGTATCGCGAGGAACTTAAGGAATATGACTTCGGACCCGGTCATCCTTTTCGTGGTGACCGTTACCAGATTTTCCCCAAATTTCTTGCCGAAAAACTCCCACCTGACAACAATTACGAAATTATCAAAGCCAACTGGGCGACGGAAGAAGACCTGCTCAGAATCTGCCACCGTGATTATGTCGATTTCACCAAACAGTATTACCGCGCCGTGCATCTGGGATTGGCGGAAGAAGGCGATTTTTTCCAGTATCATGCTCTGGATAACCGGCCGATCGGCAGACCCGGAAAGGTGGAAGAGGCAGCCAGACTGGTCATCGGACAGGCAAAGCTCGCCGCGGACCTGGTGCAAGCCGGAAAATACCAGAAAGTAGTCTCCATCGGCGGTGGAATGCATCACGCCAAAGTCGCCTCAGGAGAGGGATTCTGTATTTACAATGATGTTGCTTTTACCGCCGTCTACTTAATGGAAAAGTACCATTTAAAACGAGTAATGATTCTGGATACCGATGCTCACGCCGGTAACGGAACGGCTGAATACTTTTATTCCGACCCGCGGGTTCTTTTCGTGGACTTACATCAGGACCCCAGCACGATCTATCCGGGAACCGGTTTTGCCTCAGAAATTGGGGCGGGCGCCGGTATCGGGAAGACCGTCAATGTGCCGTTGCCCGTTAATGCCGGTAATGACTCCTATAAATATGTCTTCGATAAACTGGTAGAACCGCTGGCGAAAGAATTCCGGCCGGAAATTATCATCCGCAACGGTGGATCCGATCCGCACTTCAACGATGGGCTGACCAGCCTGGGATTGACACTGACGGGATTCAATATGATCGGGCAAAAAGTCAGACAGATATCCGATATTTGCGGGGGAAAAGTGATTGATCTGGTGGCTTCGGGGTATCACCGCGGCGTGCTGCCGTACGCATGGATGGCATTGATATCCGGGCTGGCTGACTTTAATGTCCAGCTGGAAGAACCCAGTCCGGTGCCGCAATCATTACGTATCGACACGCATATGCCGGAGACGATCAAAGTGGTGGCTGAAATTAAAAGCTATCTCAAAGATTACTGGCACTGTTTCCGGCAAGACGATATGTAATTATTGTCAAAGATCCTCTAGCGCAACAAAACCGACAATTATTCCATTCTTTTTTTTACAATAGATTCCGATTGTTATTTGGGGAGGCTTAACGCATAAATAACGGGGCCGATTTGCCGGTCCAACATGTACAGAATGTAGTTCCCGCAAATAACCGGCGCAGCCCAGAGTTTATGACCTTGGGCGTCTTCAGCGGTCAGTTTTGTTTCTTTAGCAGCGTGCAGGTCATAAAGGTAGATATCCGAAGCTCCGGCCTGACCATTCTCGATAACATCATTCATAGTATTTCCGCGGCTGGTACGGGCATCCTGCCAGACAATCTTTCCGCTGCTGACTGACGGATATCCTGCCGCATAATTGCTTTTGGAAATCTGTATCTCCTTACCTGTTGACGATGCCAAGTCATAAGCATAAACATTTGCCTGCCGGTAGTCTATCTGCCGGAGCCAGACAATCGTTGAACCGTCAATACAGGGGTAATGGTCATTGAATGCCACATTCGCAGTAATGCGGCGTTCCTGATTCGTGGCCAGGTCATACAAATAGATTTCGTTATTATATTTTGCGTCATTACCGGCATGATTATTTACTTGCGGGTCAGCGTGACGCATATCCGCCCAGACCACATTATTGCCGTTGATACTCAAGGGATCATAATCATCAACTGTCGGCGCGGATGTCAGCCGCCGCTCCTGCTTTGTTATCAGATTGTAAGCATAAATATCCAGACCCGGAGGATAAACGTCCGTTTGCGCATTCCTGTTATCCAGCCAGACAATATTATCCTCATAGATTTGAGGCTGCAACTGGGCATGGGTATCCGTGGTGATTTGCTGCGTCTCGCCGGTGGTCAGATTATAAAGAAAGATGTCCCAATTCATAATGTCATAGTTTACTGTTGTCGATGATTGCATTATCGCTTCAAATCTGTTAGCCGCAGCCCAGACAATTTTGTCTTGATAGATGGATGGTTGTTGAAAGATACGGTCGGCGGGGACCTCAAGTAACCGCCGCTTTTCCCCTGTCACCAGATTATAAGTTGTCAAGTACCAGGCGGCCACGTTGTAGTGTTCGTCCCCAACGTATTCGATAGCGGCCATGGTGTCTCTCCAAATAGCCTGTTGTCCGTACTGCCAGCTTTCGCCGATCTGCTGACTCTGCGGGGCTGGCGATGAAGTTGAAGCGGTTGGAGAGCAACCTGACAAAAGCAAAACCAGACCGCCAAACATCAATCCCATACACTTTGTTCTGAGTGTATACTGCATGAAGTTCTTCCCTCCTCCGGTAAAAATATCCCTAATCATCTATACGACAACGGCAGGAAATCTTTGCACCGATGTTAAAAAGAAATACATCCATTAAGGCGGAATCTGGTTGTAGCTATTCGCAAAAATATGGATAGACTCCATATCCGCAGTGTAATTGAGATGCAGGGTAACTGCGGCGGCTTGTCCATTTTCGAGGTGCAGACCAACCTGTCCCATAATACTACTAGAATCCAGTGTCCAGGCAACCTGTTTGCCGGTTTTATCATAACCTGCTGCGTATATCATTATTTCTGTGTTTGTCAGATGCTTGTTTTTGACGCTGCAACTGACTGCCAGAATATCATCGCCCATATTAACCGTAATGCTAGAATACACCGCGACATATTGTTTATCACTGGTCGTTTTATTAGCATTGACCGTCTGCAACAAGACTTCCGATGATTCGTTTTGTGAATTCATCAAATAACTGCCCGGGAGCGGAGTTAACATTACTTTTGTTCCCGACTGTTGCGGAGAAAGCAGCAGAAATAATATTCCACCCCCAACAAAAACTATTCCCAGTGCCAGTAACCCGATGAGGAGTTTCATTTTAGTTGTCATAATTATCATCCCTTTTACTTAACCGACTCCGCCATCCTTATCAGGTCTTCTTTGACGGGTGCATCCTTTTTCGTTGTTAAAAACATAGAAGCAGTTTTATTATCAACTTGAACAGTCCAATTTAGCATACCGCTATCTGTTCCCTCGATATACTGCAGCGCGATTGGTGTCGGCTTTACACTCCCACCAACTATCCTTAAATCTTGCTTAAAGGACACATACATGATCATTTTACTTTCAACCCAATGGATAGGATAATCCTTGGGTTTATCCGGCGGTTCCTGGTCGAATTTGACTATCGGGCTATCGGAAATCAGGATAATTATCGTGTTATTACCAACGCCGGTATATGTCTCCTGAACGGCATACCCTACCGGCAACCAGGTGGGCAGCGGTAATTTTGCTCCGATTAACCTGCCGGCTTCTTCCTGACTGACTTGTTTACCCCGGAAGCCCGAATCATCGTAAAAGGAACTGGGGACAGAAGTAATGTTTGTTTTAGTTTGGGTTTCATCAGGCAGAAGAACTAACAGCGCGGCTCCGCCTGCGATGAAGACTATTCCCAGTGCCAGTAACCCGATGAGGAGTTTCATATTGTTTCTCATAAATATTTTCCCTTCGATTAATCGCTATATTATATACCCATATCATATATATACGAAAATACCGGCAAAAGGTTACGCTATTTGATAAAAATAAATAAAATAAGGTAACTAAGTTATCATGAAATATCAGTTATCCCGCTATACCGAAACAAGGGCACCGACATAGTCCTTTGTATTTTTATCGGCTGCCCTTGTAATTTTAACGGTATTTATCTGTCAATTTCGAAATGTTCTGAGCTATGATTACGGTATACTAAAAAGGAAAACCCACGGGCCGGACAGGCGTTGCACACCGCCCGAACTGGCACGAAATACCATCTCCTTCAGGGTTAACGTGCCTGCTCCGTGTTCACCGGTGTAATCGCCTGTAAAGAATGTCTGATGTTCGGGGTCCAGACTGAAAGAGCTGCCTGCATCTACTGATACACCGGAGGGAAGAACCATCGAGACGACAGGAACTAATTCATCCTGGACTTTTTCCGAAGGTAGAATTTGAAATACAGCGCGCGTTTCATAAGGGCTGATCACAACTTTCTCCAGGGTAACCGGAACGCCTGCCGACTCAATAGTCCTGTTAATATCAATGATCTTACCGGCATGGAACGGCAGATGGAAATTAAAGATGAATGGACCAATTGGCTTGTGATTGATTTCATCGGAATTATCAGCCTGAAACCGAGCATATTCAATTTTCAATGTCAGGCTAAGTTCAGACGGTGAACCCGTTATTTTCGAAGCATCGAAAGAAAAACAGGACGCGCTATTGAAAATGCCGAGGCCTGCGGTATGTAATTCGCCCACACCCATCATTCCGTCCAATACTTGACCGTCTGCGGTTGTAAGCGTTGCGATTGCCGGGATATTGAGGTTGTCAGTCAAACCGGCGGAATACCCGATCAGCACGACGTTTGAATCGGCATATGCTCTCTCCAGCCTGACAGTAACGCCGGTAATCGTCTGGCTCATATCCATGTCCTGTACTAATCCGGTTTGTTCGATTTGTTGTCCGAAGAAGTTATCGAAAATGCCCTCTATCAAAGGGCTGGCGGCATAAACCGTCCCGCCGACTAACAATACAATCAATGGTACCAGCGCCCATGCAAGACGCTTTCTCGGCTTGAATCCAAACCACCGGGTACGTTTATTCTGTCCGGTAACCTGTGAAATATTTCTGTCCCACCAATCTGATGTCGGTTCTATTATTTTAGTCTCCGCATGGAAACAATCGCGGAGTTCCTGTTCCAATTTTTCTTCGTTCATGTTATTACCTCCTGTTTTCTATTGTTTCACTGTTACTTAAAATTTCATTCAGGCGAATTAGCGCGCGGTTCAAGCGTGATTTTATGGTACCTTCCGGTTTTTTCATGACCGCGGCGATCTCCGGGACAGTGAGATCGGAGAAATACCGTAAAATCACCGTTTCTTTGATTTCCAGCGGGAGCTGTTCCATCGCCTGCCGCAGGTTCTGATGGTCTTCGTTGCGAATCATCATTGTTACCGCATCATCACAGTCGTCGACGATTTCCGGCGCGTATTCCAGCGGCACGGTCAGGACCCGTTTTTTCCGGCGCTGCCGGTTGACCTCATTGACCACAATGCGGACCAGCCATGCTTTCAGACTGACACCCTGACGCAGAGAAGGCAGATGTTTCCACATCTGGACAAGCGCGTCCTGCAGCGCATCTTCGGCCAGACCGCGGTCTTTAGTCATCAAATAAGCGGTACCGAACATCACTTTCCTGTAATTTTCCACCAGTAAACGAAAAGCATCTTTGTCTCTCGCCTGGCAACGTCGAATCAGTTCCGCTTCTTCTGGTTCAATCAACTGGAGTACTCCTTTTTATTTGGCTGCCTATAAAATAAGATGCGCGTTTCAGAAAAAACGTTCCATTGATTTGAAAAAACGGTGTATCCCTGATTATAAACCAATAGATGCTCACAGCTGTCAATATTTATCTGATGCACTTGTCCTTCACATGGATTTCGGGATAGAATTAAAAATACAGCGATAAAAACAAGGGGTGAATCTTGGGTATCGTCCTGCATAAAGAGCCGGAACTGCACAATCCGGAGATGATTGTCGGCTGGCCCGGGATCGGCAATGTTGGGATAATCACCGTAGAAACGCTGCGCCAGGCTTTGCAGGCGGAAGAACTCGGCGAAATCGAACCGTGGGATTTCTTCTACCCGAACAAAGTTGTCATTAAGGCCGATATCCTGATCGATATGGGTTTCCCCGGCAGTAAATTTTATTTCAAGCGAATGCCAAAGCACGACCTTCTTTTTTTCATTGGAGAGGAGCAGCCAGCGACCAGAGAAAGCGCCTATGCGGAAGGGAAACGGGCCTATGAAATGGCTAATCTCGTACTGGATGTCGCCCAGAAATTCTCCTGCCGGCGTATTTTTACCTCAGGCGCAGCCATTGCCATCACCCACCATACAGCACAACCCCGGGTCTGGGCAGTCACGAATCAGAAAGGGCTTTTGTCCGAACTCCGCAGTTTTGATAACACAATTCTGATGAGCGAGGTGGAGGGTAGAGGCAACCAGGGGAGCATCACCGGTTTAAATGGTCTATTGATAGGGGCTGCAAAGCGGCGGGGATTTGATGGAATCTGCCTGATGGGGGAGATCCCGGACTATTTATCGAGAATGCCGTTTCCTTATCCAAAAGCATCGAAGGCGGTGCTGAACACGCTGGCAAAAATATTAAGTATCGGTATTACGCACAATCCCCTTGAAGATATGATTCTGCAGATGGAAGCAGTGGTGGACAATGTTTATCAGCAATTTCCTCCGGAAATAAGAGAGCGTCTGGAACAAAGAAAATTTACCACTCAAGCAAAACAGGAAGCCATTAGCGAAGAAGACGAACAGTGGTTTAAAGAACACATCGACGAATTCTTCAATAAGGATAAAGGGGTATGACAGAACTCTTGAAATTTTCCGCTCAGCCAAAGCTGCGGAAACCGACCTTGGTGATAGGCTGGGAGTCGGATACGGCGCGGCTCGGCGGAAAGGTGACGGATTTCCTGATAAAAACCCTCGATGCACAACCCTTCTGTGATATCGACCCGGTGGAGTTCTTTCCGCTGGGCGGGGTTACGATCGAAAATGACATCGTGCAATTTCCACAAAGCACTTTTTATGCCAGCCGCGAACATAATCTGGTAATTTTCCGGAGCGCCATGCCCAGATACGAATGGCACAAATTCTTGAATCTGGTAGTCGATGTCGCGCTGATATATTGCCATGTCAAGGAAATGTACTCTATCGGGGGTATCATGACGCTGATAGCGCATACCATTTCCAGTGACTCCTGGGCTACTTTTAGTTCACCACAAATCAAGAAGACCCTGAGCGCATATAAGTTATCCCGGGATATGGATTTTGAAACCCCGCCGGCCAGCCGTCCGACCTTGAATTCATACCTGCTGTGGATCGCGAAAAAAAGAGAGCTTCCGGCGGCGAACCTCTGGGTGCCCATAACATTTTACCTGATGACCGTTGACGATCCCAATGCCCACAAAAAAGCCCTTGAATTCCTTGATAATCGACTGGACCTGAGTCTGGATTATACCGGTATAGATGCAAACATTAAAAAACAAAATGAAAAACTCATTCGGTTAAGGCAATCTTCAGAAGAAGTTGACGGCGTAATCAAAAAACTGGAAAGAAATCAGCGCTTGTCCGAAGAAGAACATGAGTACCTGGTCAAAACGGTTGATGATTACCTGAGGAGAGGGAAGAATCAGGGTTAGGTGAGATAAATGCAGTTCAGAGCAGTTATTAAAAAAAGCGGGGGTTGGTGGATAGGCTGGCTGGTAGATTTACCAGGTGTTAATGCTCAAGAGAAGAGCAAAGAAAAGCTCATCGGATCTTTGAAAATGGGAGCTGAGGATATGATAAATGCCCCTATTGAGTTAAATGAACAGGAAGAGTTGGTACAAATAGGCGTGTAATCATGATGCGCGCTATTACCCGAGAAAACCAAAAAGTCCCTGGCTCTTTGATATGAATTCGAGGGCTTTATTTTTTAAGAAACCATATGCACACTGAAACATGTTCACTGTATGTATCCCACGATTTTCTATATTTTAGCACCTTAATGTGGTAGAGTTTTGTTTAAGGTAATTATGAGCGACTCTCAACAAAAAAACCGGTAATAGAAAACAATGCATATCGCACCTTTCAGCACCATTGATATCCTGCCTGAAGAATAATCCCTTTGGGCGTTCAGGCTCTTCGCGCTCTTATCCTGGCTCTTGCTTTTGCTTTTGTCCTGATGAGAAAATACAACCAGAATACTAAGCTGAGGATAAGACTTAACAGAGCAACGCTAACAACGAAGATTGTCTGCATATCTTTTACGGCGGCGGTTAGGGAATCTGGTTTTTTCCATATTATAAGGACAAATAGAAAAACCACTATTCCAAATAATAATACCCAGACTTTTTTACTCCATGAAACCAAAGTGCCGCCATCGAGAAAAGGAAACGGCACTAACCCCAATAACAAGCGCTCCAGATTTCCGAGGAATAATGCCCCCAGAATCGTGTCTAACATTGTTTTCCAGAAGCCGTTTGTAGCCGAGGCTAAGGGTTCTCGTAACCAAAACGCTGCCAAAGCCAAAATAATAACAACTACGGCTCCCCATATTATGCCGATGGAGCGTTGCCGTTTATTCGGAATGAGAGGACAAGGGAGTAAGGTAAAAGCGCCTACGAACCCGAATATTAAAGCCGGGTGAAATGAGACAAATCTGGAGATGATCACAGAAATAACCGCCAAGACGATGGCCAATGGATAAGCCCTGATTGTCGCAGGAATATGGAACAGTTTGTTAAATGCCAGAGCACGGATGCCGTTATAACTGAAAGTTGAAAAAACGACAGCTGCAACGATAGCTACGAATATGACGAGACTGCTCTGATTAAAACCAATGCTGGGGTTAATTACGCTGTTGATAATTGCCGTCAATAACACAATTAAGATAAGTTCCAGGATTTGCCTGCTTTTGTTAATGGATAGTGACTGAGACTCCGTTAACGGTCTTTTTATCCTGAACAAAGTACGAAGCTGTTTGACCCAACTTTGTATGGTATTGTAATGCTCTTTGAAAGTGCTGTTGAACAGTGTAACCGCAAAGTAAAAGATGACTACCAGTATTGATGTTAAAACGAGACTGCTGCCAATGGACTTAGGGTCAAGTGGGATTTGACTGGGAAGAGGAATTGAATCAGCAATAATAGTTTCATCCGGCGCAGTGCCCTGGGTTGTTACTGGCGCTGCCTCTCTGGTCACGCTGATAGAATAAATATTTATTATGGATGTATCCTGAGCGGTGACCACAATAGTAATGGTGTTGGAACCGACCGCCAGAGGTATAGATTGGGAAGCCGTTCCACTGCTAACAACTCTACCATTGACGGTCACGGTGGTATAGATTTGATTTACTCTCGGCGTGATGGTGATGGAACTTACGTTGTTACCTACGTCGGCGGTGTAATTGGCATTAACGGGTGTAAAACCCGGCGTCAGCGTGCCGGAACTGATGATCAGATTACTCAGAGCAGCATCACCGGACAGTGAGGCAAATGCTGTTGTAATTGTCAGTTCTTGTATATCAGCCTCGGAAAGGGCATAGTTGTAAATCCGGACATCATCGATATCACCGGAAAAATAATAATTAAAGTAGCGCCCGATAAAAACATTTTGAGTTTTCTCTGTATTAATCGCTATTTGCTGAGATGAATTCTGATAATCATTCGCCACGGCAGTGAGCAATTGCCCATCTCTGTAGATTTTCACATCAGATAATTTCGGATCCGCTATTTCTGGAACGACCCAGACATAATGATGCCATTGACTATCACTAATATCGGCATTGTAAAGGATATTGCCGTTCGATACATCCAGATCAACACCCTCAATACCGGTATAGAAATTGAAGCCGCAGCGGAATGAATTTCCCGGATTACCCTCCGGGTCGCCGCCGTAAGCCAGCGCCCAGATGAATTTGTCGCTCACGGTTGTTCTAGCCCAAAAAGATATCGTTCTGGGATCATTACCCAGAATGCCGTCATAGTTCGTGCTGATATAGTCGTCTATTCCATCGAAATGATAGGCACTATCGGCATTACCGAATCTATCCGTTGTTAAGGCGGCGTTATTAACTGTCCCGTTGTTGTTGTTCCCACTTTCATCATTGGCATTTCCATTAAATGGATAATAGGCAACGAGACTATTACTTAACGAAACTTGTGGAGTCGTGGTAGTGGTAGTTGTGGTTGTCGTAGTCGTAGTCGTCGTTACTGCAGTAGTTGTAGTCATGGTCGTGGTTATTGTTGTTGGTGGTGGCGCGTTCCTGATAACGGTCACAGTATATGTATTGATAGTAGTTCCATCCTGAGCAGTGACACTGATAGTAATAGTGTTGGAACCGATGGAAAGAGGTATAGATTGGGAAGACGAGCTGTTGGCAACAGTCGTCCCATTAACTGTCACCCTGGCATGGCTCTCTGTCATCGTCGGTGTGATGGCGACTGAAATTACGGTATTCGCTACACTGCCGCTGTAATTAGTTGTCCCGGAAGTAAAAGCCGGTGTCAGTGTACCGGAACTGATAGTTAAATTACTCAGCGCGGCGTCATTGGATAGTACTTCCAGATT
>Ga0182017_10004067_pt1 | contig 10878 bp, 5 predicted proteins | sample 712E3DmetaG_FD_120492 | JGI IMG/M metagenome (GOLD analysis project Ga0182017, IMG submission 120492) | Permafrost microbial communities from Stordalen Mire, Sweden - 712E3D metaG | ecosystem: Environmental > Terrestrial > Soil > Wetlands > Permafrost | place: Sweden: Stordalen | collected... | reverse complement strand
GGCATGTGCGCCCTCGTGGCACCGGTCGTGAACTCGTACAAGCGGCTCGTGCCCGGCTATGAAGCCCCCGTGGCGGGGAGCTGGGGCCGCCACAGCCGCGGCGCCCTGATTCGCGTTCCCACGCCGATTCGCCAGGACGCGGCCCCGGGCGAGGTCTTCGGCACGCGGCTGGAGCTGCGCCTGCCCGATCCGAGCTGCAACCCGTACCTCGCCTATACGGTGATGCTGGCCGCGGGGCTGGACGGCCTGGACCGCGGCTGCGAGCTTGGACCGCCACTCGAGGAACTCGAGCACGGCTTCGGCGGGAGCGCCCACAGTGTGACCAAGCCACTCCCCGCCTCTCTCGGCGAGGCGCTGGAGGCCCTCGAGGACGACGATGTGATCACGGCCGCGCTCGGCAGCGAGTTGATGGAACTGTTCCTCTCCGCCAAGACGCTCGAATGGGAGTCCTATCGCCGCCAGGTCACGCCCTGGGAACGCGACACGTACTTTCAGCGCTGCTAGCGCGGCGCGGGCGGGGGATACCGCGGAGCGGGGTCGGCGTGCGCTGCGGGGCAGTCCTGCAACCTCTTCGCTACGTTTCCCGGGGCTCGTTTCGACGCCTCGGGCGCTAAGCTAGTGCGCCGGGGGCCTACGGGCGTCCAACCAGCATGGAGGAATGAGTGCGCGTCTCGATCGGGATCGACCTGGGATCGTCGAGGATCAAGCTCCTCGCGCTCGACGAGGCCGGCGAATGCCTCGGCATATCGATGGCCTCCTACCCAACCGAGTCGCGCCGGCCAGGCTACGCCGAGCAGAATCCCGAACGCTGGTGGGACGCGCTGCGGCTGGCCATGTCGGAGCTGCTGGCCCGCCCCGCCCTTCGCGGCGCGAGCGTCGAGGCCCTCGGAATGACCGGTCAGATGCACGGTGCCGTCTTCCTCGACGCCGCCGGATCGGCGGTACGGCCGGCATTGATCTGGTCGGACGCGCGCGCCGACGCCGAGACGGCAGAAATCGAGAAGCGCATCCCGCGCGCTGAACTGGTGGCCTGCACGGGCAACCGCTCAAACGTCAGCTTCACGGCGCCCAAGATCATGTGGGTCATCAGCCACGAGGCCGAGATCTGGGAGAGCACGCGCTGGGTCGTCCAGCCCAAGGACGCCCTGAGGGCTCGCCTCACCGGCGAAGTGGGCGGCGACGTATCGGACGCGTCGGCGACTCTTCTATTCGACCTGCGGGCACGTACCTGGTCCGACGACCTCTGCGGGCGGCTTGGGATAGATCGAGCACGGCTTGCGCCTCTCACGGAGTCGGAGGTTTCGGCCGGGGGTTTGCGTGAAGACGCTGCCCGAGCGCTCGGCCTGCCGGCCGGTATTGCCGTCGCCGTCGGCGGCGCGGATGCTCCCGCCGCCGCGCTTGGACTCGGCCTGGCTCGTGAGGAAGAAGCCAACGGAACCGTCCTGATCTCCCTGGGAACGGGGGGCCAGGTCCTGGCCCCCGTCGCGGAGCCGAAGATGGATCCCGAGGGTCGTCTCCACGGCCTATGCCACGTCGTGCCGGGCCAGTGGTGTGTAATGGCCGCCATCCTTTCGGCCGCGGCATCGCTCGACTGGGTCGTGCGGCTTCTCAAGCCGGACGACCCGAACGGTGCCCGCGAACTCCTGGCTGCCGCGGCCAAGGCACCGGCCGGCAGCGACGGGCTCCTGTTCCTGCCCTATCTGCGGGGCGAGCGGACGCCGCACTTCGACCCGGACGCCCGCGGGGCTCTTGTGGGCCTCCGGATCGGGCACGGCCCGGCCGAGGTAACCCGGGCGGTCCTGGAGGGAGTGGTTTTCGCCCTGGCCGAGGGCCTGGACCTCATGCGCGGGCTGGGCCTCGAGCCCAAGGCCGGCGTGGTCGCGGGCGGGGGCGTGAACCGTCTGTGGCAGCAGATCATCGCCGACGTATTGAACATGCCCGTCGCGCTCGGGGCCACGGAACACGCCTCGGCGCGGGGCGCGGCGCTGCTGGGGGCCGTGGCTGCCGGTATCGCTCCGTCAACTGCCAGATCCACGTGGCCACTCCCCGTCGACACCCGCGTCATGGAACCGGACGCGGCCCGTGCGCGCCTCTACGCGGAGCGCTCGGGCACCTATCGCGAACTGTATGGGCGACTGACCCGGGGATAGGCCGTTCCAATCGGGCGATCGGGCGGCCCGTTCTTGTATGGTGATGAGGTCTACAGCCCTATCCGGCGCGAACAAGGGGGGACATGCGGGCTACTCTCACGGTGACGCATCACGACGGGATCCGCGAGAGCTACGTTCTCGAATGCCCGCACGGCTCGACGAGTGGGGAGGCGACCGCGATCCCGCTCGAGTCCCAGGAGCGATACGTCGCCAGCCTGCTAGCGCGCCATGGCGTGCCGTACGGCTGCACCTGCGCAGCCGAGACGGACCTGGCCGATGTGTATCCCTCGATCGAGTCCGCCATTGAGCAGATCGCTGTTGGTGCGAGCCACGGCCTCGCTGAGTTGGACGCCGAACTCAACGGGGATCTGGTCGAGAGGATCAAGGACGTTCGCTGTCCAGAATGCTCGATCTCCGTCCGCGTGCTGCCGCTTCACCTGCCCATCGGAGTCGTACCGATTCACGCGCCGGAATGCCCACGCGCGGAACGAGCGACCTAGCCTCGAGACGCGACGGGGCGGAGGCGGCGAGGCGGCGCCCAGTTGCCGAAGCCCGCCTCGCGATTGGGCCCGCGGTGGCATCATGTCAAAGGCGTCCGGGACCTGGAGCAGGAGTCGAAGAGGGGGATCCAGAACTCGTGGTCGATCTCGCGTCCGTCCGGCTCCTGCTCGACGGGCTTGAAGAGGCTTAGCGGGCCTGAGACACCTCGCCCCTAGGCGGGCGGCTGGGGCCCGAGGCTCAGCCCTCCGCCATCTCCAGGAAGCGGCATAGGGCGTTGGCCAGGCGCATCTGGCGGGGAGTGCGGGCGCGGACGCGGATCAAGGCGGGGCTGGCGACGACGGCGGCCAGGCAGCGGGCTCGGGACGTGGCCACGTTCAGGCGGTTGAGGCTGTAGAGGAACTCCATGCCTCGCGGGGCGTCCTCGGGGGCCGACGTTGCCATCGAGTAGATGGACACGGGCGCCTCCTGGCCCTGGAACTTGTCGACTGTGCCGGCACGGGCCGTCGGCAGAGCCCGGGCGATCTCCGCCACCTGGGCGTTGTAAGGAGCCACTACCAGCACATCTGTCCATTTGAGCGGGTGGCGTCGACCCTCGCTGTCCGTCCAGGTCGCGCCGCTTTCGACGAGCTCCCGGATGAGCCGCGCGACGACGGCCGCCTCCTCTGGCGACTCGTTTCGATTGCCCTCGTGGACGACCGGCACGAACCGGACACCCGTTCCGGTGAGCTGGCCCGACGCGGCAAGCCCCTGCCGCACCAGCCACTCCTCCGATTCCAGGCGGCCCTGGTAGAACGCCTCCGACGTGAAGCGACACAGGTCCGGATGCAGCCGCCGCGTCCGTTCCTGGAATAGGCCCAGTTCAGGTGGCATCGTCGATTGGCCGGCCAGGACATGACCCAGGGCCGAGACTTCGGCGCCGGGCGGATGGGTGCCCTGGAGCGGCTGGTCGAGTTGTTGCGGATCGCCCAGGAGGACCAGGTTCCGGGCGGCCGCGGAGACCGCTACTGCGTTGGCGAGAGACAGTTGGCCGGCCTCGTCGACGATGAGCACATCCACGGCCGAGGCAAACTCGGGGCGCGACCATAGCCACGCCGTGCCGCCGACTACGTTCACCTCGCCCGACTCGAGGGCTTCGAGCAGCTCGCCGTATCCGGAGTACGGCTCGGCGGCGTCGGAGGTGCAGTCGCCCGACCCGTCGGTCTTCTGGCCGATGCTGACTTCGACTCCGTCCTGAGCGGCCAGCTTCGCGACCTCGTCGAGCAGGTGACCGATGACTCGATGGCTGTTCGCCGTCACCCCGACCTTCCGGCCCCGCCGAACCAGCTCGACCGCGACCGCGGCACCGAGGTATGTCTTGCCCGACCCGGGCGGACCCTGAACGGCCAGCGTGCTGCCCTCCAGGTGGGGCGCGACTCGAATGGCGGCCGCCAGGGCGACTTCGTCCTCCCGACAGAGGGGCTCACCGCCGTCGATCCGGGGCGGCCGGCGCATGAGCAGTTCGCGGGCCGCCTCGAACGCGCCGGGTCCTTCGATGCCATTCTCAGCGACCCACTCGCCGAGTCGCAGGAGGCTCCCCTCGAGCGGCTTCGCGTCGACGTGGTCGACCGGCACCAGGGACGTAGGGTGCTGGCCGTCCGTCTTGGGCCCGCGCCGCAGATCCAGTGTGCACGCAGCGTTGTCGACCGCAACGACGCTGCCGGGGGACCGGTCCGTAGCCGGATCGCACACCGATGTCCCGACCTCGATCGAATGCTCCTGCTCCGGGAAGCGGTAGCGGTACACGACCGACCGCGCGGCCTCCCCCACCCTGCCGACCAGCTCGAGCCGCCCGATCGGCTCCCGCTCTGCGACCCGCTCTTCGTCCGTCAGGTCGTGCATCAGGTAGAAGTAGCGCCACCAGAACGACTTGTCCTCGCGCCGGTGCCAGCTCAGGAGTTGGGCCAGAAGCCACCGGGCGTGCTCCTGCGGCGAGCGGTCTCCGGGGTCCTCCGGCACGCCGGCGCACAGCAGCTCCGTTACTACCGCGGCGTGGGCCAGCCTCTCCGACAGGGGCGCCGACGGCTCCGGCTCGCCGTCCGCGGGTCGCGGCAAGGACTCCCCTCCCCCGAGCCCTTCCGCCAGTTCGATCCGGCGCGCCTCCAGCCAATCGCGCAGTTGCAGGTTCGAGACGCAGTCGTCGCGGTTGTAGGTCTCGATGCTCCGAAGCGTCTCGTCGGTTTGTGGGGATCGCGGCGTCGTGGAACCCGTCTCCGTCTCGGCGAGCCAGCTCTCGAAGGCGACGATGCTCGACCCTGCGTCGCGCAATCCCTCTTCACGCCGGAGGCCGTATAGCGGCTCGAGCTTCTTGATCGAATAGCTCTCGACCGACGCGCGCAACCCCTGCCGGACGGCCCTATAGAGATCCACGAAGACGTCGCCGCGCAGCAGCCGATCGACTTCTTCCTCGCGCGTGGCGTGGCGGCCCATGAGGCGCCCGGCCGCGGTCGGCTCATATGGCGCGTAATGGTAGATGTGGATCGCCGGATCGGCGGCCAGCCGGTCCATCATCAGGTCGATCGTCTGCTCGAAGGCGCGCTTCTCCGCCTCGGGCGTCACCTGGCCCGACTCGCCCGCAGGATCTTCGTCGACGGCCCAGAAGGCGTGCCAGGCCGGCCCGCCGTCCGGCCCGATCCGCCCCGGCTCGAGGATTCCGAAGAGGTACTCCACGCCGTCGTCCAGCGCGAACGGGTCGCCCTCGATGTCGAAGAAGAGGTCCCCGGGTCGCGGCTCCGGCAGACTGGTGAGGCCGCGGTTCGGTTCGATGGCTCCGTCCCTCGTCCGCGCCGGCGGCAGCAGTTCGTATTGGATGTGGCCGGCATCCTCGCCGCGGACCTGGATCGAAGCCTGGTCGCGGGCCTTCGCGAGCGCCGCCGGCCCCACGCCGTCGAGTGGCTCCGGCAGCGGCAGCTCCAGGGCCGCGAGCCGGCGGCGGGTGGCCACTCCGGCGCCCTTCAGCGCACGACGCAGTCGAGACGGGGCGCCGGCCACGAGAGCCAGATCGTCGTCCGAGCGGCGGCGGGCCTCACAGACGAGGCGCCAGCGGCATACGTCGCAGTGCTCGACCGGCTCCGGGTAGGTACCCGCAGGCGGGTACGTGGCGACGGCGAGGCCGCCAGTCACGGGGCCACTCGCGGGGCCGCTCGCCGCGCGGCCGCCACTCCCTGCCACGCCGCCAGTCCGACCGCCACTCGCCCCGACCCGCGCCTCGAACGACGCCTTTGCCGTCCGGTAGTAGGCCATGTAGTCCGCAACGCGGTGAGCCTCGACCTTGCGAGCGCTGCCGCCGAGCGCGACGTGCATCCACTCGGGTTGCGCCCGCTGGATTGCGGTCAATCCCTCGACGTACGAGCAGATCTGCAGCAGTGCCGAGGCCTTTACATGGCGCGCCAGCTTCGTGTCCACCACCTCGTAGCTCCACGCGCCGACGGCGCTTGGCCTCTCGACGCGCAGCAGGAAGTCCGCGAGCCCGAGCCACCGGCCGTCGAAGAACGTGGCCTGGTAGATGGCGTCGTCGCCGCGCCGGATTGCCTGGGCCGTGGCCGCGGCGGCGGCCCGCAGTTGGTCCAACCGAGTCGCGCCGGGGGCGTCGTGGTCCCCGGCGTCGATTCGCGTGACGCATCGCCCGTCGGTTTCCAGTCCCGCCAGGTAGCGAGCCTCGTGCTCGAGACCTCGCTTCGCGATGAGGTCGATTTCCGGATCGACCCGGGTCGGGCGTTCCACCAACCCGGAGAGCGCCGCCAGCTCCAGGCCCACGAGGTGCTCGCAGGCCAGGAAACCGACCAGATCGGTCGCGGCGAAGACAGGATTGCCGCCGATGAGCTGCATCGGCGCTCACGATAGCGCCTGGCCGTGCCATCTCACGTGTCAATCGACCGCGGCGGCCCCGAGGCCGCGCCCGATGGCGCCAAGCGTCGGCGGTGCGGTCAGTCAACTCTGGATAGGGGAAACCCCTAATCCTGCGCCCCTACTAGCCGACTACCCCGACATGGCTTCAATCGCGTCAGTCAATACGGCTTCAACCCAGGCCTCGCAGGCCGTCCAGGCCGCTCAGGCGAACGCGGCAACCGGCATGAATCAGGCGCAGACGGCCCCGTCGGGCCTGCCTCCGGTCAATCTTGCCGGTGCGGCGTCGACCAACACCCTCAACGCCCAACTCGTGTCGAGCCAGTGGGGCATAGATCCGGCCGCTGTTGGTGGCGTCTACGGTGGCGCAGCGGCATCCGACGGTGGGTTGTTCTCCGGCACTTCGCTACTGCCTCTCCTGACGTCGCTCACGCGCGCCAATGCCGAACAGGCCCTGTCGCTGATCGGAGTCAAGACGCCGACACCGGGCGCAGCAGCAACATCCACTACTGCCGCCGCCAACGACGCCGCGACGACCGTGCAGAGCACGACCGCCCTGGACCAGGCTGCCACAAGCTCGAGCGCGCCGATGGTGGTGGACCCGTTGTGGGGTCGCTCCGCCTGACCGGGCGCCGTCTCGACAACGTTAGGTAGCCGGCCCTCGATACTCGGCGCCCGGATTCGTCTAGCCTGAGGACTCGCGCCGAAACCCTCTCCAGCGTCATGCGCCGATCTGTGGCACGCTCGCGACCTAATCCCTTCACGAGGCGCCCAACCCGTGGCCGAGCCCGCCACAACCCCACCTTCATACCGCGCCCTGCTGGCCGTGCCGTCGCTCGGCCGAGTGCTGCTAGCGATGCAGATCGCCCGGATCGCCCAGTCGATGGTCAGCATCGTGGTGATCCTGTTCGCGCTGCAGAGGTACAACTCACCGCAGCTGGCCGGGCTCGTGGCCTTTGCCAGCATCTTCCCGGGTCTCCTCCTTAGCCCGGTGGCGGGGGCGCTGCTCGATCGTCACGGCCGGGTCCGCCTCATCATCCTCGACTACGCGGTGGCCGCGGCCGCGCTGGTCGCGGTCGCCTGGCTATCGCTTGCCGGGCTCCTGCCCGCATGGCTTCTCGTGGCCATCGTGTCAGTGGCGTCGATCACCGGCCCGCTGAGCAGCAGCGGCCTGCGCAGCCTCTTTCCGCTCATGGTCCCCGAGCAGCTCTGGGAGAGGGTGAATGCCGTGGACTCGAACGGCTGGGTCCTGGCCACGCTGGTTGGCGCGCCCTTCGGAGCGGTCTTCGCCCAGATCGTGGGCTTCGAGGCTGCCCTGGCGCTGATTGCCGCCGCCTACTTCGTCGCCGCCGTCGTCATCTTCCGCGCGCCGGACCCGCGCACCGATGTCGCCTCCAGCGGAAACCTGTGGCGGGACGCCTGGCTCGGGCTGGTCTACACCTGGCACAACCGAACCCTGCGGAGCCTGGCCATCTCCCTCTCGGCCATGAACCTGGCGGGCGGAATGGTCGAAATCGTGGTGCCGGTCCTCGTCCTTCGGCACCTGGGCATGGGCCAGGACGTGGTGGGCTATATGTTCGGGTTGAGCGGGGCCTTCGGCGTGGCCTCCGCCTTCTTCGCCGGCCGACTGAGGACCGAAGGCCGGGAACGGCGCCTCATCCTGATCCCGGCGGTGGGCTTCATCTTCACCTCGGCGATCCTTCTCTGGCCGGGCAGCATCGTGCCGATCGCACTGTCGATGGCCGCGACCGGGCTGCTGAACGGGCCGCTCGATATCGCCCTCTTCACGCTGCGCCAGCGACGCACCGACCCGGCGTGGATGGGCCGCGCATTCACCGTCTCGATGAACCTGAACTTCTCCGGCTTCCCCATCGGGGCGGCCGTGACCGGGGTGATTCTGTCGATATGGTCGGTCGAGGCGGCGATCATCTTTGGCGTAGCTGCGAACGCGATCGGAGTCCTGCTCGGCTACGCGCTCATCCCCCGAGGCGACGACGAGGCGCCCGCACCGGCAACCGCCACGACCCGGGCCACGACCCGGGCATGAGAAGAGGCCGGGCGGAAGGCCCGGCCTCTTCTGCGAGTGGCTGGATTGATGCGCCGACGCGTTTACGAAGCGGCTGGCTCCGTCGAGAGTTCCACGGACTCTTCCTCATCGCCGACGCCGAGGGCCCGCCGCGATCGCACCTTCGCGTCCTCGACGAGCGAGTACACGACCGGAATGACGATCAGCGTCAGGAAGGTCGAGGTGAAGAGACCGCCGATCACGACCGTGGCCAATTCCGAGGCGATGATCTCGCCCTCGGACAGACCCAGGCCCAGCGGAATCAAGGCGAGGATCGTGGCGATGGCCGTCATCAGGATGGGCCGGACTCGCGTCCGTCCGCCCTGGATGAGGGCGTCATACATCGGCATGCCTTTACGCCGGTGTTGCTCGACCAGGTCCAGTAAGACGATGGCGTTGGTGACGACGATTCCGATCAGCATCAGGAAGCCGATCAAGGCGCTGATGCCGATCGGTCGCTGAGTCAGGAACAGGGCCGGGAATGCGCCGATCGTGGCCAGCGGCAGGCTGAACATGATGACCAGCGGGTCGATCAGCGAGTTGAAGACCAGGACCATGACGATGTAGACGAGCAGGATGGCGACGGCCATCGAGAAGAACAGGCCGCCGAACGCCTCGTTCATCGCCTGGGTAACGCCGCCGAGGCTGACCGTCACACCGGTGAGCTTGCCTTGGGCCTGAAGCGTATCGATCGCCTTCTGGACCTCGACGGACACGCCGCCGGTGTCCTTGCTGGTCGTATCCGCGGAGACCGTGGCGGCCAGAGACTGGTCGACGCGACTGACCCGAGCCTGGGTCTGGACCTCCGAGACTGTCGCGATCTTGGAAAGCGGCTGGCCGAGGCCAACCGGCAGCTGCTGCAGCGCGGCGAGCGAGTTGAGCTTGCTGTCGATCTGGAGATAGACGTCGGTGGGAGCGCCGGCCAGGCTGACGGTGACGGCCTTGGTGCCGACCAGGGCGCCGTAGACCTCGGCCTGGACCTGGGCGGTGCTGGTTCCGTCGAGAGTTGCGCTGTTCGGATCGACCGCGATGTCGTATTGCGCGGTCTTGGTGCCGAGGTCGCTCTTGACGTTGAGCAAATCCGGCATCGTCTTGAGCTCGGCTATGACCGCGTTTGTGGCGGCTTCAACGTCGGCCGGCTTCGTGCCGCTGACCGTGACGCTGATGCCGCTGCTGCCCGTCATGCTCTGCTGGGCGACCTGTATCTGCCAGCCCGGGAGTTGTAGCTTGGCGAGGTCGGCCGATAGCTTGGTCTGCTCCGTGTCCAGGTTCGCGCTGGGGTCAAGACCGACGACGATGGACGCGGCATTGGAGGCGCCCCCGGTGAAGGCGGCCGCGAGCGCGGAGAGGCCCGTGTCGGACTCGCTGGGGACCGTCGTCTCGATCAGTGTGACCTCGGAGTAAGACTTGAGCTGAGTCTGAACGGCTCGGGCCTGCTTGAGGACCTCTGACGATGGCGTGCCGGACGGCGGGGCAACTGAGACGGTGAGTTGCTTCTGGGACCCGGCGTTGAGGAACTGAGTGGGAATGTGGGGGACGAGCAGCATGGCGCCGAAGACCAGAACGGCGGAGATGCCGATGACACTCCAGCGGCTTCGGCGGTTGCGGAGGGCCGCCGTCAGGAGCGGCGTGTACAGCTTCTGAACGAGCGTTTCGTGATGCTGAGGCCCTTCATCGGGATCGAGCTTGATACGGTCGATGAACAGGCTCGCGAGCACCGGCACCACCGTGAGGGCGCAGATGAGCGACGCCAGCAGGGCGAAGGTGACGGTCAGGGCGAAGGGGAGGAAGAACTGGCTGACGAGGCCGCCGACCAGGCCGAGGGGCAGGAAGACGGCGACTGTCGTGAGAGTGGAACTGGTGATGGCGCTGGCGACTTCGCGCGTGCCATCTATGCACGCCTGGCGCATCGGGTCGCCCTTGCCGCGGTGCCGGTAGATGTTCTCCAGGACGACGATGGCGTCGTCCACGACCCGGCCGACGGCTATCGCCAACCCTCCCAGGGTCATGATGTTGATCGTGACGCCGGCCACGAGCATGAGCGCCAGGGCCGTCATGATCGAGACCGGGATGCTCACAGCCGCAACCAGAGTGGACCGCAGGCTGAGCAGGAAGACGAAGATTGTGATGATCGCAAACAGCGCGCCGAGGCCGCCCTCGCGGACCAGGCTGTCACGCGACTCGATGATGAATGACGCGGAGTCCGAGACCGTGTCGATCTCGAAGCTTCCGCCGTTCTGGGAGTTGAGCTGGTCGAGCTTGGCCTGAACCGCCTGGACG
>Ga0182017_10004066_pt1 | contig 10883 bp, 5 predicted proteins | sample 712E3DmetaG_FD_120492 | JGI IMG/M metagenome (GOLD analysis project Ga0182017, IMG submission 120492) | Permafrost microbial communities from Stordalen Mire, Sweden - 712E3D metaG | ecosystem: Environmental > Terrestrial > Soil > Wetlands > Permafrost | place: Sweden: Stordalen | collected... | reverse complement strand
GCTGCAATCCCCAGTCCTCGTCGTTGAGGAAAATGCCGCGGTACTTGACCGACGGCGGGCCCTGCCGGTGCACCCCCGCGCGAATGGCCAGGGCGGCACGCGGTTTCACGGGCACGTCCGCCCACCAATACCAGGGGGAAACGCCGATGGCCTCGGACAAGGCGTAGATGCCGTAGATCGCACCGCGGCGGTCGCTGCCGGCGATAACCAAGGCGCGATCCAGGCCGGGGGCCGGGCGATCCACGACCTGCAGGACGCCACTTTCCCACGCGCCCCGCATGTCTTGGACGTCGAGCCGGCCGGCTTTGGCCAATCCGTCGATGAGCGGGCTGTGGCCAAGCACGCCGATCAGGACAGCGAACCCATGAGGCGGGGCGGCGTCCCGCAGCAGCGCCGGCCGGTGCCCTGTGACTCGCTCAAGGTCGGCCGCCAGGTCACCCGCGGCTCTTTTGACGGCTTTGTCCGCCATGGGATCACACCAAACGGCGGCGACCTGGCCGCCGGAGGCCAGAATGAAGTCCGCCGGTCCCGGGGTCTCCGTCAGGAGCGTTGGGCCCGGCGCCGCCTGGCCGGCTCGCGCGAGCGTGATGGACAAAAGCAGGACAAGCCGATGGGGTCCGGGCCAACGCAGGATCGCCTTCACGCGAGACACCCTGCGCCATTTATGCCGCCGGTCGAGCCGAACCTCGCGACATCACCCGAGTGCTCCCGCCGCTCCAGGCGGGCGAGGGTCGCTGCAGGAAGGTTCGCCGGGGGGGCCGCCGGCTCACTCGACCGTGACGGACTTGGCGAGGTTGCGCGGCTTGTCGACGTCGCGCCCGAGTTCCACTGCGATGTAATAGCTGAGCAATTGCACGGGCACCGCGGCCACGATCGGCAGCACCGCCTCGTGGCAGTCGGGGATCGTAATGATCTCGTCGGCCAGCCCGGCCGGGAACTCGCAACCTTCGGTCGCGATGACGATGGTCTTTCCCTTGCGCGCTTTGATCTCCTGGATGCTCGAAACGACCTTGGGAAAGATCTCGCCCTTTGGGGCGAAGAACACGGTCGGACAGGTTTCGCAGATCAGGGCGATCGGACCGTGCTTCATTTCCGCGGCCGGGTAGCCCTCGGCATGGATGTAGGAGATCTCCTTGAGTTTCAACGCGCCCTCGAGTGCGATAGGGAAGAGCGAGAGGCGGCCGAGGAACAGGAAATCCCGGTTGTGGGCGTAGCGTTTGGCAATCTCCCGGATGTGCGGTGCCTGTTCGAGCACCTTGCGCACCAAGTCCGGTGTCTGCTTGAGGGCCTGGACGTACTGCACGCCGCCGCTGAAGCTCATGTCGCGCATGCGGCCGACATAGAGGGCGAACATGGCGGCAATCATGAGTTGCGAGGTGAAGGCCTTGGTCGAGGCCACGCCAATCTCCGGTCCGGCGTGCTGGTAGATGCCGCCGTCGGCCTCGCGCGCGATGGTCGAACCCACCACGTTGCAAATGGCCAGCACCTTATAGCCTTTGCGCTTCGCCTCGCGCTGGGCCGCCAGCGTGTCGAGCGTCTCGCCCGACTGGCTGACGATGAAGAACAGGGTGTTGCGGTGCAGCGGCGTGTTGCGGTAGCGAAACTCCGAGGCGTAATCCACCTCCACGGGCATGCGGGCAAAGCGCTCGATGAGGTGCTCGGCCACCAGGCAGGCGTGCCAGGCCGTGCCGCAGGCGCAGAACTGCAGGCGATCGATCTGCCGGAAGTCCGCCGCGGTAAGGTTGAGGCCGCCGAAGTTGGCCGTGCTCTGGTCCTCGGAAAAGCGGCCGCGCATGGCATTCTCCAGGGCGGTCGGCTGTTCGAAGATCTCCTTCTCCATGAAATGCGCGTAGTGGCCGATCTCGGCGTCCTCGACCGCCCAGGTGACACGGTCAATGACCGGCGAGACGTCGGCCTGGTCGAGCGTGGAGATCGTGAAATTTTTCGGCGTGATGTGGACCACCTCGCCGTCCTTGAGGTAGACAACATTCTGGGTGCGGCTGACCAGCGCGGAGACGTCGCTCGCCAGCAGGAATTCGTTGTCTCCGACTCCGAGGATGAGGGGCGACCCCTTGCGCGCGGCGACCATCTCCTCGGGACGCTCGGTGCAGAGGACCACGATGCCGTACGTGCCCTCGACGTGCAGGAGCGTTTTGCGCACGCTTTCCAGGAAGCGGCTGGAGTCCGCCCGCTCCGGCTCCTTCTGGTAATGATAGGCGATGAGGTTGACGAGTGCCTCGGTATCGGTTTCCGACGTGAACGTATAGCCCTTGCCGACGAGGAACTTCTTCATGCCGGTGTAGTTCTCGATGACCCCGTTGTGGACGATCGCAAACCGGCCGTCGCTGCTCACATGCGGATGGGCGTTGGCGTCGGTGACGCCGCCGTGGGTGGCCCAGCGGGTGTGGCTGATCCCCGTGGTTCCGGTCAGCCGGTGTTGGGCGGCGAGACGGGAGAGGTTGTCCACGCGGCCCACCTTCTTGACCACTTCAAAGGCGCGGTTGTGTTCGACAGCGAGTCCGGCGGAGTCGTAGCCGCGGTATTCCAAACGCTTCAGGCCCTCGAGGAGGATGGCCGAGGCTTTCTGTTTGCCGACATATCCGACGATTCCACACATAAATGGCCTTGTTTTAGCTCGCGATTTTAAGGCGCGTGCTAAAATCTGGGCAAGGTAATTGAGCGCCTGACCGAGCATCGGTTCTCCGGGCATCCGCCCCCCGCCTCCGCCTTTCGCGGGGCGCGGCCGGGTGGGGCCCCGGGGATTTGGTGCAACCGGTGCTTGGCCGGTTTCATTCCTCCTTTGGCCATGAACTTCAATCCCAGCGTACTCGCGATCATCATGGGCGGCGGCCGGGGCACCCGGCTCTATCCCTTGACCAAGGAGCGGTGCAAGCCGGCGGTGCCGCTGGCGGGCAAATACCGCCTGGTCGACATCCCGATCAGCAACTGTCTCAACTCCGGGATCAACCGGATCTTCCTGCTGACGCAGTTCAACACCGCCTCGCTGCACCGGCATGTGCAGAGCACCTATCAATTCGATTCGTTTGGCCGCGGGTTCGTGGATATCATGGCGGCGGAGCAGACGGAAAAGAGCGCCGACTGGTATCAGGGCACGGCCGACGCCGTGCGGCGCAATTTCGTGCATTTCCGGAATCACCCGCACGACTACCTCCTCATCCTCGCGGGCGACCAACTCTACCGCATGGATTTCCGCGCGGTCATCGCGCAGCACATCGCCACCAAGGCGGACGTGACGGTGGCGGCCCTCCCGGTTTCCACCTCGCAGGTGGAGAGCCTCGGCGTGATGCGGGTGAGCGACAACCTGGAGATCCTGCAGTTCGCCGAGAAGCCCAAGGATCCCGCGGTGATTGAAAGTCTCACCATCAGCCCCGCGCTGACGGCCCGCCTGACCACCCCCGCGACCGGAAAGCGCTGCCTCGCCTCGATGGGCATGTATCTTTTCAGCCGCGACGTGCTGCAGGACGCGCTCGACAACCACATGACCGATTTCGGCAAGGAGGTCATTCCCAGTCTCCTCGGCCGCCGCCGCCTGTTTGCGTACTTGTTCGAGGGCTATTGGGAGGACATCGGGACAGTGCGCGCCTTCTTCGACGCCAACCTTGCGCTGGCCCAGCCGCTGCCCCCGTTCAACTTTTACACGCACACCACGCCAATCTACACGCATGCACGGTTCCTGCCCGCCTCCAAGATCAACAAGTGCTTCATCGATCACGTGGTCGTCGGCGACGGCTCGATCATCACCAACACCACGCTCAAGCACTGCGTCATCGGGATCCGCTCCATCGTCCGCGAGGGTTCATTCCTGGAGGACGTGGTCATGATGGGCGCCGATTTTTACGAAAGCGAGGAGGAGGTGAAGAACAACGCCTCCCAGGGGCTCCCCAACGTCGGGGTGGGATTCAACTGCCGGATCCGCGTCGCCATCATCGACAAGAATGCCCGCATCGGCGACGGCTGCACTCTGGCACCGACCGGCAAGCCCAACGGCGACTATCCCCACGGCATCCTGATCCGCGACGGCGTGCTCGTTGTGCCCAAGGGCACGGTCATTCCCCCTGGCACAACGATTTGACGGCGGGCGCCCGGCGTGCCACCGTGCCGACGGCCGGGCCCGCTGGCCGGCCGCCCAACGTTCACCCCCTGTTCCGGAGGATGCCGCGATGAAAAAGATCTTGGTTTGCACGGACGGTTCGGCCTATTCCTTTGTCTGCTACGATTACGCGGCCTGGATGGCCCAGCGGACCGGGGCGGCGCTCGAGATCCTGTACGTGTCCGACCTGCGCCAGTTCGAGGTGCCCATGGTGGCCGATCTCAGCGGCAGCCTCGGCGTGCAGCCCTACCAGGCCGTCTTGGGTAAACTCCAGGAATTCGAACAAGAGCGGGCCAAGGCGATCCTCGAACAGGCGCGAAAGCACTTTGCGGCAAAAACGATGCCGGCGGAGGTCACGTTCGCGCACAAACTGGGGTTTCTGGTGGATACGTTCCACGAATTCGAGGAGCACGTCGACCTGATCATGCTCGGGAAGCGCGGAGAAAACGCCAATTTCGCGACCGAGCACCTGGGATCGACGATGGAGCGGGTGGTGCGGGCGAGCCACCGCCCCTGTCTGGTGACCTCCCGGGCGTTCAAGCCGGTGGAGCGCGCTCTCTTCGCCTATGACGGGAGCAAGAGCGGACAGAAGGCGCTCGAGTTCCTCGCCACCTCCTCGGCGTTCCGCGACTTGGAACTGCACGTGGTGACGGTGGCGGCGCAAGCCGGGGAGGAGGACGCGCTCCAGAACCTGCGGACGGCGGAGGGCGTGCTGCGCGCCGCGGGCTACGAGCCGGTCTGCCAGATGCTGGTCGGCGTTCCCGACAATGAAATCAGCGGCTACGTCGAGGGGCGGGGGATCAATCTGCTCATCATGGGCGCCTATGGGCATAGCCGCATCCGGCAGCTCATCATTGGCAGCACGACGACCTCGATGATCCGGCGCTGCAAAGTGCCCGTCCTGCTGTTCCGCTGAGGCGGTTCCTGCCGTTGTCGGAGCGAGCTTCGGTCTTCGCATGAAGCTACGGCCGACGGGTGCTCGCGACCCGTCCTCCGTAGGCCTGGCGAAGGAGGATGCAGATGGTGAATCGCCTGCAAGCAGGCTCCGACAGATCGCACCAGACGGTTCCAGCGATCCATGGGTTATCGGCATGACCCCGGTCTGGGAGCCGCGGACCCGCGGCTGACGGTCAGCCGGATGTCCCCTTCGCTTCGGCCGTCGCGGCTCTCGGGGCCAGCACGCGTTGGATCGCGTCGGCGAGCACGGACATTTCGTACGGCTTGGGCACCACCGCCTGGAAGCCAAATTCGCGGTGGCGCGCCACCACGGGGTCGTTGGAGTAGCCGCTGGAGACAATGGCGCGCACCGCGGGATCGATGGCGCGCAGTGCGGCGATGGCATCCTTGCCGCCCATGCCGCCGGGCACCGTAAGGTCGAGGATGACCAAGTCGAAGGGGGTCCCGGCCGCCTGGGCCGCCCGGTATGCCTGGACGCACTCCTCGCCGTCGGCGACCATCGTGGGCACGTATTTCAACCGCCGCAACACTCGCTCGGTCAGGTGGCGGATCGCAGCTTCGTCGTCCATCACGAGAATGCGCGCCCCGACGAGATCCTCCGGTCGGGTCTGCGGGACGTCGCTTGGCGGCGTGCGCGACGCGGGCGGAGTATCTGCCACGGGCAGCCAGAGCAAGAAGGTGGTGCCGCGGCCGGCCTCGGAGCGCACGTCGATGTGTCCGCCGTGCCGCCGGACGATTGAGTAGGTGATGGAGAGGGCGAAGCGGTCGCTCCCGAATTTCGCGGCGGCATAGGGATCGAACAGCCCCGGCAGTTGTTCTGGGGGGATCGCCGCTCCGTGGTCCTCGATGGTCAGCCGCACGTATCGGCCCGGCGCGAGCGGCCGGGCCGTTGGCGCGCCGATCGTCTCATTGACCGCCTCGACGGAGATAATACCACCGCTCGGCATCGCGGCGCGGGCGTGCACGAAAAGATTATGGAGCGCCCGGCCGAGCTGACCGCGGTCGCCGTGCACTGGCCAGAGATCGTCCGGGAAGCGGTGATCGGCGCGCTGCGCCGCCCCGCTCAACGCCAGGCCGGAGACCTCGTGCACGACTGCGGCCAGGTCGAGCGACTCGCGGACGGGAGCGCCGCCCTGGGCGAAAGTGAGCAGTTGCTGCGTGAGATCGCGGGCCCGTTTCGAACTGGTCATGGCGTCATCGAGGGAGGCGCCGGCCCGCGCCATGATCTGTTCGTCCAGCATGGCCAGCGCGAGATTGCCCATGATGGAGGTGAGGAGGTTGTTGAAATCGTGGGCGATGCCGCCCGCGAGCAGCCCGAGGGAATGCAGCCGTTGGGCGCGTTCGAGCTCGGCTTCGAGGCGTCCCTGCTGTTCCAGCTGACGCCGGATCTGTTCGGTCTGTCGCCGCACCTGCCGGCGCAGGACCGCCACCCAGAGCAGCACGGCGCCCGCGCACAGTCCCAGGATGACCGCGGCGATGAGCGCCCGGCGCACGGTCAGGAAGGGGGCCGGGTGGACCACGGCGATATCCTGCGACGAACGGAAGAGCAGCTGGAATCCGCGCAATTGCCGGGCATCGTCGAAATCGAGCTTGCAGATGCCGGTGAGTTCCAGTTCCGCGCCCAGGGCGAGGCGGGCCCACGGGATGGCATCCGAAGGATGGTCGCACACGGCTTCGAAAATCGTCGCACCTGATTGCAATGTCAGGCGGGTGCGTCCCGCTTGGGACAGGGCATCGATCAGGGTCCCGCGGACTTTGATGAGTCGTGCGTCCAACCCGGTCGACAGGTGCCCCGGATCAGTGAGGGCCCAAGGTTTCGGCACCGGTTCCGTGCCACGTCGACGGTGGACGGCCTCGCGCAGCACGGTGCGAGCGCCTTCGCGCCCGAGGATACCCACGGTCTCGACCGCGTCGCCTGGCGCGAGCGGCCCGGTTGATCGGCTCAACACCAGGAGGCTGTCGTCGTCTTCCTGAAGATAAAAGAACTGGCCCGGCACGGCCTGCACCACGACGCCCGACACCCGCACGCGCAGCATGTCCTGCATCGCGCTCAACTGCCGCAGACTGCCCACCGGGCGCGTCGGCAGGGCGAAGGGATCCGCCGGCGCATCCTCATCGATCGCGATGTCGTGCAGGAACGTCACGAGCAGGCAAAGGCCGGTGATCTGCCCCTTCGGGTTGGCGATCGTCTCGCAGATGCCGCGCACCCGGATCAGCGATCCCGGGGTGGCCACGAGATTTTGCGGCGACAGCAAATGCCCGACGAATTCGCCCTCCGGCGTGGTGACATAGATGTGCCTCCAGTCGCCCTCCGATTCGATGCGTTGCAGGTAACCGCGCATCTCGACCAACTGACCGTCCTCCTTGCCGGTGATGGCCTGTTCGAAATTCACCGACCTCACCGGGGGAACGCTCCTCGCTCCAAGGTCGTCATAGCGTCGCAGGTTCACCCCGGGCACCGAGCCCGCATTGTAGGTCGCCCCTTCGACGGTCATGTATTTCAACAGCAGTGGGGCTTGCATCTGGCCGCGCGGGAATTTGACCCGGATCCCGCCACTCAAGTCCTGCAGGAAGAAAAAGTCGCGGTCGGGCAGCGACCAGACCACCACGCCGGTGATGCTGACTGGGTGGCCGCGGCTGGCTTCGTCGGCGGACAATTGGCGGATCTGGCCGATGCTCTCGATCGCCGAAACGCTTTTCGGGGCGGAGGCGGCGCTCTCGGCCTGGGGCGTGAGCCAATGATACAGGGCGGATTGGAGCACCCAACTGGGCCCAGCGAGGGCGGTTCGGCCCACGACATCCACGGCCGCGTCGAAGGGCAGACGCTGGCGCTGGGCCGATTCGACCGTGATCTGTCCAGTTTCGTCGCGGACGATCATGGAATGGCCGGGTTGTTGGGTCTGCACACGGCCATGCACCCGGATCTCCCTGCCGACTGGGATCCGGGGGATCTGGTCGATCGGAGTCCGAGGCAGGGCGAAACCGGGTTGTTCGGCGAATGGTTCCAGGACTGTCACGTCGCTTTGGCGGCCCACATAAAGCTCAATGGTGGAATCTGTCCCGCTCGGATCGAAGCGCGACGAGTACACCCCGACGGCACGAATGAATTGGCCCTGCCATTTTGGAATGGAGCTCGGATCATCGGGCACGATCCATGCAATCACGGGTCGGTCATTCACCACCAACCAAAGCCGCACGTGTTCGTCATCGATCAGTTGCTGGCTGTCGACATACGCCTCAATCGACACCACCCGCGACGCGAAGGCGTCGTCGTCGCTGATCCTGCCCTTGGTGTCCAGCGGCTCGACGGGGGCGTGATCCTGGAGGACCGTCACCTTTGCCGCGTCCGCCGCCAGCCCCACTTCCGGGATGTAGGTCCCTTCGATTCGGACCAGTTGCCCCACCCGCAACCGTGGCGGCACCTCCGCCAGGGGCATGTAGTAGCCGACACCGTCTTTCTCGACCCAGAGCATGTGCCAGAGCGGAGTACAATAATTGACGCGGACTTCGAGGCGCAGCGGATGCACCACAGACCGCTGCTCCGTCGTCATCGACCAAACCTGGCTGAGACTCGTGATCGGGCTGGCCGCAGGCGCCGAGGCGGGAGCGACGGGGAGGTCGGCGGCGCGCGCCGGCGAAGCGGCGAATCCGGTGAATGCCGCCGCGCCAACCGCGCAACAGAATAGCCAGGCGCGGCGAATCCCCGGGCCCAAGATCGGATCGGATGATCTCTTTCTCTCCAAGTTCAAGCTATAACGTTAGATATCGACACCAAAGGGCAAATCTGATGCAGCGATTCCGCCCCTCAACGATGTCGTCAGGTCAGGGTAGACGGCGAGCAGAACCTCGTGAATGGGGATCATCCCTTATTCGGAGTGGCCGATGGCCCTCGGTATTCCGTTGAATATTACGGGAAAAGGCCCCGTCTCTGCTTGGCTTCGGCGACGCGCTGGATGCCCAGGGTGAGGGCGGCCAGGCGGCGGCTGAACTTCATCTTCCGCTTCTGGTACTCGACGCTGGCTTTCGCCTTGTCAAGGATCGCGTACAGTTTGGCCAGGACTTCATCCCGGGTCCAATAGTAGTTCTGCAGGTTCTGGAGCCATTCGAAGTAGGAGACGATCACGCCGCCGGAATTGCAGAGAACATCGGGAATGACCTCGATCTCCTCCCGGGTTTCCAGCACGCGGTCCGCGCCGTTGGTGGTGGGGCCGTTCGCGCCCTCGGCGAGGATGCGGCATTGGAGCCGCGGGGCGTTCGCCTCGGTGATTACCCGCTCGACCGCCGCCGGGGCCAGGACTGTGCAGGGCAGTTCAAGGAGCTGCTCGGCGGTGATGACCTCGCCGCCGTCGAAGTCGTGCAGCACCCGGTTGCATTGCACGTACTGGAGGGCTTTGCGGATATCGATGCCGGAGGAATTGTAGAAGGCGGCGGTGTGATCGGAGATCGCAATAATCTTGGCGCCGTACTCAGCGAGGGCGACGGCGGTTTCGCTGCCCACGTTGCCAAAACCCTGGACGACGACCGTGGTCTGGCTGATCGGGATCTTGAGGTCATCGAGATAGCCTTTGACGAGGTACGCAATTCCGCGGCCCGTGGCCTCGCGCCGGCCCTCCGAACCGCCGAGGGACAGTGGCTTCCCGGTCACAATGGCCGGTTCGACGTGGCCGACGTGGTTGGAATAGGTGTCCATCATCCAAGCCATGACCTGTTCGTTCGTTCCCATGTCGGGGGCGGCGATGTCCACGTGCGGCGAAAGGAAGGTGACCATTTCCTGCATGTAGCGGCGCGACAGGCGCTCGAGTTCGCCTTGCGAGAGGTTGTACGGATCAACGATCACACCGCCCTTCGCGCCGCCGTAGGGCAGGCCGACGAGCGAGCATTTCCAGCTCATCCACATGGCCAGCGCGGCCACCTCGCCGAGGGTGACGTCCTGGTGGAACCGCAGGCCGCCCTTCGACGGGCCGGTGGAGAGACTGTGCTGCACCCGGTAGCCTTCGAAGACCACCACGGTGCCGTTGTCGCGCCTGATCGGCAGCGCCACCGCCATGCAGCGGCGCGGGTATTTGGTCCGGTCGCGCATGGCTTCCGGAAGATTGATGGCGTCGGCCGCCTTGTCGAACTGCCGGCACGCCATGCGGAATACGTCGGAATCGTAGAGTTTGGAGACGATGGCCTTGGACATGGAGGGGGGTGGGCCAGGGTTAAGTTGGGTTGTTGGGGCCGAGGTTGGGACAACGGACGCGCCGTGGCAAATGGGTTCCACCGCCTCCAGCCGGGATAATAAGATACCAAGAACGGCTCTGCGGCGCCGAATGTGTTTGGAGACGCGACGCCCCAAGACCGGTCTTGACCGGCACTGGTCTTGCGGTTCGCCTGAAGCGCGCCGGCCATCACCATCGGGGCGGTAGCTCAATGGATAGAGCATCGGTCTTCGAAACCGAGGGTTGCGGGTTCGACCCCCGCCCGCCCCGCCAGCCTTCGCTCGGTTCTCCGAGCTACGGCTCGGCAGGCCACCTTTTTTCGGGACCGAAAGAAAAGTGTCCTCCGCAGGCTTGGCGAAGGAGGACATTGCCTGAAAGAACCTGTTGACCGCAGGGCACAGAAGTAGCACAGTTGTGCCATGGCCAAAACCGTCCTGTTTCGAACCCGCGTTGATGCCCGTCGCAAGAAAAACGCCGAGCGGATTCTGTCGAGGGTTGGGCTTACTCCGGGCCAGCTCGTCAACATGGTCTTCGCCCAGGTGGAGCTGAAAAACGGCCTGCCGTTCGCGGTCAACGCCTATGCCACCGACGACGGCTATCTGCCGCACGTGCCG
>Ga0182017_10004065_pt1 | contig 10885 bp, 9 predicted proteins | sample 712E3DmetaG_FD_120492 | JGI IMG/M metagenome (GOLD analysis project Ga0182017, IMG submission 120492) | Permafrost microbial communities from Stordalen Mire, Sweden - 712E3D metaG | ecosystem: Environmental > Terrestrial > Soil > Wetlands > Permafrost | place: Sweden: Stordalen | collected... | reverse complement strand
TTTCTTATATTCTTTTAAAAAAATCCGAAATCCGAAATCCGCAATCCGAAATTTCAATATCTACCTAATCACTGCACAAACCCTCTTCCATTTCACTGTTTTGCCGGTATCATCAAACACAGTTATAAGAATTATATAAATACCTGTGTTAACCAATGAACCATCCTTCGCGGTACAATCCCAGGTAATTGCAGCCGTTGATCCGGCCAGAAGGTTATTGGCAAGTTTCCGGATAAAGTTGCCTGTTTCATCATAAATTGTTACACTGACAATGTTCCCCATGCCTTTAAGGTTAAGATCAATAACAAGTAGATCTTCATGGCCGTCATTATCGGGGGTTATCCTGGTTGAAGAAAAAACAACTCTATCATCAGTCACCTGCTTTTCAGAATAAATTGAATTAGGCGCTCCGGGGGTTCCCCAGCCTGCTGTTTCTGAAGCAGAATGCCAGTTTGCGGGATCGGACGAGAGAACAGAAGGCCTTATCTTCTCAAGGGAAATTCCTTCATGCCCTGAAAGAAGGGAATAATGCATCTTTTCATTGTACGAAACCTCATCAATTAACTCAAGCTCACGGTTGAACAGGATAAGATGGCCTTTGTCATCCGGCATTGAAGGAAGCTGGCTGACCTGAAAAATATTTTTCTCACACGAGGAAAAGTATCTGTTTAAAAGCGCCTTCCGGTCGGTAGTAATTACATAAAAAGAACCGGGGAGAATTACTCGGTTAACACTTGATAATGTAATAGTTGAAGAGTAGTTTCCCATTTCATTTACTGAAACAAGTAATAATTCCGATGCATCAATGATTTTTTCAGAAGAATTGTACAATTCAATATAATCGGCATCGCCTGGCAATGGGTTAAACAGGATTTCATTAAACACAATATCACTTTTTACAGTCTTCTCGGGTATGCCAAAAACAAAATTACCGACCTCCGGAAAGTTGCCGGCAAAATCCGTCACTGTCCCTGGAATTTTAAGAGAGTATTGCTGATGTCTGATAAATGGATTGAATGGTTTGATGACAAATTCTTTCATTAGCGGGTCACTTACATGAACCGACTGAATATCATTATCATCAATTTTGATTCCGTTAACAGATTCAGCCAGATTTTTAACAGGTTCAGAAAAAGAAACTATCAGATAACTGCTATCACCGGGGAAAGCATTTATTATGCCCTTAAATGTTAAATCGGGATTAGAACGATTTACTGAATTAGGACTTCCCGGAGTTCCACCAAACTTTGAAACTGAGGCCGACCAGTTGCCGTCAGAAAAGAACGGGAATTCAGGATCTATCATTTCCAGCGACCATCCTCCATCTTTTTTAAGGTCATCTCCGTACCATGTTGAACTATAGTCAACCCCATGGATCAGACTCCCCAAACTATCAGATAAAATTATCGTTCGACCGGCATCTGTCAGAGCAGGAAATGATTTGACTCCGGTTACTCTTCCATATTTTGTAAATAATGAAGTATCCTGCATCTGGCAAATTATCAATCGTTCACCTGGCTTAATAATTGTTTCGGGGAAAACTGCATCAGATGTTTCACTCGTCAGCTTCCAGTTTTTAAGATTGAATTGAAAGTCTGTCCTGTTCAGTATTTCAAGATATTCCCTTTCAGGAAGAGAAACTGCCGGCACAGGATCAGCCATTATTTCTGAAATTACTACATCTCCCGGTTCAGCCCATACCGGAGTAAAACTTACAGATACATTATTATTACAGTTTCCTTTCCTGTCACATAAAGAGCTGATAATAATATTATTTTCTGTTTTATTAATGAAGCGTTTATCAAACAATAATCTTACAGAGACAGGGCTGATCTTAATTGCATCACGAGCTGTCTGAGATATTCCATTCCATGAAAAATCACTTGCCATAAAGAATCCTGCAGCCGGTTCTTCATTCAATGTCAGTTCAACAGAATAATAAGTGTCATTTATACACTTAATAATTTCCGGCGGCATTTTATCTTCATAATATACTCCATCAATGCTTATATCATCGACCCAGAGAAGTCTGTCGCATGTCGATGTGTATTTATAATAAACCCCAAACCATTCAGCATTAAATAATTCAATATCAATACCAGTAGCAGTATTAATAATAGTTCCCGCCGAAGAAAACACACCTGTTTTCCATAATCCCGTCTGTGATCTTTCAACACTGACTGTCGCCGGAGATTTTGACCCTATATTGCGTTCCCAATTAATTCCTGTATTCAGAACAATCGATAAAGTTCCGTTTTTTATTTTCCATAATCTCAGGGTATCATCGTTTCCCGTGAGATTAACGCCTATGACAAATCCATTTACTTTGCCGCCCGGGATCATAGACAAAGGTTCATCATCCGAAATCAGGAAGACGCCCCAGTTATTTGAAGCTGAAGGATCATAACCATGCTTAATTTTAAAAGACCATTTTGTCAATCCCATCGATGGTTCAAGGTTTGTTAGGGGCATTCCGATCTGATCTGTACCTGCAGCTGGATTATCAAAAATCTGGTGAAGAGAATATTTGCCTGAAATAGAGCCGATTGAATCAGCTTTCCAATGGCCTGCGACACTCTCGGTCCATTTTTTCAGATTGGCGGTTTCAAAGTTATCAGATACCTGACAAAACAGAGATGCAGGTATAAATAATAAATACAAAATTACTTTTTTCATGCAGCGGGACAGATTGAAAAAAAAGTTAATTTTGAAAGTTTTATACAAAAGTAAATTTCGCAAATTTCTTTTAATTAACAAATTTTTTGGAAATGAAAATAGCTGTTGTGGGCGCTACGGGTATGGTCGGACGAGCTATGATAAAGGTACTGGAAGAGAGAAATTTTCCTGTAACCCGGTTAATCCCGGCAGCCTCAGTAAAATCTGTTGGCAAAGAGGTCATTTTCAGAGGCAAACCTGTTAGAGTGGTGAGTGTTATGGAGGCTGTCGAGGCAAAACCCGATTTTGCAATTTTCTCAGCCGGAGGCGCCGCATCTAAAGAATGGGCACCTGTCTTTGCTGAGAACGGAACAGTTGTTATTGATAACTCTGCAGCATGGAGAATGGAGTCGGGGATTCCCCTGATTGTACCCGAAATCAACAGCGATGTGATTAAGAGAGGTGACAGGATAATAGCAAACCCTAATTGCTCAACAATTCAGATGGTTATGGCGCTTGCTCCGCTTCATGAAGCTTATAGAATAAAAAGGGTGGTTGTTGCAACCTATCAATCAGTTACAGGTACAGGTGTGAAAGCTGTGACTCAGATGGAAAATGAGAGACAGGGAATCAAGGGAGAAATGGCTTATCCTCATCAGATTGATATGAACTGCTTTCCTTTTGGTGGTTCCTGGCTGCCATCGGGATATACCACTGAAGAACAGAAGCTTGTTGATGAGACTCGTAAAATACTGAGGGATAAAACAATACAGGTGACTGCTACTGTGGTCAGAATACCTGTTGTGGGGGGACATTCAGAAGCAGTTAATATCGAATTTGAGAAGGAATACGATCTTGATGATGTCAGAAATCTCCTGACCAATTTTCCGGGGGTTGTCGTTTTTGATAATCCGTCAGAACACAAGTATCCAATGCCAATTCTTGCTCATAACCGCGATGAAGTTTTTGTCGGAAGGCTGCGCAGGGATTTTTCTAAAGAGAAATGTCTGAATTTGTGGGTGGTATCAGATAACATAAGAAAAGGAGCAGCCACGAATGCTATCCAGATTGCAGAATATATGTTAGAAAATAAGCTTTACTAACCCCCTAAATCCCCCAAATGGGGGACTTGAAGATATCAACTTTTTCCACAGATGGGGAACTTTAAGTTTTCTTCCTGCCCCCCAAATGGGGGGGTTAAAAATCCTACTTTTTTCTCAGTCCGTAAAATAGAAAATTCAAATCTACTTTTATTTCAGCCCCCCAGATGGGGGGTTTAAAAATCCTACTTTTTTCTCAGTCCGTAAAATAGAAAATTCAAATCTACTTTTATTTCAGCCCCCCAAATGGGGGGTTGGGGGGTAACCGAAAAGAAAATCATTAAAAGGATATCTCTTTATATGAATCTTCTTCACCTCTTCATAAAGAATATTTCTCAGCTCATCCACATTTTCTTTTGTAACGGCAGAAATAAAAACCGTTTTCAAATTTTTATCTGAACCCATCCATGTTTTTTTAAGATCCGGAAGTGAGTAGTTTTCTTTTGAAACCGGACTGAGATCATCATCATCCTTCCTGGTATAAGAAAAAACATCTATCTTATTGAAAACCAGAATTGCCGGTTTATCGGAAGATCCCAATTCACGCAGTGTTTCATTTACTATCCTGATCTGATCCTCAAAACCTTTATGTGATATATCTACAATATGGACCAGAAGATCAGATTCTCTGACCTCATCGAGTGTAGATTTAAATGCTTCTACCAGTTCGTGGGGCAGTTTTCTGATGAACCCGACGGTATCGGATAGAAGAAACGGCAGGTTGCCAACCACCACTTTACGAACCGTCGTATCGAGTGTTGCGAATAGTTTATTTTCGGCAAAAACATCAGACTTACTCAACAGATTTAAAATGGTTGACTTACCGACATTTGTATATCCGACAAGGGCAACCCTGACCATATTACCACGGTTCTTTCTTTGCATAGACATCTGAACATCGATCTTTTTAAGCTGCTCTTTAAGCTTTGAAATTTTGTCCCTGATAATCCGCCTGTCAGTTTCGATCTCTGTCTCTCCCGGACCTCTTAGGCCAATGCCGCCTCTCTGTCTTTCAAGGTGAGTCCACATTCTTGTCAGGCGTGGAAGAAGATATCTATATTGAGCCATTTCTACCTGGGTTCTTGCATAGGATGTTCTTGCTCTTCCGGCAAAAATGTCAAGAATAAGGTTTGTCCGGTCCAGTATCCTGCAGCCCAATTCTTTTTCAATATTACGAAGCTGGCTGGGAGATAGTTCATCATCAAATATGGCAATATCAATCCTGTTTTCTTCAACAAAAGCGGCAATCTCTTCTATTTTACCGGCACCGACAAATGTTTTTGGATTAGGTGCGTCAAGCTTCTGAACAAATCTTTTTACCGGAACAGCGCCTGCCGTATCAGTCAAAAAAGCAAGTTCTTCAAGAAACTCATTTACTTCATTTTCATCCTGTCCCGGATAAATTAACCCGACAAGAATTGCTTTCTCCTGCTCTTTGTAAGTTTCGATCATTAAAGACTGTAAAATAATGAGGGTGTCACATAAGCCCTCTATTTTTGTTTTTACCCCTAAATCCCCCAAGTGGGACTTTTTGATTTACAGATAGTTATAATTCCCACCTTGGGGGGCTAGGGGGTAAATCAATACTTTTGAGACACCCTCACTTTATTAATATATTATGTTAATAGGTAATTCAGCTTTTATTGAATAAACCTCTTGTTATTCATCATAACTCCCCGGATTGCCTTCTTAAGTGATTCGGAACATCTTACTACCATCTCAATATCTGTAGGGAAAGGGACAATCTGTGATTTGGTCCTTGCCAGTTGCTGTTGATTAAGTGCCTGCAGGTCGCCAAGTGCCCGTGATGATATATTCTCGAAGTTAGACTGTGAGCCAATGGGATCTTTTTTCAAAGTCTTGTTGGGATTCATCTGGATGACCTCAATATCTCCATCGATGCGGCATGCTTTTCTCTGAACAGTTTCAGCAAGGGCACACTGAACAGTTTTATACTTTTTCTGCTTGATGTCATTCCCCAGTGTATCCTTCATCACGTTTCCTTTTTTATCGAGCACATAAGAATAACCATCCTCAATATCCTTTTTAAAGACAGAATCTATCGGAATAGTCTGATCGGGGCTGACGGCCACATTCCTTACATTCACGTTCACAAAATAATCATACTCGGTATTATTGTTCAAATTCTGCGTATAATACTCTACCCATTCTGAATTAAGGTTAGGGAGATCGAGAGCAAGAAGGCCATCTTCAAACTCTTTCGGAAATTTCAGGATTGAAGAATTCTGGACAGAAACAAATACCCTGCTCATGCCTTTGAATTTTGACTCCACTATTTTAGCATCAATTCCTTCGTAGTCACCTACATAATCTTTAGCTCTTATAAATTCATAATAGGCCTGTCTGAACGATTCCTTTATATTACTTTTCATCAATTCGATTCCATGGGCATAATAGAAATCTGCGGCATTATGTTTAGCTGTAACCATATCCTGCATGTAATCCACATATGGGAATTCTACCGGTCTTCCGCCATCGTTCAGCGGTGTAACGGTGCGGACAAGTGATTGTCTGTCACTCAGTCTTTTATATGTCTGGTAGATTTCGTCCCAGTTATTAGGTTTTCCCTCCATCTTTAGGAATCTGACTCTTTCATTATCCTGTTCATTTGCAATATTATATGCACTTTCCAGGACTGCTATTTGCTTTTTGTCAGATTTATCTTTTCGCAATTGTTTTACTGATTTCTCGATCGCAGCGTCATAATTTCCCTTTTCCAGTTGCTTTTTAGATGAACCGCAACCTGCCATTACAATTGTTAAAACTAAAATAAATGGTAAAATTTTCTTCATAAATAAATTATTTAGATTCATCTGATAAAGGTAATAAAATGATTGAAAAACGAAACTGAATTGAATTACAGAATTGTCTCTGGATTACTTGTTGAAAGAAAACACCAATGGAAAATTAAATCTTACTCTAACAGGTCTTCCTCTCTGTAAGCCCGGGCTCCATTTAGGTGATGCCTCGATTGCTTTTACGGCCTCATCATCGAGTAATTTGTCAACACCTTTCACTACTTTAACATTAGTAACGGAACCATCTCTTTCAACTACGAATGTAAGAGTAACTTTGCCCTGTATACCATTATCCTGGGCTAACTGGGGATAGTTAGCTCTTTTCTGGATCCATTCCCTGAATTTTTCTATATCTCCTCCTTTAAAAGTAGGCTTAACCTCAACAAATATGAACGGTTCATCAGATTTATCTCCCTCCTGTCCTGTAAGCAATTCATCTGTTTTTCCTGTTCCGGAAACAGAAAGTTGATCCTCATTTGGATTTGAAGCCAGAACATCAGCGACTGAAGGTTGTGGTTTTTCAGAGGGCATGACTGTATCAACAATCACAGGAGCAACATATCTGATATTTGGTTGCGTATTTGGAGGTGGTGGAGCCGGAGCAGGAGGAATAATTATGTCTTCCTTTGGAATTTCCATTTTATCCATCTTTACCTCGACGAACCGAACAGCCCTCTGCTGACCAGGATGATGCAATCTGCCAAGGGTTTGAAAATAAGGAATAAGAATAATGGTACTGACAATTAAGGAGGCAGCAAAAATAGAAATAACAACAGCTGAATTATATCCCCGTCTGATCAGATATGCTCCATATGCCTTATTCCTGTTTTCAAAAATAAGGTCATCAAAATCAACATTTTTCTTAAAAAGGTCTCTCATCTATTCCTCTTCAACATCTATTCATCACCTGATATCCGAATTTATTTTGTTTAACAACTGATTCAATTTTAATGCCAGATTGATATCCTTTAATTCTGACCAGCCGGCAAATCTACTAAATAGATACTTTAACAAGAACAACCTGAGGTGCAAAATGTTGTTAAAAAATTCTTAAAAAGATGTTGATTAAGAATTTATTAGTTGAACTGCAACGAATAAAAGAGATCTTCTGATTGTGCACTCTGATCTGTTTTTTGTTTTTCATATTTTTCATACATTTGCACAGCTCTTTCAGGAAGCATATCAGGGGAGCTACCTGCTTGCCGGCAGGGCTCATCCCGATAACTCCCGGTAGCTATCGGGACGGAAGGCTAGAGCACGTAATATAAAATAGTTCTTTTCTTTTGGGGGTTTAGCTCATCCCGATAGTTATCGGGAGGCTTGAGCGTGTAAGATAAAATAGTTCTTTTCTTTGGGGGTTTAGCTCAGTTGGCTAGAGCGTGTGACTGGCAGTCACAAGGTCAGGGGTTCGATTCCCCTAATCTCCACTAATAAAAAATCATTCTAATTCAAAAAACCTCAATGTGTTGATCCATTGAGGTTTTTTATTTATATTTGAATTCATTTTATATCAAATAATGTTAGTTTATATTCGCCTTATCGGTTACCTCATAAATAAAAATTAAAATAGGTAACCGAATTGTAGAATATAGCAGAGGACCACTGAATAATTAATTCCTCAGATTGGCCTATGCCAATAAAATATCAGCAGGAATCCTTAATCCTTTATATAAGGACTTTATCATGCCAAGTGTTAATTTTCTCTTTCTATTTAAAATCTCACTCACTCGACTCTGACTGCCTAGATATTTTACCATATCCGCTTTTGTCATACCCATCTGTTCCATTCGAAATTTAATAGCATCAACTGGGTCCGGCGGAGCAATTGGATAATGTCTCATCTCATATGATTCAACTAAAGTTACAAGCAAATCCAATTCATCTCCTTGTGGGGTATCCTTTTTTGCTCCCCATAATACCTCTATTCTACGAATCGAGGTATTGTAATCCTGCTCTGTTTTAATTGGTCTAATTTCCATAATCAAATCGTTTTAACATCTATTTTGTCATATTGCTTATGAGTTCCAATGAATCGTACAAAAATTACCTGAAATTCATAATCAATTGCAACAACTAATCTATAAGCATTGCCTTTTATATGGAAGAGAACTCTACCTTCTCCAACAATACTGGCATTCTTGTATTCGTTCGGGGAGGGTTGTAAAAAGTGCTACCGGAATGTTGCACTATATTTAATTTCAGCAAAATCATCATCAGGGGCGGTTAAAATATCTTCCTCCTGGACCGGGTATGGTTTGTGTTCTTCTTCTTCAGCTGGTAAATCAGAATTCTTCATTAACAACTTAGATTTTATCATGATGATATGCTTTACTTTCTATTTAAATCTCTTATTTCTTGTGCTGTACAATTGAACTGTAAAGGATGTTTATCTTGATTTATAAAATTGAATTATTTACAGTGAGGGTTCCCTGTCAAGGGTACTTTGCAAATATTGTGACAAGTCAAATTACCCCATAGCACTGACCGTGTTAGTGTTAGTTTTAGGTTCTAGAGAAGTCCATCAATGGTTGTAAAAGTCCTTCATCAGCTTTATATATAGCATCCAAATATTTTTTTCTTGTCTCCCCTTTTTTAGACAAATCAGATTTCCCCCAAGTAAATACAGTTTTGTCAAAGAGTTTTGAAATCAAGATATCAGCAATCAATCTTGAATGTCGTCCATTGCCATTTGGGAAAATATGAATTTTAACTAGGCGATGGCTAAATCGAATTGAAATCTCATCAGGGTTATAAGTTTTATTCTTTATCCAAAATTTACAGTCATCTAATAAGTTTTTTAACTCAATCGAAATCTGATACTTATCAACTCCAATATTCTTGTTGCTCTTTCTTTTGGTCCCTGCCCATTTCCATACCTCTGCAAACATTTTTTTATGTACAAGAAGCATAAATTCTTCTGTTAAAACTTGCTCCTCAGTGAATTTAGTTTTTAAAGTCCACTCAATCGCTTGTTGAATATTCGTTTGTTCAAACTCATCTAATTCTCCCTTAGTAGAAATGGTTTTAATCAGTAAACCTTCCTTTTCATCTTCATCCAGAGGCGTTTGCCCTTCAATGTATTCAAGATTTAGTCCCATAAAATTTTTGGCATATCAAGTTTTATTTCATTGGCTTTCTCATTAATTGCTTTTTGAATTCTTTTAGGATTGTTTTCTTGATCCTCAAGTTTCATGCTCATTGAAGTTCGATTAACAATCTCTTTTGCCAATTCAATCGCTCTTTTTTCAATCAAATCGTTAAGACTTTCTTGTTTTGGTATAAATCCATATACGAATTTTAAATCCAGACACTTGCCAAATTGTCTTAGTACATTTATTGAGATTGTCCCGTTTTTTTCCCGTTCTTCAATTTCTTTTACGCTCTGAGCCGTGATCCCCATCCTATTTCCCAGTTGTCTTAATGACATGGATAATGCTTGTCGTATAGCGTAAACCCATCCTGTAGAAGGAATTGTCATGTCTTCTACCTTTTTCAATTGAAGAATCTTTCTATCAATCTGTTCTAATATTATTTTTTGTTTATTCATAAGGCTATCCCCTGAAATAATATTGTCAAATGTAAGGCTTAAGCCTGATATATCCAAATTAATAATCAGGCTATGACCTTAATTACTGAAAAGTAATTATCACGATACAAGCCTGTCGAAGAAAATTAGGGCTAACGACAGAGGAAGTTTGCGTTACTGGCGCAGCCAGCCGGATTCTTGTCCCGGTTGTGAGTAGTGTTGCTGTCCCGGTGGCAAGCCAGTATGTCGGAATATTTGCCATCACGGTGTGCGAGGGCTTTATCATGATCGCGGTACAAGTAGTTTGTTTATTGATGATTCGAATGTTTATTTGTCTCGTTTCCTGTCAAGGGTACTTTGTGAGAGAAACCTGTCGTAATAAAATGCAACAGGTTTTTTGTTTAGTAAAGTTCTTTTTGGAAAAAGCTGACTTTATCATATGATTTATACTGGGGAAGATGGATTAACCTTACCCGCTTCAGTTTCTTTTTCACTTTTTCTGTAGATATACCAATAGGCGAGTGGTATAAAGAATAAACTTACTATAGTTCCAAGTGACATGCCACCTATAATGGCCAGCCCCATAGGACGCTGAAGCTCAGAACCTATACCGGAACTCAAAACTATCGGAAAAGTCGAAACAAGAGCCGCTAATGCTACCATTACAATAGGTTTCAGACGACGGGATCCGGCAGTGTAGATAGATTCTAAAAGCGGAGTACCTTCTCTTCTGAGATTATTAATAGTATCTACCTTCAATATAGAGTCATTAATAATGACTCCAG
>Ga0182017_10004063_pt1 | contig 10887 bp, 10 predicted proteins | sample 712E3DmetaG_FD_120492 | JGI IMG/M metagenome (GOLD analysis project Ga0182017, IMG submission 120492) | Permafrost microbial communities from Stordalen Mire, Sweden - 712E3D metaG | ecosystem: Environmental > Terrestrial > Soil > Wetlands > Permafrost | place: Sweden: Stordalen | collected... | reverse complement strand
TCGACCGCTCGAAGCGCCCATTCGACGGCGTCCAGCCCGGCCGGAGTTCGACCCCCGTGCGTCACGACTTCCCAGGCTATCGGGGCTACGGGCGTGGCGTCGGCAGGCTGAGGGAGGCGCCTTGCGTCGATGGCGCACACGACCGCCTGCCTGCCGAAGCGCCGCGCGCAGGCTGTCAGCAGCTCCGGCGCGGCCACCGCGGCGGTGTTGAATGAAACCTTGTCCGCCCCGGCGCGCAGGACGCCCCGCATCTCGTCCACGCTGCGCACGCCGCCGCCCACTGTCAGCGGCACGAATGCCATGCTCGCGGTTCGGCGAACTACCTCCAGCATCGTGCCGCGGCCTTCCGGGGCGGCGGTGATGTCGAGGAAGACGATCTCGTCCGCGCCTTCGCGGGCGTAGCGCCGGGCCAGCTCGGCGGGGTCGCCCTCGTCGGTCAGGTCGACGAACCGGGTTCCCTTCACGACGCGGCCGTTAGCCACGTCCAGGCAGGGGATCACGCGGCGGGCGAGCATCACGCCACCTCCGCACCGGGCACGGCGGCGCCCACGCCCGCGCTCGCGGCTACCAACCGCAGGAAGTTGGCCAGCAGTCGCCGGCCGGCCTGCGCGGACTTCTCCGGGTGAAACTGAACCCCATAGAGCGACCTGGACGCTACGGCGCTCACGAATGGCCGACCGTGGGTCGTGCGGGCGACGACGATCTCCTCGTCCTCCGGAGCGGGGGCGAACGAGTGCACAAAGTAGAAGTGCGAACCGTCGGCGATGCCGTCGAAGAGCGGGTGCGGCCGGACCAGCTCGACGGAGTTCCAGCCGATGTGCGGCAGCGTCGGCGCATCTTCCAGGCCGACCGTTTGTCCCGCCAGAAGCCTCAGCGTCTCGGCGTCGCCTTCCTCGCTGCGCTCGAAGAAGAGCTGGTACCCCAGGCAGATCCCCAGGCACGGCCGATCGGCGCGAACCCAGTCGCGCACTGGCTGGAGCAACCCACGCTCACGCAGGTGGGCCATGGCCGGGGCCGCCGCTCCGACGCCCGGGACCACGATGGCGTCCACTCCCTCGAGCTCCGCCGCGTCCGTAGCCACGACCACGCGGGCCCCGGCGGTCACGAGCGCCTGGCCGATGCTGACCATGTTCGCCGCGCCGTAGTCGAGCACGGCCACGACCGGCGACCGCTGAGCGGCCATCAGCCCAGCGATCCCTTCGTCGAGGCGACCCCGTTGCGGCGCGGATCGACGGCGCAGGCGGCGCGCAGCGACCGGCCCAGGGCCTTGAAGGCGGCCTCGGCCAGGTGGTGGTCGTTGCGGCCCCGGCCCTTCAGGTGGAGGGTCACGCCGCCCGCGCGGGCGAACGACTCGAAGACATGCTCGATCAGCTGCAGCGGCAGCTTACCGGCGCGTTTGCCCTTGAACGGCAGGTCGATCACGGCGTATGGGCGCCCGCCGACGTCGACGACCGACGTGGCCAGCGACTCGTCCATCGGCACGGCGGCATCGCCGAAGCGGACGATCCCCGAGCGGTCGCCGAGCGCCTGCGCGAACGCGGCACCCAGGACCAGCGCCACATCCTCGACCGTGTGGTGCTCGTCGATGGCCAGGTCGCCGGTCGCCTCGATCTCCAGGTCGAACAGGGCGTGGTGGGCCAGGGAGCACAGCAGGTGGTCGTAGAAGCCGACCCCTGTCGAGATCTTGCTTTCGCCGGTGCCGTCGAGTCGCAGGCTCACGCTGATCTGAGTCTCGCGGGTCGTGCGCGTTACGGTGGCAGAACGGTCGCCGGATTCGACCACGGTGCCGATCTGGTCGCTCATGCTGGTATCTCCCTCGCGGCGTGAATGAGGCGGTCGTTTTCCTGAGCCGAGCGAACGGTCAGGCGCAGGCAATCGGCGAGCGGATGATCGGGGCCGAATGTTCGCGGGATGAGCCCTTGCCGTAGCAGAGCCTCGGCGGCCGCGGCGGCGATCTCAGACGAACCGAAACGGAACAGGATGAAGTTGGCCTGGGACGGATAGGGACGCCAGCCGAGGCGGGTCAGCTCCCCGATGAGGCGGGCGCGCTGTGCCGCGATGCGTGCGACGTTGGCCGCGGCCAGCTCGGGGCGGCGCAGGGTGGCAGTCGCCACGGCCGCGGACATGGTCGAGACCGACGCGGGAGCCCGAAACGAGAGGATCGGCGCCAGGGTCTCCGGCCTCGCAACGGCAAAGCCCACGCGAATGCCTGCCAGGGCATGGGCCTTGCTCAGGGTTCGAATGACCACCAGGCGCGGGTACCGGGCGCGCAGGGGGAGGACGGATGCGCCGACGAACTCGGCATAGGCTTCGTCCACGGCCACGACGGGCGCTTCGCGGTCATCGCGGGCGGCCTCGGTCGCAAGCCGGTCCAGCAGGGCGGCGACACGCTCGGGCGGCTCCGCGGTGCCGGTGGGGTTGTTCGGCTCGCACAGCCAGACGATCTGGGCGGCCCGGGCCGCCTCGGCCAGGCCCGAGATGTCCAGTCCGAACCCTTCTTCCGGCCCAAGGCGCGGCACTCCGACGAACGCGGCGCCACGCTGCTCGGTCACGATGCCGTACATGGCGTAGGTTGGGACGGCCGCGGCGGCGACCGACCATTCGCGCAGGAACGCCCGGGCCGTGAGATCGAGGGCCTCGTCGGCCCCGGCGGTCGGCAGGATCTCGTCCGGGGCGACGCCGTACGCCGCGGCCGCCGCCGCCACGAGCGGCGCGTAGTCGCTGGGCGGGTACTCGGACAGGAGTGGGTCGAACGGGCCGGCCAGCACGGCGCCCAGGTCCGGCGGCAGCGGCGAGGTGTTCACGTCGAAGCGGACGATGGACTCGCGGGGCAACCCGTACTTGGCCGCCAGGAAGTCGCTCGTAGGCTCCCAGACGTACGTTGGCATCGCGCCGGGTTCGACCGCGTCGCCGGTTTCCACTGCGTCCTCCGGTTGGCTCGAGGCGCTCACGGCTCGCGCTCGAATCTGACCTGCACCGCGCGCTTGTGCGCGATCAGACCCTCCGCCTCGGCGATCGACTCGACCGAGTCGCGGATGGCCGCGAGGCCTGAGCGGGTGATGCGCTGGACCTGCACGAACTTGCCGTAGTCTTCGGTCGCGAGGGCACCGCAAGAGCGGGCCAGACCGCCGGTCGGCAGAACGTGGTTGGCTCCGGAGGCGTAGTCGCCCGCGGATTCAGGCGCGTACGGGCCGACGAACAGCGAGCCCGCGTTCCGCAACCGCGCCACGGCTTCCTCGACCTCATCGACGACGACGGACAGGTGCTCCGGCGCGTAGTCGTTGACGAAATCCAGGGCAGCGTCGCGGCCGGGCGCGAGAACGATCAGCGCGCCCTTCCCGAGCGAGCGTTCCAGGATCTCGCGCCGGGCGGCTGTCGCCAGCTGACGCGCAAGCTCGGCCTCGACCGCCGCCGCGAAGGCCACGTCCCAGGTGACCAGCAGGGCAGGGGAGTCGGGGCCGTGCTCAGCCTGGGATAGCAGGTCCGCGGCCACGTGCACGGAGTCGGCGGTGGCGTCGGCGACGACCATGACCTCCGACGGACCCGCCGGCAGGTCGATGCCGCACTCGCCGAAGACTTCCAGCTTGGCGGCCGTGACCCACGAGTTGCCCGGCCCGACAATGCGATCCACCGGCTCAACCCCCAGTTCGGGCAATCCGTATGCCATCGCCCCGACAGCCTGTGCGCCGCCCGCGACGATAAAGACGTCTACTCCGACAAGCGCGGCCGCGCCCAGCAGCGTCTGGTTTAGCCCGCCCTCCGCGTCGGCTGGCGAAGCCACGACAACGGTGCCCACGCCGGCGACCCGGGCCGGAACCACTCCCATCAACAGGGAGCTCGGGTAGGCCGCCGACCCGCCCGGGGCGTAGACGCCGACCCGCGAGAGCGGCACCCAACGCCGTTCGATCTCCACTCCCGGCACGATCACGGTGGTCCGCGTCTGTGGCTTTTGCGTCTCGGCGAAGCGGCGGATGTTCGCGATCATCTGATCGAGACCGGCCCGGATCCGCGCCGGCAGGGCGTCGCGGGCGGCCTCCATCTCGGCCCGGCTTACGAGCAGGGAGCCGTCGGCTCGACCTCCGCCGAACCGTTCGTTGGCCCCGCGGACGGCGGCGTCCCCGCCGATCTTGACCGAGGCGAGGATGGCGCGGGCGCCTTCGCGAACGCGCTGATCCGGCACGGCTCCACGGCGCAGCAAAGCCCGAATCTCGGCCGCCACGGCAGCATCTACATCCGCGCGGGACAGGTCGAGGCGGCGCAGAGTCACAGACGAGGCGCTCATTGGACGAGCTTCTCGATGGGCAGGATCAGGATCCCGGACGCGCCGGCGGCCTTGAGGCGGGGCAGCAGCGACCAGACGGCGTCGGCGTCGACGACCGAGTGGATGGCGACCATGCCCTTGTGCGCGAGCGGGATGATCGAGGGCGACTCCAGGCCGGGCAGGAGATCCTCGAGCTCGGCCAGCTTGGTTTCGGGGGCGTTCATCATCAGGTACTTGCGATCGCGCGCGGCCAGGGTCGCGCTGAGCATCGTCTGGATCGTGTCCAGGGCGTCGGAGCGGTCGCGCAACGCCGTCGGGTTGGCCAGCAGGACCGCTTCGGAGGCGAAAACCTCCTCGATAGGTCTGAGGCCGTTGACAACCATAGTCGAGCCGGTCGACACCAGATCGGCGATCGCCTCGGCCAGACCGAGGCGCGGCGCCACCTCGGCCGCGCCCGACACCGGGATCACCTCGACCGGAATCGAGCGATCCGCGAAGAAGCTCTTCGTCAGGTTCATGTGCGATGTGGCGACCCGCAGGCCGGCCAGATCCTCCGGCGCGCGGAAGGGCGAGTCGTTCGGGACGGCGATCGTGAGCCGGCACTTCCCAAAGCCGAGCTTGCGGAGCTGCGGGACGGCGGAGCCTGACTCCGCCACCAGGTCCAGGCCGGTGACGCCGAGCTCGGCGACGCCATCGCTGACGAACTCCACGACGTCGTTTGTGCGCACGAAGAGGATGTCGAGGTCGAAATTCTGGACGCGCGCCACCAGCGCCCGCTCGCCGGCTTCGAAGACGAGCCCGGCATCGCGCAGCAGGCGGACGGTCGGCTCGACCAGTCGGCCCTTGTTCGGAATGGCCAGGCGCAGACGGCGCGTCATCGGGTCTTGTCTGCGGTGGTCGAAGCGGTAGCCGCGGCGCCGCCCGCGGCTCGTAGCCGCTCCAGGGCGCGAAGGTAGCCGCCCTCGCCGTGATGGAGCCACTGGGCGATACGGGTGATCGTGGCCGTGCTCGCGCCGGTCTGACGCGAGATCTCGCCGTAGTGCATGCCCTGGTCGAGCAGCCTGACCACGGCCCACCGCTGGGCCATGTCGTGCAGCTCGCCGAGGGTACAAAGGTCGCGGAAGAACGTCGAGGCTTCGTCCGCCGTCTCCAGGCGGAGGACCGCCTCGAACAGCTCAGCCGTTCCCTCGTCGCGCCAGGCTTCCATCGCACTCATCGTCGGTTCCCCTTGTTATCGGGCGTTCACAGCACCCTGGTGATGTAGTAGCATAGTAGCATGATAGAACCAACGCAACCGGAAGCCGAGGGCAATGGGACGAGGCGCTTTGACCTGTTCCCGGCCATCGACCTGCGCGGCAGGCAGGTGGTGCGACTGGCCGAAGGCGACTTCGCTCGTGAGACCGTCTACGCATCCGATCCGGCGGGAGTGGCGCGTGCTTTCGCGGCGGCCGGGGCGCGCTGGATCCACATCGTCGATCTCGACGGCGCCCGGGACGGGGCGCGGCGCCAGACCGAGGTCATCGCGAAGATCGTCGCCGCGGCAGGGGAGGGGACCGCGTGCGAGGTCGCCGGCGGGCTGCGGGACGAGGACGCGGTGTCCGCGGCGCTGGACGCCGGAGCGGCGCGGGCCGTCGTCGGCACAGCCGCGCTTCGGGAGCCCGCGCTCGTGGAGCGGCTTGTGGCTCGTTTCGGGCCGGAGCGCATCGCGGTCGCGCTCGACGTCCGAGACGGCATGGCCGTCGGTCAGGGCTGGGTCCCAGGCGCCGCAGGAGTACCGGTCGAGCTAGCGCTGGCTGCGCTGGTGGATCGCGGCGCTCGGACCTTCATCGTCACCGCGATCGAGCGCGACGGGCTCCTGACCGGCCCGAACCTGGATCTCCTGCGCCTTGCGGTCGACCTCGGGCGAGGCGAGATCGTCGCCTCAGCCGGCGTGTCGTCGCTGGCCGACATATCGGCCGTTCGCGCCCTCGGTTGCGCCGGTGCGATCGTCGGCCGCGCGATCTACGAAGGCCGCCTCGACCTGGCGGAGGCGATTCGACTGACGGCGTAGCGCGGGCGCAACGAAGGTTCAAGCCGCTGGCCGCGGGCGCCGATGCCCCTATTGGAGGCGTCGGACTCTGGGGTCGGTCTTCACGGGCTTCGGCCCCGCTATCTGGCGACGCCGCCCTGCGGCCCCTTCGGGCCTGGCGCGAGACTCGGCCGTGTGCCGGTCCGGCCAACCGCAGACAAGAACGCGGACCTCCTGCCGGCCGGTGCGGGGCCCGCTATTCCTATGGCATGCCCGCATCTTTGCTCGAGCAGGTGAGCCACCAGCCGCCGCCAAGCCACCCACCGCCGGCGAACCGGTCGATGGCTCTGGCCCGCACCGGCCCTCGTTGCCCCTCTCTCGAGCTAGTCCTTGTGGGCGGCCTCGACTTCCTTGCGGTGGGCCTCGATCACCTTCTCCGCGATGTGCGCCGGCACGTCCTCGTAGCGATCCAGCACGGCGCTGAAGGTGCCGCGGCCGCCGGTCAGCGAACGCAGTTCCGTGGCATAGGTGAAGAGCTCGGCCTGGGGCACGTGGGCAGTGATGACCTGCAGCCCGTCTTTGGTGTCCATTCCGAGAACCCGGCCACGGCGGCCGTTGAGGTCGCGGTTGACGTCGCCCATGTAGATCTCGGGGATCCGGATCTCGACCGTCATGATCGGTTCCATCAGCGCAGGCTTGCACTCGAGCACGCCCGACTTGAGGGCCATCGAGGCCGCGATCTTGAACGACAGCTCGTTCGAGTCGACCGCATGGAAGGAGCCGTCGTACAGCGTCGCCTTGAAATCGCTCAGCGGGTAGCCGGCCAGAACGCCTTCGGCCGCCGTCTCGCGGACGCCCTTCTCGACGCCGGGGAAGAAGTTCTTGGGCACGGTGCCGCCGACGACTCGCTCGGCGAACTCGACGCCGCCGCCGTGGTTCGGCTCGATCTCGATCCACACATCGCCGAACATGCCGTGGCCGCCGGTCTGCTTCTTATAGCGGCCGTGGCTCTGCGTCTTGCCGCGGATCGTCTCCTTGTACGCCACCTTGGGCGTCCTGGTCACGATGGCGGCGCCGAACTTGCGCTTGAGGCGCTCGCCCAGGACGGCGACATGCGCGTCGCCCATCGAAAGGAGGATTTGCTCGCCGGTCTCAGAGCGCTCGACTCGTGCGGAGGGCTCCTCTTCGAGCATGCGCTGGAGGGCCGAACCCATCTTGTCGAGGTCGGCCTTGGTCTGCGGCTCGATGGCCGACTGCAGCGTCGGAATCGGGAACGCAAGCGGCAGAAGCGTGTATGCCTGCTCACGAGAGGACGACAGGATATCCCCGGTGGCAGTCACCGTGAGCTTGGCCACGGCGCCGATCTCGCCGGCCTGAAGCTGGCCGACGGTCTCCTGATCTTTGCCGTGCAGGAGCAGCAGCTGGCCGATTCGCTCGGGCTCGCCGCGGGTGGAGTTCCACGACTGGCCCTGGCCATGCAGCGTCCCCGACAGAACGCGCAGGTAGGTCAGCCGGCCGACAAACGGGTCGGCAGTCGTCTTGAAGACGCGAGCGACAAGCGGGCCGGCCGCGTCCGGAACGATCTTGAGTTCCTTGCCCTTGGCATCCGTGGCGACGATCTCACCGCATTCGGCGGGGGATGGGAGGTAGTGCACGATCGCCTGGAGGAGCGCCCCAACGCCAATGTCCTTTGAAGCGCTGCCGACCAGGACCGGCGCCACCATGCCGGACCGAATGGCCTTGTGGAGGCAGGTCTCCAACTCCGCGTCGGTGATCTCCTCGCCCTCGAGGTACTTCGTCATGACGTCGTCGTCCGCCTCGGAGGCGGCCTCGAGAAGCTGATCCCTGCGGGACGCCACTTCCCCGGCCAGGTTGGCCGGGACCGCGATCTCGGTCTCCTTGCCGCCCGCCACCTGGTAGGCCTTGCGATGGACGAGGTCAACGTAGCCCGCGAACGACTCGCCGGCTCCAATTGCCACGTGGAGCGGCGCGATCTTCTGGCCGAACGCGGTTCGGAGCGCGTCCAGCGCGTTACCCGGGTTGGCATTTTCGCGGTCGCACTTGTTGATGAAGAAGAGCGCCGGCCGGCCGTTCGTGCGAGCCAGCGCCACCGCCGACTCGAGACCGGCTTCGACGTGCCCCGACGCGTCTATCAGCAGGATGGCCGCGTCCGTCGCGGCGAAGCCCTCCACCACTTCGGCCGCGAAGTCGGCGTAGCCGGGGGTGTCGACGATCTGAACCCTCGTTCCCTCGTGGTCCAGACAGGCCACTGCGAGCGTCAGCGACTGCTTGCGCTTCTGTTCCTCGGGCTCGTAGTCCAGGCTGGCGGTGCCGTCGTCGACGCGGCCCAGCCGCGTGATGGCAGTCGCATCGAAGAGGAGGCGCTCGGCCAGCGTCGTCTTACCGGCCCCGGCATGGGCCGCAATGACGACGCTGCGGAGGTGGAGGAGGTCGACACTCTTGGTTGTCATCTGCTCTATCGATCCTCTGGTGGCGTCAGATCGCATCAAACAAGCGGCTCGACGAGGGAGCCGGCCGCAGTCAGGCCATGATAGCCGGGCGCGTGCTGGCGGACGAGGACGACGTGACGGTCCGTCACGACCTGAACGGCCGCGGCGGGCGTCCGACGTGGACGGCTCGGGGCCCCGCCCGGGCGCTATACTCCGCCCGATGTCCGGACATTCCAAGTGGTCTCAGATCAAGCGCCAGAAGGGCGTGAACGACGTCAAGCGCGGTGCCGTTTTTACGAAGATGGGCCGCGAGATCAGCGTTGCCGCGAGGGCCGGCGGGGGTGACCAGGACGGCAACTTCCGCCTCCGACTGGCGGTCGAGCGCGCCCGCGCCCTCAACATGCCGCTCGACACGATCAAGCGCGCCATCGAGAAGGCCACCGGCGGAGGCGAGGGCGAGCAGTTCGAGGAGATCATCTATGAGGGCTACGGCCCGGGCGGCGTGGCGATCATCGTCGAGACGGCGACCGACAATCGCAACCGGACCGCGGCCGAGGTTCGGTCGATCCTGACCAAGGCCGGGGGCCAGCTGGCCGGGTCGGGCAGCGTCGCCTGGCAGTTCGAGCAGCGCGGCGTCATCAGCCTGGCGCCGGGCGGCGACGCCGACGAGCTGACCTTGATCGCCATCGACGCCGGAGCCGACGACGTCGACTCGTCGGGCGAGCAGGTCGAGGTCTACACCAGGCCGACGGAGCTCGAGGCGGTGCGCCGCGGGATCGAGGCCGCCGGGGTCAAGATCGAGTCGGCCGAGCTCGCGATGACACCCAAGAACACGGTCGAGCTCGATGAGGGAAAGGCTCGCCAGGCCTTGCGGCTGGTCGAGTTGCTCGAAGACCAGGACGACGTGCAGCGCGTGACCGCCAACTTCGAGATCCCCGAAGCGCTGCTCGCCGAGTTCGGCGGGTGATCATCCTCGGAATAGATCCCGGGACGGCGATGCTCGGGTACGGGGTCATCGAGCGAACCGGCCCACGGCTCCGAGCAATCGACTACGGCGTCATCAAGACCCCTTCGGACCTCGACCTGCCCCAACGCCTCGAGTCGATCTATATCGCCCTGACCGACCTTATCGAGCTACACGCGCCCTCTATGGTCGGCGTCGAGCGGTTGTTCTTCACCAAGAACGTGCAAACGGCCTTCGCGGTCGGGCAGGCCAGGGGAGTTGTGCTGCTCGTCGCCGCTCAACACAATCTGGAAGTGCGCGAGGCCACCCCCAACGAGGTGAAGGTGGCCACCGCCGGCCACGGTGGCGCCGGCAAAGAGCAGGTCGGGCGCATGGTCCAGGCCATCCTTGGCCTGGCCGAGATGCCGACCCCGGACGACGCCGCCGACGCCCTCGCGATCGCGATCTGTGTCGCCAACCGCGAGCGATCGGTCAGCCGCATCCCCACCGGCGCGTTGGACCGCTCAGCCCTGAAGCCGGCGCCGACCGGCATGACCCCCTACGAGAAGGCCGTTCGCGAAGCCCTGCGTCGCGAACGGCTCGGCCTCGATGCGGACGGGCATTCGTCGCGGCTGCCCGAGCCCAAGACCGCCTCGTAGGCCAGGAGAGGGGCCAAGGTGATCGCCTCGCTCGATGGTCTGGTCGGCGCGGTCTTCGCCGATTCGCTCATCCTGGAAGTCGGCGGCGTTGGCTACCGCGTGTTCGCCGCCCCGTCCGTGCTGGCCGCCACCCCGGTCGGTGGCCGAACGAAGCTCTTCACCCACCATGTCATCCGCGAGGATCTCCAGGCCCTCTATGGCTTCCGCACGCCGGAGGAGCTGGGCTTCTTCGGGCTGCTACTGACCGTTACCGGTGTGGGTCCGAAAGTGGCCCTCGGAATCATCGGATCGCGGCCTGTGGGCGACCTGCAGCTCGCGATCCTGTCGGACGACCTGGCCCTCCTGACCGCGGTGCCCGGCGTGGGCAAGAAGCTGGCGGCCCGCGTCGTTCTGGAACTGAAGGAGAAGGTGGCGGCGGCCGGAGTTGCAGCCGATGCCGCTGCCGGCGGCGGACCGGCCGGCGAGTCCGATGTCGTGGCCGCGCTGCTGGCCCTCGGCTACTCCGCCGGCGAGGCGCGCCAGGCCTCTCGCGACGCGCTCCTGGACTCCGCCGTTGGCGCGGGGCT